>Ga0208564_1000123_pt1 | contig 72584 bp, 61 predicted proteins | sample AD_UKC073_MetaG_FD_184439 | JGI IMG/M metagenome (GOLD analysis project Ga0208564, IMG submission 184439) | Active sludge microbial communities of municipal wastewater-treating anaerobic digesters from USA - AD_UKC073_MetaG (SPAdes) (version 2) | ecosystem: Engineered > Bioreactor > Anaerobic >... | reverse complement strand
TCGATGGGGTGCGGCACCTGGGGCGGCAACAGTTTCTCCGAGAATCTCGGCTACCGGCATTTCCTCAACATCACCCGCATCGCACGGCCGATCGCCCCGCGCAATGCCAGTGCTGACGCGCTGCTCGGTGCGTATCTCGCGGAGACCGGTCGCAACGGAGCAGCTTTTTCACTGAAGCCCTGATCTTGTTGGGCTTGAACGGCGAAATGGCCAATAGTCGACATTTGGCATTTTGCAGTGCGGAGCCCAATTAGAATGAGGCTTTCTTCGAAAAGTTGCTGCCTCACTGGCGGTCACCCACCCTGCCGTCGCTTCCTGTCATGACCGTCCCCGCCACCACCCTCGCCGACGTTTTCGCCCAGCACCAGCACGAGCGGCCTGATGCGCCGTTGCTGCTGGCACCGGAAACCGGGCGCCAACACACCTATGGCGCTCTCGGCGCTGACGTGGCGGCGCTGGACGCGCTGCTCACGGCGCAGGGCATCGGCGCGGGCGCGCACGTCGGATTTCTGCTGCCCAACGGGCTCGCCACCAGCGCGCTGTTTCTCGCGACCATGATTGCCGGGCGGGTCACGGTGCCGCTCAATCTGCTGTCGCAGGCTCCACAGCTTGCGTACGTGCTGGCGCATAGCGAAGTGCGCTGCGTGTTCGTGTCCGGCGAGCAAGCGGCCACGCTGGCCGCGGCCGTTGCCTTGCTGCCGACAACTGCCGGTGCCACGCCCGGCATCGCTGTGGTGAACATCGACGTCGACGTACCGCTCGCATCGCAACTGCCACTGCGTACCAACGCCGGCGCAAGCGCGGCCCCGCAGGCGAACGACCCGGCGCTGCTGATGTTCACCTCCGGCACCACCGGCAAGCCGAAAGGTGCGCTGCTGACGCACGCCAACCTGCTGCACGCTGCGCGCACAGTGGCAGCGTGGCATCAACTGACGCCCGCTGATCGCGTGCTGTCGTCGCTGCCGCTGTATCACATCAACGGCCAGTGCATCGCCACGCTGTCGCCATTCGTCAGCGGCGGCAGCATCGTGGCGCCGCACCGCTTCTCGGCCTCGGCGTGGTGGGGCTGGGTCGATGCCTGGCAACCGACATGGATCAATGTGGTGCCAACCATCATTGCCTATCTGCTCAATGCAGCGGCTGAAGGCGATGCGCCGGCACCCGCCCGCCCCTTCATCCGCTTCGCCCGCTCGGCGTCGGCTCCGCTACCGCCGGACCAGCATCGGGCCTTCGAACAGCGCTTCGGCATCGGCGTGATCGAAGCGATGGGAATGACCGAGTGTGCGTCCGTGGTGTTCTGCAACCCGCAGGACGCGAGCCAACGCAAATACGGCACGCCCGGCCTGCCCTGCGGTGTGCAGGCTCGCGTGGTTGCCGTGGAAAGCGGCGAGGTGCTGCCTGACAACGCCACCGGCGAGCTGCAGCTCTGCGGCGACAACATGATGGCGGGTTACTGGAACGCCCCCGACAAGACCGCCGAGGCACTTACCCCTGATGGCTGGTTGCGCACTGGCGATCTCGGTCACCGCGACGGCGACGGCTTCTACTTCGTCACCGGCCGCATCAAGGAGCTCATCATCAAGGGCGGCGAGAACATCGCGCCGCGCGAGATTGATGAGGCCCTGTTGACGCACGCGGCCGTGCTCGAAGCCGCCGCCGTGGGCATCCCGGACAAGAACTACGGCCAGGAAATCCTCGCCGCCGTGGTGCTCAAGCCGGGTGTGACCACCGACGAAGCTTCGCTTCGCGAACATTGCATTCAGGCTCTCGGCCGCTACAAGACGCCGGGCGTGTTCCGCTTCGTCGATGAACTGCCAAAGGGCCCGTCGGGCAAGGTGCAGCGGTTGAAATTGCTGGATTGACGATCACGCCATAATTTCAGCGATGTGCATCGTCACCTTCCGCTGGGCGCCTGAGTCCGACCAGCCGCTGCTGCTCGCGGCCAATCGTGACGAGTTTTACGAGCGGCCCACCGAGCGCATGCACTGGTGGCCGGGCGACGAGGTGCTCTCGGGGCGCGACCAGCGCAGCGGTGGCGTATGGCTGGGTATCACTCGGCATGGGCGCTTTGCCATGGTCACCAATATCCGCAATCCGGCGCTGCGCAAGCAGGGGGCGCCATCGCGCGGTGCCCTGGTGCGGCAGTTTCTGGAGGGCGTGCAGTCTGCTGCGAACTTCGCCCATGCCACGATGGCGGACGCCGGGCGCTACGAGGGTTTCAACCTGCTCTGCGGCGAAGTCGGCGCTTCGGCCCGTTCACTGTGGTTCGCCAACTCGCAGGAGGGTGCAGCGCATGCCGTCGAACCCGGCGTGCATGGCCTTTCCAATGCATCGCTGGACACCCCCTGGCCCAAGCTTTTGCGCATGCGGCAGGGGTTCCGGCACGCGCTCGCTGAAAGCGACCCCGCGCAGCGCAACACGCGCCTGTTGCGGCTGCTGCAAAACGCCACGCCGACGCCCAACGCGCAGTTGCCCAACACGGGCGTGCCTTTCCCGGTGGAACGCATGCTTGGCAGCATCTTTATCGTTAGCGACAACTATGGCACGCGGGCGTCCACGGTGCTCAGCGTGATTGGCGATCAGGTCACGATGCGTGAAGCCGGTTTCGGTGTGGGTGGCGAACCGCAGGACACGCTCGCCTTCAACTTCCGCATCCAGTCACCGCCTGCACCGTAGCCCGGCCGCTCGCAGCCGGGCCCCACGGCGGCTTCGTCAGCGATACGCTCTGCGGGCGCGCACTGATGCGCGCTACGTTGCCCTGCGCGAGCAAGCTCGCGCCTACAAACACCACGACCCAGCGGCGAGCAACCGGGCCGCGTCAATCCTGCTCAGTAAACCAGCGCCGCAGCGTTGAGCATGCCCACCGCCAGCGATACCGCCGCGAGAAACGTGGCTTTGGCGACATTGCCGCCTTCGATCGACGCAGTCAGCCCTGGCATCAGCATTCGTGCAAAGACAAATACCACCAGCTGCACCACGGTCGCCAGAACGGCAAACAGGACCAGATCGATCAGGTTGACGGCGTTGGCCACCGTGCTGGCCAGCGGCAGCGCAAAACCAATCAGCGCACCGGAAAGCGAGATCGCTGCCGCCGTGTTGCCATCGCGGATCAGCGCAATTTCGTTGTACGGCGTGACCTTGGTGTAGATCAGTGTGAACGCTACCAGCAGCACCAGCGCAACGGCGAAATAGATCAGAAAGTCGTCGAAGTAGCGAATCGATTCGTTGAGCGTGTAGGTCATTTCGAGCCTCTGGAAAGTGTTGCGGTCGGCGACTGTTAATCGAAGTAGTGCGGAATGAACCGCGACGTGTTCATGGTGATCTCGGTGGCGTCCTCGCGCAGGCCGATGCCGGCGGGTGCGTCGCCCACGATCCAGCTGCCGATGGTGACGAAGTTGCCTTCAAAACTCGGGATCGGCGTGTAGCGCTGGTAGACGTAGCCTTCCTCGCCATAGGTGCCGTCGGCGCGGATCACCTCGCCGCCCTTGTAGATTTCGACGTTGGCGCCTTCTCGCGAGAGCAGCGGCTTCTTGACGTAATCACCCAGCACCTTGTGGCGCTGGAAGCTGGCCTCCAGCAGCAGCGGATGATTGGGGTAAAGCTCCCACAGGATCGGCAGCAGCCCCTTGTTGGCCAGCGTCATCTTCCACGCCGGCTCAATGATGCGCATGTTGGTCTTGCGGATGTTGTTGCCGAACTCATCCGCCAGCAGCCACTCCCAAGGGTAGAGCTTGAACAGCGTCTCGATGCGCTGGTTATCCATGTCAACAAAGGCGAGGTCGCCCTCACTCCAGCCGATCTCTTCCACCGCAATCCACGGCGCCTGCACGCCGGCCTGTATGGCGGTGTCGCGCAGGTAGTCGAGGTTGCCGCCGTCCTCTTCGCTGTCACCGACGCAGGTGAAATGCACGTGACCGTAGCCGTGCTCGGCCTTGAGCCACTTCCACTGCTCGATCAACGCCTCATGCAGGCTGTTGAACTGGTCAGCGTTCGGCCCGAGTTTGGATTTCACGTCCTCAAGCCAGTGCCACTGCGCGACGCTGGCCTCGATCAGCGAGGTCGGGGTGTCGGCATTGAATTCGAGCAGTTTGGGCGGGCCATTGCCGTCCCAGGCCAGATCAAAGCGACCAAACAGCGAAGGATGATCGTCATCCCAGCTTTCGCGGATCAGCGCCCAGGCGGACTCCGGAATCGCCAGTTCCTTGAAGCGTTCCTTCTCGATGATGTGCTCGGCCGCAGCCATGCACATGTCGTAGAGCTCCTTGGTGGCTTTCTCGAGATCCTCGATCTCGCGGCGCGTAAAGTGGTAGCAGACCCCCTCGTCCCAGTACAGGCCGTCAATGGAATGGAAACTGAAGCCCGCGTCTTCGCAGCGCTTTTGCCAGTTGTCGCGCTTGGCTACGTGTTGGCGTCGCATCTAACCCCCCGACGAGTGCGAAGAGGACGACGACGACGAACTGCCGCCGTGACGCGACGCTGACGCCCCAAATCCGCCACGCGACGGCGTGGACGATACCGTGCCGGACGAGCGTGAGCCGGGACGAGTGGTACTGCTGTAGCCGGTGGTGCTGCCAGTGCGCGAGAAGTAACGCGGCCCGTAGTAACTGCTGGTGCCGGTCGCCGAGCGCTGCGCCGGAATTTCCTCACAATCACCCGGGTTGCCCCAATCTGCCTTGCACGCCTCCATGTTGGCGTAGACATCGCGATTGACGCGCTCGTTGTTCTCGAGATTGCCGCAACCGGCCAGGCCGCCGAGCCCGGCGGCACTGATCAGCACCAGCGTGAGGTGCACACTGCGCTTGCGGGCGAAAGGGGCCGATGCAGCTGGTGCTCCTGCCGATGACGCGTGTACGCCCTGCGGTCCTGACTGCTCGGTCAGTGTTGATCTGCTCTCGTCATCCACCACGCCACCCTGCCCCAAATCTGGTCTGGAAAACCTTCCTGCCGGCTGTTTTACGCGGGCGCTGGGGGTGTGTCAACGCGGGTTGCCCGCGCCGGGCTCAGTGCACGGCCGAAGGGCGCAGGAAGCGGATCAGGGTGCCGTCGCGCAGGTAGATCTCGCCATCGCCAATCAGTTTGGCGCCATCGAAGTCGCGCTGCAGCAGCAGCAATTCCTGATCGTCGCGCGAGCCTTCCACCAGCACGTCATCGGGCCGGGTGAACTCATCCGGGGCGTGCAGGTAGTCCGCCGTGAACACCGCGTCGTCCACCTGGACAAACTGCGCCTCGTTCATCGCTGCGGTCAGCGAATCGAACATGGGCACGTTCGCCGGGAACTGGGTTGGGCTGGTCATCATCTGCATCATGCTCTCCGTGGTTCAGATATGGGGCCGCTGCACGATCATTTCAAGCAAGTAACGGGCCTGGGGGTCATTGCGATGACATCGCCGCAGTCAGTGGCGGATTGCGCTGCCGTCGGCGGCGCGCTTACGCCGTTGCTCAACCTCATGGACGACAAAGCACGGCCCTTGCGTGACAATTCCGGCGTTGCCAACCCGAGCTCGCCCGCCAGCCATGATCGACCTTTACTACTGGACCACCCCCAACGGCCACAAGATCACCATGTTCCTCGAGGAAGCGAAGCTGAAATACCGCGTGATCCCGGTGAACATCGGCAAGGGCGAACAGTTTGATCCCGCCTTCCTGAAAATCTCTCCGAACAACCGCATCCCCGCGCTGATCGACCACAAGCCGATGCAGCCCGAGCAGGCTGGTGGCCGTGGCGCGCCGGAAGGCGAACCCTTCGCCATTTTCGAGAGCGGCGCCATGCTGCTTTACCTTGCCGACAAATCGAAGAAATTTCTTGACCGCAAGTCGCTCTACTGGCGCAAGGAGGCGATCCAGTGGCTGTTCTGGCAGATGGGCGGCCTGGGGCCGATGGCCGGGCAGAACCACCACTTCGGCACTTACGCGCCGGAGAAGCTGCCCTACGCGATCAACCGCTACGTCAACGAGACGGCGCGGCTCTACGCGGTGATGGACAAGCGTCTTGCCGATCGCGAATTCCTCGCCGGCCAGTATTCGATTGCCGACATGGCCTGCTACCCGTGGGTGGTGCCGCATGAACGGCAACAGATGAATCTCGATGATTTCCCGAACCTGAAGCGCTGGTTCGAAACGATCAAGGCGCGGCCCGCCACCCAGCGCGCTTACCAGATCGCGAAAGACATGAACACGACGCCCACTGGCCAGGCGGGTGATGAAGCGCGGCGGCTGCTGTTCGGGATTCAGAAGAAGTAGCGGATGGCGCGCCCTTACTCGTTGAGTGCCGTGCGCGGCGAATTTTCGCCCCCTCAACCGAGCGTCAGCTTTTTGGCTTAAGCCGCATTCGATCTGGGCTTACCGGATCAAAATAGCAGTTATCGACTATTTGCTATTTCTGGCATTACGCCCATAGCCAATGCGGCTCGCGATAAAAAGCTGCTTGCCTCAGCGCGCGTGCAGACCGGCGATCCGGGCAATCTGCTCGGCGGCGTTCGCCAGCAGCTCCGGCGCGCGGATGACGGCCTGATCGAGCGCCATCGGGCCGGGGACGATAGAGAAGCAGCCGCCGTTGAAGGTTTCATTCAACGCAGCGAGCGCCGTGGCGTCCACGCCACCACTCAGCAGCGTGGCCTTGAGACCGGCATTGCCGTACTCGCGGGCAATTTGCGCGGCGGCGAACGGTGTCTTGCCGAGCAGCGTTTGTGCGTCGCTGCGGCCTTCGCCGGTGATCAGCCAGTCGGCGCCCTTGCAGGCGTCGGCCAGGCCGGTCAGTCGCGCCACCGTCTGCGCGCCCGATTCAAACTTCGCCCCGAGCAGTTGTAGCGCGTAACCCAAACCGCCCGCCGCGCCGGCACCCGGTTTGTCCTTCGCGTGCCGTTGCAGCGCCGCTTCAAGGCGGTCGGCGTAGGCGTCGATCACGGCGTCGAGCTTCGCCACGTCGTGCATCGCCACGCCCTTTTGCGGGCCAAAAATCGCCGTAGCGCCACGCTCACCAGTGAGCGGATTGTTCACGTCCGACAGCAGCGTGATCTCGCAGTCGGCCAGCCGCGCGTCAAGGCCGGTGACGTCCACCGAAATGAGCTTGGCAAGACCGTTCGGCGACGGCGCAATCTCGCGCCGGAAGGTGCCGGTGAATTTGACACCCAGCGCCGCCAGCAGCCCGGCGCCGCCATCGTTGCTGCTGGTGCCGCCCAAGCCGACAAAAAAGTGCCGGATGCCCTCGGTGAGCAGCAGCCGGATCAGCTCGCCCACGCCGTAGCTGGAACGATCCGCCACCGGGATCGCCATGTTGTGCGCGTCCTCAATGCCGACGATCTGTGCCACCTCGATCACCGCCGCTTCGTAAATGCCATGCTTGATCAGCGCATAGGCCGCCTCGGCGGACTGCCCGGCCGCGTTCTTCACCAGCGCCTGTTTGCGGCGCGCGCCGCCGCTGCTCGCCAGCGCGGTGACCACCGCGTCGAGCGTTCCCTCACCGCCGTCAGCCATGGGCCGGCGAACGATTTCGGCAGCGGGCAGCACCCGCTTGAGGCCGGTCTGCAGTGCGTCGCAGACGCTCTCGGCCGAGAGCGAACCCTTGAACGAGTCGGGAGCGAGAACGATTTTCATGCGCACGAATTGTCGCGACTGTGGCTGTCGGTAGTGCCGTCGCAGGCTACAGATCGTCAGGCGACGAGCCGTGCGTTGCGCGTCGCAGCCGATCGTTCACTGCGTCCCATTCCGGCGTCTCCGGCGGAGTTTCGACGATCAGCGTGCCGTAACGCTCCTGATCAAGCTCGCGCAGCAGCGCGTAAAGCTCGAATTCCCAAGTCTCAGCGTCGGCGGCAAGGCGAATGGTACGCAGCCGCTCCATCGGCTCGGCATCGAACGAATGCGTGATCACGCAGCGCATCGGCTGCGCTGCCTTGGCGTTGCGGAACGCACGCAGTTGCATCCTGAGCCTGGGCTCTGCCAGCATCAGTGTCTGCGTGCGCGGCGCGTAGTGTGATGCCAGCGCGCCGGACACGCGCGGCGCGTCGTCAGTAGCCTCGCCAAGCGGCACGCCAAGCACACGCTCAATGTCGCCCGCACGAACGCGGCCCGGCCGCAGCACGCGCGGTGCAGTGCCGCTGACGTCAATGATGGTGGACTCGATACCGACCTCACTGGCACCGCCGTCAAGCACCAGCAGTAACTGATCGGGGAATTCCTCGGCCACATGCTGCGCGGTGGTCGGGCTCACCTGCCCGAACTGGTTGGCAGATGGTGCGGCCACGCCTGCGGGCACGGCGCCATCGCCGGCGAACTCACGCAGCACCGCCTGCGCCACCGGATGCGACGGCACGCGCAGTCCCACGGTGTCCTGCCCGCCGGTGACAGCATCGAGCACGTGCGAGGCGCGTTTGACGATAAGCGTCATTGGGCCGGGCCAGAACGCAGCAGCGAGTTTGTCGGCAGCAGCGGGCCACGAGGCGGCCCATGCCTTTGCCGCCTCGGCCGACGCCACATGCACGATCAGCGGGTGGTCCGCAGGTCGGCCTTTTGCCGCGAAAATCTTCGCGACCGCGTCAGCGTTGCCGGCATCAGCAGCGAGGCCGTACACGGTCTCGGTCGGCAACCCGATCAGCGACCCGGCCCGCAGCCACGCCACCGCGCGCGTCACGTTGTCGGCGGTAGCGGGTTCGATGAAGGGCGCGTTGGGTCGTTTCATCCGTGCTTCATCCGTAAAGGCTCGCTTCACCGGGCGGACGGGTCTTGAAGCGCTTGTGCGTCCACAGGTATTGCGGTGTGTTCTCGCGCACCCGATCCTCGATGAAGGCATTCACCCGCCGCGCGTCAGCCACATCGTCGCCCGAGGGAAAGTTATCGAACGCGGGGTAGAAGCGCACGTCGTAGCCCGCACCTTTCGGTCGTTGCGTGGCGATCACTGGCACCACCGCTGCACCGGTCAGTTTGGCCAGACGCGAGACGCCCGTGATCGTCGCTGCATTGACGCCGAAGAAGGGAACGAACACCGAATCGCGCAAACCGAAATCCATATCAGGCAGATAGTAGAACGGAAGCCCCTCGCGCATGGCGCGGACGATGGGCTTCACACCCTCGGTGCGGGCAATGATCGTCGACTGCCCAAAACGAGTGCGGCCCTCAAGAAACATGCGATCAATGTCCGGATTGCTCTGCGTGCTGTAGATCGAACACGCCGAAGTATCGACCGAAATTCGGATCGCGCAGGCGTCCAGGCCAATGAAGTGCGGGCACAACCAAATCACAGGCTTGTGATTGGTGGCTTCGACGGGCCGCTGCTGCTCGCCCTCCCGAAAGCGCCGCCACTGCTGCTCATCGTGCAGCGTCACATATTGCCGGATGCGCTCACCGCTGGCGTTCCACAGAAAACCATGCTCCAGCGCCGCCTGCACGTAGGCACGGAAGTGCCCGCGCGCGATGGCCTCGCGTTCGGCGTCGGATTTTTCCGGAAAGCACAAGCGCAGATTGGTCAGCGCCACGCGACGGCGCGATTTCGCCAGCCACCAGCCCAGCGTTGACAGCGGCCCGCTGACCGCCGCGATCAGCCGTAGCGGCACGAAGGCGAGCAGCTTGCTGCCAATGAGCGTGATTGCGCCGGCAAACGTCATGACGGTGCCCCTGCGCCAGCGTGCGCCTTGTAGCGGTTGTAACTCCACAGAAACTGCTCGGGTGCGATTGCAATCGCAGCCTCGACAGCCGCATTCAGCTCGCCAGCCGCCGTCACCACATCATCGCTGAACGGCGCCAGCGGCGTGAACACGATGCGGTAACCCGCGGCGTCGCGCAGGCGAACGCACCCCACCATCACCACCAGCGCACCGGTGGTTTTGGCGAGCTTCTGCACCAGCGTCATGGTGTACGCCGGCCGGCCAAAAAACGGTGCCCATACGCCCTCGCCGCCCTTGCCGGGATCGGGCACCTGATCGGGCAGCAAGCCAATCGCGTCACCGCGCCGCAGCGCCTTGAGCATGGCGCGAATGCCGCTCATCTCGGCCGGCTCCGACTTGATCTGCATGCGGTCGCGCCCGGCGCGCATCATCGGCTCGGCCCAGGCCACGCGCGGCGGGCGAAACATCACGGTCAGCGGCATCTGGGAGCCAATGAACAGTGAAGCAATCTCAAACGTCGCCATATGCGGCGTCAAAAAAATCACGCCGCGCTTCGCCTCGTGCGCCGCAAGCACGGCATCCCAGCCGTCAACCACCTTCAAGCGCGCAAGCACCACCGCATCCGGCGTGCGCCACAGGCCCGCTGTCTCTACCGCCATGCGGCCAATACCTGCGGCCGCCTGCGTGAGCGTGATGCGGCCGCCGTAGCCTGCCTGCGCAAGATAGGTGCGCAGCCGGTTGCGCATGCCACCCGAAAGCAGCATCAGTCGCCCGAGCGCGCCGCCGAGGCGCGACTGCGTCGCGAGCGGGCGCCGCGCCAGCCAGCCGGCCAGTGCAGAGGCGATGCGTGAGAGGAACGTGGACAAGGCGTTGTGGTCTTTGTTGTTGGCTCACTGAACGGCCCCGTCCGGTCGGCGCCCGCCTGCAAGCTGCAATACAATTCTAGGTGGCGTCCGCTGAGTTATTCGACTACTTGCGGGGTGGGCGCTGGTGGCCCTGGCGCCGCGCGACCGTTCCGCTAAAGCGTCGCCGCTCGTGAAACCTCAGGAATCACCGGCTCGCCACAGTCGAACCGGTGTGATTTTTCAGGCAAAGGTTTACTCATGAGCGACTACCTCTTCACCTCCGAATCGGTCTCCGAAGGTCACCCGGACAAGGTGGCAGACCAGATCTCGGACGCCATCCTCGACGCCATCTTCAAGCAGGACCCGCGCTCGCGCGTCGCTGCCGAAACGCTCACCAACACCGGTCTCGTGGTGCTCGCCGGCGAGATCACTACCAATGCGCATGTGGACTACATCCAGGTCGCGCGCGACACGATCAAGCGCATCGGCTACGACAACACCGAGTACGGCATCGATTACAAAGGTTGCGCCGTGCTGGTCGCCTACGACAAGCAGTCAAACGACATCGCGCAGGGCGTCGATCACGCGAGTGACGATCACCTCAACACCGGTGCAGGCGACCAGGGCCTGATGTTCGGCTACGCCTGCGACGAAACGCCGGTGTTCATGCCGGCGCCTATTTACTACGCGCACCGCCTGGTCGAACGGCAAGCAATGCTGCGCAAGGACGGGCGTCTGCCCTTCCTGCGGCCCGACGCGAAGTCGCAGGTCACCATGCGCTACGTGGACGGCAAGCCGCATTCGATCGACACCGTGGTGCTCTCCACCCAGCACAGCCCCGACCAGAGCGAATCACCGACCAAGCTCAAGGCGAGCTTCTACGAGGCCGTGATCGAGGAAATCATCAAGCCGGTGCTGCCGAAGGAATGGCTGCAGAACACGCGCTATCTGGTCAACCCGACCGGCCGCTTTGTCATCGGCGGTCCGCAAGGCGATTGCGGTCTCACCGGTCGCAAGATCATTGTCGATACGTATGGCGGTGCCTGCCCGCACGGTGGCGGCGCGTTCTCCGGCAAGGACCCGTCCAAGGTGGACCGCTCGGCCGCCTACGCCGCGCGCTACGTGGCGAAGAACGTGGTCGCCGCTGGCCTCGCCAAACAGTGCCAGGTGCAGGTTGCCTATGCCATCGGCGTCGCGAAGCCGATGAACGTGACGGTGTACACGGAAGGCACCGGCGTCATCTCCGACGAGAAGATCGCCGCGCTGGTCAACGAGCATTTCGATCTGCGGCCGAAGGGCATTATCCAGATGCTCAACCTGCTGCGCCCGATCTACGAAAAGACTGCCGCGTACGGCCACTTCGGCCGCGACGAACCGGAGTTCACCTGGGAAGCGACGGATAAGGCAGCAGCGCTTCGCTCAGCAGCTGGGCTGAGGTAACTCGCAATTCGTTCGGCAACAAAAAAGGACGCTCGCGCGTCCTTTTTTGTTCTTGCGGTCTTACCGCTACACGTTAAACAGGAAGTTCAACACGTCGCCATCCTGCACCACGTATTCCTTGCCCTCGGCGCGCATCTTGCCAGCCTCTTTGGCGCCGTGTTCGCCCTTGTACTGGATGAAATCGGCGAAGCTGATGGTCTGGGCGCGAATGAAGCCTTTCTCGAAATCGGTGTGGATCACGCCTGCGGCCTGCGGCGCCGTGTCGCCCTTGTGGATGGTCCAGGCGCGCACTTCCTTCACGCCCGCCGTGAAGTAAGTCTGTAGCCCGAGCAGGTCGTAACCGGCGCGGATCACGCGGTTCAGGCCCGGCTCTTCGAGGCCGAGGTCCTTCAAAAACTCCATCTTGTCGGCATCGTCCATGTCGCCGATCTCGGCTTCCATGTTGGCGCAGACGGCCACGACCGGCGCCTTTTCGGTTGCGGCGTAGGCAACCACGGCCTGATAGTGCTTGTTGTGTGCAAGGTCGTTGGCGTCCGCCACGTTGGCCACATACATCGTTGGCTTCGCGGTGATCAGCGTGAGCTGCTTGAGCACCGCTTTTTCTTCCGCGTAGAAGTCAATTGAACGCACCGCCTTGCCTTGGTCCAGCACCTTCTGGCACTTCTCAAGCACGCCCATCATGCGCTGCGCTTCCTTGTCGCCACCGGCGCGCGCGAGCTTGCTGTACTTGAGGATCGCCTTCTCAACGGTGGCCAGATCGGCCAGCGCCAGTTCGGTGTTGATCACCTCGATGTCATCAATCGGCGAGACCTTGCCCGCCACGTGCACTACGTTGTCGTCCTCGAAGCAGCGCACCACGTGGGCGGTGGCGTCGCAGGTGCGGATGTTGGCGAGGAACTGGTTGCCCAGGCCCTCACCCTTCGACGCGCCCTTCACCAGACCGGCGATGTCCACAAACTCCACCGTGGCCGGCACCACCTTCTGCGGTTTCACGATGTCCGCCAGCTGATTGAGCCGCTGGTCCGGCACCTCCACGATGCCGCTGTTCGGCTCGATGGTGCAGAAGGGATAGTTCTCCGCAGCGATGCCCGCCTTGGTCAGCGCGTTGAAAAGGGTGGACTTGCCGACGTTCGGAAGCCCGACGATGCCGCATTGGACAGCCATGATGGAAAGGCGCTTTGCTGAAGCGCTTGGTTGAGTTATTTCGATAATTGTAGGAGTTGGGCCGCGCTGCAAGGACGTATGACGACAACGCGTTACGCTCCCGGCCATCACTTTTTCGTCCTTCGTCATTGGTCATTCGTCCTGCACAGCAAATGAACATCCTCTACCTGCACGGCTTCCGCTCCAGCCCGCAATCGATGAAGGCGCGGCTGATGGCGGCACACTTTGCAGCCACGTCCCACCGCTTTGTGTGCCCACAGTTGCCCGCAAGCCCGGCAGCCGCGATGGCGCTGGCGTGCGAGTTCATCGAGGATCGGGGCGATGCCGCGCGCGACTGGGCGCTGATCGGCTCCTCACTCGGCGGCTACTACGCCACCTGGCTCGCCGAGCGCTACGGATGCCGCGCGGCGCTGTTGAACCCCGCCGTGTTACCCGCCGACGACCTTGCGGGCTACGTCGGCGAGCACACGATGTACCACTCCAGCGAACCCTTCGAATGGCGCGCGGAATATCTGCAGGAACTGCTCGACCTTCGCATCGAACGTATCACGCAACCAGAACGCTACTTTCTGTTAGCCGCCACCGGCGACGAAGTGCTTGACTGGCGCCAAATGCGCGACCACTACGCCGGTGCACGACAGCACATCATCGAGGGTAGCGATCATGCGATTAGTGAGTTTGCGCGATATGCGAACGAGTTGGTGTTGTTCTGCGTCGATGGGTAGCAGCAGACTTGCTTGCAAACGGCCTCAGCGCTGGCGCCCGACGACAGTCATACGCGACCGCGTGTGACCCGCGCGCCTACGCTAACGCCGAAACCTGCTTTGATACACTCGTTATGCCATCAGCATTTGCAACATTCAGGAGTCTGCATGCTACCCCCCCCCTCTCTTCCCCTCCCATTCCTCCAGCATTTCGTCGCCAACTTGCCGGCGGCGGCTTACTTTAGTTTCTCTACTGCTGTGCCCGCTTGCTAGCGCATACGCTGCGAACCCAGCAAATCTCATTTGCACGGGTAAACATGACAGCGCCCCCGTATACGTGATGGCGACCCAAAACGGCACGTTCTATCGAACAGAAATTAGCGTCGACAGAAATGGCCGGTACAACGGCGTACGCATTCCTGTGACGAGAAAGGAAATCGATGATGAATGCGCAAATGGAATGAGCATTGCGACACTGAGTATCGAACAGCCGGGCGGCGAAAAGGCCGCTTCATCAAACGCGAAGGCTACGAAGTCTGGAGTTCCCCCGCTGGCATCGTTACCAACAAGTTTCACGATACGCACGTCAACGACTATCGCATGTAAATATGGCCTAGAACCACCTTGCGCGAGATCGGTATGGGGTAACTTTTGGGTTCCTGGAACGATGAGCGCAGAGGAACAGGCGCATATCGTTCACTACAACTTGAGTCAGTGGCAATTCAATTCGTCAACACCGGGCACACACTTTGTCAATTCCGTTTTAACGGTTAGCAACTCGGACTTCCAGTCCGATTTCCAAGGTAAGGGATTGATCTTGGGGCTCGCGAACGGGTGCGGTGGTAGTTATTCGGCGCTCTTGCAGACGTGGCAAAACGCCTCAATGCCGTCCAATACAAGTGGCGCATGGTATGCCACTTGCAACGCAATTAACCCCAGCGGCAGCTATGACATCTACGTTGGCGCCAACCGGCAGCAAGACGTTCAGGCCATCATCTCCGGGCCCGGACTGTCTAATGCAAATCCGCAAGTTAGCGTCTTTGAGCAGTACTTCTGGAGCTCCCCTTACTGGCAGGCGGGACTAAATGCGCCGACAGCAAATCAGTATCCAGCCGTCAGCTATGCCGGAACTGGTGCGATGGGGGTTGCGTTTCTCGTCGCTGGACCTAGTCGCATTCCAGTCAGCGAAGAGTGGGCGCTAACGTTCGACAACGTGTTCCAGTACACGGGGATGTAATCATGAATACGCGCCGCTTCCTCTCGATCTCGCCAGTCCGCGTCCTCGGCCATTCTGCAGGCAGACTAATCTTCTTTGCGTCGTTGTTAGTAGCAACGGCTGCCGTCTGCAACGCTGCTCCTACAGCACAAATCAGCTTCGTTCCGTTATCACCCCAAGAGTACGAGCCATTTCGCGTTGTCGCGACGTTCTCCGAGGATGTATGTTTGAGTACCAATGCGCCTGGCTATGCGCGCGTGCGATTTGCCAGCAACGTGCTTGACGTACAGCTCTCGCACCTGAAAACCGGTAACTGCACGCGCACGCGCGAGTTTGCTTTTGCGGGATTGCCGGCAGGAAACCACACCGTTCAGTTGAGCTTGACGTCGCGGCGTGCTTCTCTGCCTACTGACGGCTATGACGGCGGCACGACTATTGTGGCGACGATAGGAACATCTGCGCTTGCAGTGAGGGCTCGCTCGAATCTTGTTCCACAGTACTGGTTTACGGGACGCATCGACGGTGATTCAGTTTTCTCTCCTTACTCGGCCACGGAAAATGGTGGTGGCCCGGTCGTCATCTGGAGCCAACATGGCGCACCATTGACAGGAGGGGGTGACTGGCTAGACGTCGGCCCACCTTACACGATTGGATACACGTTTCAAGCATGGCAGCCGGGCGGGGGCTTGCCATTGTTGGTACCGAAGGACGCGCAATACGCTGCGTTCGAGAACATTTACCGATTCGACTACCCCAAGCCATTGCAAGGCGCATTTATGGCGACAGATTCGGACTGCTTGGTAGCGACACGTACCTTCGTGTCTCCAACGGCAACGCAGTGCATCAACCCATTCGGCTATGTGCTCAAGTACCGAAACGGTGCATGCCCTATGGGAGCAAGTCCGGTGTATCGACTGTTTCATCCAGTGTCGATAGCGCATCGTTATGTGCAGAGCGCCGACACCTACGTCGCACTGCAATCGTATGGATATGTTGGCGAAGGACCGCAATTCTGCGCACCGAAGCGACCCGACGGGATCGAGTGAACAACCATAGCCACGATGCAACGAAGTGGAATCGAGGGTGATGGTGGCTCGATGAACAAATGCCTCGATTCCGTTTCACTGCATCGAGGCTACGAGCGGCACGAAAAGTCCGAAGACGCGTGGAGCGGAACTTTGGCGGTTCCGCCAAATGGCTGCACGCTACGGATGTCGCGCCGTCGTCACCCGTGGCAACCCGGCGAGATCACGGTGCAGCGCAACGTCGGCGAATGCGGCGGCGCGCAAGAGGCTGGGAACGCTCTCGCCCTGATCGTAGCCATGCTCAACGATGAGCCAGCCACCTGGCATGAGATGCCGGTGTGTGCCCGCTGCGAGCTGGCGGTAGCTTTCTAGGCCGTCCACTGCGTCGGCGAGGGCGACGGCGGGCTCGAAGCGCAGGCCGCCCTGTGTGAGATGCGCATCGCCGGGCGCGACGTAAGGCGGGTTGCTGACGATGAGGCCGAACTGTTCGCTGGCATCGAGTGCCGCGAACCAGTTGCTTTCGACGCAGCGGACGTTCGTGGCACCGAGCGCGGTGGCGTTGGTGCGCGCGAGCGCGAGGGCATCAGGCGACACATCCAGCGCGGTAACTTGCGCGCGCGGGCGCTCCAGCGCCAGCGTGATAGCGATGCAGCCGGTTCCGGTGCCGACGTCGAGAATGCGACCTTTGAAATCAGCGGGCAGACGGTCGAGCGCGAGGTCGATCAGCAGCTCGGTCTCGGGCCGCGGAATTAACGCGGCGGGCGAGCAGCGAAAGTCGCGACCGTAGAACTCGCGGTGGCCGATCAGGTAGGCGATGGGCTCACCTGCGATTCGCCGTTCGATGAGTGCGTTGAAGCGCCCGGTCGCGTCAGTGGGCAGCGCTTCGGTGTCACGCGCGAGCAGCCACGCGTGCGCGTGTGCTGGGTGGGCGTGGCCGAGCGCGTGCGCTAGCAGCATGCGCGTTTCGAGGCGCGGCAGGCGGTTGTCGTTGAGGGCATCGCGGATCGTTGGCACGGCGTCTAGCTGGAGAACAACTTTTTCTTGTAACCCGCATTCGCACTGGGCTCATCGCGACAAAATGCCGAAAGTTGACTTTTGGTCATTTTTGCCGCTGAGCCCAGCTTGTATGGGCTTCTTGCCGTAAAGTTGATACTCACTTTGCCTCGCCCGGCATCACGCTGGTGTCCACACCGCCCTCGCGTTTGGTCAGGCGCAATTGATTCCAACATGCGTTCATGGTTCGACGAGCTCACCACGAACGGAAGTGCCTGGTGAACGCGGCGTTTAATCCTGAGCGGAGTCGACGGCTCACCACGAACGGAAAACTTCGTACTCAACACGAACGGGAAGCTTGGCGCTTCATCGCGCCGTTTCGTCAAATCACCGCACCATCTTCCAGCATCTGCTCCACCGCACCGCGCGCGGCGTGGGCGAAGTCGTCGCCGCCGGACGCGTAGATCACCGAGCGGGACGCGTTGATTACGAGGCCCGTGCCCTTGCCGTCGCGGCCCACGGCGACGGTGGCCTTCATGTCGCCGCCCTGCGCACCGACGCCGGGAACGAGCAGTGGCATGTCGCCGACGGCCTTGCGCACGTCAGCAATCACCTGCGGCACGGTCGCACCGACGACGAGGCTGATGTTCTTGTTGGCATTCCACTGTGTGGCAGCGAGCTTGGCAACGCGCAGGTAGAGCGGTTCGCCGTCGAGCATTTGTTCCTGCAAGTCAGCGCCGCCTGCGTTCGACGTGCGGCAAAGCAGAATGGTGCCGCGATCCGCGTATTTGGTGAACGGCGCAATGGAATCGCCGCCGAGATACGGGTTCACCGTCACTGCATCTGCACCGTACCGCTCGAAGGCCTCAATAGCGTAAAACTCGGCCGTGCTGCCCACATCGCCGCGCTTGGCATCGAGAATCACCGGGATGCCGGGATAACGGTCGTGGATGTAGTCAATCGTGGCGGCGAGCTGATCCTCCGCCGCCACGGCGGCGTAGTGCGCGAACTGAGGCTTGTAGGCGCAGACGATGTCGTGCGTGGCGTCGATGATCGCCTTGTTGAACGCAAAGATGGCGTCGGGCCGGTTGAACATGCGCTCGGGCAGGCGCTTCTTCTCCGGGTCCAGCCCCACACAGACCAGCGAGCGGGATTTTTTCCAGGCGGCGTCAAGTTTTTGTTGAAAGGTCATTGCGGCTCCGCCGAGGACGAATGACGAATGACGAATGACGCAAAGCTCGGCTTGCGCGACTCTCCGTAGCCAAAGGTTCTACACCTGCCAATCACAATCATTTCTATGCCTTTTCTCAAACAAGGTGGCCGAGCTTTGCGTCCTAGCGACCGCCGGGAGCGCCGTCATTCGTCCTTCGTCCTGCGCCGTCAGGCGCTCTCCATCGAAGCCATTTGTTCAGCCTGATACTCCGACCGTAGCGCGTCCACCATGTCGCCGATGTCGCCGTCCATGATCATGTCAAGTTTGTAGAGCGTCAGGTTGATGCGATGATCGGTCATCCGCCCCTGCGGGTAGTTGTAGGTGCGAATGCGCTCGCTGCGATCACCCGAGCCGACGAGCGACTTGCGCAACCCAGCCTCCTTGGCGTGCGCAGCCTCGCGCTCGCGCTCAAGCAGGCGTGAGGCGAGCACTTCCATCGCACGCGCCTTGTTCTGGTGCTGCGAGCGACCGTCCTGGCACTCCACCACCACGCCGGTCGGGATGTGCACGATGCGCACCGCCGAATCGGTCTTGTTAATGTGCTGGCCGCCGGCGCCGGACGCGCGAAAGGTGTCGATGCGCAGGTCGGACGGATTGATCGTGATGTCCTTCACCGGGTCGGCCTCTGGCAGGATCGCCACCGTGCACGCACTGGTGTGGATGCGGCCCTGCGCCTCGGTCTCGGGCACGCGCTGCACGCGATGGGTGCCGGATTCGAACTTCATGCGTGAGTAAGCGCCCTGGCCGACGATGCGCGCAATCACTTCGCGGTAGCCGCCGAGTTCGCTCTCGTTGGCCGACACGATCTCCACCTGCCAGCGCTGGCGCTCGGCAAAGCGCGTGTACATACGCAGCAAGTCACCGGCGAACAGCGCGGATTCATCGCCGCCGGTGCCGGCACGGATTTCGAGGAAGATGTTGCGCTCGTCGTTCGGGTCCTTCGGCAACAGCGCAATGGTGAGCTCCTTGTCGAGGCGATCAATATCGGCCTTCGCGGTCTCAATCTCCTCCTGCGCCATCTCCTTCATATCAGGATCGGACAGCATCTCCTGCGCGGCGGCGAGATCGCCCTCGCGCGACGTGAACTCCTTGAACAGGGCGGCGACCGGCTCCAGATCGCTGCGCTCTTTCGACAGCGCGCGAAAGCGGTTCATGTCATTGACCACCGCCGGATCGGAAAGCAGGCTCTCCACCTCAACCAGACGGCGGTCGAGCTGTTCAAGTTTGACGCGGAAAGTGTCTTTCATGACGTAACTTAGTCGGCGAAACGCCGGGCAAAAACGGAAAAAGCCACGCGCAACACTGCTTCATCCGGAAACCGGGATGACGAAGCAGGTGGGCGTGGCTACAGGTGCATTTGTTGTGATTTTAGGTCACAGACTCCTTAGGCTCTCCGATACTGCGCGCTTGCGGGGCCGGGTTCGCCCGCGAATCAACCGTTGCTCCAACATCGGTGCCACACAGCCCTGTAGCGCCGTAGGGCGGAACAATAATGGTTCCGCCGAACGCGGCAGCACAGCGCCATCCGACTATGACCGTACGACACAGCATACGACGGGACCGCTAGCGTCCTGCCCTAGGTCTTACAGGACATCTGGGAGACACGCATTGAGTCATCAAAATGATGATATGATGACACATATGCGCACCACCCTCAACTTGGCAGAAGACGCATTCCACGTCGCTCGCCATCTGGCTGATCGCGAGAAGTTGTCGTTGGGTGACGCCGTTTCCATCCTCGTACGGGCGGGCGCTCAGGCCCGCGCGTCGGCCCCGTCGGCAACGCCCCCGCTGCGCGGTCGCTTCGCATTGTTGCCCGCTCGCGACGAAGTCATCACGGTTGAGCATGTACGCGAATTGATGGAGCGCGAAGGTATCTGACGTGGCCAACCGGACGACAGTGCGTGCCACTAAGGCGGTACGCGCAGTGGCACGCGAACCGGACGCCCGCTATCTGCAGCCGTCGCGCTGCCTGCTTGACGTGAATGTCTGGGTAGCGCTGTTTGACGATGCTCACGTCGCTTCAGCCCGAGCCAACGCCTTCATCGAAATACCCGGCATCCGCATCGCAACCTGTCCGCTGGTTGAGAACGGCGTGATTCGCGTGCTCAATCTGCCAAGCTACGGGCGCCGCGGCGCGCTCGGGTTGCAACGCGTGCGCGAGCAGCTCAAGCACGCGTGCAAGTCACTCGATCACGAATTCTGGGCGGACGACGTTTCGCTGCGGGATGATGAGGTAGTCGATTTCAACCGCGTGCACGGACACCAGCAAATCACCGACCTTTACCTGCTTGCACTGGCAGTGAAGCACGGCGGCACGCTGGTGACGTTTGACAAGAATATTCCGCTGGATGCCGTGCGGGGTGCGGCATCTCACCACCTCGTCCAGCTTTGAACGGGACGACGGACGAACACACGCAGGGAGAACAACGCATGTCAAGGCGAGCTGCGATTCTTCTCATGATGTCACTTGCTCTGGCACTTGCAGCTTGTGCGCCGGTTGCCACCAATCCGCCAGCTCTTCCTGGTAGTTCCAGGGATCACGCTGAGCTGCAGGCCATCAAGGTGGCAGATCAGGAAGATCGCAAGCCCGGCCCGAATATCGATTGGTCCAAGGTAGGACAGCGGGATCGCGACCGCCTCAAGCGGGTGCGCGAATTGGTGGCCACTGGCGAACTGAGAACTGCGGTGGACTTTTTCAATGCAGCGCTGGTCTGCCAGCACGGCCCTGATGTCGCCGACATCCGCCTTGCCCACGCACTGGCAACGATCAGCGCGACCATTGATGCGACTGCGACCAGCGCGAACTGGCTATCCGCCGCATCCTGGGATCGGCTGCTGATGAGAATGGGCAAACCGCAGTGGTATGGCACGCAGTTCACACGAGCCAAGACTGCCGACGCGCGCTGGGAGCTTTACGCAATTGACGAGACGGCGGTTACTGATGAAGAGCGCAAGCGGCTTGGTGTACCCACGCTTGCAGAGGCCAGACAGCGAGCTGAAAAGCTGAACCAGAAGTAGGCGAGCAGGCCATTACGCCTTCGCAAACTCCACCCGATGCCTGATCCAGCGTTCAAGGAACGCGGTCTTGTTGAAATCCGGGTGCTGTTCGATTTTCGGTGCGGCGTCGCGTGCCGCCTCGACCAGATCGATGTCTTCCTCGATATTGGCGTAGCGTAGCGACGGCAGCCCCGATTGCCTGGGCCCGAGCAGCTCACCGGGGCCGCGGATGCGCAGATCCTCGCGGGCGATGGTGAAGCCGTCGGTGGTTTCGTAGATCACTTTCAGGCGCTGCTTGGCGGTGTCGGAGAGTTTGTCGGTGAACAACAGGATGCAGGTGGATGCAACGCTGCCGCGCCCGACCCTGCCGCGCAGTTGGTGCAGTTGCGCCAGACCAAAGCGCTCGGCGTGCTCAATCACCATCCAGCTTGCGTTCGGGACGTCAACGCCGACCTCGATCACCGTGGTCGCCACCAGCACTTGAATGCGATTGGCGGCGAAGTCCGCCATGATGGTGGCCTTCTCTTCGGCCTTCATGCGTCCGTGCAACAGCGCCACACGCACATCAGGCATGGCAGCGGTCAGCTCTTCGTGCAGCGCGGTGGCGTTCTGCAACTCGATGTCCTGCGACGCCAGCTTCTCGCTCTCCTCGATCAGCGGACACACCCAGTAGGCCTGGGCTCCGGCGAGCACGGCGTCGTGGATGCGGCCGACGATCTCGCCGCGCCGCTGCTCGCTGACCAGCTTGGTCGTGATTGGCTGCCGGCCGCCGGGCAGTTCGTCGATGACGGACACGTCGAGATCGGCGTAGTAGCTCATCGCCAGTGAGCGCGGGATCGGCGTGGCGCTCATCATGAGCTGGTGTGGCGCCAGTATGCGGTCGGTATCGGCCTGACCACGGCTGCGCAGCGCCAGTCGCTGCTCAACGCCAAAGCGATGTTGCTCGTCCACCACCACCAGCCCCAGCCGGGCAAAACTCACCTTCTTCTGGAACAGCGCGTGAGTGCCGACGGCAATGTGCGTTTCGCCGCGCTTGCAGGCGGCTTGCGCCGCCTTCAGCTCACCCGCCGCAAGGCTGCCGGTGAGCCAGGTGATGGTGACCGGCAGTTCCGCCAGCCAGTGGCGCAACTTGTTGAAGTGCTGCTCCGCCAGCAATTCGGTCGGCGCCATGAAGGCCACCTGTTGCCCGGCCTCCACGGCGGCCAAGGCCGCCAGCGCAGCGACCACCGTCTTGCCGGTGCCGACGTCTCCCTGCAGGAGCCGCGTCATCGGCTGACCGCGTGCCATGTCATGCAAAGCCTCCGCCAGCGCCTTTTCCTGGGGCGCGGTCAGACGAAACGGCAGGCGTTGCCGCAACAATGTTGACAGCAACCCCGTGGCGATGACCGGTGCCGCGTGTTCCTTTGCCAGCAGCGCTTTGGCGTCTCGCAAGGCCATCTGCTGCGCCAATAGCTCGTCGAATTTGACCCGTCGCCACGCCGGATGGCTGCGGCTTTCCAGCGCCAGCGCCGATTCGCTGTTGGCGGGCAGATGCAGGGTGGTCAAGGTCTGGCGCCAGCCGGGCAAGTTGGCGGCTGCGATGACGTCGCGCGGCAACAGGTCGCGCTGCCAGTCCGCAACGCGCAATGCCTTGCCCGCCAGTGTGCGCAGAGCTGCCTGCGGCACGCCGGCGGCAGCCGGGTAGATGGGCGTCAGGCGACGCGCTGGGGAATCCTTGTCGCCTTCGTCACGATTTTCGCTTTGATCGCCGCCGGCGACATCCTCCGCCTTTTTGAAGACGGGATGCACCATTTCCAGGCCGTAGCGGCCATCGCGGACTTCGCCGAATACGCGTGCGCTGGCCCCAGTCTTCAGTGCCTGGGTGATGGACGGATAGAAGTTGAAGTAGCGCAGCGTCAGCCGCGGCGCGAAATTGTTGCCACCGTCGTCGCCCTTTGCGCGCAGCAGCGCCACGAACTGGCGACGGGGCCGGAATACCGTCTCCGAATGCTCCACCACGCCCTCAACAACCACCGATTCGCCTGCCACCAGTTCGGCAATCGGTCGCACCCGCGTCTGGTCTTCATAGCGCAGCGGAAAGTGCAGCAGCAGATCGCGCAAATGCTGAATGCCCAGTTTGGCGAGCTTGGGTCGCAAAGCGGGGGGCAAATACGTCTGATCAGGGGCGTCGGCGGCGGTCACGTAACGAGTGTAGCGACAGAGCGATTGTGGCGCCCCGGCTTAGCACGAATGGACGATTGCGCGCACCGCGAAATCCGGGTAGAACCAGATGCGCCAGACACATCAAACAGCAAGAACGCGCTGCGCAGCAGCCACAACACACCAGCGTCACCACATCAACGTCACAGTCAGCGAGACCTCTCCCATGTTGCGTTCACTCCTCGCCACCGTCCTGGTCGGCGCAGCGGCCCTGCCGCTTTTTATCCCGACGGCAACCGCCGCCGACCTGCCGACGCTGGCCGAAACACGGCCCGGCAACGACAGCAACGACATCGACGAGCAGCAGATGTTCCTGTTCCGTGCCAAAGGACCGGTCGACGCCAAGACCTTCGTGGCGCACGTGTTCTGCGAAGTCGAAGGCGTCCGTTCGGTCGATAACGTACGCCCCGTCGGTGGTGCCCGGCGCGCCGAAGTTTTGCGTGCGGCGGGGATCAGCAACACCGAAAACTGGATTGCGTTTCGTTGCACGCAGAACTTCCCGAGTGGCGCCAACGTCACTATTCGCTGGGATTCGCCAACGGCCAACACCAAGCAGGCGGTTGAAGTCCTGCGCTTCAAGGTGCGCTCCGGCGACTGGCTGGAGGTCAATTGCAGCCGCGAGAACAAGGATGCCGGCTGCAACCCGCTGTCAACGGTCCGAGTTGGCTTCCAGCGGGCGATTGATCCGAAGGACGCGGCGCGCTTCCGGCTGCGCGACGATGCCGGCAAACTCTATTCGCCCAAGGCTGATTCCGAGGACAGCGAGGGCATCACCTTCAGCAAGTTGCCGCCGGAAACCCGCTTTACGCTGGTGCTGCCACCGAATCTGAAAGAAGCCGGCACCAGCACGGCGCTGACCGTCAAGCGCACGTACACGGTGCGAACCGGCGCCTATCCGCCGCTGGTGAAGTTCCCGCGCAGCTTCGGCATTCTGGAACGGCAGGCCGATCCGGCGTTGCCGATCACGGTGCGCAATCTCGAGCCTGGTGCGGCGGGTGCCGGCACCTCCGCCATCGTCCGCAAGTTGCGACTGACCGGTGAGCAGGACATGATTCGCTGGTACGCGCGAACGCTCGGCTTCCAGCAGAGCGACCGGTCGATGGATGATGAGGAGTCGGACTACGCCGACTTCGGCGAGCGTCCGAAGGGCGAGGACGACATGCGTGGCCGCTCGCTGCTCAAGGGCAATACCCAGGCACAGTCGTTGCCCTTGCCGAAACCGGGCGGACCGAAGGAGTTCGAAGTCGTCGGCCTGCCGCTGGCCGAGCCGGGACTGCACGTTGTTGAGGCTGAATCGACAGCTCTCGGCAACTCGCTGCTGGAGAAGAAGGGCGCGATGTACGTGCGCACGATGGCACTGGTGACCAATCTGGCCGTACACGTCAAGACCGGGAGCGGCGGCGCGTTCGTCTGGGTCACGCACCTGAACGATGCCTCGGTAGTACCTGACGCCACCGTCCGCATCCGCGATTGCAAGGGCGTGGAGCTCGCGGCAGGCAAGACCGACCGCGACGGCACGGCACGCCTGACGCCGAAGGCAACGAAAAACAAGGAATCCTGCCCGAGCTTTGTGTTCGCGCAGGCTGGTGACGACATCGCCTTCACCCGCAGCGACTGGACGCGCGGCATCGAATCCTGGCGCTTCAACCTGCCGTGGGACTATGACTACGAGGGCGACGGCAACAATGCGAAACAGGCCTTCCACACCATCCTGCCGCGCAATCTGCTGCGTCCGGGTGAGACCGTGCACATGAAGCACTATGCACGTGACCTGAAGCGCTTTGGCACCGGCGCCCCCGACATCGGCAAGTTGCCGAAGAATCTTTCAGTGGTCAACGAGGGCAACAACCAGCGCAGCGGCCTCACGCTGGACTGGAACGCGCGCGGCAATGCGATGACCGAGCTGCGTCTGCCGGGCAACGCCAGGCGTGGGCAGTACCGTGTGGAAATCAATGGTCGCACCACGGCCCGTTTCACGGTGGCGGATTTCCGCTTGCCCGTCTACAAATCGGAAATCAGCATTCCCACGGCCAATGTGGTGGGCGGCGACAACGCGAATGTCGATGTGCGTCTGTCGTTCCTGTCGGGCGGCCCGGCCAGCGGCGACATCGTGACCGTGCGCTCGCGATTCGACGCCCGCACCTGGCCCGGCTTCGACAGCCTGCCCGACTACAGCTTCAGCGTCTATCAGGACGACGGCGAAAGTGGCGGGCGGCGCGGCCGCCGTGGCGCCCAGCCGGAAGGTGAGGACCAGACGGTCACGCTTTCCAACGCCGGCGCAGCGCGGGTGACGATGGCGACGCCCAAGGTCGAACGCCCGCATTCGCTGATTGCCGACATGGAATACAAGGACCCGAACGGCGAGATCTATACGGCACAGGCGCGCACCACGGTGTGGCCGTCAGCGGTGCTGATCGGCATCAAGACGTCGGACTGGGCGATGGCTCGCGAAAAGCTGGTTTACGACATCATCACCACGGATGTCACCGGCAAACCGGTTGGTGGCGTGAAATTCAAGGTCAAAGGCCTGAACCGTACCTGGGACAGCTATCGCAAGCGCAACATCGGTGGCTTCTACAGTTACGAATCCAGCGAACGCAAGAGCGATCTTGGCGTGCTGTGCGAAGGCACATCAGACCGCAGCGGCAAGTTCACCTGTACCAGCAGCGTCTCCGCTTCGGGAGAAATCCAGTTCACTGCGGAAGTCACCGACAGCGGTGGCCGCATGGCCAGTGCCGGCACGTCGATGTGGGCATCGAACGGCGACGACTGGATGTTCCGTTCGGAAAGCTCGGACCGCATTGACCTGCTGCCCGAGAAAAAGCGCTACGAACCGAACGAAAAGGCGCGCTTCCAGGTGCGCATGCCGTTCCGCGAAGCCAACGTACTGGTGACGGTGGAGCGCGACGGCAACGTGCTGTCGAGCTTCGTGACCAAGCTCTCCGGCAAGTCCGCCGTGATCGAGGTGCCGGTCAAGGAGGAATGGGCGCCGAACGCGTATGTGTCGGCACTGCTGGTACGCGGGCGGGTCGGTGCACCGGCACCTACAGCACTGGTTGATCTGGCGAAACCTGCGTTCAAACTGGGTATCGCCAACATCGATGTCAACTGGCAGCGCTATGGGCTCAACGTGACGGTGACGCCTGACAAGACCGAGTATCAGACGCGTGAAAAGTCGCTCGTAAAAATCAAGGTGGCACGCAGCAACAACAATCGCCCCGGCGACGGCACCGAGCTGGCGGTGTTTGCCATCGACGAAGCGCTGCTGGAATTGCAGGGCAACACGACATGGAAACTGCTGGAATCGATGATGAAGCGCCGCGACTATGGCGTGACCACTGCGACCGCCCAGATGCAAGTGATCGGCAAGCGTCACTTCGGCCGCAAGGCGCTGCCGCCGGGCGGCTCCGGCGGTCGCGGTGCCGGCACGCGCGAACTGTTTGACACCCTGATCCTGTGGCAGGGCGGCGTCATGACCGACGCCAACGGGGAGGCGACTGTCGAAGTGCCGCTCAACGATTCGCTGACGCGCTTCCGCATCGTGGCTGTCGCCGATCGCAGCAACGCCGCCGAAGGTGATCGCTATGGCACCGGCGAGGCAAGCATCCGTTCGACTCGCGACCTGCAACTCTTCTCGGGGCTACCCGCAGTCACCCGCAATGGCGACGAATACCGCTCCGGCGTGACGCTGCGCAACAGCACCACGCGGCCGATCGTCGCAGACGTGACCGCCGAAATGAACGGTGCCGCCTTGCCAAAGCGCGAGCAGCGCATTGAGGCCGGGCAGAGCGCCGTGATCACCTGGGATGTCAAGGCACCCGCCGATGGCAAGGAGGTCACGTGGAATTTCGCTGCCACCGAGAAAGGCAGGCCACGCGGCGATGCATTGCGCATCAAGCAGGCGCTACAGACTCCGCTGCCATTGCGGACACTGGCTGACGCCAACGCAGAAGTCAAAGGCCGCGCTTCAATCTCACTGAAACCCGATACGGCAACGGCGAAGGGCGACCTGATCGTCTCGCTCGCACGCACTTACGGCGCCGACACCAGCGGCATCCGCGCCTACTTCGAACGCTATCCGTTTGCCTGCCTTGAGCAGCGGATGACGAAGACGATGGGCACAAGGAACGAAGCCCTTTGGGAAATCATCGCCAATTCGTTGCCGAACTATCTCTCTGCATCAGGCCTCGCCAATTACTACCCCGGCGACAGCAACGAGGGTTACCCGGTGTTGACCGCGTTTGTGCTGTCGGGCGCCCATGAAGCGGGCTGGAAAATTCCTGATGAAGCGCGTAACCGCATGCTCTATGGCCTTGAGCGCTATGTAGCCGGTGAGGTGAAGACCAACCGTTCGTGGTTGCCCAACGACAGCTACTACCTGCTTTCGGAAAAGCTCATCGCGCTGGAAGCGTTGTCGCGTTATGACCGCGCCTCGAAGCGGCTGCTTGATACGGTCCGTGTCGATCCGGTGAAGCTCACGGCGGCATCGCTGGCCGACTGGGTCGATATCCTCAATCGCTCGAAGGACGTGCCCAACCGCGACGCACAGCGTGCTGCAGCAATCAAGGAGCTGCGTGACAACATCCGTGTTGCCTCCTCAGTTGCGACCGTGGCACGCAGCGATGACCGCTGGTATTTCATGCGCAGCGATGACTACACGATGGCGCGCATGTTCCGCCTGAGCATGGATGCACGTGAGCTGGCCGAGTTCCGCATCCCGCTGCTGCGTGGCCTCAACAACCGCATGCAGCGCGGCGGCTACTTCTACAGCACGCAGGCCAATCTCTGGGCTGCCTACGCACTGGAGCGCCACAACAAGCAGGCGGCCGCCGACGGTCGCACGCGCATCACCTACAACGGTGAGACCAAGGAAGTGGTGTGGGATGCCGCAGTCACCGAAGGCGAAGCGACATTCGCGTGGACTGATCGGCCAGCTGCCGGCGGCTCCGTTGCCATTGAGCACCTGGGCAAAGGCGAACCGTGGGCTCGCGCCCAGTTGCGCGGACCGGTGCCGCTCAGCGGCAAGGTTGACAATGGCCTGAATCTGAGCAAATCGTTCAAGCCAGTGCAACAAAAACGCGCTGGGCGCTACAGCGTCGGCGACGTGATTCAGGTCACCGTCACCGCCGACAACAAGGCTGGGCTTGGCTGGCTGGCGGTGGATGATCCGGTGCCAGCGGGCAGCACGGTGCTGGGCGGACTATCGAAGCTTGGCAATGTTTCGGAGCCGCCGCGCACGTGGGGAGGCTACCGTTACATCGAGCGCACCTTCACCAATGTGCGTTCGTCGTTCGAGTGGGTCAACAAGGGGCAGCACAGCTTCACGTACGAAATCCGGCTGACGACACCCGGTAAATTCGCTTTGCCGCCAACACACGCCGAGGCAATGTACGCGCCGGAAGTTAACGGCCAATTGGGCAATCCGGTGTTTGAAATTGAACCTTAGTCACCAGCGGTCGCCCCCGCGAACGCGGGGTCCCGGCGGCAGGACGAGCAGCAAGGTGTTCGTCGCCACCTTCGCCGGGGTCGCCGCGTTGTCGCTCGCGCTGGCGACCCACGCAGCTGTGCCTGCGTTCGACAGCGTACGCGCGGCACACGTACCCAGCGAACGGCTGATTCATGATCGCTATGGTGCAGTGATTCACCACATCCGTAGCGACGACAAGGTGCGTCGCACGCGCTGGGTCACACTTGATGAAGCATCACCGGCACTGATTGAGGCGGTGCTGGCTTCCGAAGACAAGCGCTTCTTCGAGCATGGTGGCGTCGATCTGCGCGCGGCTGCCGCCGCCGTCATCACCAATCTGCGGCAAGGTGGTGTGGTGCGTGGCGCCAGCAGCATCTCGATGCAGGTGGCGGCAATGATGGATCGCACGCTCGCTCGCGCAGCGGACGGCCGTAGCGTGCAGCAAAAGATTGATCAGGCGCAGGCAGCATGGTCACTGGAAAGCACCTGGACAAAGCAGCAGATTCTTGAAACCTATCTCAACAGCGTGTTCTTTCGCGGCGAGATTCAGGGCGTCGGCGCAGCTGCGGAGGTGCTATTCGGCAAAGCGCCGCATGGCTTGAACGCCACCGAATCAGCGGTGCTGGCGGCGCTGATCCGCGCCCCGCAGGCGCCGCGTGCAACCGTTGAGCGGCGTGCCTGCGAGGTCATGCGTGGCCTTGATGCGCGGGCTGATTGCGCCCAGATTGCCTATGTCATGGATCGCTGGGGCAGCGCAGGCAATCTGCGCGATCAGGGCGAGATGATTGCGCCGCACCTTGCGCGCCTGCTGCCCGCACCGGCCACACAAAGCAGCATTGACCGTGATCTGCAACTCGCGGCGCGCGACGCCATCGCCAAGCATCTGCAGCAGCTCGGCGGTCGCAACGCTCACGATGCAGCGGTCGTGGTGATCGACAATGCGAGTGGCGAGGTACTCTCCTATGTTGGCTCCTCGGGCCGGTTGTCGGCGGCGGGTGAAGTGGATGCTGCGCGCTCTCCGCGCCAGGCGGGCTCGACGCTGAAGCCGTTCATCTACGGTCTGGGCATTGAGCAAAACCTGTTCACGGCGGCAACGCTTCTTGACGATTCGCCGTTCTCCGTCGATGTCGGCGGCGGCGCCTACACACCGCAGAACTATGCGCATGAGTACGTCGGACCAGTGAGCGTGCGTACGGCGCTCGCGTCCTCGCTGAATGTCCCGGCGATCCGCGCGCTGACACTGGTTGGGGTGGCCCCTGCCCATGCGTTGCTACGTCGTGCCGGGCTCAGCACGCTGATCAACGATCCCGATCACTACGGTTTCTCGCTCGCGCTCGGCAGCGCGGACGTGACCTTGCTGGACCTGACCAATGCTTATCGTGCCATTGCGAATGGCGGGAAGTGGTCCAGCCCTATCTTTACCTGCCGGAGCGGCGCTACCGCGACCAGCGTCTGCCCGAATGAATCGGGTCGTGGCGAAGCCGCTCCGACAAAAGTCACACGCCTCTTTTCGGAGAACACTGCCTGGCTGCTCGCCGACATGCTCTCTGATCGCGGTGCGCGCTATGTCACTTTCGGCTTCGACAACCCGCTCGCGCTATCGCACTGGGCCGCGGTGAAAACCGGGACCAGCAAGGACATGCGCGACAACTGGTCAGTCGGGTTCAACGCGCACGTCACCGTCGGCGTCTGGGTCGGCAACGCGAGTGGCGCACCAATGCACAACGTCACCGGCATCACAGGGGCCGGGCCGATCTGGGCGGATGTGATGGAAGCGGCGGCAGCGAAGCTGGGGACCAGCCGTTTTCGCGATCCACCTGCCGGGCTCGTCAAGCGCCGGGTCCAATTCACCGCCGACGAAGGTCGCATCGAAGCCACGCGCGACGAGTGGTTCGTGCGCGGCACCGAGCCAGCAACGACGCTGGTTGCCGTACGCGAAGCGCAGGGCGTTGGCGCCCGCATCACGGCGCCGACTGATGGCACCATCGTTGCACTGGATCCGGATATTCCGGCTGGCCGCCAGATGATCCAGCTCGCCAGCGGCGACTCGGCTCGCGCGGGCTGCTGGCAGGTCAACGACACATCGCTGGGTTGCGCCACATTACCTGTTCGATGGAGCCCGCAGCCGGGCGATCACGTGATTCGACTGCTCGACAGCGCAGGGACCGAACTTGACCGGGTGTTGCTGACCGTTCGCGGACAACGGCGTTAGCCGGTCACTTCGTCGTGCGCGGTCCGCGCCGGATGTCGTCGATGCGCACGATGCCATGCCCCTCTGCGGTCTTTTTGGCAGCAGCCTTCCAGGCATGCCCATAGACCACCTCGACGCTGATGCGGATCGGCCCACCGCCGCGCCGCCCGGCGTCAAGCGCTGCAGCAACTGCAGCAAGCCGTCGCGGCGTCATCAGCCCGCGCGGCCGGGCAGCCAGCGTGTTGGTAACACCCATCGCGCGCAGGTCGCGCCACAGGGCGTCCGCGCTCGCGTACTCCAGCGTGATGACCTCCATGTCCATCACCGGATCGGCGAAGCCGGCGTGTACCAGCATGTCGCCAATGTCATGGAGGTCGGCGAACTGGTGTACCCGGCATGCAGCATCGTCGCCCGCCAAGTTGATCGCACGGCGCAGCTCGATCATGGTGTCTGGTCCGGGCGCGGTGAACATCAGCACGCCACCCACCTTCAGCACGCGGCTCCACTCGGCAAACAGGGCCGGGAGATCATCCACAAATTGCAGCGCGAAATTGCTCCACACCACGTCGCAACTTTCGCGCACCAGCGGCATGCTCCGCAAGTCAGATACGACGCCTTCGATCGTTGGCGCGGCCATCGCCTGGCCGCGTCCCAGCAGCCGCCCGAGCCACGATGTCTCGGGGGCTGCTACGGAAGGCACGGCTCGCTCCACCATCGCCGCCGCATGATCAACGGCCGTGATCGTGGCAGCCGGAAACCGCGCCGCCAGTGCAGCAGTGTGCGTGCCGGGGCCGCAGCCGGCGTCCACGATGCGCGTCGGCGTCAGACGCATGACATCAAAGCGGTCAAGCAGACGGCTGCCTACTTCGCGTTGCACCACAGCGGCTTCAGCATAGGTCGCCGCCGCGCGCCCAAAGCGGGTGCGCACGGCCTGCCGGTCAAGCGGATTCGGATTCAAGCGCTGGTGCCTCCGGGCGGCAACGACAGATGCGCCAGTACATGCGCGGCCACCTCGTCGCCATGCGACAGATGCGGCACATGCGCCGCATGTGGCAGTTCGACGTGCTGACCACCAGTCGCGCGTGCCAGCCAGGCACTCGACTGGCTGTAGCTGAGTCGATCAAGGCGACCGGAGATGGCAAGCAGCGGTGCGCGGATGGCTGCCACCTCGTCTCGCAAATCAACGCCGGAGGTCAGCGCGACGCCCGGCGCCAGCACCTCGGGACGCACGGCGGGACGTTTCACTGCAAGCGCTGCCAGCGCGTCGGCGTGGTCACGGAATTTTCCTGCCATGTTGAGTTCGAAAAACTGCGCCAGCGTGCCGGTGTAGTCGCGGGCAAGCCCGGCGCGCAACAGCTCCAGCGCATGCGGCGTAGTGGCGTGCTGCCAGTCGTCCGCGCGCAGAAAGCGTGGCGACGACGCCAGCGTGACAACATGGCTGACGGCATCTGGAAAGTCGATCGCCATCCGTAGCGCTACAGCGCCGCCGAGTGACCATCCAGCTACAGCATAAGTCGGCGCCACTGCTTGCATCGCGTTCGCGACTGCTGCAGCCATCGCATCCAGTGTGTAGGGCTCGACCGCAGGGCTGTGTCCGTGGCCGGGCAAATCAATCAGATGAATGCGGCATTGCGGTGCCAGTAACGATGCCCACGGCCGAAAGAATTCACTGTGCAAGCCCCAGCCGTGCAACAGCAGCAGATCGACCGGCGTCGCCTGATCGCGGCCTGCAGCGCCCTCGGCAGCGATCGTTTCAACAGGTAGTGACGGCAGCAGCATCTCTCGGCAATCGGGCTCGGGCAACATGGGAAAATCGGTCACATCCGGCCAGCGTCGCGCCAGCGCGAGCTTAGGGACCGAACCGACAGGAGCCAACGATTTTATTGCGCACGCTGTATCAGGATGTCCGCCGTGCCGCCGCGCCGGTGCTGGCGCGCGTGCGTGATCGTGCCTTGCCGCAAAGCTGCCTGCTCTGCGGCGACGCCGGGCCGGAGGCCATCTGCGAGCCCTGCGCGTCGTCGCTGCCGCGTGTTGGCGCCGATGCCTGCCCGCGTTGTCAGCTGGCATCGGTGCATGGCCAGGTCTGTGGCCGCTGCCTGAAACGCCCGCCGCAGTGGCAGCGCCTGCTGGCGCCGTGGTCATATGCCTTCCCGTTTGATGCGGCCCTGCTCGCCGCCAAGTACAGGCATGCGTTTGCGGTGTACCGCTGGGCGGCCGAGGATGCGTTGGACGGGCACGCCTGGCCGTTCGCCCGCGGCGCGACCTTGCTGCCGGTGCCAATGGCGCCAGAGCGGTTGCAAGCGCGCGGCTACAACCAGGCGCTGTTGATCGCGCGCGAATTCGCGCGTCACTTCGCCAACGCCGATCTGCACGTTGACAACGATGCCGTGGTCCGCATCCGTGAGACCGATGTGCAGCAACGGCTGAACTGGATCGAGCGGCGGCGCAACGTTCGCGGCGCCTTCGCGGCAACGCGTTCACTCGCAGGTGAATCAGTGCTGCTGGTTGATGACGTGCTCACCACCGGCGCCACGCTGAACGAGCTGGCCCGCGTAGCGCTAGCTGCCGGGGCCGCGCAGGTGGATGCGCTGGTGCTGGCACGCGTGCAGCCGCTGCGGCGGCGCGAGCGGACCGTGAAATTCAACCGGGCAGTGACTTGATGCGCAGTGCAGTGATTAGCGAAGGGTTAGCGCCGTGATTCACGTCGTTCTGGTGGAGCCGGAGATCCCGCCCAATACCGGCAATGTCATCCGCCTGTGCGCCAACACCGGCGCTACGCTGCATCTGGTGCGCCCGCTTGGCTTTCCGCTCGACGACGCCCGCATGCGTCGCGCCGGGCTCGACTATCACGAATACGCCACCATGCAGGTGCACGACGACTGGTCGGCCTGCAAGACCGCGCTCGCGACGCAGGGGGTGACGCGCTGGTTCGCCATCGAGACCTGCGGCGTCCGCTCGCCGCACGAAACGGTGCTCCAGCACAACGATGCCTTTGTGTTTGGCTCGGAAGCGCGTGGCCTGTCGGCGACCGTGCTTGCCGATTTCACGCCCGAGCGGCAACTGCGGTTGCCGATGCGCCCGGCAATCCGCAGCCTCAATCTATCCAACGCGGTCGCGGTAACGGTCTACGAAGCCTGGCGGCAGCTGGGTTTCGAGGGTGCTGGCTAGGCACGCACTGCTGGGCACTCAGCTTTGCAGTCGAATGGCGTGCGCAAAGGGCAAAACCCCATAAAACGCCAGAAGTCGACATCAGGCATTTTTCCGCGCTTAGCCCAGTGGGAATGGGGCTTTCGCCACTGAGCCGTTATGAAGTTTTCTAACGCAAAGCCCTCGTATCAATTCGCCGGCACGCAGAACGCCACGCCCTCGCCATCCCAGTTCTGCGCCACAAACTGGTTGTACACCGCAAGTGATGTGGTGAAGCGATGGTTCGGATCGTCCGGGAACTTGCTGCCGCGGAACAGGCGATACACCGGCACCTGCCCGGCGGCGCAGGTGGCGCTGACACCACTGCCATTCGGACGATAAGCGAAGCTGTCTACACCTTCGTTCTGCGGCTTTTGCGCGATAGCGGCGTTGGTCGGGTTCAGCGCAGTAAGCGCCGTGACGTCTGCCGTATTGATCGTATAGAAGTGGCTGCCGCGGGTGCCGCCCTTGGCGACTTTGTCGAAGTAAAAGCGCACGTTGCCGCTCACCGCAGGCTCCGGATAGGCCAGCATCGGGAAAGTCACGCCCGTGCGCGCCCAGGCCGGAACGCCATCCAGCAACGCTTTTTCGTTGTCGCGCGAGGTCATGAAGTAGTAGTTGAGCCCGGCATGGAAGTACTCAACCACCGTTACTCTGGTGGGCACCACCACCGCGGTGTCGACCGTGGCGATCAGCGCACCGCGTCCGCCGGTGGCCACGAAGAACGGTGCACTGAGCTGCTTGCTGAACCCCTCATGCATCGGCAGCCGCTCGCGTGCTTCCATGCGCTGCGCGAAGTAGTTGTAGAAGGCCATCGCATCGGCCGACAGCAGGCCATCGGACACCACCACCGTCGCCACCCGGAAGGTGCGCTGCGACGATGTGTAGGCGGGCGAGCGAGTGCCGTTGGCCGCGATTACATCGTTGACGGTCAATCGCGTGAAGCCACTGCTCAACAGTCGGCCGTCGCAAAGCGTCGCCCAGTTGGCGCCGAAGTTGCTGTCAGTCACCACCCACTGATCGGGCACTTCGGACGCGGGCATCAGGCCCATCATGTAGAGATCGAGCGGGTTAAAGCTCATCGCCCGTGAGGAGCTCAGCGCAGCGGTACGCAGCCCGTTGCCCTCCGGTGTCAGCTTGCAGCCGAAGTTGCCACCGGCTCCGCTGCCCGGGATCGACAGTCCCATGATGTCGGCCGCCATCGTTGACGCCGGCCAGTGCGGCGATCCACTCGACGTGCTGCTGTTGGCAAGGAAGTTGATCCACTGGTGCCCAAGCTCGTGCTGGTGGGCGGGCGAGGCGCCGTCGAAATAGTCCGACAGCGGGAACACGGTGATGCCGATCAGCTTGCTGCTGCCGCCGTACTGACCATTGTTGTTGACCAGCGACCCGCCAATTCCGCTCACCGCGTTGCGCGTGTAGAAGTGGTAACGGTTCTCGATCTGCACGCGATCGAACACGATATTCAGAAAGTCAAACTGATCAGCAAGATACTGGTACGCGACCTGCGCCACCGACGCAATATCAGGCGTCGTGAGATTGTGTGTGCGAAACAGCGCTGCCGGCGAGATATTGAGAATGTGCTGCGACATCTGCGCATTGGCACCAAGCGACTTCACTGCGACCGCCGGGATTTCCGGTGCACGCACCTGCGCGGAACCGTTGACGCGCATCGTCCGCGTCGAACCCGAGTAGACGTCGATAAAGCCAATGTCCACGCGGAACACGTCATCCGTGGTCCGTCGCGAGAGGATCTGCTGCACCGGCAGAAGCACCGAGTACACGCCATCCCCTGCCGTCACGTCACCACTGGTGCCGTTGTCCACCAGCGCGTAAGTGGTGCCCCAGTTCGACACCAGTTGCACCGAGGTCGGTGCCGGGCCGTCGATGCGGGTGGCGAGCCGTACGGTGCCGGTGGCGGTGGACGGGATCACCGTCGGCGTCAGCGCGTAGTTCACCAGCGTCGGCACCGTTGCCGCCTTGCCGCGATCAGCTGCGGGCGGAGCGTGGCCTTCGGTGGCGCAATCGTGCGCGTGCAGTTCAGCTGCCAGCTCGTCAGCCTCAATCGGTCCGCCCGCCAGCGCGGCGCACGCGAGCAGCGCGGAGACGGAGGCCCCAAGCAAGGGCGGGAGGCGCCGAAAACGGCATTGGCTGGCAGATGACATGAGTTCCCCGGCGTTATTTTGTTGGCGATGCAGTCAGTGCCTTGCGGCGACGACTGCTGCGACTGATTCAGCCGCAATTGGACAGACGCAATCGCAACGATTTTGCCGACGCGTCTGGCGAATTTCAGCCGGTCGTCTTGAAAAACTGCGCCGCCTGCGCAATGGCCGCGGCATCGCTCTGCACTGCGTCCGGCGGCCCGCCCTTGCCCCACAGTTCGCCGCCGTAGGCCATGCCGCAGAACTGCGCGCACAGCCGCGCCGAATCAAACATCGGCTGCGCCTTGGCGCGGTCACCGCTGGTGGTGATCACATGCATGCGCTTCTGCGCCATCGCGTCCTTGAAGCCCAGGCCCGGCACCCGCAGCCACGCGCTCCAATGGTCAAGGTAAGTTTTCAGGTTACTCGGGAACGAGTACCAGTAAACCGGTGTCACCAGCACCAGATCAGTACACGCCATCGTCGCGTCCAGCAGCGTGCGCAAATCGCCCTCCGGCATCGGGTAGGTGCCGACGGTGTGACGCTGATCAACGAACGGCGGCAGGCTCATGCGCGCGAGATGCAGCCAGGTTTGCTGCGCCTCGGCGGGAAGCGCTGCCGCAGCCTGACGAGCCAGCCATTCGGTGTTGCCGAGATGGTCAGGTTCGCGGGTGGAGGTGACGAGAAAAAGGTAGTTGGGCATGGCGGGCTCACGGAGTTGGACTAGTAGTTTGCCATCAGGGCGATCACAGGCACGACCGTGAGCTATCTCCAGGAAAGCGGAAGCCAACATCGGCGGAACCGGCGTTGTCGATACCGCTGCGTCCGAACTACACTTTGCGTATGCAGATCAGGTGCACCTTATCGCGCCTCGGGTGCCGCTCAGGCGAACGGCCGATCTCGTTTCGAATGGGAGACAACGTAATGGTTGGCATGACGACTTTGATGGAAGTGGTCGTACGCAGCAAAGTGTTCGGATTGGTCGCGGCGATAGCGATCACGCTCGGCTGTATGCAGTCCTCGCTGGCCCAGGTTCCGCGCGCGCTCAATTATCAAGGGTACCTTACCAATCCCGGTGGCAACCCGATCAACGGCTCGGCGTCGATGTTCGTGTCGATCTGGAATGCAGCCAGCGGTGGCACTGAGCTGGTGAGCAATTCATTTCCGTCGGTCGCCGTCACCAACGGGGTCTTCAACGTCACGGTAGATGCCACCACCGTTCCGTTCAACGTACCAACGTTCCTGCAAGTGATCGTCAACGGCGAGACGCTGACGCCACGGCAACCGATCAACGCCAGCGCTTATGCGATCCGGGCCTCGGCTGATCCCTTTCCGCTCGACTGCACTCGCCAGCTGGGCAACTTTGTGAGCGTACCAGCCAATACGTATGGCTTTGGCGTGTCGGCGACCTGCGCTTCGGGCTATACGGCCACGGGCCTAGGTATCGAAGCGGCGGCAAATGTGGTGATGGCTGACTCGTCGTTGAACAACTCGGGCGGTACCGTCTTCACCTACAACCTGGGCAGCACTGCCCAGAGCACTCGCGCCTGGGTGCAATGCTGCCGGGTTCCGGGGCGGTGAGCAGGTCTGTGCGTCATCTTGCAGGACCGCGTATGGCTTTGGCCACGGCGGCGGCACGCGTGAAATCGCTGGCCATCACGATGGTGACGATGGTCGCAGCAACGGCTGCATCCTTCGCCTGGGCGGGCGGGCCTACCAGCGCGAGCTACGCCATCCCGGCCTCGGTGCTGAACGCCGGCGTGGACCAGATGACGTCGTCGAGCTACCGGGTGCGTTCTTCCCTCGGCGACAACGTGCTCGGTGCTGCGTCCAACAGTGCAAGTTACCGGCTGACATCCGGACTGTGGGCACAAATCTATGGCGGAGGCCCGATTTGTGTACTCGATCTGGACGGCAACGGCAGGGTTGATGCACTGACCGATGGCTTGCTGCTGATCCGGACCATGCTTGGTCTCAGCGGACCCGCCGTCACGGTTGGCGCGATCGGATCGGGCGCTGCGCGAACCACCTGGGCGCAAATCCAGCCGGCGGTGAGGTTGGCTGCCTTCGATGTTGACGGAAATCTGTCTACCAGCGCCGCAACGGATGGCCTGGTGCTGGTGCGCGCGATGTTCGGCATGACCGGTACTCGTGCGGTCACCAATGCGGTAGGTGGCGGCGCGACACGCAGTGACTGGAGCGCAATTCGCAGCTTCGTGAACGCGACGTGCGGAACTTCGTTTGCGCCGTGACGTTGCAGTCAGCGGCCAGGAAACGCTGAACGAGCCCCCGGCGCGCAGCGTTTCCCTAGGTGCGGGCGCACGCCCGCAACGCCTCAACATCTGCGGACACGATCACGGCCAGGTGTCTTGAAATTTTCTCGATGGGCCAGTCCCACCAGGCAATTTCCTCAAGCGCCTGCACCACGTCGGCAGGGAAGCGTTCCTTGACGACCTTTGCCGGGTTGCCGCCGACGACGGTGTAGGGCGGCACATCACTCACGACGACGGATCGTGAGGAAATGATCGCTCCATTGCCAATCTTTACGCCGGGCATGATCAGGCAGTCATACCCGATCCAGACGTCGTTCCCGATGACCGTATCACCTTTGTAGGGCAAATCACCGGGCCGAGGCATGACCTTTTCCCACCCGTTGCCGAAGATATAGAACGGATACGTGGAGATGCCAGAGACCTTGTGGTTGGCGCCGTTCATGATGAACTTTGCGCCACGCGCGATCGCGCAAAACTTGCCAATGACCAGACGGTCGCCAATGAACGGAAAGTGATAGAGGACGTTGCGTTCAAAGTTCTCCGAGTCTTCCGGGTCGTCGTAGTAGGTGTAGTCCCCAACAATGATGTTCGGGTTTGTCACGGTGTTCTTGATAAAGCACACCTGCGGAAATCCCGCCATCGGATGCTTGTTCAGTGGGCTTGGGCCGTTCAAATGCGCTCCTGTTGAGATTTCTGGTGAGGAGTTAACGTGCGAGTTCGGCGGCGGAGCGAAGCGGAGTCCACTGGAACGAAGAGTTAGAAATTTTCGGCACGACAGTGCCTATCGACGCTGCGAAATTAGGCCGCGTTGAATAGACTGCACGTATTGCAAGACATTAGCCGGTGTCCATACGAGATTCCAAGATTTAGACCAACTAGCGAACTTGTCGCCACCGCCGACTCGCAATCCTGTTGCCACTACGTTCGAGCAATTGCGTTGCAACGTATCCCACGACTGAAGTGGTCCTTGATAAAGGATTCCGTCACGGCTGAGTCCAAAGGACTGCCACCAATCTTTGATTGCCTTCTCGTCGAGTCCCTCAATGCGGATAAAGTGATCTGGTGACTGCCCCTCCGCTGATACGTCTGCGCTATAGCTGCGGTTACGAATGGGGTGGGATGCGTAGACGTTGCGATGAATCCCGGATGGCACCTGCCCCGGCTTCTCAGGCCACCAAGAAATATATGTCTGGTCAACTTGCATCGAAGCGTGCCCCCACGCTTCCATCTTTCCACGAAAACTCCAGATGTATACCGTGAGCATGAAGAACCTCCAAGATTCCTAACACCTGAGTTAAGCCGCGCCGCTGCACGGCCACAATAGAGCACGAACTTACCTTAAAAATTTGTGGCCGTGAAGCGGTGTCGGCTTGAACGAACTGTTAGGCATCGTCAGTCCACAACAATGCCACTATCCGCCAGCCAGACGGAAGCCTGGCTAGATGAAAGAACTTGGTGCCAGAGCCGGAATATGGCAATCCTTTGTATGTACCAAGCTTGGAATAACGTGATGTGCGCGCAGCAATTTCTCCCGCGACCTGAGTGGACGCTGTTTCTTCCCACTCGTAAAAATCAACCAAGTCTCCGTTGGTCAACAATCGGATACGAGGAGTGATGAAATCGGTTGTGGAGAAAATTTCCAGCAAACCTTCACGATGAACCGAAATTACTGCTTTTTCAGAAAATAGGCGTTCCACAGTGTCTTTCTGCGGAATGCGGCCATCCCTGTTGTCAAACGCTGCAAAGAAATCGGCAATAAGCATATCTATCTGAGCTTGACTGCGAGATTCTTGCATTGCGATGCCTAACGTGTTTTATACGCGCATCGCGCGTATAACTTTTTAATAGTGCATTTCACGATTTGCACGTTCATCCGCCAAGTCTTTGATCTTTCGTAGGTTTGCAAGTTATACCTATATGCGATCGGTATAACAACGCGCACGTGGAGTAGGTTCGCAATCCGCCCGTAGATGCCCGTTACCAGTAACGCGAAGCGATCGCGCATCGGTCAGATCAGGTCCGCGCGCTTCGCCAAGGCAAACTGCGCTCCAACCCACCGTGGTTGTTATCTATTTTCGGTCGTTTGAAACCCACCGTACGAATTCCTGCGAGTTCATGGTTCGACAGGCTCACCACGAACGGGGAAAGAGCCGACGCGCACAGTTCAAGTGATCGAGCGGTATCCATTTGGGTGCAATGAGATTGCACGCTACTCACGTGCACGCAGTGCCTCGCTGACGCTTGCGAGCACGGGCTCCCAACGCCGCGCGTGGTCTTGCCGGAACAGTTGCATCGTGGGTGACCACGCGCAGGTGTCGCCGCTGACGCCGTAGCGCCAGTCGCCAGCTTCGCGCAGCAGCACCCAGGTCTTCGCGCCCAGCGCGGCGGCGAGATGGGCGGCGCCGGTGTCGATGCTGATGACGAGGTCGAGGGCGTCGATCAGCGCTGCCATCTGGGTGAACTCCACCGTGTCTGCCGTCCAGTCGATCACCTTTGCGGTGGCGAGTGGTGGTGCGCCGTGCTGCAGGGATATCCAGGTGTGCTCGGGGTGTGCTTCGACCAGCCGCTGCATCAGGCGCGGCGGGATGGAGCGCTCTGCCATCTGGTTGTCCTGCCCGGCGAACTGGCCTTGCCAGACCAGACCGATGCGCAATGCCCGTGGTTCGACGGGCTCACCACGAACGGCGGACGGGTGGGCCGCCGGGCTCGGCATTATTTGGCTGCCGGCCGCCACTGCGGCCAGCCGTTCGCGCCAGCGAGCCACATCCTCCGCGCGAGTCTGCAGAAAGCGTGGCGGCGCCGGCAGGTTGGCCAGCGTGATGCCGAGCGCGGCGGGCAGTGACCACAGCGCTGCCCAGCAGTCGAAAGTCATGGCCTCATGCTCGCCCACTGTGATCACCTTCACCTCGGGGAACGACTGCTGCATCAACGCCACCTGCGAGCGCTTGACGGCGAAGGTCACGTCAAACCCACGCGCCACCACCAGTGGCACAAAGCGCGCGAACATAAAGGTGTCACCCAGGCCCTGCTCGCACATCAGCAGCATCTGCGGCGGGCCGCCGTGCGTCGTCGCCGTTGGTGCTTCGCCCTCCCACATCGGCGCTGCCGGGATCTTGCCGCTGGGCTGCGTCTGCGGAAATTTCAGACGCAGCTCGTAGTCGGCAAAGCCCTGCGCGTAGTCACCGTTCGCGAGCAATGAGAAGGTTCGATTCCAGCGCGCGTAGTCGAACGCCGGCGCGAGCCGGAGCGCGCGGTCGAATGCGGCGAGCGAGCCGGTGATGTCATTCAGCGAACGCAGGTTGAAGCCGAGGTTGTTGAGCGCGCCCACGTGATCAGGGCTCAACGCCAGCGCGCGCTCTGCAGCCCAGCGGCCTTCGTCATAACGGCCAGCCGTCCACGCTGCGGCACTGATGTTGCTGAAAAACTCCGGCTCCTGATCGAAGAGCCGCACCGACCGCCACATCAGTTCGAGCGCGGCCGACGGCTGCCCCGATTGGTATTGCGAAAGCCCGGCGTAGTGCAGCGCGGTGGGGTTCTCTGGCTCCTGTTGCAGCACGCGGGCATAGCGCTCAACAGCGGCCTGAACATTGCCTTGTTCGTGCAACTGCAGGGCTTCTGCCAACACCGCTTCGACGTTGATCGTCGTCGGTGCGCCGGCAGCGCCGGAACTCGCCGCACCGACTTTGCCGTGGCATTCCTTGTAGCGCTTGCCGCTGCCGCAGGGGCACGGGTCGTTGCGCGAGGCAGGAGCCTTGATGGCTGCCGCTGGCGCGGTGGCGGCCACGGCGGGAGCGCGCAGCGCGTCCAGCCGCGCGCGCAGGTCGAGCCCGAGCACGTCACCCGGCAGCGAGGCGAGACGGCGGGTGACGAACTCGCGCGCCACGTCGATGCGCTTCAGATCGACCAGATTGCGGCACAGCGCACCGAAGCCCAGCCCCTCGGCAATGGCCTCCGGCGCGGTGCGCGAGAAGGGGATCAGTTCCTCATCGCTCAACACCTGCCAGAAATTGAATACGCCGTGAAAGCCAAGCGTCAGGCCATTCGGGCGCGAGACGTCAAACGCAAAGCGGTCAGCCACGCGCTCATTGGCGAACACGATGCCGTGCTTGCTTTCAAGCAACTCGCGATGGCGAATGCAGATCGCTTCATCCTCGTTGTCGTCGCCGAGGGTGATCGCGTCATCGCGCAGCGCGTCGAGCAGCTTCTTGGAGCGCAACGAAAAACCACCGTTGCCAACGCGGAACTCGCCCTGCACATGCGGCCAGCGGGCACCGATATAGTCGTAGTTCCAGAATTCGTCGGCCCAGGCATCACCGTCGATAACGTAACCATCCCACTGCACCACCAGTGCGTAGTCAGTCGCGATGTGTGCCCCGAGTTCCTTCAACACAAACTGCGAGTACGCCGCCCGGGAGCGGATCGGCACAATGCGCTGCACCTCCACGCCCGGATGCGCGATGTCGCGGTCCGTCAGCAGCAGCGTGCGTGCCACCGGCAGCGCGACGGCGGAACGCGTCAGCGCCTTCGCAGCAAGTTCAGGATAAGCGCAGTCGACAGCGACCAGCGTGATGGCAGTGGCAGTGTTCATGCCGCTATTTTGGCGGAGCGGCGGTCAACTTAGCCGCGAATATCGTGACGGTCGTAGCCGCGATGCAGCGCAGCGGAATCAAGGCATTTTGGGTCGCTAACGGTGGTCCTCGATTTCACTTCGTTGCATCGAGGCTACGGATTGAACTACTTCAACCCCTCATAAAGCAACCGCACACCCAGCAGGAACAAGCAAGCCAGCGTCACCCGCCGAAATATGACGTCGTTGATGACATTGTTGAGGCGCACGCCAAGCCACACGCCTACCGGGGCGAAAGGCATCAGCACCAGTGAAGTGGCGAGATTGCTGAGGCTCAGTTGGCCGAGGATGGCGAAGGGGATCAGTTTGACGGCGTTGACCACGGTGAAGAAAACGACGGTGATCGCCATGAACTGCATGCGGTCGATCTTTTTGGGCCACAGGTAGATGGTGATCGGCGGCCCGCCCGCGTGTGCGAGGGTGGAGGTGAAACCGGAGAGCCCGCACCACAGCCACGGTCGCAGCCATTCCGGTAGCCAGGTTTTGAGGTCACGCAGCGCCGGGATCAGCTGATAAATTGAGAACGCGACCGAGATACCGCCGAGCAGCGCCTTGGTGGTGTTGACCGATAGCGAGCCGAAACTGAGCGCACCGATCACGATGCCGAGAATGGCCGGCAGCATCATGTGCTTCACGCTTTGCCAGTCCCACTTGCCGCGATAGGCGCGCAGGCCGAGCACGTCCATCACGCAGAGGATCGGCAGCATGATGCCTGCTGCCGCGCCCGGTGCGATGACCTGGCTCATCATCGGCACCGCCACGCCGCCGACGCCGGCACCGAGGCCCGTTTTCGAGATGCCGGTAATGATGACTGCGGGGATCGCCCAGACGTAGAACCAGGGATCGGTGATGAAGTTCAAACGTGGGCTTTCAGGAGCGCGAAGCGCGCAGCAGCTCGCCGATACGACGGTTCAGCCGTGCAATCGCGGCATCGGTCGCGGCGCTGTACTTCGCCATGCGCAGAAAGCCATGCGGCAGCGAATCAAATTCGTCATGCGCAACCTCGATGCCCGCGCCGCGCAGTTGCTGCACGTAGCTGCGCCCCTCGTCGCGCAGCGGGTCACGCCCGGCGGTGACCACGTAGGCAGGGGGCAGGCCCGCGTGCGACGTGGCGCGCGTGGGGGCGACGCGGTAGTCGTTCGCCGCCTGATCGTCACCCGCGAAGTGCCGCCAGTACCACTGCATGTCGGCCCGCGTGAGGCCGGGGCCGGCGGCGAACTCGCTGTAGCTCGGTGTGTCGAAATCCGGCGCGACCGTCGGATAGAGCAGCGCCTGCAGTGCGATGTGAAAGTTGCCTTCGTCGCGCGCGCGCAGCGCGGTGACGGCGGCGAGATGCGCGCCGGCGCTGTCGCCCGCCACGGCGATTGGAGCACCAGCATCTTGCGCCACACGATCCGCTGCGATGGCGGACGCAGCTTCGAAGCAGGCATCGGTGATGGTGCGCCAGTGTGCTTCGGGCGCGAGCGGATAGTCCACGCTGACCACCAGCGCGTTCGCCTCGTACGCGAGGCGGGCGCAGGTGACCGTGTGGGTGTCGGCGTCGCCCACCACCCAGCCACCGCCGTGAAAGTAGATGATGGTCGGCACCGGTTCATCGGCGCCGTCGTGCCCATAGAACAGGCGCACACCCACCTTGCCGGACGCGAGATCGAGCTGCACGTCGTTCATCGTGACACTTGACGGCAGCGGCGTGCGCCCAAGGCCCACCAGCGCCCAGTAGCGCGCGCGGCGCTCCAGCGGCGTCGGGTCCGCCGGCAGCGGCGGGAACAGCGTGCCGAGGCTGGCGAAGTAGGCGGCGAGATCAGGGTCGAGAGCGCTCATCGGGGAAACAACTTTTCTCGGAAACGCCCATTCAATCTGGGCTCAAGGCTGGAAATGGGTGGATATTGACTTCTGACAAAAATGACCTTTGAGCCCTTGTCAAATGGTCGTTTCAACCAAAAGCCAATAGGGCAAGTGCTTCAGTGCCCGGCCTTTTCCCGTGCCAGCGCAAATTCGTCAAACGACGCGACGCGACCGAGGTAAGTCGGTGCGATGTCCTCCAGCGCGGCGCAGCTGCCAGCGAACGCGGGCCAGGCAGCGTTCGTCACGTTGTCCACCGACATCGAGCGCACGTTGTCCGTGGTCAGCACCTTGCCGGGCAGATGGCCGAGCACGGCGCCGAGCAGCGATGACACGAAACCCGGCAGGCCGATGATGGCGTGACGATCGTCGGCGAGCGTCATCACGTAGCGCACCAGTTCGCGCAACGAGTAGGCCTTGGGGCCGGCCAGTTCGTAACGCTGGCCGATGCTGGCAGGCGTGGTCAGCGCGGCGACGAAGGCGCGTGCAACGTCGTCCACCCACACCGGCTGAAAGCGTGCCGACGCGCCGGGCAACGCCATTGGCATGAACGGCGGCAACAGCTTGACCATCGCCGCGAATTTGTTCAGGAAGGAATCCCCGCGACCGAAGATCACCGACGGCGCGAAGATCGTGTAGTCCAGCCCGCTCGCACGCACCGCCGCCTCCGCCCTGGCCTTGGTCTGCTGGTACTGGCTGGGGCCGTTTTCGGAAGCGCCGAGCGCGCTCATGTGCAGGTAGCGCGAGACGCCAGCAGCCTTGCAGGCGGCGATGGCGTTCTGCGTGAGCGTGACATGCGCGCGCTCGAAATCGCCGTTCAGCACCCCGACCAGATTGATCACGGCGTCCATGCCGGAGGCCAGTCGCACCAGTGCGCCGGCGTCGTAGACATCAGCCTCGACCACCGTCACGCTGGGCAACGGAAACAGGTTACGCGCGTGGTCACGCAGGCGGGTGGGAACGGTGACGCTGTGGCCGGCGGCCACCAGTTTGCTGCAAATGGCGAGGCCAACGAAACCGCTGCCGCCGAGGATGAGAATGTTCATGATGAGTTGCTTCGCAGGACGAATGACCAATAACCAATGACGAACGAGGAGTGACGAATGACGAAAGCGATCGCGGCGACGAGGCGAGGCGTTTCGTACGCTGACAGAGACGCCGCGAGGCGCCAATTGCCCCTATCTGGCCGGAATTATCCCCAATCGCGATTTCAGCGAGGTGTTGCCCGAGCCCTGCAGGTGCGCGTACCAGACGGCGTTGGCGAGCACCTTCTTCACATAGTCGCGGGTTTCATTGAACGGGATGGATTCCGCGTAGATCGCGCCTTCAAGCGGTACATCGGCCCGCCACGCCCGGGCGCGGCCGGGGCCGGCGTTGTAGGACGCCGCGGCCATCGGCTCCGAACCACCCATCTGGTCGAGCACGGTGCGCAAATAGAAGGCACCAAAGCCGGTGTTTACCGCCACGTCGGCCAGGTGACTCGGGCGATATTCGCTGGCTTTCAATTGTCCGGCGATCCACTTGCCGGTGGCCGGCATCACCTGCATCAAGCCCAGCGCGCCCGCCGATGACACCGCCTCGGCCCAGAAGCGGGACTCCTGCCGGATCAGACCAAACACCAGCGCGTGGTCAAGCGCCGCCTGGGTAGCGGCCTTCTTGATCTCATCCTTGTACGGCATCTGGAAGCGCAGGCTGAAATCATGCTGCGCCTTGGTGCGCTCTGCCGTATTGATTGAACGATCCCAGATGCCCTTGCGACGCATCCATTCGGCGGCGGCCAGCGAATCAGCGTCGTTGTAATCCTTCACCACGCTATACCACTCGCGCGCCGCGTCGGCGCGGAGCCCCAACTCGGACAGCTTGAGCACCCGTTTCGCAGCGGGTGACTGGTCGAAGCGCTTGAAGTCGACCTCGCTCAGTTTCAGCGCGCCACCGTTGAGGGTGGCCACCGTGGGTAATGCGGCGTTGATTTCTTCGGCGGCGAGCAGACCGTAGTAGTTTGGTTCTTTCGCCAGATCAACGTAAATGGGCTGTGCCGCCAGCGGCTCGCCAAGCGCAACCAGTGCGCGTGCCTTCCAGTAGCGCCACGCCGGGTCCGCCTGCCCGCCATTGGCGGCGGGACTCATCGCCGCAATCGCCCGCTGCACGTCTTTCCACGCGCCCGCACGAAGAGCAGCGCGGGCGATCCACGCCGCCTGCCAGTCACCCAGGCGGGTGAACTGCTCGCCGTCCTGCGCCCGCCTGGCCCATTCCATGGCCTCAGCAGTGTCGAGCCGGCGCGCGCTGGCGTAGGCGAGTTGTCCGGCAGCGTAGCGCTGCTCGTCGTCGCTGAACCTGCTGCGGATCGGCGCCCAGGCGGCGCGCGCCTTGACCACATCGCTACGGGCCAGCCTGGTTAGTGCGTAGAGCGCAGCCTCGCGCGCGGCGCGTGAAGCGAACGCACCACCACGCAGCAGCGCTTCCGGGCTACTGTGCGCGCGTTGCAAGGCATCGGGTTGCGGCGCCACGCCATCGCCCAGCACATCAGCCACGCGGGACGCCGCCAGCAGCGTGCCGCCGTCCGCCGTGGTGCGGAACCGCCAGAGCGCGTCCTCCGCAGTCAATTGCTTCGCCCGCACCAGCGAGGCGAAGGCATCAGCGCAAGCTTCGGTCAGGCGGTCTTCCCAGATGCCACGCGGCGCTGGCTGCACTTCTTTGCTGCCGTTGCGCACAGCCAGCGTGGCGCGAAAGCAGGCGATCTCGCTGTCGTCGGTGTCAAAGCCCTGCCCGACCTGCTCGAAGCGCACCCAGTCGCCCGTCCTGCCGAGCTGCTTGAGCCAGTCGGTGCGCATGCGGTCGCCCACTGCGCTACCGGCCGACACTTTCAGGAAGCGTTCGATTTCGGCGGCACTGGCGGTGTCGATCCGCAACCGGAGCGCCCAGTATTCGACGTAGTGTTCAAGCAGGTGGCCGCGGGCTTGCGCCAACGCGGAATTGACACGTTTGCCGTCGCCAAAGCGATAGCCCTCGGCGGCGTCCTTCACCGCCGCGTCGCTGGCGAACGCCGGGTGACTGATGATGACTGCGAGCAGGAGCGCGATGCCGCTGCGTGCTGTCGCTGCCCTCGCTGCTGTTGCACGGAGGCGTGGGTATGGCGGTAACGTCATGCCGATATTTTCCGTCAAGTCCTTGCCAATGCGGCGCTGTCGTGTCGTCACCACGGGCTGGCGATGCGGCGCTGTTGCGAACAGCGCATCGCTACAATCGCCGGCATGCAAAACGTGGCTAACGGTGTTGGGGCGGCAGTTGGCGTGGTGATGGGTTCATCATCCGACTGGGACATCATGAAACACGCGGTGGAGATGCTCGACCGCTTTGGTGTGAACTACGAGGCCAAGGTGGTCTCAGCGCACCGCACGCCGGACGACATGTTCGACTACGCCGAGAACGCCGCCGAGCGCGGTATCCGCGTGATCATCGCTGGCGCCGGCGGTGCCGCCCACCTGCCCGGCATGCTGGCGGCCAAGACTACGGTGCCGGTGCTCGGCGTGCCGGTGCCTTCGAAATACCTGCGCGGCGAGGATTCGCTGCTTTCGATCGTGCAGATGCCCAAGGGCGTGCCGGTCGCCACCTTCGCCATCGGTGAGGCTGGTGCGGCGAACGCCGGCCTGTTCGCCGTGGCGATGCTGGCGATTGCCAACAAATCGCTCGCGCAGCAGCTGCTGTCGTTCCGCGACGAGCAGACGGCAGGCGCCCGCGCGATGCTGGTGCCGCCGGTCATGACCGACAAGTAAGCGCCACGATGTTGCCCCCCGGCTCCTGGCTCGGCTGCCTTGGTGGCGGCCAACTTGGCCGCATGTTTGTGCATGCCGCGCAGGCGATGGGCTACAAGGTGCTGGTGCTGGATCCCGACGCCAGCGGCCCGGCGGCACAGGCGGCAGACGACATCGTGGTTGCGGCCTACGATGACATGCAGGCAGTGGCTGCGTTCGGAAAGCGCGTGGCAGCGGTCACCACCGAATTCGAGAACGTCCCGGCGGCAACGCTGGAAGCGCTCGCAGCAGTTATACCCACACGCCCTGCAGCGGAGGCGGTGCGCATTGCGCAGGATCGCCGCCGCGAGAAGCGCTTTTTCAGCGATCACGGCTTGCCGGTTGGGCCGTTTGCAGTGATCGAGCGCGCCGAGGACCTGCGTGCGGCACCGCCAACGTTGTTCCCGGGCATCCTGAAAACGGCAACGCTCGGCTATGACGGCAAGGGCCAGCAACGGGTAACCTCGGTTGAACAGGCGCTGCTTGCCTGGATGAGCATGAAGCAGGCGCCCTGCGTGCTGGAAGCGCTGATCCCGTTCGAACGCGAGATTTCGGTGCTGGTAGCGCGCGGCGCCGATGGCAATACCGCTGTGTGGCCAGTGCAGGAGAACCAGCACGTCGGCGGCATTCTCGACCTCACCATCGTGCCGGCGCGCATCGACGGCACAAGGCTTGCGGAGGCGCAGGATCTGGCGCGCCGGTTGGTATCTGCGCTTGACTATGTGGGCGTGCTCTGCGTCGAGATGTTCGTCACTGCCGACGGCTTGCTGCTGAACGAAATCGCGCCGCGACCCCACAACAGTGGGCACTACACGATCGAGGCCTGCGTCACCTCGCAGTTCGCGCAGCAGGCTCGCATTCTGGCCGAGGCACCGCTGGGCGATACCTCGCTGGTGCAGCCAGCGGTGATGGTCAATCTGCTCGGCGATGTGTGGTTTGATGCGGCTACGCCCATGCAGCCAGCGTGGCCGGAGGTGCTGGCGTTGCCCGGCGCCCATCTGCACCTCTACGGCAAGGCGGAGGCGCGGCGTGCCCGCAAGATGGGGCATGTCACCTGCACTGGTGCAACACTCGACAGCGCGCTGGCAACCGCACAGCGCGTGAAACAGATTTTGCGTATCGCCGCCTGAGTTGCTGGTCGTTGCTGGTCGGACCGCAGAACCGCGGCGCGCTGATGGCGCGGGGATAATGCTGGCATGACACAACCGCTCACCGGCATCCGCATCCTCGACCTGACCCGCCTGCTGCCCGGCCCCGCCTGCACCCGCATGCTGGCCGACTGGGGCGCCGAGGTCATCAAGATCGAACCGCCCGAGGGTGACTACGCCAATCGCCTCGGTTTGCCGGCCGACGCGCCTGCCGACCAGGTTGCGCCGCTGTACAGCATCGTCAATCGCGGCAAGCAGGTCGAGCGACTGGACCTTAAATCAGAAGCCGGCCGCGCCCGGTTGCTTTCGCTGGTGACAGAAAGCGATGCGCTGGTCGAAGGCTTCCGGCCCGGCGTGATGACCCGGCTCGGGCTCGGCTACGAGGCGCTGCGCGAACACAACGCGGCGCTGGTCTATTGCGCGATTACCGGCTACGGCAGTGACAGCCTGTGGGCGCATCGGGCTGGACACGACATCAACTACCTCGCCATGAGCGGCGTGCTCGACCAGATCGGTGAACGCGGCCGGCCGCCGGCGATTTCCAACTGGCAGATTGCCGATCTCGCCGGCGGCGCGCTGGCTGCTGCCGCCCGTATCTGCGCGGCACTGGTGCAGGCCAAATTGAGCGGACAGGGCTCGTTTGTCGATATCTCGATGACGCACGAGGTCGCGGCGCTCAACATCATCGCCGAGCACGGCCTTGCACTCGCGGCAGCGCGCCCGCGAGGCGAGGACTGGTTGACCGGCGGCTGGCCCTGCTACGGCGTCTATCCAACTGGCGACGGGCGCTTTCTCGCGGTCGGGGCGCTGGAGGAAAAGTTCTGGCATCTGCTCTGCGAGGCGTTGCAGATGCCGCACCTCAAGGCGCTGGGTTGCAGCGAGGGCATCGTCGCGCTGCGCGTGCGCAAGGAGCTGGCAGATCGCTTTGCCACGCAGTCGCTCGCGGCGTGGACCGAATTCTTCGACGGCATCGATTGCTGCGTGACGCCGGTGCTTACACTTGCCGAAGCCAGAGAACACCAGCTTTTCAAAGATTGAAGGAGACGTCATGAGCAGCACTTTCATCGGCAACGGCAAGGTCGCAATCATCACCGGCGCGTCGGCCGGTATCGGCAAGGCCTCGGCCGTGGCGCTGCTCAAGGCGGGCTATAGCGTGGCTTTTGCTGGCCGTCGTCAGGCCGAGCTTGAAGCAGCAGTCGCCTCTGCTGGCGAGGACGCCAGTCGCGGGCTCGCCGTGGTCACTGACGTCAGCAACCCGGCATCAGTCAAGGCGTTGTTCGACAAGACCGTGGCCGCATTTGGCCGCGTTGACGTGATCTTCAACAACGCCGGGATTGGCGCACCGCCGGTGCTGCTGGAAGACATCACCGTGGAGCAGTGGAAGGCGGTGGTCGATACCAACCTGACCGGGTCCTTCCTGTGCACGCAAGAGGCATTCCGGGTGATGAAGGCGCAGACGCCGCGTGGCGGCCGCATCATCAACAACGGCTCGATCTCGGCCTATGCGCCGCGACCGAACAGCGCTCCATATACATCGACCAAGCACGCCATCACCGGTCTGACCAAAACCACCTCGCTCGACGGCCGCAAGTACGACATCGCCTGCAGTCAGATCGATATCGGCAACGCCGCGACGGAAATGACCGAGCGCATGACCAAAGGCGTGCTGCAGCCGAACGGCGAGATGATGGTGGAGCCGCGCATGGACGTGCAACACGTGGCCAACGCCATCGTGCATATCGCCAACCTGCCGCTGGACGCCAACGTGCAGTTCATGACCATCATGGCCACCAAGATGCCATTCGTCGGGCGCGGGTGACGATCAGTCAGCGGGCTGCGGCAGCGCCGCCTGCGCCGGTTGACGCGAGAGCGTGCCAGCACGCCCTAGTCGAGCGGCAGGCGCGCAGACTTCGAGCGGTAAAGCGCGCGATCGGCGCTGTGCAGCGCCGATGAGAACTCATCAGCAATTCGGGTGAAATGCGCCGAGCCGTGGCTCACCTGGCAGGCCAGTGGCGTGGGGCAGGCCAGCTCCAGACGGGTGGGCAACTGCTCCTGCAAGTTGCGGATCCATTCGCCCGCCAGCATTTGTGGCACGCCCTTCTCGACCACGCAGAACTCATCGCCACCCAGTCTGGCCACGACAGAGCCAGCCGGGCAATTAGCCTGCAGCGCGGCGGCGAAAGTCTTCAGCACGATGTCGCCAGTCTCATGGCCAAAGCCGTCATTCACCTGCTTGAAGTGATCGATATCGAAAACGGTGACGGTGCCCGGATGGCCGTCCGGCCACTGGGTGAGGGCGTCGCGCAAGCCGAGGCGGTTGAACACCCCCGTCAGCGCGTCGTGCGTGGCCAGCCGGCGCAGCAGCGTCTGCTTTTCGGCAAAGCAGATGAGCAGTATCCCCTTCAGGTAACTGAGAATCAGCAGGCCGCTGATCACAAATACGATGGCTTTGGTACCCGGTCCGCCACTGGCCGAAATGGAGTCGCCAAGGATGACGACCGTTACGCCGCGGACAATGTAGAAGGCGAACAGCACCGCATTGGTGATCAGCAGGAACTTTGCCGGGAAGTGAAAGTAGCCGTGGTCCAGGCGGCGCAACACGCCGGTATTGAGCCAGGTCACCACCGTCAGACAGGCCAGCTGGCTGAGGACGCGGCCGGTGACTTGTGGCCAGACCAGCACAAAAAGCACGCTGGTGACCGCAGAGACCAGTGAAATGAGCATCAACTGACCGGGCTGAACGGGGTCGCCCACCATCGTGCGCACGCCTGCCAGAAAAAGGCAGGCGCCGAGCACGCTGAGCGGATTCGCAATCAGCAGGCCGATGCCCTGCGGCAGGGCATCTTGCAGGAAACCGAACTCCAGCCCCATCGTCAGCGAGAGCGAAGCGGCCGCCCAAAACGGCAGCGCCCTGGAGGAATCGCCAATCCGTGACAGTAGCGCGATGACCACCGACACGGTGATGCCGGCCAAACCGAAGCCCAGCCCCAGCGAGGTGGGATCAACGGTGAACGATGCAGCCGGCATGAGTATCGTCGTACTACACCAGGAGGCCGTCGAGGGCCGGATCAGTGAAGTCGGCAACAATGTGCCGGACGTGCTCTGTGGCGGGCAACCGGCGCGCTTTCTCGGCTGTCAGTGTGGTGGTGACAACAACGCATTGCATGCCCGCCCGACGCGCCGCCTCGACACCGGCGGGTGCGTCCTCAAACACCACGCAATCGGCCGGGCGCACCCGCAGGCGATCCGCAGCAATGAGAAAAACTTCCGGATCGGGTTTGCCGTGGCGGATGTCGGCGCCGCCCACCACCGCCTGAAAATATCGCCGCAAATCGCGGCCATCGAGCACCAGCGTGACGTTTTCCGGCGGCGCGGCGGTGCCAACCGCACGCAGGATGCCGGCCCGTTCGGTGGCGCGCAGAAAGTCCACGGCACCGCGCAGGGGTGCGCAATGCGGCGTATAGAGCTGGCGGTAGAGCGCCTCCTTGCGACCGGACAGCGTCTGCAACTCGTCGTCGGCCAGGGCCCGGCCGAGCAGGCGCGGGAAGATTTCGCGGTTGGTCAGTCCGGCCGACCAGCGGAAGAATTCGTCGCGGTCAACCTTGACACCCAGTTCCGGCATCAGGGCGTTCCACGCCTGTTCGTGGAACGGCATGCTGTCGGCCAGGGTGCCGTCCATGTCAAAAATAAATGCGCGCATCATGGGTATTTCACAAGCAAAAAATCGGCCGGAACCGCTGAAACCGGCGCCGCGCGCGGATTTCCGCGTTGACAGCCCGCCAAGAGCAAAGCATAATCCACCGGTTTTTTCTCGGAGGATTCCGCCACATGAAACAGTCCAATAAATTCGCTCTCGCAGCGATTGCAATCGCCGTAGCAGCGGGTTTGGCCGCTTGCGGCAAGAAAGAAGAGCCGAAAGCAGAAGCGAAAGCTGCTCCGGCCCCTGCTGCTCCGCAGGAAGTTGTCATCAAGATCGGTCACGTCGGCCCGACGTCCGGCCAGATCGCCCACCTCGGCAAGGACAACGAAAACGGCGCCAAGCTGGCCGTTGAAGAAGCCAATGCCAAGGGCATCATGGTCGACGGCAAGAAGGCCAAGTTCGAACTGCTGACCGAAGATGACGCCGCTGACGGCAAGCAAGCCACGCAAGTAGCCCAGAAGCTGATGGACGCCAAGGTTGTCGGCGTCGTCGGTCACCTGAACTCCGGCACCTCGATCCCGGCTTCGGCGATCTACAACCAGGCTGGTGTTGCTCAGATTTCGCCGTCGGCGACCAACCCGAAGCTGACCAACCAGGGCTTCAAGGGCGTGTTCCGCATGGTGGCTAACGACGTGGCGCAAGGCACCGCGATCGGTAACTACGCTGCTGCCAAGCTCGGCAAGAAAATCGCGATCATCGACGACAAGACCGCCTACGGTGTTGGTCTGGCTGACGAAACCGAGAAGGCTGTCAAGGCCGCCGGTGGCGCAGTGGTGATCCGCGAAGCCCTCGCCAACGAGAAAGAGCAGGACTTCAAAGGCGTGCTGACCAAGGTCAAGGCCAAGAACCCGGACGTGATCATGTTCGGCGGCATGGACGCACAAGCTGGCCCGATGCTCAAGCAGATGAAAGCCCTTGGCATCAAGGCCAAATTCATCTCGGGTGACGGCGCGCAATCTGCTGAGCTGATCAAGCTCGGTGGCGACGCTGCTGAAGGCTCCTACGCAACGACCGCTGGTCTGCCGAAAGAGAAGATGCCGCAGGGCGCCGCCTTCTACGACAAGTTCAAGGCCAAGTTCAACGCTGACGTTCAGGTTTACGCTCCGTTCACCTACGACGCGACCAACGTGCTGATCGCCGCCATCCAGAAGGCTGGTACCGATCCGGCCAAGATCATCGACGCCATCAAGGCAACCTCGATGGATGGCGTGACCGGCAAGATCGCGTTTGACGACAAGGGCGACATCAAGGACGGCGCTGTGACCGTGTTCCAGGTCAAAGGCGGCAAGTGGGAAACCGTCGAAATCGTCGGTGGCCCGAAAGAAGCTGCTCCGGCCGCTGCTGCCCCGGCAGCCGCTGCTCCCGCAGCCGCTCCGGCCCCGGCCGCTGCTGCTCCGGCCAAGGAAGAAAAGAAGAAGTAATTCTTCTCGCTTCATAAAAACGGCACCTTCGGGTGCCGTTTTTTTTTGACATCACGTCGCCGGCCTGCGCTTTAAGGCGTACTGAGGGGCGATAGTCGCACCCTACGGCTTTACGCGGAAAGCCCCGTTCAAAATGGGCTCAGCACACCAAATGAGCGAAAGTCGATAATTGTCAATTCGCGTCAGCAGCCCTTATTGAATGGGGCTTTCAGCAAAAAGCTGAATTGAAAGACATCCGTCCTCGGCCTGCCGGCGTTCACACCGGCAGCGGCCCACCGTCCTTCACTTCCTCAATCACGGCGTAAGTCCGCGTCTCGCGTACGCCAGGGAATTGCCACAACCGCCGGCTGGCGAACTCGCGGTACGCCTCCATGTCGCGCACGCGCAGCTTGATCAGGTAGTCGAAGCCGCCGGCCACCATGTGGCATTCGGCAATTTCCGGGTGCGTCAACACTGCCGCCTTGAAGGCATCGAAGATATTGGGCGTGGTGCGGTCGAGCAGCACCTCCACAAACACCGTCATGCCCGAATCCAGCTTCGCCGGATTCAGTCGCGCCTCGAAGCCGAGGATGTAGCCGTCGCGGATCAGCCGCTGGGTGCGCGCCAACACCGCCGTCGGAGACAGCGACACCGCTTCGGCAAGCTTCAGGTTGCTGATCCGGCCGTCTCTTTGCAGGGCGGTGAGGATCTTCCGGTCAATCGCATCAATGCCCGACATAGCTGAATAAATTTTGGCCTGCTGCCGCATTATTCACTACAAAGGAAGAAATTTTGGTGAATAACGCAGGTTCATTGTTTCTACGATAGCGATCTGTTCAGCCAGACCACCGTTACCGCGGAGACCGACCATGCGCCTGCCCTTTCCCTACCGCGACGAACCTGCCATCGTCCGCCGCAACGTCGATGCTGCTGCCGCCGTGCTCGACTGGCCACAGGTGATCGAAACCGCGCGACCGTGGGTGGCGGCGGTTCGCGAGAATCCGCCGCCGTTCTGGGCAATGGAAAGCCTGCTCAAGGAATATCCGATCTCCAAACCGGAAGGATTGGCCCTCATGCGGCTAGCGGAAGCATTGCTGCGGGTACCCGATTCCGCCACCGCCATCGCGCTGACGGCCGACCAGCTGGGCCGCGCCAGCTTCGACGGCAACAGCGACGGCGCCAATTCCAGCGCATTGGGCCGACTGTCAAATTCAGTCATCGCGCTGTCGAAGAAGACCCTGCCAGACACCGATCAGCCACCCGGCCTGTTCGCCAAGCTCGGCGCCAAAACGGTGGTCGCCGCCACACTGCGCGCCGTGCAACTGCTGGCGCGGCAGTTCGTGCTCGGGCAGACCATTGAAGATGCCCTCAGCGAGGCCCGCTCGCAGCGTCGCAGCGAGCCGCATCTGCGCTTCAGTTTCGACATGCTGGGCGAAGGCGCGCGCACCATGGACGACGCAGACCGCTACTTTGCGAGCTACCAGCACGCCATCCGCATGCTCGCGCAAGCACACGCGGCGGCCACGGACGCCGGACCGGCCGATACCGATGGCATCTCGATCAAACTATCCGCCCTGCACCCGCGCTATGAGGACGCGCAGCGCGAGCGCGTGCTGGCCGAGCTGGTGCCGCGTGTCTGGCAGTTGTGTGAAATGGCCGCCAACGCGCGCATCAACCTGACCATTGATGCTGAAGAAGTGGACCGTCTCGAACTTTCACTCGATGTCTTCGAGGCGCTACTGCAACGCGTGCAGACTGGCTATCCGACGTGGACCGGATTCGGCCTGGCCCTGCAGGCTTACCAGACCCGTTCGCTCGAACTGATTGAGCACGTCGGTGCACTGGCACGGCAGTACGGCGTACGGCTGATGTGCCGCCTGGTCAAGGGCGCCTACTGGGATAGCGAGATCAAGCGCGCACAGGAAATGGGCCTGCCGGCGTACCCGGTGTTCACCCACAAGCATCACTCTGATTCCAGCTACCTCGCCTGCGCTGCGTCGCTGCTCAAGCAAAAGGACGCGTTCTTTCCGCAATTCGCCACCCACAACGCCGGCACCATCGCTGCCATTGTGCAAATGGCGAAGCGCTTCGATGCCCCGTTCGAGCTGCAGAGGCTGCACGGCATGGGCAGTGGCGTTTACCGTGAGTTGTTCGCTTCGCGCGCCATCGCCCCCACGCAGACGCTGCGTGTGTACGCGCCGGTCGGCTCGCACGAAGACCTGCTTGCCTATCTGGTGCGCCGCCTGCTGGAGAACGGCGCCAACTCGTCATTCGTGCATCAGCTTGCCGACGATACGGTACCTGCCGAGGAGCTGCTGGCGTCGCCACTGCATGTCACTGAAGCACGGCCATTCCCGCTGCCGCGCGACATTCTGGCGCCGCGCCGCAACAGCGATGGGGTCGATCTGACGGTGGCGACGATGCGCGCGCCACTGCTTGCGGCGCTGGCGACGACGCAGATCAACCCGCCCGCTGATGCCACGTCCGAGCAAGCTAGCGCCGCCGTGCAGCGCGCCCACGCGGCCTTTTACGACTGGCGCAACCGCCCCGTGAGCGAGCGCGCCACGATGCTGCGTCACACGGCCGACGCCCTGCAAGCCGAGTTGCCGCGCTTCTGCGCGCTGCTGGTAAAGGAAGCGTTCAAGACGTGGGGCGACGCCGTGGCCGAGGTGCGCGAGGCGATCGACTTCCTGCGCTACTACGCCGACGAGGCTGAGCGCGTCTGCGCTCCGATCACGCTGCCAGGCCCGACCGGCGAGAGTAATGTGCTCTATCCGCGCGGTCGTGGTGCCTGGGTCTGCATCAGTCCGTGGAACTTTCCGCTCGCGATCTTCATGGGCCAGGTTGCAGCGGCGCTGGTGACCGGCAACACCGTCGTTGCCAAGCCCGCCGAGCAGACGCCGGTGGTGGCGCTGGAGGCAGTCAAACTGCTGCACACATCCCGCATTCCTACCGATGTGCTGCAGACGGTGACCGGATTGGGCGAAACGGTAGGCGCGACCCTGGTCGCGCACCCCCAAGTCGCCGGCGTCGTGTTCACTGGCTCAACTCAGGTCGCCAAGATCATCCAGCGCAGCCTCGCCGCGAAGGACGGCCCTATCGTGCCGCTGATTGCCGAGACGGGTGGCATCAATGCGATGCTTGTCGATTCGACCGCATTGCCCGAACACGTCGCTGATGCCGTCGTGCAATCGGCCTTCCGCTCCGCCGGCCAGCGCTGCTCTGCCCTGCGCCTGCTTTGCGTGCACGAAGAAATCGCCGATCATGTGGTGACCATGCTGCGCGGCGCCATGAAGGAACTGGTGGTCGGCGACACCGCATCGCTGGCCACCGACGTCGGACCGCTGATTGATCAAGAGGCGTTCGATGGCATTCACACTCATGTCGAGCGACTGGGCGGACATCCTGCAGGAGCGGCTTTGCCGCGACCGGATTCAGGCCCGTCGGACGGTCGCGGCAGAGCCGCTCCTACAGCCGGGGTCATCGACAGGGATAGCCACACCATCGGCCCGCATCTGTTTGAGGTCGACAGCATCACGGCGGTGAAGCAGGAAATCTTCGGGCCGGTGTTGCAGGTGGTGCGCTGGTCGGGTGATCCGGCCGCCGTCATTGAGCAGATCAACGCACTCGGCTTTGGTCTGACCCTGGGTATCCAGACCCGCATCGACAGCCGCGCAGATGCGCTGGCGCGCCAGGCCCACGTCGGCAACGTCTACATCAACCGCAACATCATCGGTGCGGTGGTTGGCGTGCAGCCGTTCGGCGGCGAAGGGCTCTCCGGCACCGGGCCCAAGGCAGGCGGGCCCTTCTATCTGCCCCGCTTTCTTGGCGAGCAGACCATCACCATCAATACCGTCGCTGCCGGCGGCAACGTGACGCTGATGACCGCGTAACGGCGGGCAGACCCGTTGGCACGACTCCTGCCTGTGTGGCACAACTGGCAACGAAACAAGCGTTTTCGGCATGACCTCCCGCCCTGAATCAGGGCAGAATACCGATCATTAACGGGCTGGCGTTCGGGGAGGATGCCAGCACGGTCCAAGACAACCTTCAAGCGGGGAACTCCATGTCAATCGACGTATTGCTGCAGCAAATCGTCAATGGCCTGGTTGTGGGCAGCGTTTACGCGCTGGTCGCACTGGGTTACACGATGGTCTACGGCATTCTGCAACTCATTAACTTCGCGCACGGCGAGATCGTGATGATCGGCGGCCTGACTGCGCTGGTCACTGCCAAGTGGCTGCTTGGCATGGGGACGCCGCCCATCCTTGCCCTGCTGGTCGCGATCCTGTTTGCCATGGTGGTCTGCGCAATCGTCGGTGTCACCATCGAGCGGATTGCCTATCGACCGTTGCGCAACGCGCCAAGGCTGGCCCCGCTGATTACCGCCATTGGTGTCTCCATCCTGTTGCAGCAACTCGCGATCCTTGTCTTCGGGCGCAACTACTTTTCGTTCCCTGAGTTGATCTCAAAGACGCCGATGAACATCGGCCACATCACGATCACGCTCAACGAGATCGTGATCTTCCTGTCCTCCATCGCATTGATGGCCGGGCTGCTCTGGCTGGTGCACAACACCAAGGTCGGCACCGCCATGCGTGCCACCGCCGAGAACCAGAAGGTCGCCGGCCTGATGGGTATCGACATCAACAAGATCATCGCGATCACCTTTGCCATCGGCTCCGGCCTCGGCGCTATCGCGGGTGTGATGGTGGCCTCGAACTACGGCCAGGCTCACTACTACATGGGCTTCATGCTGGGCCTCAAGGCGTTCACCGCCGCGGTCATGGGCGGCATCGGCAACCTCTGGGGCGCGATGGTTGGTGGGTTGATCCTCGGCCTCGTCGAAAACGTGGGCCTGATCTTCGTGCGCGGCGACTACAAGGACATCTTTGCCTTCGTTGTGCTGGTGCTGGTGCTGATTTTCCGTCCGCAAGGGCTGATCGGCGAGCGCGTCGCAGAGAGGGCCTGAACCATGAACGGCATTCTGCAAGACAAGAAAAAAATGATCGTCGCCATCGGCGTGCTCGCCGTGGTGCTGCTGATCCTGCCTTTCCTCGCCGGCATGCTCGGTCAGGCGTGGGTACGCATCCTCAACGTGACGCTGCTTTACGTGATGCTGGCGCTCGGGCTCAATGTCGTGGTCGGTGTCGCCGGCCTGCTTGACTTGGGTTACGTCGCGTTCTACGCGGTCGGCGCCTACACCTGGTCGTTACTGGCCTCCGCGCACTTCAATTTGCATTACCCGTTCTGGGTGTTGTTGCCGCTCGGGGCCTTCCTCGCAGCACTTGCCGGCCTGATGCTTGGTGCACCGGTGCTCAAGTTGCGCGGCGACTATCTGGCGATCGTGACATTGGGCTTCGGCGAAATCGTGCGCATCCTGATGAACAACTTCGACAAGGTCGGTCTGCCGTGGTCGGATGAGACCTACAACATCACCAACGGCCCCCGCGGCATTACCGGCATTGATGGCCTCAACTTCTTCGGCTTCAAGATCAGGCAGGGCCTTGAATTGTTTGGCATGCAGATTACTGGTCTGCAGCTCTACTACTTCGTATTCCTGCTGTTTACGATCCTGTCGATCATCGGCGTCTATCGCCTGCAGCATTCGCGCCTTGGGCGCGCCTGGCAGGCCCTGCGCGAAGATGAAATCGCCGCCAAGGCCATGGGCATCAACACCCGCAACATCAAGCTCGCCGCTTTTGCCTTCGGCGCGCTGACAGGCGGCCTCGCAGGCGGCCTGTTCGCCGCCATGCAGGGCTTTGTGAGCCCCGAATCGTTCGGCTTGCTGGAATCGGTGATGATCCTCGCGATGGTGGTGCTCGGCGGTATGGGCCATATCCCCGGCGTCATTCTCGGTGCGGTGCTGCTGGCGGCGATGCCGGAGGTGATTCGCTACGCCGCCGATGAGCGCGTGCAGCACAATGTGTTTGGCACCGTGCTTATCGCACCTGAGGTATTGCGCAACCTGATCTTCTCGCTCGCCATGATCCTGATCATGCTGTTCAAACCGGCCGGTCTGTGGCCGTCACCGGAGAAGAAATGATGGCTGACATGCTCTTCACCGCTGAAGGCGTTACCAAAAAGTTCGGTGGCGTCACCGCACTCGATAACGTGTCGATGTCGATCCGGCGCAATTCGATCTTTGGTCTGATCGGTCCCAACGGCGCCGGCAAGACAACCTTCTTCAATACCTTGACCGGTCTGTATCAGGTCGATGGCGGCAAGTTCACCTTTGATGACAAACCGCTCAACGTCAAGGCGCCGCATGAGGTTGCTCAGGTCGGCATCGCGCGCACCTTCCAGAATATTCGCCTGTTCGGCGAAATGTCAGTGCTCGAGAACGTGATGGTCGGGCGCCACGTGCGCACCAAGGCTGGCGCTTTCGGTGCCATCTTCCGTACGCCGGCCGCGCGTCGCGAGGAACGCGAAATCGCCGACCGCGCCCGCGAGCTGCTGGACTACATTGGTCTTGGCAAACGTGCTGGTGACAAGAGCCGCACGCTCGCCTATGGCGAACAGCGGCGCCTCGAAATCGCCCGCGCGCTGGCGACTGATCCGAAAATGATCGCGCTGGATGAGCCTGCCGCCGGCATGAACGCGACCGAGACCGTCGCATTGCGTCAATTGATCGAGCGCATCGCCCGCGATGGCACCACGGTAATGCTGATCGAGCATGATATGCGTCTGGTGATGAACGTCTGCCAGCACATCGCGGTGCTCGACTACGGCCGCAAAATCGCCGATGGCACGCCGGCAGAAATCCAGAAGGACGCCGCCGTCATCAAGGCCTACCTCGGTGGCGCGCATGGCGATGCAGAAGAGAACAAGAAATGAGCGCCATGCTGGAAGTCAAGAAGCTGGAAGTCGCCTACGGTGGTATCAAGGCCATCAAGGGCATTGATTTTTACGTCAACGAAGGCGAGCTGGTGACGCTGATCGGCGCCAACGGCGCTGGCAAATCGAGTACGCTGCGTGCGCTGTCCGGGCTCATCCGGCCGGCGGGCGGCAAGGTCACCTACAAGGGCCAGGACATCACGGGCATCCCGTCGCACGCGCTGGTTGGACTCGGCATCGCATTGTGTCCGGAAGGTCGTGGCGTATTCGCACGGCTGTCGGTGCACGAAAACCTGCTGATGGGTGCCTACGCCCGCAATGACAAGGCGCAGATTCTCAGCGAGGTTGACGAGATTTACACCATGATTCCGCGCCTGAAGGAGCGCACGGCGCAGCTCGCTGGCACGCTCTCCGGCGGTGAGCAGCAGATGCTCGCCATCGGGCGCGCGATGCTGGCGCAGCCTAAGCTCCTGATGCTCGACGAGCCTTCAATGGGGCTGGCGCCGCTGATGGTCGAGAAGATCTTCGAGATCATCAACCTGATCGCCAAACGCGGTACTACGATCCTGCTGATTGAGCAGAACGCACAGCTGGCGCTGGAGAACGCGCATCGTGGCTACGTGCTGGAATCCGGCGAGATCACGCTGACCGGCGATGCCAAAACGCTGCTCGCGGATCCGCGAGTGAAAGAGGCTTATCTCGGCGGCTGATCAGTAGCAAGTCGGTCGCAGGGTGGGCAACTTGTTGCCCACCTTTGCGTTGCAATGCCGATGCCGCAACTGGCCACGGCCCCAGCTACAGTCGGCACACCAGACACTATCCGATTGTTAGAGATTGCCGGCAAACAGACGTCGTACAAACAAGTCCTTGAAGCTGTGCGCCTCGGCCAGCCCGAGCCGTTCCAGATACGCATGCGGCGCCTCACGCCCTTCCCACAGGCTGCGCACTGCCATCGCGACCAGTTCGGTCGGGTGGTTGGTCGCGTGCTTCAGTTTCTTCAGCGCGCGCACGATGTGCAGCTCGTCATCGGTCAAATCGGTACCGAACGGAAAATCAGGCAGCAGGCCAGCCTCCGCCCAGGGGTGCAATTTGCCCTCCAGCGCCTGCGGCAAGTTGTTGCGGTAGCGATCCGGCAGCGCGTATGAGACCTCCAGCTTGCCATGCGCTTTGGCCTCTCGCACCAATTCATCCTGAAAACGCGAGTCGGCAATTGCCAGCAGGCGCTTGACGACCTCAGCGTCACTCTGACCGCGCAGGTCGGCCACCCCGTACTCGGTGATCACGATGTCGCGCAGATGGCGCGGAATGGTCACATGTCCGTAGTTCCAGACAATGCTTGAGCGCAGACCGTCCTTGTTGTCGTGCGTTGCCCGCAGCATCATCAGCAGCCGGGCGTCGGGCAGGGCGTGCGCCATGGCCACGAAGTTGTACTGTCCACCGACGCCACTGACCACCTCGCCGGTTTCCAGCCCATCGCTGGCTGCAGCGCCAAGCAGTGTGACGATCATGGTGGTGTTCATGAAGCGTGCCTTGCGCCGCTGCGCCCGCTTGAGATCGCCCTGCCCGTACAGTTGATTGATGAAGTCAATGCGGGTCATGTCGATCTTCGCCAGATCATGCTCGGGCATGCGGCGCAGATGCTGGTAGAAGTCGCGTGGCCCGAGGAAGAAGCCGCCAGTCATGTACACGCCACCGTTCAGGCGCGTGCCAAGCATGTGGGCGCAGACAGCTTCGAAATTTGCATCGTCAAACAGGTTGTTGCTGCAGCGATGGTCACCCGCCACCAGCGTTTCGCCATCGAGCCGCACACCTGGCCGGAAAACGCCGAAGCGCAGCAGAAAGTCCAGATCCTCCCTGGCCAGCGGTGAGCGTACGCGCCCGGCATCGAGCAATGCCCGCAACGTGGCGGGCGTCACCGTCTCGTCGGCGATCCTGCCATCGTTGATAAGTTGCTGCAGTACGGTATCGGCGAACACTTCGCGACGGATGATGCCGGCCTCGATCAGCCGCAGGAACCCGTTGACAAACATTTCCGAGCAGCCGTAGAGGCCCCGGTCAAAGCGGCCAGTCTCACGGCCGTCGATGCCGTCGGGGCACAGGCTTTCCAGCATCTGGCGGTACTCGGCGCCGTGCCGGTCACGCACGATCAGTGCCTGCGCAATCGCGTCCCCGAGCGAGCCAATGCCGATTTGCAGGGTTCCACCGTCAGTGACGAAGCTGCTGGCGTGCAGTCCGATCGCGTAGTCCGCTGCGGAGACCTTGTTGTTCGGTGGCGCGAACACCGCGTGCGTGGCCGCCGGGTCGGTCACGACCAGATCGAAAAAGTCAGGCTTCACCACGGCACCGCCGAGCATGAACGGCATCTGCCGGTTCACCACGCCGATCTTGATCAACGGCATGCCCTGTTCGGCATACTTTTCGACCACTTCAAAAGTGACATCAGGATTGCTCGACAGACTGAGGCGCAGGTCACCTGCCTCGCCACGTGCAGCCACCGCCTGGGCGATCACGTTCATCCCCTGCACGGCCATGTCGCGGGCGACGAAGGTGTAGTTGGTCGAGATGTAGCCCTGCTGCGCGACGACATTGCCGAGGTAGTCGCCGGTCTTCATGAAGAACTCGCGCACCTCGATGTTTTCCGGCAGGTGTCCGGCGCGCAGCTCCTTGACATACTCAAGGTCGGGGTAGTCCTCGAACACGCGATCGGCGAGTGGCTGCAGGAAGTGCTCTTCCAGCTCGCTCTTGCCGACAGGCTTTTCCAGCGAAAGCGCAGTGATGATGCGCAGCCGCCGCGCCGGGTTGTTTTTGATGCGTCGGTAGAGTGCATTGACGAAGGGGTTGGGTTTGCCCACCCCCAGCGGGATACCGAGCACGATGTCACCCGCAATGGTGTCAAGTACATTGTCAACAGCGGCGTCGATCGAATCAATGAAGAGGGGTCTGGCCATGAAGTCCTCCTGCTGCACGCGGCACTGGATTTGTTGCAGTATCGAATGTAAGTCGATCGCAGCACATAAACTTGATTGGGCGCAATGGTCTTTGCAGTTTTTCGCAAGCGCAAGTCCCCGCCCGGTGCGCATTCAAGGCTGCAAGTTTCTCGTCGTTGACATTGGTGGAACTGGCACAAAATACTGTGGGTTGGCACCTTGAAATCTGCTGACAAGACATCGTGGGCGTGGGCAGTCGGGAACGTCGGCGTCGCATCACTTCAATCACTGGCCAGCAGACAATCGAATGAGCAGCTTGCAGCAACGTATCGACGCAGTATCCCCTGACCGCCTTAAGGGCATTCTGCGCGGGGTAGAGAAAGAGAGTCTGCGTGCGTTGCCGTCCGGTGGACTGGCCCTGACGCCCCATCCCGTGGGGCTGGGGTCGGCGCTGACCCACTCACAGATCACGACTGATTTCAGCGAATCGCAGGTTGAACTCATCACCCGCGCACATGGCAACGTGCAGTCGGTGCTGGATGACCTGACCGAGCTCCATCAGTTCACCTATCGCGTGCTGCGCGATGCGGGCGACGAAATGCTCTGGGCATCGAGCATGCCCTGCGGGCTGCCTACCGACGAAACCATTCCGCTGGCACGCTATGGTTCGTCCAACATCGGCCGTGCCAAGAGCGTCTACCGCATGGGTCTCGGGCACCGCTACGGACGTCGCATGCAGACCATCTCGGGCATTCACTACAACTGGTCGCTGCCGGGTCTGTCGAATACCGAATACTTCGCGCTGATCCGCAACTTCCGCCGTCACGCTTTCTTGCTGATGACGCTGTTCGGCGCTTCACCTGCAGTCTGCTCCACCTTTGTCGAAGGACGTCCACATGGCCTGCAGTCGCTGCCCAGTGGCAGCATGTACATGCCGTACGGCACATCACTCAGGATGGGCCGCCTCGGCTATCAAAGTGATGCCCAGTCATCGCTCGCCGTGAGCTACAACAGTCTGGAGAGTTACGCCGCATCGTTGCAGGACGCATTGACACGGCCCTATCCAGCGTATGAAGCCATCGGCATCATGAACCCGGGCGGTGAGTACAACCAGCTCGCAACGACGCTGCTGCAAATTGAAAATGAGTTTTACGGGACCATCCGCCCGAAGCGGGTGATTCGGTCGGGCGAGCGGCCGCTACATGCGCTCCGCGAGCGTGGCGTCGAATACGTCGAAGTGCGACTGATGGATCTCGATCCGTTCGAGACTGTCGGCATCAACGCCACGACAATGCGCTTTCTGGATGTCTTCCTGTTGCACTGCGTGTTGAGTGACAGTGCGCAGGACACGCCGAACGAGATCGCCGCGCTCGCCCGCAACCAGCACCTCACCGCCGCACAGGGTCGCGAGCCCGGACTGAAGCTGGACCGCAACGGCGAAGCGGTAAGCCTTGTCGACTGGGGCCTGACCATCATCGACGAATGCTTGCCCATCGCTAGATCAATTGATGCCGCCCTGGCGACGGGCGCCCTGCACGTAGAGGCCGTCGAAGCCGCCCGCCGTTCGCTGCAACACCCCGACACATTGCCGTCGGCCCGCGTGCTACGGGCGATGGCCGACGAACATGAGAACTCTTTCGTCCGCTTCGTGCGCACGCGATCCGTGCAAACGCGGGACGCCCTGCTTGCCATGCCGTTGACGCCCGAGCAGGCGGATCGCCAGCGTCGCATGGTTGAAGATTCAGTCTGCGCGCAGCGCGAAATTGAGGCATCCGACACGACGCCGTTCGAGGAATTCCGCAAGCAATACGTGTCCGCTGGCCGTCTCGTCGTTTAGGAGTGTGCACAACGCTTCGCTAAACTGCGCTATTCGCTCACGCTTAGCTACATCATGGAACGCCGCCCGCTTTTTCACGCCAATCTGAACGTCTCCGTCCTTTCGCTCGGCACCATGACCTGGGGTGAGCAGAACAACGAGGCCGAGGCCCACGCCCAGCTTGAATGGGCGGTGGAGCACGACATCAATTTTGTCGACACCGCCGAGATGTATCCGGTGCCGCCGTGCGCCGAGACCGGCATGCGCACCGAGATCATTCTTGGTAACTGGCTGGCAAAGCCAGGCAATCGGCAGAAGGTCGTTGTTGCCAGCAAGATCGCGGGGCCTGGCCGGCGTGACTGGATTCGCAACGGGGCCACGGCGTTGACCAAGGCCAACATCATTGATGCCTGCGAAGGCTCGCTACGCCGGCTGCAGACGGACTTCATCGACCTCTACCAGATTCACTGGCCTGACCGTAATGTCGCGGCGTTCGGCACCTGGCGCTTTGACAGCGGCAAGGAGCGGCCCACTGTGCCGATCGTCGAACAGGTCGAGGCCATGCAGACGCTGATCAAGCAAGGCAAGATCGGCGGCTATGGCCTGTCCAACGAAACCGCCTGGGGTACGACGATGTTCTGCCGCGCGGCGGAGCAACTGGGCGCACCAAAGCCCGCGTCAATCCAGAATCCGTATTGCCTGCTCAACCGCAGTTTCGAGGGCGATCTCGCCGAAGTAAGCTATCGCGAGCAGGTTCCCCTGCTGGCGTACAGCGTGCTCGGCATGGGCATGCTGACCGGCAAGTATCTCAACGGTGCGCTGCCAGTGGGATCGCGCTTCCAGAAATTCGGCGAAACCATGGGCGGACGCTATCGTCGCCCGCTGGCGCACGTCGCCACCGAGGAGTACGCAGCGCTCGCGCGCAAACATGGCATGACCATCACCGAACTGGCGATGTCGTTCGCCGCGACCCGCTGGTTTGTCGGCAGCCTGATCATCGGCGGCACTTCGGTCGCGCAGCTTGATCAGGTACGCAAGTCTTACCAGACGAAATTGTCACCCGAGCTGATTGCCGAGGTGGACGCCATCAGCAACCGATACCTGCATCCAACCGCATAAAAAAGGCCCGCAGTTGCGGGCCTTTTTCCTTGGGTTGTCGGTGTTGAATCCGGCAACAATGCGACGACAAGATTACTTCTTCTTCGCGTCTTTCGCCGGAGCGGCAGCGGCTGCGGCCGGCGCCTTCTGCTTGGAAGCTGCAACTTCAGCAGCAGCAACCGGCGCGCCTTCGACGGCAGCTTCTTCGGCAACAACGGAAGCAGTCGCAAACACGGCATCCTTGTTGCGGCCGTGGAACACCAGGCTCACGCCGCTCGGCAGCTTGACGTCAGCAGCGTGGATCGATTCGCCAGCCTTGAGGTCTTTCAGGTCCACCTCGATGAAGCGCGGCAGATCCTTTGGCAGGCAGGCGACTTCGACTTCGTTCAACACGTGGTTGACGATGGCGGCCGAGAGTTTGACCGCCGGCGAGACTTCCTGATTGACGAAGTGCACCGGCACTTTCATGTGCAGCTTCTTGTTGGCGTCAACGCGCTGGAAGTCGATGTGCTGGATCAGCTGTTTGAACGGGTGATACTGCACATCGCGCAGCAACACCTGACTCGTGGCGCTGCCGAGCGTCATGGTCAGGATCGAGCTGTGGAAGTCTTCCTTCTTGAGGGCATGCCACAGGGCATTGTGATCGAGCTCGATCAGTTCCGGCTTGGCTTCGCCACCATAGACGATGCCCGGCACTTTGGCCGTGTTGCGCAGGCGGCGGCTCGCACTACTGCCTTGCGCTGTCCGCGCGAACGCGGTGAATTCGGTTGCCATTTTTGTAACTCCAGTGTTGATGAGTTTTGTCGTGACCCCGCGACCAGGGTGACGTCAAAGGCCGCGCAGCATTTTGCTGCGCAGAAAAATCTATTCGGTGAACAACGACGAAACGCTATCTTCGTTGCTGATCCGCTGCATGGTTTCGGCGATCAGCTGCGCGCTCGAAATCTGGCGAATCTTGCCACCATTGGCCGCCAGCACTTCGGCCTCTTTCGACAGCGGAATGGTGTCAGTCACCACCAGCGAATCGAGGGACGGGCCGGCGATGCGGTTGACCGCTTCCCCCGACAGCACCGCATGCGTGCAGTAGGCGATCACCTTCACCGCACCGTTGTCCTTGAGCGCCTGCGCCGCCTTGCACAACGTGTTGGCGGTATCGACGATATCGTCCATGATCAGGCAGGTGCGACCACGTACATCGCCGATGATGTTCATCACTTCCGACACGTTCGCCTTCGGGCGACGTTTGTCGATGATGGCGAGATCGGTGTCCAGACGCTTCGCCACCGCGCGAGCGCGTACCACGCCGCCCACATCGGGCGACACCACCAGCAGGTTGTCGTACTTCTGCTTCCAGATATCGGCCAGCAGGATCGGGGTGGCGTAAATGTTGTCGACCGGGATGTTGAAGAAGCCCTGAATCTGGTCGGCGTGCAGATCCATCGTCAGCACGCGGTCTACGCCCACTGCGGTCAGCATGTCGGCCACCACTTTCGCCGAGATGGCGACGCGGGCGGAGCGTGGACGGCGATCCTGACGCGCGTAACCGAAGTACGGCATGGCAGCGGTGATACGGCCAGCGGACGCACGCTTCAGCGCGTCCACCATGATCACCAGCTCCATCAGGTTGTCGTTGGTTGGCGCGCAGGTCGATTGCAGCACGAAGACGTCGCGACCGCGGACGTTTTCGAGGATTTCGACGTTGACTTCGCCATCCGAGAAGCGGCCGACCTGCGCCTTGCCCAGGCGCATGCCCAGATGCTCGACGACGGAATGGGCAAGCCTGGCGTTGGCGTTGCCGGTAAAGACCATCATGTCGTGGAAGCTCATGGCGGGCCTGTCTGCGATCTCGTTATGGGGCGGCCGGTCTGCCGGCAGCAGGAACGATCCGGGATTGCCGAAATCGACGCCGCTGGCGCTACTGAAAAAAAAGCGGCCTTGGAGGTTTGCTCAAAGACCGCTTTAGCTGTTGGTGGCAGGGGAGGAAGGAATCGAACCCTCGAATGTCGGAATCAAAATCCGATGCCTTAACCGACTTGGCGACTCCCCTACGCTTTCCGGCAATTCCCGGTAAGGTTTACCTTACCAATCAACCGCAGGAAGCCTTAAATTATAGCACTGTCTGTTGCTGAAAGCGCCATCGCGAACAGCGGATGCCGGGCGATGGTGCGGACGGCCCAGCTTTGCCAGCCTGACTGCTCAAGTTGTCGCGCGATTTCGCTGGCGGCCTCGTGATTGTGAGCCCTCGCAAACACGCAGGCGCCGGAGCCTGTCATGCGCGGCGCGATGCCGGGCGGGCACAGGCGCGCCAAGTCCGCCAGCAAGGCGCCGATGCGCGGCTCCAGCCGTTCGGCCACCGGCTGCAGATCGTTATGACCGTGGTCCAGCGTGAACACGGCACCGGCGTTGGCGGGTGTGTCGCGCTTGAGCAGCGGGTCGGTGAAGACGTTCGCCGTCGCCACGCCTGCGCCGGGAAAAGCCAGCACGTAATCTGTCACCGGCATCGTGACCGCGAGCAGGCGCTCACCAACACCACGCGCCAACGCCGGCCGACCGAATACAAAGAAGGGCACGTCAGCACCAAGACTGGCCGCTACTTGCTGCAATGCTTCGCGCGATTGGCCCAGCCCCCACAGTTGATTGAGTCCCAGCAAGGTAGTGGCGGCATCCGAGCTGCCGCCGCCCAGACCAGCGCCCTGCGGGATGCGTTTGCTGACCTGAATATCAACCCCGAGCGCACAGCCCGTGGCCGCCTGCAACGCCCGCGCCGCGCGGCAGCACAGCTCGTTCTGCTCGTCCAGGCCCGGCGGCGGATCGACAAGGCGGACGACACCATCGCTGCGCAGGGTCAGCCTGATCGTGTCCGCAAGGTTGATCGGCACAAACACGCTCTCCAGCAGGTGATAGCCGTCAGCGCGGCGCCCGGTCACGTGCAAAAACAAGTTCAGCTTGGCCGGCGCCGGTAGCGTCAGCGATTGCGTGGTGCTCGCCAACGTCACGGCGCTGACCATTCGTCGATCACCCAGCGTACTTCAATCTCCGGTTGCGCCGGCAGGCTCCAGCGCATTCGGCGCGGCGCGCCGGTGTCAGCCTGCCGCGCACCGATTTCAATGTCCCAGCCGGACTGCCGGAACCGCAGCGGCCAGCCGGCGGCATCTCGCTCAACCGCGGCCACTGGCACGCCAACGGCTGGCAACCCCTGCAACCACGCCGACAGCGCGGCGTCCTGCACCGGCAAATCGATCATCGGACGCAGCAGCTCGGCAACGCTGGTCGCGACCTGGCGCCCGCCGTTGGCATCGGTCAGCGTCACCACGCCGCCCTCGGCCACCACCTCGGCCAGCGCGGTGCCTAGCGGTGAGAACAGGCTGAGTGTGCGTCGCGCGGGCGTTTCGGTATAGCGGAACTGGCCGCTCGCCTGCTCGCGCTCCCCCTTTGCACTGAACCGCCCCGCCATCGAAAACTGCGCTCGCGGCGTGATCATTGTCGCCGTCGCCGGTGCGGTCAATGGTGTTGCCGGCGGCATCGTGGCCACGCCGGCACAACCCGAAAGCGCCAGCAATGCGGCCAGCGGCCAATACCACCACCGCCCGACGCGGGCCTTGCCCGCGTCGTACCGCAAGTTGCCGGTCATTCAGCGCTCCAGACGCGCCATCGTCTTTTTCAGGATGTCGCTGTCCGGCTGCGCTTTCAGTTGGGCTTGCCATATGCCCCGCGCCTCGTCCTTGCGGCCCAGCGCCCACAGCACTTCGCCGAGGTGGGCGGCGATCTCGCCGTCCTGAAACTTGTCGAACGCCCGCTTCAGATAGGCCGCGGCATCTTCCAGCCGCCCCTGCCGGAAGGCAATCCAGCCCATGCTGTCGAGGATTGCCGCATCGTCGGGCGCCAACTCGTGCGCTTTCTCGATCAGCGTGCGTGCCTCATCAAGATTGATGTTGCGATCAGCAAAACTGTAGCCAAGCGCGTTGTAGGCGTGGGCGCGCTTCGGTTGCAGTGCAATCACCTTGCGCAACCGCTTCTCCGCCTCGTCCATTCGATCAATGCGCTCGGCCAGCATCGCGCTTTCATAGAGCAGGTCAGCATCTTCACTGTCGACAACCAATGCTGCGTCGAGTGCCTCAAACGCCTTCACGTTCTCGCCAGCATCGCGCCATAACGCCGATTCAGTTTGCGCCAGACTCAAACGCTCCAGCGCGTTGCCGGGCTTCAACGCACGCAGGTGCGCCACCGCCTGCAGCATCTGCTTGTCCTGCGCCAGCGCGTTGGCCACACGCAGTTGCGATTCCCAGTAGCGCTCGCTCGGGGGCACCTGCGAGTAGCGCTCAACAGCCTCTGCCCAGCGCTTCTGGCTTTCCGAAATGCGGCCCAGGTAGTAGCGCACTGCCGCCGGGTCACCACGATCAGCCTCAAGCGCCTCGCTGAATTCGCGGTCCGCCGTCACCCAATCCTTGGCGTGATAGGCCGACAATGCTGCCGCGAGCCGCATCTCCTCGGCGTCTTCCTTGCCTTCGTCAGCCAGCGCGAGGAAGCGCTTGCGCGCTTCTGCGAAATTTTCCAGATCGAACTCCGTGCGCGCCGCCAGCACCCGCAGTTCGCGGCTTTCCGGCGCGGCGGCAATCGCCTTTTCGAGCACCGACATCGCGGCGGCGCGATCGGCGGCGCCCTCTTTACCAGCCGCCGAACGCGCAAGCAGCAGGCGCGACTTCACCGCCACCGCCTGCGGCCAGTCCGGACGCAGCGCCAGCGCG
>Ga0208564_1000119_pt1 | contig 74209 bp, 65 predicted proteins | sample AD_UKC073_MetaG_FD_184439 | JGI IMG/M metagenome (GOLD analysis project Ga0208564, IMG submission 184439) | Active sludge microbial communities of municipal wastewater-treating anaerobic digesters from USA - AD_UKC073_MetaG (SPAdes) (version 2) | ecosystem: Engineered > Bioreactor > Anaerobic >... | reverse complement strand
GGTCCAAGTCCAAAGCCACCGAACTTCTAAAGGCCATCGATCAGACCCTCAGCGCCTACCTTTCGGGGCTGTTGACAGTAGCTTTCCTGATCGCTCTTTTGGCCTACATCGGGTACCGAATCTTTGGCATCGAGTACGCCCTGCTCTTAGCTGTGATTGCCGGAGTAACCGAGATCATTCCCTATGTCGGTCCGATACTGGGAACCATTCCAGGGATGCTTCTAGGTTTGACCTACTCTCCTCTTGTAGCCCTTGAAGTCCTGATCATGATGGTGGTCATCCAGCAGATCGAAAGCCGGGTAATCACCCCTGTGGTTTTCGGAAAAAAGCTGAACCTGCATCCACTTGTAATCCTCAGCCTTCTACTTGTTGCAGGAGCCCTGAGCGGAGTTGTGGGAATGATCCTTGCAGTTCCACTGTTTGCCGCTTTGAAAACGACCCTAACGTACGTTGTCAAGTGGCGTAAAGAAGCAGGCACTCAGAAAAAGTAAAGGGCTGCCTGCCACGTCTTTTGCACCAAGCAAGTTTTTAAGCTGCAGAGACCTGGTTCCCCTATGGAGTTTTAAACCACATACGCGATTTGAACGTACAATAGCGAAGCGTTACCAGAACAGGTAACGCTTCTGTTGTTTAACGGTATTAATCTGTATGCATACGCAGTGAGCTCGCAAAACGCCTTTAACTTTCGAAAACGGCGCCTTTGTCGGCAGAGCTAACCTTTTCTGCGTAGCGCTTCAGGTAGCCTTTCACATTTCTCTCTGGTTTTTTCACAGGGACTGCCATCCGCGCCGCAAGTTCTTCAGGCGATATACCCAGGTCGAGCTTGCGGCCAGGGATGTCGATGATGATCTCGTCGCCTTCTTTGATATAGGCGATAGGCCCTCCTTCTGCAGCCTCTGGAGAGACATGACCAATGGCCGCACCGCGGGTTGCGCCGGAGAAGCGCCCATCGGTGATCAGCGCTACTGTTTTGTCCAAGCCCATGCCCACAACTGCAGAGGTAGGGCTGAGCATCTCGCGCATTCCCGGTCCGCCTTTAGGTCCCTCGAAGCGGATAACCACCACATCGCCAGGATTGATCCTGCCGCCTAAAATGGCAGAGACTGCTTCTTCTTCGCTGTCGAAGACTCTAGCAGGACCTCTGTGCTGCATCATCTCTGGGGCTACCGCGCCCTGTTTGACTATAGCACCGCTAGGGGCAATGCTCCCCCAAAGCGCTGCAAGGCCGCCTTCAGGTTTGTAGGGGTTTGTTACCGGGCGGATGACCTCCGTGGAAAGGGGTTTTCTCAACCGATCCGCCACTTTCCCCGATACTGTTAGGCAACTTGTATCGATCAGCCCTGCGTCTGCTAAGGTCTGCATGACCGCAGGTATGCCGCCTGCTGCATCTAGATCCTCCACATGGTACTCTCCTGCAGGCCTCAGGTAACAGATCTGGGGAACCCTGCGGCTCATCCTGTCCACATCCTCAAAGGTGATTTCAACGCCGACCTCGTGGGCGATAGCAGGAAGGTGGAGTGCTGTGTTCGTGGAACAGCCTAGAGCCATATCCAAAGCCAGAGCGTTCATGAAGGCCTTCTCAGTGAGAATATCGCTGGGTTTTAGGCCTTCTTTTGCCAGCTCTACTGCTCTGAAGCCCGTCTCTGTAGCCAGCCGCAGCCTCTTGGAGAAAGCGGCGGGAACGGTGCCGTTTCCAGGCAGGGCAACACCCAAGGCCTCGGTAATGCAGTTCATGGAATTTGCGGTAAACATGCCGGAGCAGCTGCCGCAGGTCGGGCACGCCGACTCTTCAAGTTCATAAAGTTCTTCTTCGGTCATGGCTCCCGACGCCACCTTACCTACCGCCTCAAACATGGTGTTCAGGTCGATAGGCTCGTAGTTTACGGTGCCCTTCAGCATGGGCCCTCCACTTACCACGATGCCTGGGATATCTGCTCGGCAGAGCCCCATCAGCATCCCGGGGACAATCTTGTCGCAGTTGGGTATGAGAACCAGCGCATCGAAGTCGTGGGCCAGTGCCATGGTCTCGATGCTGTCTGCAACGATCTCCCTTGAAGGAAGAGAGTAGCTCATGCCTCTGTGCCCCATGGCCAGTCCATCGCAGACACCAATTACGCCGAACTCAAAGGGCACGCCCCCTGCAAGGCTGATCCCCCTTTTCACCGCATCGACGATGAGGTTTAAGTGCATGTGGCCGGGAACAACTGAGCTCTGCGCAGTTGCAATCCCGATAAACGGGCGATCCATCTCTCTATCGGTTATGCCTAAGGCTTTAAGGAGCGACCTGTGGGGCGCCCTTTCTAAACCCTTGGTCAATGTGCTGCTGCCCATGATTTTCCTCCTTACTTAGTTTTTGTCTAGTATATGCTTCGCTACTGGAGCAAGAATAAGACTGAAAGGAAGGGAACCTATGTCTTTTTCTACGAAAGAGTTAAACTACATCAAAGACGGCATTGCCTGGGAAGAACTCATGATCAAAAAATACACCGAACACATGCAGTACTGTCAGGACCCAGAGATTAAAAACGTCTTTAACGGCCTGGTGCAGCTGCACCAAAACCACTACGATCACCTCGTAGGCCACCTCAGCGGCAAAACCCAACCCCACTAACAGAAAGGAGTTTTACTAAGTGCACAACATGCAGGGCGGTTTTTCCGATAAAGACCGTCTAAACGACATGCTCTCCTGCGAGAAGCACCTGTCGGTGAACTGGTCCATTGCAGCGGCAGAGATGGTACAGCAGGAGCTCTTCCAAGATGCAATGCAGTTTTTAAACGCCACTCATAACGCCGGCAGGCAGCTGTTCCAGGTGATGCAGCAGAAGGGCTGGTACCAAACAGACCAGGCAACTCCTCAGCAGGTAAGTCAGACCGCTAGCCAAACGATGCAGGCTGCTCAAAAGCAGGGCAACCACAGCTACCAAAACCAACAGTACTAAATACTATAATTTTGGCTCCCCAAAGGGAGCCTTTTTTACAAGTTTGGTTTATATTGATTCGAAATCAGCTGCAGATCTCCTGCAGGAAAAAGCAAAACCGTAAAAAATCTCTAGTTTCCTCTCAAAACTCTGCCTCAGCCAAAGCCTCGAGCACCGCTTCTGCTGCGCTAGCCACCTGGATCTCTGCTGTACCGCCGTAGACGTCTCTCCTAGCAACGCATTCCTTTGCTCCTAGCTTTTCCAGGACTTCCCTGTCTATCAGTGGGGAAATGGCCTGGAGCTTCTCAAGAGGGATCTCCGTAATCTCAAGTCCCTGCTCGATGCCGAGCTGCACAACTTTGCCTACGATCTCGTGGGCACTTCTGAAGGGCACGCCTTTTTGCACCAAGAAGTCGGCAAGATCGGTAGCGTTGAGGTATCCGGTCTCTGCGGCCTCTGCCATCTTATCTCCTTTAATCTTCATGGTCTGCAAAACCGGGGTGATGATTTCAAGGCAGATCTGGGTGGTGTCCACTGCATCGAAAAACGCCTCTTTATCCTCTTGCATATCTTTGTTGTATGCCAGAGGTAGCCCCTTCAAGGTCACAAGAAGCCCCAGAAGATCTCCGCAGACTCTTCCCGTTTTGCCCCGAATGAGCTCGGGCACATCGGGATTTTTCTTTTGGGGCATGATGCTAGAGCCTGTGGAATACCTGTCGGAAAGCTCGATAAAGCCGAACTCAAAACTGGAGTAGATCACCAGTTCCTCTGCAAGGCGCGAGAGGTGAACCATGATCATGGAACAAGCATACAGGCAGTCACAGACAAAGTCCCTGTCGCTAACTGCATCGATGGAGTTGCGGCTCACAGAGCCAAAACCCAGGAGTTCTTTTGTCCGCTCCCGGTCGATCTTGTACGGAACGCCGGCAAGAGCCCCCGACCCTAAAGGCAGCACATCGCACCTTTTGTAGGCATCCTGCAGCCGGTCTAGGTCCCTGAGAAACATCTCGGCGTAGGCCAGAAGCTGGTGTCCATAACTGATGGGCTGGGCTTTCTGCAGATGGGTGTACCCAGGAGCGATGGTTCCTGCGTTGTCCCTTCCCAGCTCTGCCAGGGTTTTCACCAGTTCCTTGAGGAGCTCTCCGGTTTTCTTCAAGCTCTTTTTAGCATAGAGGCGAAGGTCTAGAGCCACCTGGTCGTTTCTGCTTCTTGCAGTGTGCAGCTTCTTACCTAGATCGCCGCACTTTTCCACAAGCCAGATCTCGATCTGGGTGTGGATGTCCTCTACGGAAAAATCGAACTTACGCTCTCCTTTGTGGATCTCTTCCCTGATCTCCTGCAGAGCCTCTACCAGTCTTTCCCCTTCGTCTGCAGTGAGGATTCCCACTTCTGCAAGCATGGTCCCGTGGGCGATGCTGCCTTCAATGTCTTCCTCCCAAAGACGCCAGTCAAAGGGCAGCGAGTTGTTGAACCGCTCTAACAGCTCGCTTGCCCCTTCTGCGAAACGTCCTCCCCAAAGCTTCATAGCTTAAGACCTGCCACTTTAGCTGCAATCTTGGTCTGGAGCCCGAAGAGCTTGATGAAGCCTTCTGCATCCTTCTGGCTGTAGACGTCGTCCTCGTCGAAGGTAGCAAGGCTCTCGGAGTACAGGGATTTTTCGGAGTCGCGGGCAACGACTGCAGCAGAGCCCTTGTAGAGTTTCAGCTTCACCCACCCGGTGACGTTTTCATTTGCCGCATCTACGAAGGCATCAAGAGCCTTTCTAAACGGAGACCACCAGAGTCCGTAGTAGATGAGCTCTGCATATTTCCCTGCTACTTCCTGCTTGAAGCGGAAGGTGTCTTTGTCCAGAACTAGGTGCTCTAGCTCCTTGTGGGCGGTCATGAGGATGGTTCCACCTGGGGTTTCGTAGACGCCGCGGCTCTTCATACCCACCAGACGGTCTTCCACAAGATCAACCCTGCCGATACCGTGCTTTGCACCTAGGCTGTTCAGGGTTTCGATGAGTTCTACTGGTGAAAGCTCCTTGCCATTTATAGCCACAGGAACGCCTTTGGTAAAGGAGATAGTTACATATTCGGGCTCATCAGGTGCTTTTTCTGGAGCAACAGTGGTAAGGAACATGTCTTCTAAAGGTTCGTTTGCAGGATCCTCGAGGATACCTCCCTCATAGGAGATGTGCCAGAGGTTCCGATCCATGCTGTAGGGTTTGTCTTTGGTAACCGGAACCGGAATACCGTGTTCTTTTGCGTAGTCAATGGCCTGACTGCGGCTTTTGATATCCCAGATTCTCCAGGGAGCAATTACCGGCAGCTCAGGTGCAAAAGCTTGGAAGGTGAGCTCGAAACGCACCTGGTCGTTGCCTTTTCCAGTGCAGCCGTGGCAGAGGGCATCGCAACCGGTCTTCAGAGCTACCTCCACTACCTTCTTGGCGATAAGAGGCCTGGCTATAGCAGTGCCGTTTAGGTACTTGCCCTGGTAAATGGCATCTGCCTTAACCATCCTGTAAATGTACTCGGTGACAAACTCCTCCTGGACGTCCAGGTAGTAGGCTTCAGACGCCCCGCTTTGCAGGGCTTTTGCTTTAACCTTTTCTCCGTCGTCCTTCTGTCCCACGTCTACGGCAACTGCCACTACTTCGCAGCCGTAGTTTTCCTTCAGCCAGGGAATGATGATCGAAGTATCTAGGCCGCCGGAATATGCCAGCGCAACTTTTTTCACGTTCATCTTTGTCTCCTCCAATGCTTGCGATTTTCCAAAACTGCTTTCGATCTATGAAGATGCGGCCTTAAAGGAGCGCCGCAAGAACTGCCTTCTGGGCGTGGAGTCTGTTTTCTGCCTGATCGAAGACCCTGCTCTGATGGCCTTCGATGACCTGGTCTGTAACCTCTTCGCCTCTATGGGCAGGGAGGCAGTGCAGGAAGATTGCCTTGGGGTCTGCAAGTTCCATCAGCTTTTCGTTTACTTGGTAACCTGCAAAGGCTTTTCTTCTTTTTTCCATCTCTTCTTCCTGACCCATGGAGGTCCAGACATCGGTGTAGAGGACGTTTGCCCCACGAGCTGCTTCAGCAGGATCTGCGGTTACAAGGACCTTGCCGCCGATTTTCTTCGCATACTCCACTATTTCGTTATCGGGCTGGAAGCCTTCAGGGGAGGCAACAGCGATCTCCATACCTACTTTGGCGCAGGCGAAGATCAGCGCTGTGGCCATGTTATTTCCGTCGCCAATGTAGGCAAGCTTTCCCGACAAGGTGCCAAAACTGTCCTTGATGGTCAGAAGATCTGCCAGAGCCTGGCAGGGGTGGTCGTAGTCGGTAAGACCGTTGATCACGGGGATCGTCGCCCACTTTGCCAGCTCCTCAACATCTCCTTGAGAAAAAGTCCTAATCATGATGCCGTCGAGATAGCGGGAAAGCACTCTTGCCGTGTCGGCGATGGTCTCTCCTCTTGCCAGCTGAATGTCCCTATCTGAAAGGAAGATGGCATGGCCGCCGAGCTCCAGCATGCCCACCTCAAAGGAGATCCGGGTCCGCGTGGAGTTTTTGGCAAAGATCATGCCCAAGACCTTACCCTTCAGGTACTTTTTGTTGTCTTTTCTGAGCTCTGCGGCAAACTTCAAAAGGCCGTAGATCTCTTCCTTGCTGTAGTCTTTCAGAGACAGGAAGTCCCTGCCTTTTAAGCTTCCTAGCATAGGTTTCCCTCCAAACACTCGCTGAGCTCGAGCGGTTTTTCCCCAGTAAGATCGGCGTCCATGTTTTCTACGATCAGCCTGAGGGTGTCCGGACTTGAGACCGCGGGAATTCCGTACTCCACTGCCTGGCGCCTGAGCAGGAAATCGCTTCTGGACTTGTCGCAGGCCACAACCAGACCGTACTGTCCCCGGGCAAGCTTCTCGCGGTTTTTCTCGTAGTCGGTGCAGATCTCGTACTCAGCTCCCATTTCTTTAAGTTTTTCCAGAAGGGGCAGAATCTCGCCGTTTTGGGTGGCAAGAACCTTCCGCTCTTTCTTAAGAGCGAGGCCTGCTCCAAGTAGCGCTTTGCAGACTGCGGTCTTCAGGTCCAGCCCCACTCCGAGGACTTCACCTGTGGATCTCATCTCCGGTCCCAAGAGAACTTCAACGTTCTTCAGTTTAGCAAAGCTGAACACCGGAGCTTTCACCGCAAAGTATGGCTTGTTGGGCAGAAGCCCGAGGCCGTAGGGGTTATCCCTGAGGGACTCACCTAGCATCGCCCGGACCGCAAGTTCCACCAAAGGAACACCGGTTACCTTGCTCAAGAGGGGTAGCGTCCTAGAGCCTCTGGGGTTAACCTCCAACACGTAAACCTGGCCTTTGTAGATCACGTACTGAATGTTTACCACGCCCCTGATGCCCAGAGCCCTGCAGATTGAAGTGGTGTAGTAGGCAACCGTTTCTGCTTCTTTGGCACTTATGCTCGGTGCAGGATATACGGCGATGGAGTCTCCCGAGTGTACCCCGGCTCTTTCGATGTGCTCCAAGATTCCCGGAATGATCACGTTTGTGCCATCGCTAACCGCATCTACCTCTAGCTCTTTGCCGTTAAGATAGCGGTCGATCAGTACTGGATGCTCTTTAGAGATGCTCACTGCAAGCTTCAGGTAGCGGTAGAGTTCTTCCTCGCTTTCCACGATCTCCATGGCCCTGCCGCCGAGAACATACGACGGCCGCACCACAAGGGGGAAGCCCAGCCGCAGTCCGATGCCCATGGCTTCCTGCAGGGAAAAGGCCGCTCCGCCTTCTGCCTGGGGAATGGCCAGGTGCTCCAAAAGCTCGTGGCATTTTTCCCGGTCTTCGGCAAGATCGATGGCACTCATAGCCGTTCCTAAAACTGGCAGTCCGTGGAGTGCTAGGGTCTCTGCCAGATTGATGGCGGTCTGGCCGCCAAACTGAACGATGATGCCGTCGACCTTTTCTCTCATAGCAACTGCCAAAACGTCCTCCTCAGTTAATGGCTCGAAATAGAGCCGGTCTGCAGTGTCGAAGTCGGTGGAGACTGTTTCGGGGTTGTTGTTGATGATCACTGCCTCCCAGCCCAGCTTTTGTAAAGCCTTCACTGCATGGACTGAAGAGTAGTCGAACTCGATGCCCTGCCCGATTCTGATCGGCCCGGAGCCGATAACCAGAGCTCTGGGCTTTGTTTTCTCGGGAAGGGGGGCATCTTCTGCGCCTTTTGCGTACGTGGCATAGAAGTAGGTGCTCTTGGGACTTGCCCCGGATTCTGTGGAAATTGCCTGAAAAGCCGGGACTATGCCCTGCTCCCTTCTCATCTCCCAAAGCTGCCTTTCGCTGACCCCAAGGCGCACGCTTAACGTCTTATCGCTGATTCCCAGCTCCTTCAGCTCACTGACTGTGTGGGCCTGGACGTTCACTTCCCCTTTGACAATCCTCTGCAGAGCCTCTAAGAACAGCGGTGCGATGCTTGTAAGCCGAGCGGCCTCCTCAATGCTCATGCCTCCTGCAAGGGCTTTTGCCAGATAGAAGAACCTTTCGTCGGTGCTGGTTTTCAGATTGTGGCTGAGAAACTCCACAGAGAAGTCCGGCCCATCCAGGAAGCTGAATCGATCTATCTCGAGGGACCTTACGGCTTTTCCAAACGCCTCTTCCAGCGTTGATCCGATGGCCATGATCTCGCCTGTGGCTTTCATCTGGGTGCCCAGAGTTCTGTCGGCAGAGTTGAACTTGTCAAAAGGCCAGCGGGGGAACTTGCAGATCACGTAGTCCACCTTGGGAGGAACGTCTCCCCAACTTATTCCGGTTTCGGGGTTTTTGATCTCCTGTAAGGTCTTCCCCAGGGCTAGAAGTGCCGTGACTTTTGCTATGGGATAGCCCGTTGCCTTCGATGCCAGTGCAGAAGAACGGCTCACCCTGGGATTGACCTCTATGATGTAGAACTCGTCTGTTTCGGGATGGACGGCAAACTGCACGTTGCAGCCGCCTTCAACGCCCAAAGCAGCTATGGTTTTGAGGGCAGCCTCTTCAAGGGTTCCGATCATCTCCGCATCGAGGGTTTGAATCGGCGAGACGACGATGCTGTCTCCTGTGTGGACTCCCACTGGATCGACGTTTTCCATACCGCAGACGATGATTGCTCGCCCTGTGCGGTCTCGTATGACCTCAAACTCGATCTCCTTGAACCCTAAAAGGCTCCGTTCCAGGAGGACTTGAGAAATTCGGCTGTTTTTCAACCCGCTCTCCACAATCTCCTTTAGAGATTCGGGGTCTGTTGCCACTCCTCCACCGGTTCCGCCTAGGGTAAAGGCAGGGCGCACGATGAGGGGAAAACCCGACTCCCTACTGAACTCCAGCGCTGCTTCCACAGAGGTGACTGCGCGGCTTTCGGGAACGGGGATGCCCACCTGGAGCATGAGGTTTTTGAAAAGCTCCCTGTCTTCGGCGTTCAAGATGGCTTCAAGAGGGGTTCCTAGAAGCCTTACGCCGTATTTATCCAAAACGCCGGATTTTGCAAGCTCTGCAGAAAGATTTAGGCCAGTTTGGCCTCCAAGGCTTGGAAGGAGTCCCTCCGGCCGCTCTTTTGCGATGATAGCCTCAAGGCTTTCCACCGTAAGGGGCTCTAGGTACACTCTGCTTGCAACGTCCGGATCGGTCATGATCGTAGCTGGGTTGTTGTTGACTAGAACGACCTCTACTCCGGCTTTCTTTAGCGCTAGGCAAGCTTGGGTGCCTGCGTAGTCGAACTCCGCCGCTTGCCCGATAACTATAGGGCCGGAGCCTATTACCAGAACTTTCATGTCTGCTACCTCATTTCAGAAAAGAGTTTAGCGACTGTACGAGAAGGTCTGCTGCTTTCTGGATCTCCTCGGCAGTTACGGTTAAGGGTGGAACCAACCTTACAGCGTTGGTGCCGGCAGTGCCCACGATCAAGCCCAGCTCTAGTGCCCGCGCCGCCACATCTCCTGGAGGAACGGTCACTACGATGCCGAGCATCAGCCCTATCCCCCGCACTTCTTTAACCAGAGGATGATCCATGGGGATTTTCGACTTTAGCAGTTCGGCCTTTGCCGAGACATCAGCTAAAAACTCCGGATTTGCAACCTGATCCAAAACGGCAAGGGCAGCGCTTGCAGCAACGGCATTGCCGCCAAAAGTTGTGCCGTGCTTTCCGGGGGTAAAGACCGCCGCTTTACCTGAAGCAATCACCGCTCCTATAGGAAGTCCCCCTCCTAAGGCTTTAGCCATGGTCACGATATCGGGCTTCACGCCAAAACCTTCATAAGCAAAAAACGTACCGGTTCTGCCTACTCCGGTCTGCACTTCATCAATAACAAGGAGGATATCCAGCTGGTCGCAGAGCTCCCTAGCTTTTTTTAGGTACTCCTTGGTTGCTGGCACCACTCCACCTTCACCTTGAATGCACTCTACAAACAGAGCACAGGTGTCGGAGGTGAGATCTTTTGCAAGAGCCTCCACGTTGTTGAACTCGGTGTGGACCACATTTGGCACGAGAGGCTCGAAACCATCGTGGTACTTGCTCTGACCGGTGAGAGTTAGGGAACCCATAGTGCGGCCGTGGAAGGAACCTCTGCATGCTACCACTTTGTTCTTGCCCTTCCCCTTTCCGTGCAAGCGGGCAAGCTTGAACGCTGTTTCGTTGGCTTCGGCTCCGCTGTTGCAGAAAAAGACCTTCCCTTCCTCAAGGCCCGAAAGCTGAGAGAGCTTCTCAGCCAAGCGGAGCGTGGGCTCTGTATAAAAGAAGTTTGATGTGTGCATGAGTTTTGCCGCTTGGGTGAAAATGGCATTAAGGACGCCTTCATGTCCGTAGCCGAGACTGTTTACGGCAATACCGCTCAAAAAATCCAGGTAGGCTTTGCCTTCAGTGTCGTAGAGGTATGCCCCTTTTCCCTCTGCAAGAACCAGGGGATAGGGGTTATAAGCATGCATTAAATACTTTTCTGCAAGTGTCTTGGCTTCGGTAAAGTTCATTTAGTTCACCACCATTGTTCCGATTCCAGCATCTGTGAAGATCTCCAGAAGCATAGTGTGGGGCTGTCTGCCGTCGATAATGTGGGTCCGGTTCACGCCGAACTCCAGAGCTTTGATACATGCTTCCACTTTGGGAATCATGCCTTTGGAGATGGCGCCGGACTCGATAAGACGTCTTGCCCGTTGAGCCTGGAGTGCTGTAAAGATCGAAGATGGATTTTGAGGGTCTTCGTAGATGCCCTCAACATCTGTGAGGAAGATTAGCTTTTCGGCTTTAAGAGCTGCTGCCACCTCTCCTGCCACGCTGTCTGCGTTGATGTTGTAGGACTCGCCGTCAAGTCCCACGCCGACAGGACTGATCACGGGAATGTAGCCTGCAGCGATCACGCTCTCGATGAGTTCGGGATTGACCTTATCCACCTCACCGACATAACCCAGATCCACCCCTTCGACCAGTTTCTTCCTGGCGATAATGGTGTTGCCATCTTTCCCGCTGATGCTGATGGCCTTGCCGCCGTAGTGGTTGATCATGGATGTAAGTTCCTGACTGACCTTACCTATGAGCACCATCTGCACGATTTCCATGACTTCCTTGCTGGTTATTCTAAGTCCCTTGTGATACTGGGGCTCGATTCCTAGCTTCTCCATGTAGCTGTTGATCTCCGGACCACCGCCGTGCACTACCACCGGGTTCATGCCAACGTATTTCAGAAGAATGAGATCGAGAATAACCGCTTTTTTCACCTCAGGGGTTTCCATAGAGTGGCCGCCATATTTAACAACCACCGTCTTGCCTGTGAGGGCTTTAATATAGGGCAGAGCCTCAACAAGCAGATTCACTTTGTTGAAATCATGTTCATTTGTCATTTGGTTTCCTCCTAGCTTCTGTAGCTGGCGTTGATCTTCACGTAGTCATAGCTGAAATCCGTCGTTTGGAAGACGTACTCTCCGTTTCCCAAGCCGAGATCGACGGTGATCTCAATCTCCCGCTGTTTCATGATAGGTAGTAGCGCAGCATCGCTGATGCCAAGACCCTGTCCGCTCTTTACAATCTGAATGTCTTCGAAGTAAAGGTCGGTCTTATCCGGATCGACGGTGCATCCAGAATAACCTACGGCGCAGAGGATTCTGCCCCAGTTGGCATCCTCCCCGAAGAAAGCAGTCTTTACCAGTGGTGAGTTGCCGATGGCCTTTGCGGCAAGTTTGGCATCGCAGAAGCTTCTTGCGCCTTTCACGCAGATCTTTAGTAACTTGGTCGCGCCTTCTCCGTCCATGACAATGGCCTTTGCCAGCTCGGCCATGACCTGCTTCAAACCCTGTCTGAAGATCTCCAGCTTCTCCGGATCGGGCTTAGGCAGTTCCTTTGACGCAAGCACCAAGCACATATCGTTTGTGGATGTATCTCCGTCCACCGAGATAGCGTTGAAGGTCTCGTCAGCGATCTCTTTTAGCATGCTTTGCAAAGTGCAGCTTTCAACAGGCCAGTCGGTGGTAATAAAAGCCAGCATGGTTGCCATGTTGGGATGGATCATTCCGGAGCCTTTGGCGATCCCTGCGATGGTGTAGGTGACGCCATCTACGGTGCATTCAAGGGTAACCTCTTTGGGGTAGGTGTCAGTGGTCATGATGGCCTCAGCTGCGGCCTTCCCGCCTTCTTTGCTTAGCTTTGGCAGGAGCTCTGTGATGCCATTTTCCATAACCTGCATGTTTAGGGGGACGCCAATTACCCCTGTAGAGGCAACGGCTACCTCCTCGGGTTTGATGCCGAGCTTCTGGGCAACCAGCTGTGCGGTTTTAAGGGCGTCCCTGTCTCCTGCATCTCCGTTGCAGGCGTTGGCGTTTCCCGAGTTTACGATAAGCGCCTTGATCCTGCCGGATGCTATATGCTTCTTGGTGAGCTTAACAGGACTTGCGGCGAAAGCGTTTTGGGTGAATACCCCTGCAACTTCTGCGTCTTTGCAGGTGATCAGTGCAAGGTCCAGCTTTTTCTTTTTAAACCCCGCGTGGGTTGCCGCCGCAAGAAACCCATGGGGTTTTGCTATTCCTCCAACAGTCTCAGTCCACATCCTTGTCTCCTCCTTATGGATAGGCGGGATAAAAGTCCAGCGCCGTATGTTCTGGTAGGCCAAACAACAGATTCATGTTCTGCACAGCTTGACCGGATGCTCCTTTGATCAGGTTGTCGATGGCAGAAACGATAATCAGTTTGTCTGCGTGCAGGTCTTCGTAAACTTGAATGTCCACAAAGTTGGAGTGGAGCACGTTTTTGCTCTCAACATCCCCTGCGTCTTTGACTCTGACGAAAAACTCATCTTTATAGAACTCTGCGTAGAGCTGTTTTGCTTCATTTAGACTCATCACCCGGTCGATGTAGATGGTAGAGGTGATGCCTCTGATTGCCGGAACCAGGTGCGGTACGAAGACAACCTTATGGGGTTTTCCCGAGAGGCTTTCCAGAGCTTTTTCAATCTCCGGGGTGTGGCGGTGGCAACCCACCTTGTAAGGTCCGAAGTTCTCGTCTCGGTGGGCGAAGTGCTGGGCGTCAGACAGCGCTTTCCCTGCTCCTGACGTTCCCGAAAGGGACGAAGCGATGATCTCTCCGTCGTAGCCGGTTTTGATAAGCGGAGCGAGTCCGAGGATGATGCTTGTAGGGTAGCAGCCGGGATTCCCCACGATCCTGCTGGCTTTGATCTGGTCCCTGAAGAGTTCGGGAATACCGTAGGTCGCCTCTTGAAGCAGCTCCGGTGCTCCGTGCTGTTTGCCGTAAGTCTTACTGTAGATTTCATGATCTTTGAACCGGAAGTCTGCACCGAGGTCGATGACCTTGCCTTTAAATCTCTTAGCATACTCGCCGGCCGCGCCTGCAGGTACAGCAAGGAACAGTAAATCTAGCCCGCTGAAGTCATCTTCAGTAGGATCGGAAAAGACCAGGTCCATACCGAAAAAACCTGGAAACACGTCACTTACGGGCTGGCCTGCCAGGCTCCGAGAATAGATCTTTGCCACCGTACATTTTGGATGGTGATGAAGTATTCTAATGAGTTCTGCTCCTGTATAGCCAGAAGCTCCAACTATGCCAATCTTGTACAAGGTTCCCACCTCTCTGGTAGTTTTGACCATTATACAACAGTCGTGCATAATATTGCAAGCACCTTCTCATATTTATTCTCGAAAAAGTTCTAGGTTTGTCAAGCGTTGCACCGACTTAACGGTTTTTGAGTCCTGTATCCTCGACGACCGGGCGGGCTGTTTATGCAACATTCTCTGCATATTACGCATAAAAAGCCTTCGCGAAAGGCCAACAAAAAACCACAGGGACTCCCCTGTGGTTAGTAAAACGGTTTATGGTTTTTGCCAATTAAGCCTTGAAAGCCGCACTGCGGGACTGTCTTTTTTAGCTGGGAAAGGCTGCGTTGCGTCCGAGTATATCCAGGCCTTTTCTGTAGACCACTTTGTTCATGAAATAGGTGATGTACCCCATGACCACTCCGAACAGTGTGATCACCAACCACATCAGCCTGTGGAGCATATCGGCAAGCTCGGTCCGTTCGAGGCCAAGAGCTTCATAGACACGGCCAAAGGTCGAAACGAATCTTTCCACTGCCTCCTGATAGACTTCTCTGTAGTGGATACCCAAAACACCCCCGACAACCACCAATAAAAGAACACCGGTCACTGCGAAAATCACCACTGCAAAAAGGTGGTTTTTGATGCTGTTATCTTCGTAGACCAGTGCTAAAGCAAAGCCGATGGGGATGACAAAGAACAAGCCTGTAACCATCTGCTCGATCCCGAAAAAGACCGCCACCAAGATCAAAAGGGCAAGCGAGAAAGCGGTAAGATATCTGTAGCCATACTTGGTCTTGATCACCGCCATCATCCCGGGAATCAGGTACTTTAAGTAGGTGCCAAAAGTTGGAAACAGGACGCCAACGAAACACAGCACTAGGCTAACGGCAAGAAGCAATCCAGTTGTAGTTAGCTCGGAGGCCTTGGCTCTTGTGTCCATAACCGCACTCTCCCTTTAATGAGGCAAAGTCTAGTTCAAGAAGTCTCTATTTAAAGAGTTTCCCAAAAGCCAGCAAAAAACCTCCAAGGCCAACCTGTAGATAGAAGATTTTTCCGTAACCGCCTTCCAGAGGCTCGGTTGGCAGAAGAAAACGGTAGGCAGAACTGAAGTTTCTGCCTACCTTATTCCACAAACCCGTACCGGTTCATCTCAAGCTCGGAAAGGGCGAGCCTGAAGTTTTCTGCATCAAGAGTCGCATATCCGTCGATGCCTAGAGAAAGCAGCTGCCAGAGAAAACCATCTGTTGGAAAGTCTACAACATAGAGTAGCCTAGCCTCTGTTGCCTCCTTCAGGACTCCAAACCCTTTAACAACGTCTGCTGCAACCTCCGGAGTGAACACGATCAGATCTTCACCCTGCCCCAAAAACCTTTTAGCTGCATCGAAGCTTCCGGCAGACTTAGCCAGATGCAGATCCCTGCGAAGGAGCTTAAGCAGAGCTTCGGCTTTTCTATGCGGTGCTATCAAGAGTACCCTCATGCGTTTCCGTCCTCCAAATCAGGTAAGCGCTGCCGTCGCCGAAGATCACAGATCCCTTGATGCCGTCAACCAGCTTCTCTACTCTTTCGTCGAGCTGCTTTTTTACCGCTGGGCGTACTGTGTACAGCAGCCCTTCCTTCCCATCTGAAAGGGTTATCTCGTACTCTTTGCCCTTTTCTACAAGGGTTTTAGTCAGTTCCCCCATGACGAATTTCTCCCCTGCGGTGAGGTCGGTCTTCTTTAGCTTCAGGTGGAAAACAGCTTCCTTCTCTAAGGCAATGCCATCTAGAACGGCGCTTAATGGTTCTTTAAAGAACCCTTCGGAAAAAGCTTCGGGAACTCTCTTCTGAAGCGTTTGCAGCTGATCTTTCAGTTCTGCAAACACCGGGATGCTTCGGAGAACACTTTCTTCCACAAGGCAGCTCACCTCAAATAGCAGCACCGCAAGGTTGCTGGTGATCTCTTTCAGCTCCCGACCAAAGCCGGTTGGCTGGTCACCCTTTGGTCCTCTTGCTTTTTCCAGCTGTCCTCTGAGGTAGGCATTCTCTCGCTTCAGTTGTGCTGTCTCTTCAGGTGAAGGACCACCATAAAGTGCAGAATATGCCGCAGGCAAAAAAGCCTTGGACCTACCCTCTGCAGAAAGAGCGGCAAGTCCCAAAAGAAGAAATGGTAGGGTATTCAGATGCCATTCGGCAAAAAAGCCTTCTGCAAGAAACAGCACTGCCGCCAGTGCCCAGAAGCCTAGAGCTATCTGTTTGAAGCTCAAAAGGCTGAAAAGGCCGAAAGCGGCGAGAGTTAAAGCGTCTCTGCTCCCTGAAGTGTAGAGGGCGTATAGAAGGGGGAGCGAGAGGAGTACCGTCAGGTACTGCCACTTATCATCTAAGAGAGCGGTCACTGCAAACACCAGGAAAGATGCGATCCATAAAGACAATGCCACTTCTGCCTCCGTGGCGTTGATATAGGAGAGAGTCAAAAGACCCACTGCTGCTCCAAGGCGCACTGCTCTGTTCATCTCATTCACCTCTAGCTCGTAGACATGTTTACTACTAATAGGTATGTTTGTCTGATGAACTTTAGGATAGTAAGTGGCAAAACCTTAAAAGGAGCATACCGTTTTTTCAAATCAGCTTCCGGACAAGCGATTTGCACTAGTTCTGGCAATCGGGTCGAGGACTTCCCATTAATTGAGTAACCGATCTTTGTGCGCAAGCGCCCGTTCGGGCATGGGAAGGGGCGGGCCAAACAATTAGCCCGTCCCCGCCTTTTAGAGAAGTCCTTTTTCGCTTTCCTGCACCAAAAAAAACAGACCGAGTTACTGCGATTCCAAGTGTTCTTGGAGTCTTGGGTGACATACTAGCCTCGTTTATCACTTTTACTTCTCGAAAACTGATTTGCTCCGGCCAAACGATTTGAGTTGAGTTTTCAAAGATCTCCTTTTACAACGACGAAAACTCAAGGTTATTGTTACCAGTCTTTTCAACAGAGCTTTATTTATCAAACCGGAAAGGACCTAAAGACTCGTCGTCGTTTTTGGTTTTTCGCTCTTCTTCCGGTTTTTTTGTATCCGGTTCAATCGGACCAGCTATTTCTTGATCCGGCAAGTTCAATTGACCAATGAGATCAACAACAACCCCGATAGCATACACGACAGCTGGAATAATCGTCATGAACAAGATGTAACAAAGAACCAACAGAACATCATAACCTTCTCCAACATTCCGCAAATGTTTCTGTAGTGTTATAGGTACAGAAAAACTCAAAAGCGTATACATGACCGGAGACCGATAGTCTTTTTTAGAAAAAGCATCGAAATACAAGAAAACCGCATACCCAACAGACATAACACCCACAATAATCCATGCAATATGTGGTTTAAAAAACAGAATTACAGCCACTTCCCAAAACAGCAACCAAACAAAAAACCCAAGTCGTGACAGTCGATAACTAAAAAACTGTTTTACGGGCACGTTTTCACCTGATTTGCTCGTTACTTGTATCTCATGTTTTAGACATGACTATACCTCAACGTATGGAATTGCTCGCGCAACTTCTTTGTTTTGAAGAACAAAGAGCATATGATCCAGAGTTGTTCCCTTTCCATCCGATAACGTAAGGACTGCAAACCACTCTCTGTGAAAGTCGTAGTCACGAGGGTTCTCGACCACCCAATGTTTTTCATTGTCTTTGTCCATATTTCTATTGTCGACAATTAACCATTCGTCGCCATTCCGAAAGCACACATCAAGAAATGGCTAGTCTTTTCTCGTATACTCAGTCGCATTGGAGAACGTGATGTACGATAACAAGAAAACCGCAATAGCAAGAAGAAAGGTTGATAACACACAAAGGGTTTTTGTATCAGTCATCTTGGCATCCTCCTTCAAACCTAGTTTCCGTTGCGAGAACCGCCCAAACTGCAAACGAACCCATACGTTACATTTACCTGCAAGTAATTAGACTTGTATCAATGTTTAGTTTAACTCTGAAAAATTCCTTCTGTGTTGCCAAAATATAACTCTTATTCTCCGTGCAATAACTCAGGTCGATATTGCGTTTTTTGACCGTTTAACGATAACTCTATTTCAATCCGAATCTTTCCGCGACCAGTTTCATGGACCTTCTCTTCTGTCACTCCTTGCCTGATTTAGATGCATTTTGTGGTTTGTGCACATGGTCTTGGACCCGCGCGTCACGCTTCCATCTGACCTCTCCACTCGCAATAGACACACTTTGCAGGTGCAAGCCCCCATAGCGTAGTTGCGCCGTTACAGTTATAAGCGCACAAAAAAAAAGCGCCTTTGGCTTTAAGCCAAAAGCGCTCTGTCGTCTAAGAATCTCTCCTTCTTCACTCTGCTGAACATCTCAAGGAGGCTGTCAACGCTGGTTTCCTCCCGCTCTTTTCCTTGCAGATCCAAAACAATCTCGCCGTCGTGCATCATGATCGTCCGGTTGCCCACTTCAAGGGCTTGCTTGAGGTTGTGAGTTACCATAAGCACCGTCAGGCTGTGGTTTTCTACTATGCTTTTGGTAAGTTCGATGATCGTCGCAGCGGTTTTGGGATCCAGCGCGGCTGTGTGTTCGTCGAGAAGGAGAATCTTCGGTGCAGTTAGAGTGGCCATCATCAACGTCAGGGACTGCCTCTGCCCTCCTGAAAGGAGGCGTACAGGATCTTTGAGCCGGCTCTCAAGCCCCAGTCCCAGTTCTTCAAGTACAGCACGGAACTTAGCTCGGTTTCTGCCTACTCCCAGCCGTAGTCCTCTCCTCTGCCCCCGTTTGAAGGCCATCGCCAGGTTCTCCTCTATGGTCATCGATCCCGCTGTACCCATCATGGGGTCCTGGAAGACTCTGCCGATGTACCTTGCCCTCTTGTGCTCGGGCCAGTTGGTGATTTCGGAGCCATTCACTCTGATCTTGCCCGAATCAGGGAGGTATACTCCTGCTACCATATTGAGCAGCGTAGATTTGCCGGCACCGTTAGAACCAACGATGGTGATGAAGTCGCCCTCGTTGGCAACTAGGTTTACATCTACCAACGCCCTCTTCAAAGTGCCACCGCCGAGCTCAAAGGTTTTATTGACTCTTTCCATAAGCAGCATGGTCTTCACTTCCTAATCAGAGAGGTCACCAGTGTTGTGATGGGATTGGCTTCCCGCCTAACGACCTCTGCCGGCTGTACTTCAGCCTGTTTTTTTATATCGAACACCTTTTTGGCAAGCTTGGTCTCTTTCAGCTTAGGTAGGGCCAGTGCAACAATGACCAGCACTGCTGTGACTAGGCGCAGGTCGGTTGCAGCAAAACCCGCTCGTAGGGCAAGGGTTATGGTGAAGCGGTAGAGTACCGATCCGAAGACTGCAGAAAGGGTCGCAGTGAAGATGGTCTTGGGTCTGAGAATGGCCTCTCCCAAGATTACTGATGCCAGACCCGCAACTGCAGTGCCGATCCCCATACCTACATCGGCAAAACCCTGGTACTGGGCCACTAGGCTTCCCGCCATGCCTACCAATCCGTTGGCCATGGCCAGGCCAAAAATTCTGTAGAAGTCGGTGTCCACACCAAGAGCTTTAATCATTTTTTCATTGTCGCCGCAGGCTCTCAGTCCGAGGCCCATCTCGGTATGGAGGAAGTAGTCGAGAACGAGCTTTATAAATGCCACTATAAGTGCAAAAAGAACGACGGTGCCCCACGCCATACCCATGGTGTCCTGGGCCATTGTTACAAGAGTGGTCTCTCTGATCAGGGGAATATTGGATCTTCCACCCATGATCCGCAGGTTCACTGAGTAGAGTCCTGTCATTGTCAAGATACCTGCAAGAAGCCCCGAAATCTTCAGTTTGGTGTTCAAAATGCCCGTAACCATTCCGGCAACAAAGCCTCCAACAAAGCCCAGGAGGGTGGCAAACAGCGGATGGATACCCTTTATGATCGCAGATGCCGCAATCGCTGCGCCTAACGGAAAACTGCCGTCGATGGTCAGATCCGGGTGATTCAGCGTGCGGAATGTGAGATAGACTCCTAGTACTAAAATTCCATATGCCAACCCTTGTTCCAAGGGTGCCTGCCAAATTCCAAGCATATTTGCACAGCCTGCAAGAAGCTTGCAGGCTGTTCACCTCCATTTCCAGGTAAAGTAACCTTGGTTTAGGTTATTCTACCACTTCTGCTTCTTCCAAAAGATCTTGTGGGATCGTAATCCCCATTCTCTGTGCCGCCGACTTGTTTACCATCAAAATGGCTGTCTCTTGGAACTGAATCGGCGTCTCGGCGGGATTTGCTCCGTTTAGCACCTCCACTGCCATAGCCCCGGTCTGGCGGCCCAGTTCGTAGTAGTCAAGTCCGATTGTTGCTAAAGCTCCGCGCGCAACCGATTCGGTTTCACCTGCGATCAGAGGAATCTTGTTCCTTTCACAGAACGCGATAACCGATTCGAGAGCAGCAACTACCGTATTGTCTGTAGGTACGTAGACTGCGTCTACTCTACCCTGTAGAGATTGAGCTGCTTGGAAAACGCCGCTGGTTTCGCTTACGGTTACCAGTACGAGCTTGAGTCCCAGTTTTTCTGCAGCTTTTTTCGCAATTTCGATCTGCACTACTGAGTTGGCTTCTCCGGCATTGTAAATGATGCCCACACTAGAAGCTTTAGGGACGAGGCGTTTGACCAGCTCTAACTGCTTTTCTACCGGATTCATGTCGGAGGTACCGGTGACGTTGGTGCCTGGCTTGTCGAAATCTTTGACTAAGCCTGCGTTCTGCGGATCTGTTACCGCTGTGATGAGGATAGGTATCTCCGAAGTTGCGTTGGCTGCCGCTTGTGCCGAGGGAGTAGCAATGGCGAGAATGAGATCTACTTTGCTAGCCACTATGTTTCCGGCTATGGTGTACAGAGTTGCTATGTCGCCCTGGGCGTTGTGGTAAGAGTAGTTGGCTTTTACTCCCCTGGCTTCTAGTTCATCCATAAAGCCTCTTCTTGCAGCATCCAGAGCAGGATGCTCGATAATCTGTATAATCCCAATATCCACCGCACAAGCAACAAGACTTATGATAAAGATCAGGGAAATCATCCATTGAAGCTTTTTCATCGACTAGGAACCTCCTCAAATGCCTTTCCAGCTGTACCTTTCTTTGTAAACTTTCATAACAAGTGAAGTGTCGCTATCTTTGATTCCAGGTACCAACCGTACTTTATGGGTCAGCACATCGAACAATTCTTCGTTGGAGCCGACGACTATTTCCACGATTAGGTCGTAGGTTCCAGCGCAAACCCCGATGTAGCGAACTTCATCCAGCTTAGCGAGTTTTTCCACGATGTTGTTTACAGGTTCTCCTTCGGTTTGAATGCCCACAATTGCTATAGTGCTTTGGGACACCTTGCGGGGATCAACGATTCCCACAATCTGCAGAATACCTTCATCGATGAGACGCGCAACTCTTTTGCGGATTGTCCCTTCGGCAACACCCAGATTGTCTGCAATGGTGGTGTAAGGAGTGCGACCATCTTCTTGTAGAATAGCCACTATTTTCCTATCTAGTTCATCCATGGTCTCTCACCTACTTTCTTTACGATTACCATTTTAACACGGGAGTATACGTGCGTAAAGCGTAAATTTAGTCTTTTTTTGATGCGTTTTTCCTAACTCCCTTTTGAAAACGCTGTCAATGTGATTTCCCTCGGTTTAACTTCCACTTCCCAGCAAAAAACCCTGCAATTTTCGTAGCAATTATCCGCTAGTTTTACGAATGACAAACTTCAACCGGACTTTTTACCCAGATAACAAAAAAAGACGCCCCAGGAGAGGCGCTTTTTTTGCCGATTAGGTGCCGGTGGGGACGCTGACTTTTAGGTGGTCTTCCAGCAGATAGCTGCCGAAAGCCAGCGGGCGATTCCAGTCAAAATGTCCGCTGCCGTTTATCACTTCAACAACAACGTTTTCCACATCCAAAAAGGCAGCCAAGGTGTTTACCACCGAGTAGATCGCAAGTTCTTCGGTCCTTCCGGAAAGGCTATCGTCTGCAAAGGCTACCGTAACATAAGCGGTATTTCCTACAGTTCCAACATACTCTAGCTGGGCAAATTCCCCCAGAACCGATGTGAGTCCGGGATCTTCAGGACCTTTTTGGAGCATCGCCAAAACCGCTTCAGGTGATCTTTGCGCTATCCTGCGTTTTTCGCACCCAAGGAGTCCTGTGTTGCCCGATGAAGCAAAAAACAGCAGGACTTCATCTGGACCAGGTTCCGGAAGCACCGGGACTTCCACAGTTGCACGCTCCGCACTCACCTTGGCAGATTCTTGGGAGCGGAAGTACTCCACAATCCCCATGGCGATTGCATCAGCCAGCCGATCCTGGTAGAGGGGATCGCTGAGGAGTTCTGCTTCTTTGGGATTGGAGAGAAACCCCACCTCTACCATGGCACTTGGCACTTTGCTTTCACGAAGGATCCGGAAATCGCCGGCCTTGGCTTTTCTGTTGTTAGGTCCGAGGTCTTGCACCAGACGGTCTTGGATGGAGATAGCAAGGACTTTACCCAGATCGTCTCCTGGGTAGTAAAAGGTTTGCGCCCCTGACCATCTGCTCTGAGAGAATGAGTTGGCGTGTATGGACACGAGAAGGTCCGCTCCGTGATCCTGGGCCATTTTTGCCCTGCGGTTGAGGTCTTCTCTTTTTCTTGTAATCAGCGGTCCCTTAACCTCCGGAGCAAGATCGGTGTCTTCTGTTCTAGTGAGTACAGTGTAGATGGAATAGCTGTTTAAGCGGGTCTCGAGTTTTTTTGCAATTTCCAGGACTAAGTCTTTTTCCAAAATTCCGGTCTTAGATTTTGCCCCGGGATCGATGCCGCCGTGTCCGGGATCGATGATCACAATCTTTCCTGCATGCGAGTTTACCGCGCTTCTATGGAAAGGTAGCTTCGGAGCTACAAGCCTCAGTAGGATCAAAAATAGTGCAAAGGCAATCTTTCGCCACTTTCTCCGCATAAAACCCCCTCCGCCAATTAATATGCGGGAGGGGGTTTTCGATAGACTAAACTACCTTTTTCGGGAAAGGAGAACGCGATAACCTCCGGAGCGATCGAGAACTTCCACATTTCCGAAAACCTCTTCCATCTTCTTCGTCAGGCTCTCAGCTCCCTGTTTACGCTGAACCACAAGGGCAAGTCCGCCGCCTGAAACCAGATAATCCGGCGCTTGCTCCACCAAGCCGTGGACTACTTTCTTCCCTGCCCGAAAAGGCGGGTTGGAGACGATGAGATCGAAGGTGCCCTGCACCTTGTCAAAGCCGTTGCTTTGGTAAGCTCTGGCATTGCGAATACCGTTTAGTTCTAAGTTTTCCTGAGCTAGATGGACGGCTCTTTCATTGATGTCGATCATCTCCACAAAACCGCTTTCTGCCATGGTAGCTGCAGCAATGCCTACAATCCCAAGGCCTGTTCCCCAATCGAGAACCCTGTGGGATGGCTCCACAGGCATGTTTTTAATCAGCACTTCGGTGCCTTTATCCAAACCGCTTTTGGAAAACACTCCGCTGTCTGAGTAGAGCGTGAAGGTTCTTCCCAAAACGTTTACTTCAATGAGTCTGGGGCTGCTTTCGCTTGTAGGTTTCTCAGTGTAGTAGTGGTCTGACATTTTCTCACCCCTCTGTTGTGCTAGCCTTTCTTCTAAAAGCGACCGGTAAAATCACCGTGTCGGTCCCGTTCGTCGAGATAGCTCCAAATCTCCACGAGACTTGTCAGGTCCTTCTTATTGTGGTCGATTACATCTTGTAGAATGTCCGGATTCTGCTCGAGGAAAAACCTCTGGTAGATCTCAGGGACCTCGCTAGATGCGGGGTCGTTGTATCTTTCGTACTGGAGGACGATTCTTTCGATGGTCTTCAGCTTGCAGTCAGGCACTTCCTGTCCGATCAGTTTCCTTACAATTGGCAGAAGATCCACGTTAAACGGCTTTTGAAAAGGTACATCCAACCTGTTGCAGCGCTTCTCGAGCATCGGTAGATCGAAGGACGCACCATTGTATGTTATAACGCAGGCTTTATCTGCAATCACCGATACTGCTTCTTTCAGCATGGCAGGCTCTTCCACTGGGTGACGGGCTAAGAAGATCCTTTTTTTGGGATTTGGTTCAAAGGTTAAAACACCCACGAGAAAAATCGGGAGAGCTGGCGTAAATCCCGACGTTTCAATATCGATTACGGCGAGTTTCTCTCTGGGAACTGCAGAGAGTACTTTGAATTTGGGAAAACGCTCGAGCAAAAGGGCCCAATCCCTTATCTCCAAGGCCTCACAGACTCTTTGAGCATCTTCTCTTACGAGTCCATCTGGGCTTTTTTTCGCTAGATCCCACAGCGTCTGAATGCCAAAAGCCCGGAATTTCTTTTCCCGGACGGGGCCGATGCCGCGGACCGCCTGTAAAAAAACCTCCAGCACGTTAATGTCCTGTTCAGCAGGAACGTTTAGGTTTAAATCGTAGGAAAAAAGCCAAAAACTGCCCCAGCTGTTTTGTATCTCGTGCCCTTCACAAAAGGTAGCAAGTTTTTCTCCTTCAGTCATAACATCACCTACAGCTTTCTTCTCTTGTAAGAGCTTATCTCCTGCCAGCTGTAATATGGGACGAAAAGCATGTTTAAAAGGATTTAGTCTTTTTGGAATAATGTTATTGATCTGACAAGTGTCAATATACGGAATAGCGAAAAGCAAGATTGATACCGTTTCGGCAACTGCCGAGAACGTCGCTTTTTCCGAGGCCAAATACATATTTTTCCTCTTCTGGGTGCACCTTATAGTCAGAGTGGTGCAGTTTCAAAACGTCTACCGGCTTCGTCTTTTTTCTTCGTGAGCTGCATGCTGATGCAGATTGGCCGCGGAAAAAGCGTGCGCAAGCCGCTTTCGTTTGCCTACACTAAACCTAAAGGAGGAAGTTCATGAGAAAAGCAAAATGGGTCTCTGTAGTACTGCTGTTTGTGATTCTTCTGATCTTTACAGGCTGTGGACCAACATCATTGCTCCCGCCGACAAACAGGGCTCCGGTAATTCAGGGCGCAGAGCCCGGCCAAAATGTAACGGTTCCCGGTGGGGAAACGCGAGCTTTTACAGTCTTCGCGACAGATCCCGATGGCGACTCGCTGTCGTATTCCTGGAGTAAGACAGCAGGCAATTGGGCCTCGGGTGTTGCAAGCAACACGGTCTCTTGGACCGCTCCTGAGACCGGCGGTACGGCCGACATCACCGTTACAGTCTCAGATGGCAAGTTAACGACTAAACATACCTGGAAGGTAACCATTGAGGAAGTTGATCCCAATGTAATCGAAATCGAGGACAACATTGACTCAACCACTATCTTTGAGACCGGTAAGGTCTACATCATGAAAAACTTTGTTAATGTAAATGCGCAGCTGACCATCGAGCCAGGTGCCATCGTGAAGTTCGCCTACGGTGCAGGATTGTTCGTTCATACCAACGGCAGAATAACTGCCGAAGGAACCGCAGACCAACCCATCATCTTCACCTCAATCTATGATGATGCCCACGGTGGCGACACCAACAAGGACGGAAACCTTTCAAAACCTCAACGCGGTGATTGGAACAGAATACTGCTCAGCTACGCTAGAGACTCCAGTTTCAAGTACTGCCACTTCTACTACGGCGGCGGAGATTCCAGCTACGACTGCACGGTGGAAGTAGAAGAGGGTAGGGCTACCTTTGAAAACTGCGTGTTCGCAAACAATAAAGGAAGCCAGAGAGGAGCTCTTTTCATTGAAGCCGCAGATTCTCGTACTTCAGTACAGTCGTGCGTCTTCTATGCCAACGAAAAACCGCTGGTGATGGCTGCAGGCATGTCCATCGACGACTCCAACACCTTCCACAATCCCACAAAACCCACCGAGAAGAACGAGCAGAACGGAATTTTCATCTCAAGGTTTTACCTTCACATCGATGGAAATGTTACTTGGGGAGAGACTTCCGTACCGTTTGTTATCCCTGGACAACTAGACGTGACAAGCGGAGCTGTGCTGAATCTGGATCCTGGTGTAGCTTTAAAATTCACAAAAGACGGACAAATCCACGTTTACCAAGGAATTATCAAAGCCAGAGGAACTGCAGCAAACCCCATCTATTTTACATCCATCGACGACGATAGCGTCCTGGGAGACACCCTGGGCGACGGGGCCATAACTCCCAAACCTGGAGACTGGAAAAGCGTTGAAGTCTACGACTCCCCAGCGTTTGCCAACGAGTTCGTCTACTGCCACTTCGCCTACGGAGGAGGAAACTCCTCAGACGATGGAACACTGATCATCCGCTACGCTTCTGCGGTGATAGAAAACTGCACGTTTACTTCTTGCAACAGTTCACGGACCGGTGCTTTAAACCTGGAAAAGGCTAACCCAATGACTTTGGCAACGTGCACTTTCCAAAACAACGTGATTCCCGTCCTCATCGGCGGAGAGATCAGCACAGAAAACTCCAACACCTTCACTGGCAACACCAAAAACGGCATCTTCGTTTCAGAGTACGCCAACACCGTTGAGGGCGATATCTCGTGGCTGGACACCAGCGTACCTTATGTGGTGCAGGGCGACTTCTACATTCAAGAAAGGTCAACGCTCACTCTTGGAGACGGCATTATAGTGAAGGCCTTCCCCGGTATTGAGATCTGCATGGATGGCGATAACATCGTCAGACTCGGCGATGCAACCTTCACAGCCTACGCTGACGATACCCGCGGAGGAAATACTGACGGAGTATCCGGTACTCCTCTGCCTTGGAACGGCATTTACGACTACGCTACAGGCGAATACGTATCCTGGCCGGAGATGTACTACGTTAAGTAGGCACTTTGCCATAACAAAAAAGAGCACCCTCAGTCGAGGGTGCTTTGTTTACGTTTGCGGAAACTACTTAACCTCTACTCTCACGCCTTCTGCGTTGGACTTGTAAGCTGCGGTAGCCAGCTTTACGCCAACCAGACCATCGTGTCCGTCTACAGGCACTGGTTTGCCTTCGATGAGAGCCTCAACGAATGCCTTCATCTCAGTATCCCAGCCGCCGCCTTTGTACTCGGTGAGATCAACCCAACCTGGGCCGCCGATGTCCTTCTTCTTGTCGATGAACACTCTAATTGGTGTCTCGTAGTCGATGACCATGGAACCGTCGTCACCGTAGATTTCGATACCCAAGCGACCGGCCTTGGAGGACCATCCTACCTCTAAGTAGCCCATGGCGCCGTTTTCGAAGGTAACAGCACACACTGCGTTGTCTTCAACTTCGATGTCGCGGACCAAGGTCTTGACGTTGGCAGAGATGTCCTTAATCTCACCGATCATGAAGCGGAGAATGTCCAGTGCGTGTACACCCATATCCAAGAGAGCGCCGCCGCCTGCCATTTCCTTATTGAAGAACCAATCGCTCTTTGCAGGCCAGGAAATGTATGGACCCTCGTGAGCAAAGCGGACTCTGGCCATGAATGGCTTGCCGATAACTCCGGAGTCGAGGAGTTCCTTGGCTTTCTGGTTGTAGTTGTAGAATCTGTGGGTGAAGCCAACCATGAGCTGAACGTTGTTAGCTTCAGCGGCTTTAATCATTTCTTCGCACTCTTCAACGGTTACCGCCATCGGCTTCTCGCAGAGAACGTGTTTGCCTGCGTTACATGCGTCGATGGTCATAGGAGCGTGCAGTGCGTTTGGAGTACAGATGGATACTGCATCGATGTCGGCTTTGGCCAGCATCTCTTTGTAGTCGGTGTAGACCTCTGGTATATTGAACTTCTTGGCCATCTCTTCGGCCCGTTCCTTATTGATATCACATATAGCTGTTATCTCGCAGAGATCTGGGATCAAGTTGTAACCTGCTAAATGTGCGTGTTCAGCGATGGCTCCAGCGCCAATTACGCCGATTTTGATTTTCTTCGCCATAATTCTTACCTCCTTGATGTTTCTACTAATTTATTCTAGAAACGAAGGGTCTTCCCTTCTCTAGAACTCATACCCTTGTGTTTATTGGCCAAGCCCCTCAAACGGGTTTGACCTGGTCTTTTTTGAGGCAAAACTCCTAACAGTCTTACTCAAAGTCGTCAAAAAGGCTGCCTAAATCGCCTCTGTCGCTCTGACCTGAAAAGAGGCTGGTCTCCAGGAACCTGTCGTAGTCGGACCAACCTGAGGTTACCCCTTCGAGAACAGACTTTATTCTAACCAGCTTCGATGAGGTGTAGTCTGCAAGAAACACGGCGTAAGCCTCTGGAGTCTGGGGAACTACCGGCGAACCCCACTCCTTTTTGCCGTGGTGGGCGAGAATGATGTGCTTGATGCTGGCTGCCTCAATTGGATCGAGCCCGGAGAGATATGGCAGGATCATCTCTAAGCCGAGCTGCATATGCCCGTTGAGCTTGCCTTCGTCGGTTAGGGTAAAGGCAGCACCGGTAAACTGGTACTCACGGAGTTTACCGATATCGTGCAAAAGGGCACCCACTGTCACCAAAGACATCGACAGATTGTAGGTCCTGGCCAGGAACTGGCAGAGCTCTGCAACCTCCAGGCTGTGCTGGCAGAGACCACCCAGCCAGTTGTGGTGCACCGAAGTTGCTGCAGGCCAGAGCAGAAACGACGAGCGAATTTTTTCGTCGCCAAAGATCTTTCTAAGCAGCGTAAGTCCCGAGCTTTTAGGCAGGCTTTCGATGAGGTCGGTGAGGCGCCTGTCCAGATCTTTGGTGGAGTAGGGACCGGCGGCGATGAAGTCTTCGGCTCTCACGTCTTCTGGCGCGACCTTTGCTAGGTCGTCCACGTTTACCTGCAGGGCGCCCTTAAACTCTACCACACTGCCCCTTATCCTGTACGGATAGCCGTCTTCGATGACTTCGTTTAGAGAGAAAACTCCCTGCCAGATTCTGCCACTGGCCTCGCCTGAGGCATCGGCTAGAGTGAACTTCAGGTAGTATTCATTGGGTTTGCTGCTATAGGGAACCATCTGCTTCCCTTTGATCACAAATATATCGTCAATCTTCTGACCTACAGTCAGATCTTTGATGAAGGTCTTGATCTTGAAAACCACCTTTCCAAAAGTAGTCTCTTCTTCCAGTATACTCTATTTTTGACGTCTATCTCAAACGATTTTGGAAAGACTATGACCGGAGGTGTTTTTTATGGATGTCAAGTTTTATCCCCAAAAACCCGAGGCCTACAGGCCGCTGACCATTATCTATCAGGGCAGAATCGGCGACAATGCCAAGATTATGCGCATTCACGGAGGATACGGTTCGACCAATTGGGAAGAGGTTTTCGATCTTCCTATGAGCCTTTGGCCCGACAACGGCTGGACTATTAACATTGCAGTTCTCCCCCACAAACTTCTGAATATAGCCTTTCACGACGGCGAAGGCAACTGGGAGGAGCCAATCCAGCTGCCGATTATTTCTCCGTAAGGAGGAACTTTCTTGTTGAACGGTAACCCTTTAGTAAAAGGAGGGTTACGATGTACGAGAGCAGATCCACCTTGTTCGACTATATAGCCTACTACATCGACGTTTACAGCGAGTATCCAGCCTTTAGAGTGGTTTTGGTGTTCTTCGATCTATTCTGGCAGTATCTTCCCTACATTATCGCGAGCATCCTGGTCAGCAGCTTGATAGCGAGGTACCTAAGGCCAGAAAAACTGCAGAAAACCTTCACCTACAATAGGTTTTGGAGCATCCTCTTGGCTTCCCTATTAGGAACCATATCCCCTCTTTCCAGCTACGCTCTGATACCATTTGCTGGCTCGCTACTGCTTCTGGGGTTTCCCTTAGGACCGGTTTCTGCATTTATCTTCAGTACGCCGCTGATGAACCCAACCATCTTTATTCTCACCTTGCGCGGTCTTGGGCTGAAGATGGCCCTTGCCAGGACCATCTCTACCATCTTAATCGGTATCGCCAGCGGCTACTTGAGCGAAATGATCTTTCGGCACGTTTCGGTTCTTAAAGAAGACCCTAAGTTCAAGCTGCCGAAGACCAAAGCCTTTCTCCCCTACGTCCTTTCCATGGCCAAGTACATGAGCAAAGCCTTCTTTATAGCTCTCTTTCTGGCAAGTTTGGTCAGGGTCTTCCTCAAACCCGAGCAGGTGGCCGGTCTCCTCGGTCCGGACAAGCCCTGGAGCATCTCTGTTGCAGCTCTTCTGGGCGTACCTTTTTACACCTGCGGTGGTGCCACCATTCCCGTGGTAAGCTCTCTTATCGACTTGGGGATGTCCCACAGTGCCGGTCTGGCCTTTTTCATTGCGGGACCTGCAACTAACTTGCCCAACGTCAGCGCCGTGCTTCTCACGTTCAAATGGCAGTATTTGGTATTTTACCTCTTGCTCACGCTGCTTCTCGCTATTGGGTGCGGTTACGTCTTTTCCATTTTTTGAATTTTGGGGGGATTTAAATGTTAGTTCTGCTGCTTGCTCTTCTCCTTGCGCTGCCCGTCTCCGGGTATACCGACAGGCCTTATTACTACTTAAGTGAGATTAAAAACACGACAGACATCACCTATCCGGTAGCTATCCGACAGGGGGCAAAGCCACCGAAACAGCTTTCCGACGGCGAAGTAGAAAAGCTAGTTCACGAGGCAATGAGCCTTGCAGATTTCGACAGCCTCCTGACAGAAGACGTTAAGACCATTATGTTGAAGCCAAACATCGTGGAACCTTTTGAAAGCGGTTCAGGCGTGATCACCGACTATCGGGTAGTTCAAGCCGCCGCTGTCTACATCCACGAGCGGAGACCGGACATCAAAATCATTGTCGGTGAAGGAGCAGGGGGCTGGGTTCCTGCAGGCTATGAATGGGGCGCCTTCCCCGGTGCCAAAGCTGAGGACGGTTTTGCCGTCGCCGGCTACAGGGACATGGTCGCCTACCTGAAGAAGAAGTACCCCGATCTGGACATCGAGATCATCGACATCAACATACCTGCAGAGGATATCGTCGAGGTTGTGCCCAAAGTACCTTTCGCAGACGACAAGTACTACATCCACCGAATGGTAAGGGACGCCGATCTTTTGGTCACCATCCCAGTGCTGAAGATCATTGAAACCTGTCAGGTCACTCTAGGTCTAAAAAACAACGTGGGCATTGCCGCAGGTGTGGTCTACGGTTGGGCAAAGATGCGGGGTTTCCCCTACACAAAAAACGCCGGTGGCCTCAGGCACACATACCCGGTGATCGATGAGGAAATCGCCGACCTGGTACAGGCAAGAGTCCCCGACTTTGTAATCATCGACGGCATCGTCGGTATGGAACAGGATAAAACCCACATCAGACGGGGCATCAAAAAGCAAGCCAACATGATCATTGCCGGTAGAGATCCGGTTGCCGTTGATGCTGCAGCCTCCCGCGTCATGATGTTAAACCCGAGGGATGTTGAGTACATTACCCTCTGCTACTACATCGGACTGGGTTCTCTTGAGCCGATCATCGTTGGCGATCCTCTGGAAGAGGTCGCCGAAAGGTGGATCAAACCCGACACCCGCTACTCGCCTCGCGGGCACTTCGGACAGGGTCGGAGGATCTTTGAGGTTGCCGGAGACAGCGGCGAGTTTTCCGAACCTATCCTCTTTATGGACACCCTCATAAACCCCTGGGTGCTAGGCGATGCGAGGAGGTACACCCTCAGAACCGGTTTTGAGTTGGAGGAAACTATGGACCTGGAACTCTGGGTTGGCAGCGACTGCTCAATGACCGTTTACCTTGACGGTGAACCCATCTACAGACATTCGGGCAGGCGCAAGCACGAACTGCCAAACGATATAGTCAAGCTCGCTAATGTCCAAGCGGGAACCCACGAAGTTGAGATAATCTTGGGGCAGAAGGGATCGTTCTCCCTGACTATCGGAGAGGGACTGCCCCGGTTCATGGCAGGAAGAGACCAGTTTGACGGCACTACCCCACTGGGCTTGAAATGGAGATGGGAAGATTGAAAAGAAAACGCATCTTAACTCTCGGTCTTGTTGTAGCACTTGCCGCTTTCACCTTTGCAAGCTCGGTGGAAATCGCTGGCACCATCGACGAAACGAACAACATCTGGGGGCCTGAAGGCTCAGGTGCTCTGATTGCCGCAGAAACCATCGTTCTCACTGGAGATATCGTGGTGCCTCAGGGGATCACCCTCACCATTATGCCCGGAGCCAGAATTGTAGCCCAAAACGTCCAAAACCCCAACCTCTCCCAGAACAACCTCTTCAGCGGTCTGGAGATAGCAGTCCACGGCAAAGTCGCAGCCTTCGGAACCAAGGAACAACCCATTTCCTTTTCCGGAAAGCTCTCTGAACCCGGTTCGTGGCAGGGTTTCTTCACCCTTGGCAGCCTAACACTACAGAATGTGATCATCACCGATGCAGAGTGTGCAGTGACTGCATCAGACGGATCCCTGCAGATCTCCAGTTGCACTTTTAGAGGGAACAACACTGCTGTAAGGCTTTGGGGTTGGCAAAACGCCAAAATCCAACAGAGCCTCATCGAAAACAATATCGACGGCATCTCCTGCTCCTCGACTCCTGCTACAATCCAGGGCAACACCATCAAAGACAACAACGTTGGCATCCGCATCCTCTTGGGCGAATCGGTTCCCGTGATCACCGAAAACACCTTTTTAAGCAACAGGGAGTACCACATCTACAACCTCAGCGTCCTAGATGTGAAAGCCTATCCCAACACCTGGGACGTGCCCCTAGAGTTGCTGTACGAAAAGATCTTTGATGGCAGAGTTGAACCTGAAGCGGGACTGGTGATAGTTGAACCATAGATCTAACCCAGCAGGCAGAAATCTCTGGAAATCTCTGCCTGCTTTTTTGCTCATTTCGACTGCATTTTGCAGAGGCATTGAATAGTCTATTGGTAGTAGAACATCGGGCTTTTATCTGCAGAACACCGAGCTACTTTTCTCTTGATGCAGGATTTACTGCTCCGTTCCAGAAAACCTATTAGGTTAATCTCTGAGCCTTATAGAACTGAAAGGAGCATCTTTCATGAACTTAGCGATAGGACTTTTTGTCGCAACCTACATCCTTTTGTTGGTTTTTCCTAAAATCAGAGCGTACGTTGCCCTTACATCGGCAGCCCTTTTCGTTATATTAGGGATCCTCCCGATAGGTAAAGTGTTCGGCGCAGTGGACTGGAACGTAATTCTGATGATCGCAGGTACAATGGGAATCGTAGCGCTTTTTATCGAGTCCAAGATGCCTGCTCTCCTTGCAGACCTTATACTGGCGAAAATCCCCAACGTGAAATGGGCGATTATCTCGCTTTCGCTATTTGCCGGAATCATTTCCGCTTTCATTGACAACGTTGCAACCGTCCTGATAGTTGCGCCTGTAGCGCTTACCATCGCCAAGAAGCTGAATATCTCACCTGTTCCAAGCATCATCGCTATCTCCATCTCCTCAAACCTCCAAGGTGCAGCCACTCTGGTAGGTGACACCACTTCAATCCTCCTTGGTGGACATGCAGGCATGGACTTCTTGGACTTTTTCGTATATCGGGGAATGCCTGGTCTTTTCTGGGTAGTTCAGATCGGGGCTATCGCAGCTACGCTAGTACTTGTCTACGTCTTCAGGAAATATACCGAACCTATCGAGACTCTGGAACTGACAACCGTTAAAGACTACTTCCCGAGTTATCTCCTCGTAGGCATGGTTGTGCTTTTAATCCTGGCCTCCTTCATTCCTAACAAACCGGCCATCACCAACGGCATCATCACCATGTCGCTATTTGTCGTGGGACTCATTAGAAGCTACATCAAGACGAAAGATTTCAATTCCATTCTAAGTGCTGTAAATGAGATCGATTACTTCACCATTCTGCTTCTAGCTGGACTTTTTGTTGTGATCGCAGGAATCACTGAAGCTGGCGTTATCGATGCTATAAGCAAGTTGTTTGTGAAGGTCAGCGGAGGCAACGTCTTTGTTATCTACACCCTCATCGTTTGGGCTTCTGTGCTCTTTTCCGCGTTTATCGACAACATTCCCTACGTGGCGACCATGCTTCCGGTAACCGGCTACATTGCCTCAAGCCTGGGCTTAGATCCCACTTTGCTCTACTTCGGACTTCTGGTAGGTGCGACATTAGGAGGGAACCTCACCCCCATTGGTGCTTCTGCCAACATCACCGCCCTCGGCATCCTCAGAAACGACGGGCACGAAGTGAGCGCTGGGGAGTTCATGAAAGTCAGCGTACCCTTTACCCTTGCAGCCGTTACCACCGGCTACATCCTGGTGTGGCTGCTTTGGGCATAAACTAATGCCCATCTCAAGGGAGATAAGAACAACGCACCTTTTCGGTGCGTTTTTTTATGTTCAATCTGGAGGTTGACACGGGGATTTGCGGAAATTTAAACCTGTAAGCAAAAAGAAAGAGAAAGGAGAGACGACAGAATGAAAGCCATTGCTATCACAGCAGCTGTTCTCACTGGGACTCTTATTATATCAAGCTTATACTTCTATAATCTTGCTATAGCACGAGGCCCGAAGGAGTTTCTTTCAAGAAGCCCGGACCTCCAGCGAGGAACTAGCGGCGAGAATTCCATTTCTTTGGAGAGAACCTTCTCCCCTACAACCTGGCTGGATAGCCAGAACCCGGCCAGGTGGGAGATCCAGTCTGATGACGGGTTGAAGCTGGTCGGATTGTTCATCCCTGCAAGCACTCCAACCAACAGGACGGTGATCTGCGCCCACGGCTACACGTCTCAGTCCAGGCACATGGCTCAGTTTGCCAGGTTTTTCCACGAAAAGCTCGGTTTCAACGTACTGCTCCCCGACGCTAGGGGGCATGGGGAAAGCGAAGGCGACTACATCGGCTTCGGTTGGCACGAAAGAAAAGACTACCTCCTCTGGATCCAGCGGATCATTGAGGAAGTAGGTGAAGACTCACAGATCGTACTTTTTGGCATCTCCATGGGCGGGGCAACGGTGATGATGGTGAGCGGGGAGGATCTCCCTCCTCAGGTCAAAGCCATCATCGAGGACTGCGGTTACACCTCGGTAGATGCCCAGCTGTCCTACCAGCTGAGCAGAATGTATCACCTTCCTAGCTTCCCACTCCTCAACACTACTAGCCTCGTAACAAAACTGAAAGCGGGCTACAGCTTCTCCGAAGCTTCTGCGTTGGAGCAGATCAAGAAGAACAAGCTTCCCATCCTCTTTATTCACGGAGCTGAAGACTGGTTTGTGCCAGTTAGCATGGTCTACGAACTCTATGAAGCTTGTCCCAGCGAAAAAGAGCTGTACATCGTAGAGGGAGCAGGTCACGGAGCGGCCTACGGCCAGAACCCTGAAGAGTACGAGAGAAGAGTTGCCGACTTCTTGAAAAAATACCTAGAAGAGACACCTAAAGAGGGAACTGCCTGAGGCAGTTCCCTCCTGCGTTATATGAGAAACATGGCAAAGACTGTAGTCACCGCAAGACCGATAACTACCGGCACCAGGTTTTTTCGCGCTAGTTCAAAGGGATCCACTCCGCAGATGGCAGCTGCAGGAATCACAGCCCAGGGAATCAATGTCCCACCACCAACCCAAATGGCCGCTATCTGACCGAGAGCGGTGAGGGTTGCTGGACTGGCGTTCAGTGCAATGCCGAAAACCTTGCCCACCGAGCCGGCAAGAGAGATGCCGGAAAAGCCCGAGCCGTCAAGACCGGTGATCGCGCCGACCAAAGTCAGAGTGATGGCTCCAACAATGGAGTTTAGCGGCACCGTCTGGGCCAAAGCAAAACCCAAGTCGTTCACGAGCCCCTGAGATCCTGCAGGAAGCAAATCGCCGAAGATAGAGAGAAATCCCGCATCCCCCAGGTAGAAGAAAGCTGCAATGGGGATTACCGGTCCGAAGATCCTAAAGCCAAACTGAAAGCCTTCGATCAGGTAGCTAGTGATCTTCTCCAAGCCCTTTTTCTTATGGGCAAGGAGGGAAATAAGGACCAGAATGAAGACTGCCGTACCTCCCACAAGGGCCGTTGCGTCTCCCCCCTGGAGCTTTAAAGTGAGCATGACTACAAGATCCAGTAAAAAGAGGATCGGCACCACCACTGCCAAAATCACCTGAGCACGTCTGGAGATGAGGCTAGGTGCGTTTTCTTTGATGGTTTCCAACACTTCTTCTTTGGCAACAAGCTTCTTTGCTTTGATGTCCCTCATTAAAAGATAGAAGGCCACCGTGGTTGTTACAAGGCCCATCACTATCACCAATGGGATGCTGGCGGAGATGACCTCCCCGACTGGCAGTCCTGCAGCAGACGAAGTGAGTTTCGGTGCGCCCTGGATGATAAAGTCACCAGAGAGGGCAATACCGTGGCCGAAGAGGTTCATAGCGACAGCAACGCCTAGGGCGGGAAGTCCCACTTTGATTGCAACAGGAAGGAGAATGGCTCCGATGAGGGGAACAGCAGGCGACGGCCAGAAGAACCACGAAATCACCATCATCACGATGCCTATGACCCAGTAGGCCAGAGCCGGCGTGCGGATCAGTTTGGCAAACGGCGCAATCATTACACCGTTGATGCCCGTTTCAGAGAGCACCTTACTCATGGCAACGATGATGGAGATAATCAAGATCGTGCCGAGAAGCTCTACAATGGCGTAAGCAAAGCCGTTAAATATTCCAGAGATAGCCCCTGACACGGTTCCTGTAGCCATTAGACCCAGTACCGCAATGCCTAGGATACAGATGAAGCTGGTATCCTTGCGCATGACCATAAAGGCGATAATGGCTGCAACAAAAAACGCGTAAACCCAGTGCAGGAGACTTAGTTCCACCGACATAGCTAACCTCCACTTTCCTGGAAGCGGCACAGAAAAGCCACAGGCACCAGGCCGCTTCCCAAAACTTGTGCGTGACATTATACACTATGTCGGGACCAGAAGTATGGTTAAAGAATATCAGATTTCTAATGTGAAAAAGTCCCGCCTTTTGGCGGGACTCTACTATGCAGTTCAGCTTTCTACAGCTGCAGCTCTTTCTATTTTGGTGTTGAGGCGGAAGACTATATAGCCGATAACAAACATTATGGAAATCGCCCCTACTGCGTACTTGGAACTTCCCGTAAGCTGGGTGACGACCCCCATCATGGTAGTGCCGGCAAAAGACGCTCCCTTGCCGAAAATATCGTAGATGCCAAAGTACTCGCTGGACTTTTCCTTAGGAACGATTTTAGCATAGTAGCTCCTGGAAAGGGCTTGGATAGCACCTTGGAACACCGCTACAAACACCGCAAGGGTCCAGAACTCCCAGGCTTTATCCAGCTGCAGGGCAAAGGCAGTGATGAGGAAGTAGCCCACAATACAGACTTTGATTAGGTCTTCGGTCTTGAACTTCTTGGAGAGCCTGCCGAAAAGCAGTGCACACGGAAAGGCAACTATCTGGGTAAGGAGCAGTGCCCCTAGAAGGTTGTTGTCGCTGATCCCCACATCCTTGCCGTAGGAGGTTGCCATACCAATAATGGTGTGGACTCCATCGATGTAGAAAAAGTAAGCGATGAGAAACACCAGAATATGCTTATACTCTTTCAGTTCTCCGAAAACCCTTCCCAGCCTCTGGAAGGCCTTACCAACAGGATTGACCTTTGCCTCAACGAAGTACTGCTGTTCGTAAGTCTTGAGCAGAGGCAAAGTAGCCACAAGCCACCACAAAGACGTGAGCGCAAAGCCGATGCCTGTTGCCACAGCAGCGCTTAGGCCGATCTTGTCTGCAAAGAGTATCAGACCGAGGCTGATGGTAAAGGGAATACAGCTCCCAATGTAACCCCAGGCAAACCCTGCAGAGGAGACGTAATCCATTCTGTCGTCAATGGTAACGTCGGAGAGCATCGAATCGTAGAATATTAAACTCCCGTTAAAGCCAACCTTGGCGATGACAAACACTGCCAGGAACAACAACCACTGCATGGGGACTGCCAGAGCCGCGCAGCCCAAAACACCGAGCATCATAAACAAGGTGAACATCGGTTTTTTGAAGCCCTTGGTATCGGCAAGGGCTCCGAGAATCGGACCGAGCACCGCCACGATCAGCGTCGAAGCGGAAAGAGCGTATCCCCAGTAAGCAGTGGAGTCTGCTGCAGATACCCCCTGTGCAGCAGCTGTGTTCTTGAAGAAAATCGGAATGATGGTTGAAACCAGCATAATAAAAGCTGAATTTCCGACGTCGTACAACACCCAGTTTCTCTCAAGTTTGTTGAGTTTTACTAGACTTTTCCCCACAATTGTACCCCCTTGTTCTCTCCCTACCCAAAATTCCGTGCAAAACGACTGCTAAGCGGAGCCCCTCCTGAGAGGTTTGCGACAAAACCCTCAATGAGTTCCGCCGTTTCCTCCACCGCATCCAGATACAGTGCTTTTAGCTCCCTGCTGATCTCCGGGAAACCGGGTTCCGGATCTTTCTTCAGCAGAAGGCCGATCATTCCTTGGTAGTTGCCGCTGAGTTTGAAGGCTGTGGCGACCAATAGTCTTTTCATCCCGCCAGGGGCAACCAGCATAGACAGATTGAGCCTCATAGATTTGAGAGCTCTTAGGATCTCTTCAGGATCCACCTCGTGGAAAAACTTGGCAATAACCGAAGCACACTCTAAAGTCGGTTTGATGTGCCCGACAGGCTTGTGTTTCAAAGGGTTCAGTCCGTGCTCTTCCATGAGCAGGCGATCGAACTCCGCTTCGATCTCTGCATGGTCCAAGCCTTCCTCTTCTCTTTCCCTAATGTAAGGGTGGCACTGGCTATCCAGCATGTAATGGCAGATAAAACCGCTGAGATAAGCGATCTCTTGAGCTTTCTCTCCTTTCTCTCTTAAAATGCTTCGAGCATTTTCCAAAAAGCTTGTAAACTCTCTTTTGTGAATCTCCGAACCCTGAGCCTTTACCGGATTCTTTTTCAGGGCTTTGTAGTAGAACAAGATGTCCGGACCGTGCAAGCCGATGTTGAACAGGTCTGCGTTTTCCCCGATCAATTGTTGCAGTTTTGGGGAAAACCGCTTTCTTACTTCTCCGCCAAAAGAGTAATGAGCAAATGTAGTAGGCATAGTCTGCTGCAGATTCGCGCTTACGCCTGCTGCAGCTTTTTCACCACTTTCTCTGGAAAGTACATAATATAGAAGTTATCTAACTGGCTCTTTTATCCTGCATGTGTAATTCTGTAAAAAAAACGGGAGGATAAACCTACTCGGGTTTCTCCTCCGCGTCATGTAGGCGGTCAGTTGCTGTAGTGCTTCCTTACCTCAGAACCGCCACCCTGAGCGGCGATGACGTCTATTACAATATGCCCACTGGCACTGTCGCCAACAATCTTGAAACGGTATTTTCCAGTCTTAAGAATGCTTTCACCTTTACCTGCCCCTTCAAAGACCTCCGAAACATCGCCGTTTTCTGCAATAAGAACACCTTTGAACCTGCCTTTATCTACCCGGGAGTCGTACTGAAGGACGATGTCCCCTTCGTTCACAACTTCAATGGACCACATGGTCTCCATACCCATGAAGCCCTTGTAGGAAATATCCAGTTTTTCAGTCGTAACCCCACCTATTCTAGAGCCGTAGGTGTAGGTGTCTCCTGCTCGGGCGATTTTAACACTATCATCGTAGACAGCCTTTTTATTGACGTAGGTACAACCTCTTAAGAAAACTAAAGCGAAGAAGCAGAGAATGACGATGGTGCTCAGTTTCTGGAAGTTGAACCTGCTTTTTGCCGGACTGCAACAGCTGCTCATTTTCTTTCTCACCCTTCTCTTTTCTATCGTTTGATAGTCCGTGTTTCATTTCTAAATCTGAAAGATTTATCCTTCCGTAAAACCCGAAGAAGCACAGATAAAACGGAAAAACCGTAAGAACCGCCTACTGAAACGCCCGAGGCTGTTGTTCTCGGAGTAACGTAGATGGTCTCTCCTGCTTTCTCTTTCCTAAAATACCACCGTTTCACTGAGAAGAATCGAGGAGTCTTCAAATCCAGGCAGTAAAAAAACCAGGCAGAAACTGCGTTCTGACCTAGTTTTTTTGGTCCTTTTAGTGTTCGTAATGGACCTTCATAGCCCGTTCCACTTCATCGACGATCTCGTTTTCGGTAAGGCCGGAAGCATCGACGATGATCGGTCTCTTCCTTGTGTGATCGCCTAGAACGTTTTTCTTCATGCCGCTGATGACAGCAACTGCTGCCTGGTCCAGACTATCCAGGCTCGCCACTTGGTAACCCCTACCCTGGAGGACGTCTTTGACGTTTCCCAGTGTATCTTCAACTGCAACGATATGCTTCACTTGATCACTCCCTACAGTGGTATTTCTGGTTCTAATCTCTCCAAAAACAAGCTCGATTATTTAGAGCATCCGATCCCTTTTCCGTTCGCGCTCTTTTCCACCAAACCGTGGATCTCTGATCCCGAAGTTCCTGAAAGGCGCAACTCTCCTACCTCAGTCATAGTCTATGGTATAGACCGTTGAGGGGGTGTTTTTGTGCTGTCACGAAACGAGTATGTACGACTGTCTCTGGAGATCAATCTTTTCTTTCAGAGGATCATGAAAGAGCATCTGTTCTTTATTGAGACCAGTCTGCCGCCAGCTGCAGCGAACCTAATGCTTGACGCTAGGCGGCTCAAAGAGAGTTTCGAAGAACTTCTGCATGAAACGGTTTTCTATGCAAACGGTGTGATTTCCAATGAAACCATCAAGGCCGAAGAGATCGTCACTCCCTACACTTTGCAAGCTGAAGAGATCACGGCAAGGTTGACCGGGGCTATGATTAATACGGCAATCACCGAGTCCGAACTGGCCTTGACAGGAAATGATGGTGAAGACAACTCCTGCCTGTTCGAAGTTGTAAACTCCATCAATGAACGTGCCATAAACCTTGTTTCGAGCACCATCGCTTTAAAGAGGGAGATCATTCGCGATCAGAGAATCTGCGATCTGTTCATCTTCCTTTATCCCCTGCTAATGGAGCACATCACCAGAGAAGCGGTGTACTTCCTAGAAACTCTGGAAGCCCTCCAGGAAAGCCGGTTGCCAAGGCGCAGCCTCTGCGATGAACTGAACTTCTGGAATACCATTATGGGCGAACACGCTGAGTTTATTGATGGGCTTCTGGATCCTACAGAAAAGGCCCTCAAAGAGACCGCTGCAAAACTTGCAGACAAATTCGAGCAACTGGTTGAAGGGTGCAAGAACACCAGCGAAAAGCGCATCGTAGAAGAAAGCACCAAGACCACTAAGCAGGTGCAGGAGTATAAGACCGCTGCAACAAACGGGTTAATTCAATGCCAAATCAGGTCCATCATCGTCCCGCTTCTAGGCGACCACGTACTGCGCGAGGCTAATCACTTCCTCCGCATTTTGATGATGCTGAGCTGTTAATCCGCTCGCTTCGAAACAGCTGCAATGTACAGCCTGAACTTGACGCAGCTTCGCACACAACCTCATAAAAGCAAAAAGACCGCTATCGCGGTCTTTCTTATGTTCAAATAGATGCGCAAGCGACAAACCGAGATACCGCTATTCCGTGAGTAAAGCGCTCTTGCGGTATTAGACTTCTAAAATAGCATCTGCCAGCCGCCTACGGCAAACTTCACGGCAAAAGCCAAGAGGAAAACTCCTAACACAACGATGAGACCTTGATAAACCTTGTCGCTCATAAGGCTTTTACCCTTGTGCATGGCAAAGGACACGGCACTGTACCAGGTGAGATCCGAAAGGATGTGCCCCACAAAGAAAAGCAGAACTCCTAAGATGCCAAGGGTGTAGGCCTGTCTCACCGACTCTATGCCTGTGGTCGCCCACCACATGATGAAGTAGGGGTTGGTGATACTCACCAGGACTCCTGCAAGAACCAGATTCTTCTCCCACTTCCGCTCGCTCTGGGTTTTCGAGAGGGAGACGGTCTTCTGCAGGCCAGACTTGATCATGCCATAACCCATCCAGGCCAGGAACAACCCGCCTATAAGGCCGATTAATCCGGCGACAGTCGGGTTTTCAAAAAAGGCGCTGAGGCCAAAGGCCATGGCAAACACCAGCAGGAGCTCCAGGATGCCGTGGCCGAGAACCACTAGAGGGCCTGCAATAAAACCCTTCCTGAGGCTGCCACTAATGGTGACGCCAAGCATTGGTCCTGGCATCATGGCCCCTGAAAAGCCGATCAAGAACGCGCTCAAAAATGTGCCCCAAACCGTTAGATCCATATCGAATCAGTCACTTTCCGCAGTTTATTTTCCAGTATATGATGGATTTCGGATTCTGTCCAGCCGAGTAAAGCGTTTCTCGGCGGAATGCGTCGTTTTTCTCAAGAAATCCGATTCTTTCCTCTTCTGTAATTACTTGCCTCAGTTTGCCCACGCGTGACCGATCCAAGCTGTGGACCTTCGGTCGATTGTAAGAACCTTAAGTTACTGGTATCATTTAAAGGAATTCAGCAGAGGGAATGAACCGAGATGAAAAAGATCGTTATTGGAATACTAGCACACGTTGATGCTGGGAAAACCACCCTTTCAGAAAGCATGCTCTATCTGAGCGGCCAAATCAGGAAACTGGGTAGAGTCGACAAAAAAGACTCCTTTTTGGACATGCATGAACTGGAAAGACAGCGAGGGATCACCATCTTCTCCAAGCAGGCAGCATTTCAAGTGGGAGATACTCAGTTCACGCTTTTGGACACCCCTGGGCATGTGGATTTCTCAGCTGAAATGGAGCGTACTCTGCAGGTCCTAGATTACGCCATTCTAGTTATTAGTGGTGCAGACGGAGTCCAAGCCCATACCTCTACTTTGTGGCGGCTTCTTACCCTACACAAGATACCTACATTCGTTTTTGTAAACAAAATGGATCAGATCGGTGCAGAAAGAGAGTCCCTTCTTGTGCAGCTGAAAAAACAGCTTGATGAAAGGTGCATTCCTTTTGAGGAAGCTCCGACAGCCAGCTTCTTTGAGGAGCTTGCTCTGTGCGACGAAGGTATGATGCACGCCTATCTTGAAACAAACCGCATCGAAACAGGGCTGATCAAGAGGGCTATCCAAGGACGCAAAGTCTTCCCCTGTTTCTTTGGCTCTGCCTTAAAGCTAGATGGAGTTGAACCCTTTCTCCGCAGCCTTGACCTGTACACAACAGCTCCTGTCTATGGGAAGGAGTTCGGTGCAAAGGTCTTCAAAATCTCCCGAGACGACCAGGGTAACCGCCTCACTCACCTGAAGGTCACGGGAGGGCGTTTGCAGGTGAAGAGCGTCCTCTCCAACGGGCAATGGGAAGAAAAGATCAACCAAATCCGCATTTACTCAGGTGAAAAGTACGAAGTTGTTGGTGAAGTAGAGCCGGGAATGATCTGCGCTGTAACGGGTCTGACCCAAAGCAAACCCGGAGAAGGTCTCGGTATTGAGAAAGACTCGTCCGCTCCTGTCTTGGAGCCAGTGCTCTCTTACCGGGTAATTCTACCGGAAGGCTGCGACCACAGAGCTTTTCTACCTAAACTACAAGAGATCGAGGATGAGCATCCCGAGCTGAGAATCCACTGGAACAGTGAGCTGCAGGAGATCCAAGCCCAGATCATGGGCGACATTCAGATTGAGATTTTGAAGAGCTTGATTCATACACGTTTTGATGTTGAGGTGCAGTTCGATACAGGAAGAATCCTCTATAAGGAAACCATCGCCAATACCGTGGAAGGCGTTGGTCACTTCGAGCCTTTGAGGCACTACGCTGAAGTCCATCTCCTTCTAGAACCTGGAAAACGGGGAAGTGGTTTACTCTTTGCAAGCGCCTGCAGCGAAGAGGTCCTGGGGAAAAACTGGCAGAACCTGGTTCTTACGCACCTTAAAGAAAAGAAACACATAGGCGTCCTCACAGGTTCGGAGATCACCGATATGAAGATCACTTTGATCTCCGGCCGAGCCCACAACCAGCATACACAAGGCGGAGACTTCAGAGAAGCTACTTACAGAGCGGTGCGGCAGGGTCTGAAAGAAGCAGAGTCCATCCTCCTTGAACCCTACTACTCCTTCCGCCTGGAGGTGCCGACAGCATCGGTTGGAAAAGCCATGACCGACGTGGAACAGATGCACGGAACCTGCGAAATTCTCGAGCACGGCAATGAGTTCTCAGTCCTTGTGGGCACTGCCCCTGTATCTACCATGCGCAATTACCACAGGGAGGTGCTGGCCTATACCAATGGACGGGGCAGGCTCTTCTGTAATTTAGATGGTTACCAGCCCTGCCACAATGCCCAGGAGGTTATCGCGGAGATCGGCTACGACTCAGAAAGCGATCTGGAAAACCCCACAGGTTCTGTTTTCTGCGCAAACGGGACAAGCTTTCTGGTGAGTTGGAACGAGGTAAAGACGTACATGCACCTCGAGCCTTATTTCAAAGCTCCACACGGCAGAGGAGATCAGAGCATCTCGAAGAGTCCCAAAAAGGAGCAGGATAGTTCTACCGACGACGATTACTACTACTTAGGGCTAGTAAACCCCAAGCAGGCAACAAAAGCCCGGGAGCTAAGACGACGACCTTCACGTGAACCGATGAAAGATCCTTTGGAAGCCGTTTCCAAAGAAGAAAAGCCCAAGGAAAACTACCTCCTTGTCGATGGGTACAACATCATCTATGCGTGGCCCGAACTTAGAGAGCAAGCGGAAAACGAAAACATGGAAGGGGCAAGAATGGGTCTGCTTAATGCCCTCAGCAACTACCAAGCAATAAAAAACGACCATATTATTGTGGTCTTTGACGCCTACCGCACGCAGCGCTCTACCGAAGATGTTGTTGACTATGGCAACATCCGCGTGGTCTTCACTAAAGAAGCGCAAACAGCTGACCAATATATTGAGAAGTTTGCTTACGATAATCAGAAGAAGTACAACATCAAAGTAGCCACGTCAGATGGCTTGGAGCAAATCATTATCAGGGGTATGGGTTCTAGTTTGGTGACTCCAAATGAACTCAAAGACGAGATCGACCAGACCCTTGAACGCTCCGAGCAAGCTTATCGCGATAAACAAGGCACGACTCGCACTTCCCTTAAGGATGCATTGTCAGAACAAGAGCTGAAGCATATTGAGGGATTGGAAGAAAGCGAGTAACACGCTGTAAGCAACTCCTTTAACTTAAACCCTAGCATGAGCTGCCGAACTAAACCCTCTTTCCTTAGATGCCGGCTTCCCGACAATAGCAACTACTTTACGCGTCAACTTTTTGTATCATTCAGAAAGGATGCATTCCTTCTTTGAACGGAGGTTTGCGGTTGGATGCGCCTACCTTTAAGCAGAGTAAGTTTGTTGATCAACCGAAAAACAACGCCCAAGTATGTGTAGAGACCCTATAGGTGAGTACCTCGCTTAATCACTTAAAAGCCTGACAGTGCTTTTGTCAAAACCTAATCCAAATAATAGTAGCGAGTCCCCTCTTACTATGACTTTGTCAATCTAGGCGACAACACTAATGTTTGAGCGACCATTACAAAAAGCTGGTGTACCCGTTCAGATACACCGGCTTCTCTTATTTTCTACCACTTAAGTTCTCCAGATCCACCCATTAGCTTGGTCATCTCTTCGATCCGCGCTAACAACCTAAAAGCCCACCACATTACTTAGGGCATGGATCAGCACCCAAGGCCAGAGGATTCCAGTACGGTATACTCCATAGGCCATCAAACCCCCAAACAGCGCTGTACTCGCCACGCCGCTAAGAGCCATGGGAACAGTGGGGTAAACTCGGAAAACAAAATCGGGGATGTGAAGTAGGGCGAACAAACCTACCGAAAGGCCTATCCCCCAAACGGGTTTCTTTGTGGCAGCTGTAAACAAAGGCTGCATCACACCACGGTAAAAGAACTCTTCTTGGAATCCAGAGTACAAGACGGCATACAAAAGAAACAGCCAGCGTTCCGCAGTTAAGCCGCTAAAAAGAAATGCCGCTGTGTAGATAAGCAGAAATGGAATGGCAGGCTTCCATTCTCCTCCTGAGAATCCATACTCTCCCCGCTTTACTCCTAACTTATGCAAGACAAAAGCGGGAATGAGTACGAAGAAAGGTAAGTTGCGCACGATGTTTGCGACCATGTATCCTCCAGGAAAATCATTGAAAAGGTCGTGCCACAGCGTCCATCCGGGGATCCATGACAACACAGGATACCCTGGCATGTACCCTTGTCTCTGCAACCTGTCCACAATGGAGCACAGGATAAACAGGTAGACAACAACTGTGAGCACAGCTCCACGTTTTGCCTTTTCTGGATCTAGTTTCTGGGCACCTAAGCGTTCTCCCAAAGGCTTCTCGGACAGAAGGTATATTAACCCTAGAGCCAGTGCATAAACGAAAATGCCAATAAGACCAGAACGCAATCCGTTAACCAGAGTCCCCCCGTAAGTGACGTTCGACCACACTTTTGCAGATATAAACAGCAGTCCAAACACAAGAGGGGCAGGATGATGCAACAAACGCTGATAAAAGCCGAGTAGTTTCTTTACCATGACAATCACCTGTATTTTAGCTTAGATTTCGTGCCCTAGGGCTAAACCAAAAGACGCGCATAAAGCAAATTAGCCGCTTGGGCTACCACAAACTCCGTTAAAGCAAGATCGGTTGCCCTCAACTCGCCAAATATAGCGTTTCCACTAAGGCCGCACTCACCAATAGAAGCAATGTCAACAGAGCCAGTACCTTTTCTGCTCTGGAAAACTTCAAAGAACGTATAGTATGCGTTTCTGTCCACTGTCGGGCAGGGAAACTGTCCGCCACAAGCAGCGATTTCGTAAGAGTAAACCCGCAGCAAACGGCATAAGCACTGGTCTCCCACAAACCAATACGTAGATACTGCATGTTAGCAGCAGCAACACTCGAAAACGGAATTTCAAAGCCATTGGTTCCAGCTAGCCAGCCAATGGCAGCACCTTGTGCGACTAGGATCAGAAGGCCCGGAGTCACCACACCGAAACGTACTAACAAATTGCCTCCAACGATCAAAAGCAGTACAATCAGATTTCTAAAAACGATGTAGCCTAACGTGCTGGCCTCCCCACCAACTGCTGCACTGGCTGGATCTACTGCCGGCACATCCTGCCAAGCTTCGGGTTTGGCTACGTATCCGACAGCGAAAAACAACCAAAGCACTGCTTGGAGAAGAAGCCAGACGATGATGGTTCTTTTAACGGGCCCAACCCGATATAAACTGCTGAGTAGCCTAACTGCGTACTTCAATATGTCCACGCCCCCTCATTTATTCTTGGTCCTGCACTGAGTCGACCAGTTCAATACTCCAGTTACACTCGCAGACATATCCGCTCCTTACGGTACAAGAAGCGAGGTGGCGATCGGTACTTCGACGCCGCGCTAGGAAGCGAAACTAAAGAGAGCTCATAATGCCTATACGAAAGCTGTCAGTGTTTGGTAGAGCGAGGTTCTTACTGTACTGTGCCCCAACCTTCAAACCGATGGGAGTTTGGTAGGTGAGGCCAACGCCAACACTGTGAAGTAGATCGCTCTGGGCAAGAACGCTCGCGTCTTCCCAGATCTTAGCCATTTCACAATTGACATAAGCGGCTATGTCTTGGGTGAAGTATCGCTGCACTTCCAGAATGGAGTGCAGATTCATCTCGCCTACAAACATCGAAGAACTTGCTCCCAACTGCCCTCCACCACCCAAGCGAAGCTTGCGATCAAAAGGAGTCCCGTTTTGGGTCCAAGCAGCACCAACTTCTGTCCGAGCAACAAAGCCTGCACCGAGGTAAAATAGGTTCCGCACTCTAACGTTGAAACTGGCAAAACTATTTGCCAAGTCTTGCGTACTTGCAGATAAAGAACCACCGACCCGTACTGATGTGCCTTCTCGGGTCCAAGTGGTAGTGCCTGGCCAGCTTGTTTGAACCGTGGCAGCTAGAATTACATAATCACTGCTTGGTACTACCAAGCCCGTATTTGTACTTATATCCTTAACCTTACTCTGTGAGTATGCCAGCGTGAAACCTACTGCACTTTGCGTTCCAATGGGTAGGCTGCTGGTAAACGAAGCATCCTTTCTCTCCAGGCTGTATCCGCTTCCCTTGTGGGTACCCCAGCCCAGCCTGGTGGATATAGCCTGGGACTGGTAACGCACGCCAACCGGCCAAGACCCCAAAGGAAAGGTGAGTTGAACCGTTCTGTTTCGGCTTGGTCCAAAACTGTACCCCACCCCGACAGAAGTCAACGTTCCTGCCACGTTGTAGTACCGCACAGCTAAAGTCTTTTGCGAAAGGTTCAACGCGTTCTCCACCACAAACTGAACAGGATCCATGTAAAAGCCAAAACCTTCACCGATTCGCACCACAACATCAATGGCGTCCTCTCCAACTGGAACCACATAAACTTGGACCTGCTCCAGTGCGCTTAGGGCATCGAGGCGATGTTTCCCAGCTGCAAGCTTAGAAAACTTAAAAGTCTCCCCTTCTTCAATCTTGAGAATCCTAGAAATCAGCCGTTCATTGGTCCGATGGACTCCAAGAACTCGCACCTTGTTGATGAGCATACCATCGTACTTTTTGAACTGGTCGGCACCACTAACCTCGACAACTTGAGGCGCTTGCAAGAACCTAACCACTGCGTTCTCTCTCGTGGTGAAGTAATACGAAGACCCAGTGAACTCTAGGTAGACGGGCTTTCGCAGCCCTACCTCAGCTAGCTGCTGGTAGAAAGGCGTATCGCCCGCTAGATCCGGGACCTCTACTTCAAGTGCCTTTTGGTAGCACTCCACTGCAACAATGCGATTCCCTCCATTGTCATGCAGTGACCCGAGAATAGCTAGGGCTTCTAGCAGATAGTACTCCTCAGAGACTTGAGGTTTGTCCACAAACATCTGGAAGTATCTCTGCGCCTCTGTTTGGTTTCCCAGCCGCAGATAGGTGTTGGCTCTAAGGTAAACTACCGCTTCAGCATAGGAGAACTCAGGATCAAGCTGTTCTAGATAATCCAGAACGGCGTCCAACTTATTTTGGGATAGAGCAAGTGTTGCCTGGCGTACAACTAGCCAGTTGATCAGGTTGCGCGCCTCTGGTGTAGGCTTAATGTTTCTCGAAAAGACCGCTGGATCTTCCCCTGCCAGTGCTTTCTCGAGACTAAAGGCATAGAACTCACTATCTGGTGATCCACGCCCTTCACTCGGGATGGAAACCCACATAATTTGCTCTTCAGGCGAGAAAACGCAACTCAACATCGAACCAACGTTATTGATACCATCCAAGAGACCTTCATAGGCTAGACTTCCAGGTTGACCACGATCACGTAGCAGCTCTACCATGGATTCCGCTTTAATAGCTCCGTAGTTGTGGGACAGGTACTGCTCGAGCCTTTGGTCACGACGTTCAGAAGCTAACCAGCCTGAGGTTTGGAACTGCTTCATATATTCACTGTTGTACCGATTCGTGGCCGACAGCAGCCCTTGCTCAGCTCTCCTTACGGCAAAACGATTGGCATCTACCTCCAGCACTACCGCATCCGGGATCTTGCTGTCTGAAATCACAATGTTCATACCGAAGGTTCGTGGTGTACCGAGTACGATCTCCACCGCTTCGTCTAAGCTCGACGCGTACTGAACAATCTGACGCAATAAAAACAACATGGCCATGCCATCCAGGGAGTTAGCATTCCGATCCACCAAAGAATAGTTCATGGAAACGGTGATTCCCTGGTTGTTCATGGCCTGCATGACACCTGTATAGGTGGGATATGTGTAAGTGATAAATGGATATCCTTGGTCCGGTTCATAGACCACAACATACCCATACTCCGCCCAATCCATCATGGATATGTTGTCTAGATTACGGGCGTGGTACAAAGCTCCGCTTGCTGTTGCCTCACCAAAAGCTACTACAGAGGTACAGCCAAAGGTCATGCCAATGTCTTGGGACACATTGCCGACAATAACTTCCATCGGATCTGTAGCTTGTCCACCACTCACTCCAAAGACCAAACCATCTAGCTCCTGAAAAAAATCGTCCGGGATGTTTCTCCGAATCCAAGGAGCCATCTTGTACTGAAAGTAGAACTGCTTAAACCCCTGAATAAGTCGCTCAAATCCCGAGACTCGGGCTTTCAGTGGATTGAGCTCATCCCTCATCTCCAGCAGTTGCTCGGTAGGACATAAGTATGTGAGCAGTGTTCCATGCTGTAAACCCATCTCGTAGGGAGTGCCTTTAAGATGCATGAAAACCATCTGACCGGTGATCTCCATATAACCTTTTCCAGCTTGGAATCTTTTGCCATCCTGCTCAACAAGCATCTTCGGAGAACTTTGTACTAAACTTGAGAGCAGTACTATGCAAACCACTGCACAAGCTAGTATCCGTGCCATTCGACACACGTCGTTCATGTCGAGACCATCTCCCCCTGTGGACTAATGGCAATAAATGCCACTTTTATTACTGTTCATCAGTTGGAAAAACTGTCCTCCTGTAAAGTGAATATTTTTCCGATTTTTTCTAACCATAAGCGAATGCGACAACATAAAAGTGCAAAATCCGTTCATTTTCCCTTTGCTTTGTACAACTCCTTGTCAGCACAACTCATAAATTCGTCAATGGATGGTAAAACTCACCTTCCTGCACGAAGTACTAGCTATAAGAAGTTCTTCACTTGTTTCTTAATGTGTCCTTTTTTCAGTTTAAAAGCGTCTTCAATGTTTGATTGCCACTCTTTTTTGCCATCCCCCGTCGTGCATATCAATGCGATACCATTTCGAAAATGATTAGTAGACAAAAAAACGACCGTTAAACGCGGTCGTTTCAATGTTTTTCAAGATTATGTAGTGGCGCGCCCGGCAGGACTCGAACCTGCGACCTTTTGATTCGTAGTCAAACACTCTATCCAGCTGAGCTACGGGCGCATATATGAATGATGGAGCCCGCAACCAGAATTGAACTGGTGACCTCATCCTTACCATGGATGCGCTCTACCTACTGAGCTATGCGGGCATGTAATGGTGCGGTGAGTGGGACTTGAACCCACACGGGGATACCCATACGCCCCTCAAACGTACGCGTCTGCCTGTTCCGCCACCACCGCACGTATATATTGAACTTGAGAATTAACTCGCTTTATGGAGCCGACGACCGGAATTGAACCGGTGACCCGCGCATTACGAATGCGCTGCTCTGCCTGCTGAGCTACGTCGGCAGACATTGGAGGCGGCACCCAGACTCGAACTGGGGATCGGGATTTTGCAGACCCCTGCCTTACCACTTGGCTATGCCGCCGACATAATAAAGAAAACTGGAGCGGATGAAGGGTCTCGAACCCTCAACCTCTGCCTTGGCAAGGCAGCGTTCTAGCCAATTGAACTACATCCGCAGTTTGGTGCCGAAGGCCGGAATCGAACCGGCACGTGGTGTAACCCACGGCAGATTTTGAGTCTGCTGCGTCTGCCAGTTCCGCCACTTCGGCACATAGTAGCTCACGAACTCGCTGACAATCCTTATTATATGCCGAAGACTATTATAATGTCAACACCTATTTCGGACTTTTTAAGCGCCAAAGCTCATCAGTAGTTGGACCGGTAACCGGTACTTCTTCGCCCTGGCAAACGATCACCCTTCTCTCAGGGTTCTCTTCAATCAAGCCGATAACTGCGGCATCTATACCCGCCTTCTGTAGCTCGGACAAAAGCTCGTCCGGTTCTGGAGTGATCATGATCAGCGTACCTGAGGACAGGAGCCTCAGAGGGTCTATACCCAGCTTGTCGCAGATAGCCTTAGTCTCGAGGCGCACAGGCACTTTGTCCCTGTCAACTGTAAAGCCCACGTTTGAAGCTTCAGCAACCTCCCAAAGTGCGCCAATCACTCCGCCTTCGGTAGCATCGTGCATGACTCTCACGCCTTGAGAAGTGGCGATGCGACCCTCAGGAACTATACTTATCATATCATAGAACCGTGCCGCTTTGTCCAGTACCGTCTCGGATAGTTCAGACAGCATATCCCGATATTCTTCTGCCAAAATCGCTGTTCCTTCAATACCCGCACCTTTACTGATTACAATCCTATCCCCTGGTTTTGCTCCGGTGCTAGTAGAGAGCTTGTTTCTTGTAACCTTCCCCAGAGCGATGATGGCAATTATCGGTTCGGTGACTTTATCGGTGAACTCTGTGTGTCCGCCGACAACCTGCACCCCTATCTCACGTGCAGTCTCCGAAATCTCCTTCATGATGGCTTCTACTTCATCTACGGTGTTGTCCACCGACATGAGAAGTAGAACCTGGATGGCAAAAGGCTCTGCCCCATTGGAAACCACATCATTACAGGAAACGTGGACGGCGAGCCTGCCAATGTAAGCGCTAGCGCCGGTGATCGGATCCACTGAAATAGCTAGAAGCTGATCCCCCATATCAATTATGGCACTATCTTCGCCCAAGAGAGCTCCAACCAAAACCTCAGGCCTCTTGGCTCCCTCAAAACGCAGCACAGAACTTTTTAAGAGATCCGGCGAAAGCTTACCTATCTTCATCCCTAGTCCTCCCCGTCTTTCGAGGCTGGTATTCTGTCTTCATATCGATTCAACCACTCGAGCATCTCTTCTCTACCAGTCTTGTCTCTTTGTACCTCGCCAAGATCGAGATGTTCCTTCAACTCGGCGAATGGTCTGTATGCCATAGGCTTATTATGCTTCATCGGTTTCGGTTTCGCAAGGGTTTTTACCAGCTTCCGCATGGAATGCGCGTCTTTGGTTTGATCGCTGAGAACCCGGATGACGTGGAAACCTTTTTCTCGGAGATAAATCTCTTTTTCCCTGTCTATGCGTGCTTTCTCCGGTAGCACGTGACTGTAGCCGTCTACTTCTATGATTGTCCTTCCATGTACAATAAAGTCGACCTCATAGGGGCCGACTCTGATGCCTTTTTGATACTCTAATTGTGCTTTGCGAAGAGCCCTCTCGAGCCTCTTTTCGCCTTGGGTCATTTTCACGGAACCAGCCCCTCAACTGTTGCCTCTCTGTGTCAGAGAGCGTCTTTTCTATTCAACGGTGGAGTTAAGTTCTACTAAAGACTCTAGCACCTTCAGCGCATCTCTTTCACTCAGCCGTCCCACAAGGGTCATGATCCGGTCGTCCTGTACCAGCTGATACACGCGCATGTTGTCCTGGAAGGTTACGGAAAGCCGGCTTCGCTTCGGGGAACCCTTGTATGGGCTGACAAACAGAGAGTAGAACTCCGATCCGTCGCTGTAGCGGTAGACTACAAATAGATCATCTAGGTGCTCGTCGATATTGACATCTATTAAAACCCATTGTGGTGGGAGCCATTCGGGATAGTAGACCTCTTGGATGTTGCTTTTGCGGAGCATTTCGCTAACAAGTGCCTTCTCCCAAGCTTTGCGATCAGAAAGCACCACGAAGCCTTCAGGTACATCAAAAGTCCCTTCTTCAAACTGAGGATTAAGCCTAATGTTCCTCCGATCTCTGACCTGGACTAGATGCCCGCTTCTGTAGAGCTCTTCGCGGAACACTGTCATATTTGCGGCGCTAATGAACTGTCTAGCTTGATAAGGCACTGATTCTGCAACAAGGGTCAGGATCAACACGTCAATACCGTCAAAGGTGTTCTTTGACACTTGGGTAGGCACCCAACTTACCAGTTGGTCGCTTGCAAGACTCTTGTAGACGTAAGGAATGTTTTCCATCCATAGGTAATCTGTGTAGTCGATTTTGAGCTCAACTTGGAGCACTTCATCACCGTAGTAGCCGGTCTCCTCTCTCCTTATCGTGCTGGCATTCTTTCTGAAGACGTTGAAATAGCGGACCGAAACACCTTGTGCTTCTGTTGTTACCACTATTTCATCATAGGTAACTGGGACGTTTTCTGTGACTTTTACGTTTTCCCAAACTTCAAAAGGAGTTTGGGCGTAGGTGTTTAACGTTAGAAATAGAAATAGTGCGACCAGAAGCATCGACTTCACTCCCAAGAAACCAAAGTGATCGGCGCAGTGCTTTGACTTCTGACGTAATCTTTGTGGTTATTGTAGAAGTATTGGAGTTCTTCTTCCATCTCAGCAACACTACTCTGGTTGTAGCGAAGGCCGAAGAAAACGGCACTTCCCGCAACAAGTAGCACTACTACAGCAGCCGCTGCCCACCTGTAGTTCTTTCTAGATATTGTTGGATTGTACATGTTTGGGATGGGGAGGTCTGTCTCTGCAAGAACGTTGAACTTGCGAATGAGCTTCTCGAGACGTGCCACTTCAATTCTGCAGGTTAGGCAATCCTGAAGGTGAGTTTCGATCTTCTGCATTTCAGATAGGGTTAATTCTCTATCTACATATGCTGACAGGTTTTCATGACTAGGACATCTCATTTCACTCAAACACCTCCCTCGAGCATGGATCTGACCTTTCTCCTGGCGTAAAACAGCCGCGACTTTACAGTTCCAACTACTATCCCCAACACATCTGCGACTTCTTGGTAGGTCAGCTGCTCTAAATCGTGGAGTACTAAAACCGCTCTCTGTTCCGGCGGTAGTTTGGCTATTGCCATTCTCAGTTTATCCAAGTCATCTCTAATCTCTGCCCGTTCGCTTGGTTCGAAGTCTAGCGAAGGAACCTCTTTGTTTGTTTCGCTGCTAAGCCAGTCCAAGGAAAAAAGATGCCTCCAGCTGCGTCTGCTTTTCTTTCTCAGGTAGTCCTGACACACATTGGTTGTGATCCGGTAGATCCAGGTTCCGATGCTGCATGCCCCTTTGAAAGAACCCATGGACTTATAGAGCTGCATTAATGCTTCCTGGACCAAATCGTCGGCATCTTCAGGACCAGCTAAGCGACAAACCAGACGATACATCTTTCCCGAGTACTCCGTGCAGAGCTGGGCATATGCGTCTTCGTCGCCAGCTTTGAGCTTCTGCACCAGAGAATGATCTTTTAACCTTTCCTCTAAAGCCATGTTCCTTACCACCTTTACTTAGCAGCCTAAAAACATTACTATATTTATAGACGCACTACAGTTCTAATTGTTCAAACCCATACTTAAAGAAGCTATTCGCAAAAAGTGTCTGAATCACCTGCTGGGCTGTGTATAGCCGCGTACAAAGCGGGGTATCCTGCGTTTAGAAAGCGTCGCGCTTTTTAACGGATAGATGTCAAATTCATATCTCAAGGAGGCTTTACTATGGAAGTAAGGATCGATCCTGATTTGTGTATCGCTTGTGGCCTATGTGAAGAGATCTGCCCTGAAGTTTTTGAGTTAGGAGACCGCGATCACGCTGTCGTCATCGGGGATCCTGAAGGTTATGAAGACGAGGTTAGAGAAGCAGCCGAAAGCTGCCCAACATCTGCTATCATTGTCGAAGAGTAACTTGTTTCGGAGTTAAGAGGATAGAAACTTAGGTTTTTCTTGAAGTACATCTCCAGATTAGTCTTTTACGATAATTAAAAGTGGAGCGCCTATTTGCGCTCCACTTTTTTCTAATTCTACTCTAAAATACCCTCCCAGAGCTCTGCTGGTATTTCTTGAGGCAGAATGATCTCCAGGTCATCTACGTAAATTGCGCCGGTATCCTGAAGTTCTGGCTTTGCTTCCACCAGATAGATGCGGTTCAGCTTAATCGGGAACATCAAGTCTTGCGGAATCTCGGTGGATACGTACTTCCAGCCCACCCAGTCCACGTTCAGTGCTAGGTCAAGGACCTTATTTGCACCAGTTGCGTCTTTAACTTCGGCTCTAAACCAGTGTCCATTGCCATCGCCGTAGATCCAGACGCCAAGAGATAGAGGTCTTCCCGGCAGTTCTTTGTTGAAGTTCAGGTAGGCAGCTCTTGTTGCTGTGGTTGTGGTGAAGTCGTAGCTGAGCTTGGCTGAAAGGTTGCCACTTCTTGCTTTTTCATCCACAAACTCCAAGTTGGCCCATACTACTGCAGGATAGACGCTGACCGTCCATTGTGACGGATCCTCAAAGTCGCTGAGAAGAATCGTTTGTGAACCGATAGCCACGGGAATACCTGCGACAAGACCGCCTTTTCTGGCGACAATGACGCCGGTTCCGTCTTTAGTGGCAACAAACTTATTACCGCGAATTTCTCCTACATCACCGCGGACCTCCAGGGTGACTTCGGTGGGATTGAAGTAGCCCACATGGCCGTTGATATCTGTTGCTTTGACCTTCAGCTCAACGCTGTCGCCAGCTGATGTGGAGATCTCACCTGGTTCGATCTCCAGTTTTTGAATCTCGTCGAGAATGCGAATCTGTTGAGTGGCCACAAGGTCAGTTCCTGCAACCTTTGCTGAAAGGATGGCCACCCCTGGTTCGATGGGTCTAATAAAACCGTACTCGACCTTTGCTATTTCAGGTTCTACTTCCCAAACCACTTTAGCGTTGTCTATAAGACTTCCATCAGCGGCGTAGACAATGGCGTTGACCCTCTGCATGTCGCTCATCAGCGGAATGTTAAAGGTCTCGCCGGCAAACGACTGGAACTTGCCGTCTTTTTCCATTTGAACGATGGCATTGTAGGCGCTGGAATCCTCAACATCGATAAAAATGCCGATTCCGTTTGGCACCCTACGCTCGCTGCCATCGGAAGGTCTGTTCACAACAGTGTACTGATCGGTTCCCGGCTTTCTAACTACCATAGCGCTAGATCCGCCGCCGTCGAGGTTCAGCGCTTTGTAAGCTCCGAGTTCCTTTTGGAAGAAGTAGGCTAACTCATCGAGAGTGAAGCCCCTGCTTCTGGAGGAACGGCCATCGACAACTACGAGCCAGATTTTCTTGCCGTCTTTACTGATACCCAGAGCGGTGCGCGGGTTAATGCCGGAAATATCGCTTGGTTGAATCGGAACAACATAGCCTCGATCTACAAGAAGAGGCTGTCCGCCAATCATGGACTGCAGGTTATCCAGAGAAGGATCTGCATAGACGTTGAACTTCACTGTCTCTCCAACTTTGGCCACCGAGCGGAGAAACTCCGCATCCTGGTTGCTGCCTGCAATGACAAATCCACCCTCTGGAATAGGCACTGCTGGTTGTTTGGTTCTTACATCAACGATTTTGTTTTCGCCATCGACTACAACTTCTGTGTAATCCCAGGCGTTTTTGATCATGATGCTGTTTGCGCCAGGCGTTGTTTTGTAGAAGTTAGCATCATAAACTACGGTTCTGGTCCAAGAAAAGTCCACTTCACAGTTGAATGCCTCGATGTTTTTCCTGGTACCGTCTTCAAAAATCACGTTGGTAAGGAAAACCGGTGTGATCAGATCTGCGATGTTTTCAATATCGATGGCAAAGTGAGTCCATCCGGTCAAACCCGGAGCTGGAGTCTTGATCAACCTGCCATCGGACATTTGACCTCCAATAGGTGCTCCTGTACTGGATATCAGGAAGAAGTCTGCATTTACCGCAGCGATTGCACCAGAGTCTTTGGTCATTTTGCTCATGGTCTGGGTTTTGCCCAGTCCCTCGCTGCTGTAAATCGCATCAACTTTGACTCCTTCAACGCTGAGATCGGCTTCGAGAATGAAGATATCGACCCAGCCCGAATCGGTTTGAATACGCTTTTCGGTGAGAGTCACGCCGCGAGCGATCTCTTCGGTCTTAGACTCTTCGGAGACGACCTTGTACGCAGCACAACCGGTGAGTGCAACTGACATCAAGAGCAGAAGAACAACAATTAACCGTGTTATGTTCTTTTTGTTCACTAAACCCTTCCTCCCCCGTAAAGTAACTGCAAATTTCTGTTTATAACTTTCCCTTAGTGCAAGAAATTTCCTGCATAACATGATCTTTAACGAATAGCAATCTTCCTGTGCTTTCCCTGAAGGCTTGCCTACAAGTAAGCACCGGCGAAGTTTCAGGTCTGTTTTGTAAAAAGCGTGCACTTCAAGGTGCATAGCATCTGTCATCTGAGCTTGCACCTGGTGGTTTGAAAACAGCAGGCAGCCGAAGTATGTACTCAGCGTAAAAAAAGAAAGGGCTGCTAGAAGACGACCGTTCTGGTCACTTCCTGCTGCCCTTTTCTTTACGGCTACTTAATTGCAAAGATCTGAGTCACCATGACTCCGGATTTGTAGCGTACGACGCCGATACCCACGTGGGTGTATGCAGAATAGAGAATGTTCGAGCGGTGTCCGTCGCTTGCCATAAGGCGGTAGTGAGAGATCTCTGCGCTCTGGCTCTTTGCCAGGTTCTCACCTGCTCCTCTGAAGCTGTAGCCAAAGGATCTCAGCATGTTAGATACGCTACCGTAGGTTGGCGACTCGTGAGCGAAGTAGTTGTTATCTACAAGATCCTGACTCTTGATCCTCGCGATGCGGTCAAGCTCTGGATCGCGGATCAAAGGTCTTACGCCCGCTTTGGCACGCTCTTCGTTAATCTTATTGAACATCCAATCCTCAGATGCAGAAAGCCCTGCAGGAGCGGAAGGTGTGCTTGGAGTTGGCTTAGGTTCAGGAACCTGTGGCTTAGGTTCTGGCACCTGCGGCTTTGGCTCTGGAGTTGGTATAGGTTGTTGTTCTTCTGGTTGAGGAACAGGTGCAGGAGTCTCGCTTGGGCTTGTCCCAAAAATCTTGTCAAAATAGCTGTTTAAATAGCGGGGAACCTTTACCTGATAACCAGACCAGTTGTAGGTGGCAGCTGAAGCAGGCATCGCATACAGAACCAATACAGTTACAGCAACAAGGACTGAAATACCAAATCTATTCAAGAGTTGTCTCATCTTCTCTCCTCCTTTGAACGATCTGATTATACAGGCATAGAGTACTACAGGGCAAAAGGGGTGAACAGAGGTCATTCTGCTTGAAAACAAATTACTCTTGGTATGGTCTGCGTAGTTGATGCTTGATTAAAATGCATACCCCATACCTGAAACGATCATTTCTGTTAAAACTTGAGAGTGGAAAGCAATCTACCTGCACCCCTGAAGACCTATTTCATACTATGTTACTAGAAGGCTATGCCTTCAGACGTGGTCAAGGAGGCTATGTTCATGACGAATAAAGTGGTCAGAACCCACTGGGCACCAGGATCGACCTGCCCAGGACCTATATTAGACCAAAGAAACGTGCCACCACCAATTGAGATCGTCTGCATCTTCGTTCAAAAGATCTATGATGCCTGTTCGCAACGGGAATGTGAAGAGTTCGTCTTCAATGTGGAAAGACCGGTCTCCCGCATTGTGAGCTGCCAGATCGTCCCAGGCAGCGTAAGGGCTCTTCAGACTTGCATTACCCAGTTCGACGGCGGTCCACTTGCCAGAGTTGACGCTACGATCGGTGCAGATGTCAGCGTCACCTACATTGCAACCGACGGAACCGAAGTGACCATCGTTCGCTGCGTCTCTTTCAGCAAAGCGGTTCTCCTATATGCACCTGAGGTAGATAACTTCGACTACGAAGTTCTTACCGAAGCAGTCTTTGAATGCTTGGCATCGAGAATCACATCAGATGGTGACCTTGCAGTCTTTATCGGTGCCTTTATCATCCTCAAGACCGGCCTCTATGTGCAGCTGCTCGTTCCATCCTACGGCTTCTGTCCGGTACCGGTAGAATGCGAAGAACTCCCAGACCAGCCCAATGTCTGCATCGAGTTCGAAACCAGACCATTCCCGGATTTCTATCCGCCACAGCTGATCTAAAAAGCAGCATGCGGTTGCTGCGCCTGCTACTCAGGTCCTTGAAAAACTTCTTTAAAGCCAGAAAAGACCAGATCCACCTGAGCACCTGTGCTTCCGGTGACTGGTCTTCTCTTGTTTTTCCGTGTATTACGAGCAGCAACCCACGTTCCGCAATCAAGTCCAGTTTGTCTGTAAACGCTTCGGCTACGTTTTTTCGACCAAGAAACCGTCCTTTCAAAAAAGCAAAAAGGCAAGATTAAATAATAGTTGAGTTGTACTTGCTGCCTATGCAGGAGAATAAAAACATGAAGTAAATCAGAAAGGTAAGTTTGCAAAACCCTGGACTCTCTATGTTGATTCGTAAGGAGTGAGCTTATGAGCATTATTAAAACACATGATATCACTTTATACGGAGGAAACGAAGTTGATTTAGTCCTCCGTCCCCTTTCCGACGAATACCTGCCGTTTCTGTACAAATGGAACTCAGATCCCGATGTGCTTTATTGGACTGAGGGAGGTTTAAACCTTTCCTATGATGCTGCTTTAGTCGAGCAAATCTATGGTGGAGTTTCACAGAATGCTCATTGCTTTCTAGTCGAAGCAGATGGCATCCCTATTGGTGAATGCTGGCTGCAGAAAATGAACCTTGAAAAGGTCAAGGTTATGTATCCAGAGGGCTTTGATGTCCGCCGCATTGATATGATGATAGGAGAAAAAACTACTGGAATAAGGGTTTAGGTACGGAGTTTGTCAGAATGCTGGTAGACTTTGCCTTTTACGGAGAACACGTCGACGTACTGCACTGTATCTGCGAAGATTACAACGTACGCAGCTGCCGCGTATGGGAGAAAAACGGCTTCACGAAAGTTTTAGAGGAATCTCTCCCAGAAAAGCGTTTAGGGAAATGGCGGTACCACTATCGCTTTACAAGAGATGAGTTTGTGGAAAAGGGACGGATCAGTATACCAGTTGAAAACCAGTTTACGGTTTCGTTGAACGAACTTCAGCCAAGTCAGCTGTACATCAGTGAAGGCAAAATGCGTTTAGTGCATGAATGGTTCGATCCAACTAGTTTGGACAAGTTCGATCCCATTCCAGTGTTAGAAGTCGGGAATCGTTTTGCGATAACAGACGGACATACTCGAGTTATGGCAGCGCTTTTTGCAGGTCTGGAAAACATTCCTGCTTATATCGATCCAGACGAAATCAGATCGTCTGTAGAAACACGCGTTAGCTGGTGTCAGGGAGAGAACATCTTTCGACCGTCTGACTTAGTAAACAGAGTCGTAGCTCACAAAGACTACGAAAAACTCTGGCGTAAAAGGTGTATGGAAAACAGTTAACAAAAACGACCGAAAAACCGTCCCCATCTAGTACGCTATCTAAGTTTTTTTGTCAGCTTCCATCCGACGGGGTTAACTTAAGAATGACTCCATTTTTAGACTACCGGTTTTGCACCATTCTATGGAATCATCTTGCCCTACGTGTGTTACACGTATAATTCATGTGTGTTACATGAAAGTGTTTTCAGTGGTATACTAGAAAAGTAAGTTTTTTGACAAAAGGAGTAATAGAAATGGCGCAAAACAGGATAATCTGCACTAAAAATAACATCGATTACCTCTCTATCAGAAAGGCAATGATTGCAGGGGCAAGAACAGCTGAAGAAGTAGCTGAACTTGCAGGAGTCTGCCTCGAGTGCGAAGGCTGCAAAAGCGAGCTAGAAGGTATCCTTACCTCAGTCTGCGGCTGCAAAAAGGTTTCCCTAAAAGCCGTTGTTGATGCTGTGAAGGCAGGTGCCGACACTGTGGAAAAGGTAGGCGAGGTTACCGGAGCTGGAACAGGCGTAGACGAAACTACCGGCGAGCCTTGCGGAAAGTGCAAGCCCCTGATTCAAAATATCATCGACTTGGGAAGATAGAGCATTATACTTTTTCTGGATTTATCCATTAAAGAACTGATATTTAGATCATAACCAGATGCACAGGCACGCTTTTTCTGCGTGCCTGTCTTTTTTGTACCGCTTAGGTACACAGGCTAGAATGCCTTAAGACCTTTTTGGCGTTTTCTTCATGAACTGTTCAATCTGAGTTTTGGGAAACTGATCCTGCGGCGTACTTGGTTTATATCCAGTCTTTTCCATAAACTCTTTAATCTGCTTCTGTAGCTTTTCGGCTCTGGGATCGTTGGAGCTTAAGAGATTGGCGATACTTTCCCCTACCGGCATACCCAAGATGTTCGGATCCGCCAGGGCCTCCTGCTTGGTTTTGTTCTTCGCATCGCCAAAGGTTCCCGGCTCAAGGAGCTTCAGCGGATCTGGCAAGCCGCCAGATTTTGCGACTCCTTCTTTCAACACTGCGGCTTTAGCCGGAGACTCTTTTGGCTGGACTTCGTCAAGAACTACCATCTTCGGAGGAACTTCGGCAGTGACACCAGCCATCAGAAGAAACCATTCGCAGATCGCATTCTCAGCTCGTGCTAGAGTGTCCCGCTCGCCTTGGATAATAACCTGCTTTTTCACCTTCCCTATTAACGGGAAAAGATCGAAGACCAGACCCTCCATACCCAAAAGCTGCTTGAGGATCTTTGCCTGCTTTTTCTGCCTAAAGCCACCCCGTACGTAAATGCCCGGTTTTCCTTCTCTCAGGGATAGCCTCAGCTCGCGAAGCTTCCTCCCGTAAATGGACCTCTGCTCACTTGTGATGGGATCAGTAGTGAAGCCGGAAACCGTCAGCCTTTCCTTCAAAGAATCACCGATGCTTTTAAGACCTGCTGTAAAACTCAAATCTACCAGAAACCTGTTTACAGGCGGTGCAAATGAGACGAACCTATCTCTGATAACCGTTCTAATACCAGCCTTCTTCCCTATCTCGTAGATGAGACCTTTTAGGTTTTCGGGCTGATCGCCTGCGACCAGGAAGTTGTTCACGTAAATATGCATAAAAAGACCTCCCCAGCACTATATGCTTCTGCTCTCGGGGAGGTCACTTTTTTCACTTGTAACCGTCGGGATGGGCTTTATGCCACTTCCAAGCGTCTTCGATGATTTGAGCCAAACTGCTGTACTGTCTTTCCCAACCTAGTTCCCTTTCGGCTTTCTCCTGTGAGGCCACCAGGACCGCAGGATCGCCTTTTCTCCGCTCGCCGATAACCTTGGGTATGGTGATAGAGGTAACCTCTTCGGCTACATCGATCACCTCTCTAACCGAGAATCCTTCGCCGTTGCCCAGGTTGTAGACGAACGCCCCTTCCGACTCATCGAGCTTTTTGAGGGCGAGGTAGTGGGCGCTTGCCAGATCCATAACGTGAATGTAGTCCCTGATGCAGGTGCCGTCTTTGGTGGGATAGTCTTCCCCAAAGATGGTGATGGACTCACGCTTGCCAAGGGCTGCTGCAAGAACCAACGGAATAAGGTGGGTCTCGGGACTGTGGTCTTCACCAATCAACCCTTCTGGATCTGCCCCTGCAGCATTGAAGTACCTCAAACTCACAGAGCTCATGCCGTAAGCTTCATATGCCCACTTCAGCATCGCTTCGATAGAAAGCTTTGTGTCGCCGTAGGGATTGGTAGGGACGGTTTTGTCCGACTCCAGAATAGGAACTCTCTCGGGCTCTCCGTACACCGCCGCAGTGGATGAAAAGACAATTTTTTTCACATCGTTTCGGAGGAGCGACTTCACCAGACTCAGCGTACCGCAGACGTTGTTTTCGTAGTACTTAATAGGTTCCTTCACGCTCTCACCGACCAAAGAATAGGCAGCAAAGTGAATGACACCGGTAACGTGGTGCTTGTTGCAGATCGAGTCGATGAGATCCCCGTCCTGAATGCTGCCAACGTACAGAGGTGCATCTAGCACCGCTTCTCTGTGGCCTTTGGAAAGGTCATCCAAGACTACCACGTCCTTGTTCAAGCTTCTCAGGTACTTAACAGTGTGGCTGCCGATGTAACCGGCGCCACCGGTTACCAGAATACTCATCTAGTCTTCCTCTCCTATCTCCCGAACGCCTCCGCTGCCTTTGGCAATGTAGAACTCAGGATCAAGGCCAGTTCTTTCTTTGTAGTTGGCCCGCACGTACTCGATAAACTGATCGATCTCGTCTTCCTTGACCAAGCTGACGGTGCAACCACCGAAGCCTGCGCCGGTCATGCGGGTTTTGTAGCACCCGGCCTCAAGCTGTACCTGGAAGAGGGTATCCAGCTCTTTTCCGGTAACTTCGTAGTCCAAGGAAAGAGACCTGTGGGATGCCAGCATCAGCTGGCCGAACTGAGTTAGATTGCCTTGTTCCAGAGCCGCTTTGGCTTCCAACACGCGGTGATTTTCGGTGATAATGTGCCTTGCCCTTTCTCTGTATGGGTACCTCAGAGCATTGATCAGACTGAGGTCATCAAGGCTCAGGTCGCGATAACTCTTAACATTCGGCTTCATCTCTGCGATCTGCTTGAGAGCCTCTTCCGCTTCTTCTCTTCTTTCGTTGTAACGGGACTCGTTCAGTCCACGTTTTTTAGCTGTATTGGTGATTACCACCTTATGATCTTCAAGCTCAAAAGGCACGTACTCATATTCAATGGACGTACAGTCGAGAAAGATCGCATGGTTCTCTTTGCTAAGACCCACGGCAAACTGATCCATGATCCCGCTCTTTACCCCGATGAAGTTGTTCTCCATTCGCTGGCACAAAAATGCCAGCTCTTGTTTGGAAACTTCAAACTCCGCAACCTCTGCAAGGCCAAAAGCTGTAGCCATTCCGATAGCAGCTGAAGATGAAAGGCCTGCGCCTGTCGGTAGGTTGCTACTGTAGAGAATATCGGCACCGGTCACAGGTGCTCCGAGCTTTAGTAGTTCTATAACCACTCCTTTGGGATAGTTGCCCCAAGTGTCCTTTTTGTCCGCTTTTGAGTCATCTTTTAGGTCTTCTATAGAAAACTCCACTGGTTGTTCAAAACTCTTGCTTCTCAAACGGAAGACTCCGTCCTTCCGTGGTGCGGTCAACATGGTAATGCCGAGGTCAAGAGCCATAGGCATTACGAATCCGCCTGTGTAATCGGTGTGTTCGCCGATGAGGTTGACTCTGCCCGGAGCAAAGAAGACTCTCGGAGAACCCGCTTCGGGATAGAACTCTTTAAACTCTTGTTTCAGCTGTTCCAGCAAACTTCCCATTATTTGTCTCTCCTTCTGTAGCGCTCGATTGCTTCTCTGAAGATCGCTGCGTTATCTTCGACTTTTGTTGGGTTGGCAGCGGCCCAGCCGCCGGTTTCAGATGAAGCGTTATACTTAATGCTCTTTTCTCCTCGGAGGGGAGGATAGAACTCGATGTGGAACCAGTAGTAGTTCTTCGCTTCTTCCTTCAACTTGTGGGGTGCCGGATGCATCACCATCATGTAGGGGAAAAGCCTGCTGTATATCTCATCCATGCCACCCACCAGCTCTTTCAGGAGCACTGCCAGGGACTGTTCTTCTTCTCTGGTGAGTTCTGGAAGATCGAGAACCTGCCTTTTGGGCAGAACAAATGTCCCGAAAGGATAGTCGGTGAAAAAGGGAATGAAGGCCACAAAGTGGTCGTTCTCGTACACTACGCGCTGTGTGAAGCGCTTTTCTTCTTCCATGATGTCCAAGAAAAGGTTCCTTCCGGTCTCCTCAAAATGCTTCTTGGCGTTTTCGATCTCGGCTCTCACCTTCAAAGGAATGAACGGGTAGGCATAAATCTGACCGTGAGGATGGGGCATGGTAACCCCGACTTCTCTACCCCGGTTTTCAAAGATCATGACATACTCGTGCTCGTCTGTTGCTAGGGCTTGGTAGGTGTTTCTCCACAGATCGATCAACTTTAAAATATGCTCCGGCGTTAGATCCGGAAGCGTAGCGTGGTGATCTGGAGAGTAGAGCACTACCTCGCATTTACCTTTGGACTCCCGAACCTTATAGGGTCCTCCGGCAACATCGTCTGGTTCTGGAGGATCGGCTCTCAAAACCGGAAAATCGTTATGGTAGAGGTATACATCGTATTCATCCGGAACCTTGCCGGACCCCGGACAAAACGGACAGTAGTCTGTAGGCATATCGGGTCTTTTCTGCCTTGAAGCGGCTACCATCGTCCAATCATCTAAAAGCGGGTTGTAGCGTAGTTCTGCCATCTTTCACGCCTCCCTCAAGTTTTATCGGTATATTTACAAACCTGTGCAGGTTCATTGTCTGGGCTAACAGCTTCCTATTTGTTGATGGTTTTCTTTTCTGGGCTCTGTCTATCCTTCTTAGGGGCAGTATAAACGTGGTTTTTGCTAATTTGAACGCGTTTTTGCGAGTCGCCCTCGGACGAAGGGCACATGGATAGAGCTTCTGTACGGATGAAAGCGCAATGTGTCGGCTTGTCTTTGGTTTTCCTGTCACACACACGCAGCCAAGTCGACCCTCGGTTTATTACTTCTATACGTCCATTGCTTTTCCTTATAAGGCTGCTCGTTATGTGCACCCTGTGCTGAGATCTTCAACTGATGCGCCACCTGTTTTTCTCAAAAATTATCGAAAATCGCCAATTACTTCCCCTACGTGCCGTTTTGAAGCTGTAGAGCATGGTAAGCAAGTGATGCTTTTTTGTTACTTGACAATAGTATCAATAATAACTATTATCGAAGCAGAAAGAGCCCTATTTTATAATTGATGCACTTTTTGTCTATGTAAGTAAATCGGGCTCTGGTAAAGCATGGGGTTTGGCAGGTTATAGGGTAAATAGCGTTTAATGAAGCACATTTCTTTTTGCACCTTGGGGGGAAAACGTGAAAAGGGGATGAGATTCATCAAAAAAATCTGTAATGCCTGGCATGGCTTTGCTTCCAAGCTTAATGTCGTGCCGAAGAGCAATAAAGAAATAGACAGAATGGCTTTAAAAGCGAACATTGATCGAGTGTATAGTGCTGCTCTGGTGATTGCACCTTTTCACTTTATCATTGCTGTAGTGTATGCTCTCAAGGGCTCACTCCCTACTCCCATCGAAAACCTTTGGAAAATGAGAATCGCTTGGGCCAATTTTTTTATATTTGTCGGGAGCGTTGTGGCCTGGTTCATAGCAAGCTATATGCGGAAACACGAGTACACCAGACAGCAGATGACCATGTTTCAGCACGTGGTCCTAACATTCGTTATTTTTGGCGGCATTGTCATCACCCACATCGATCTGCTTCTTTTTTCCAGTGTTACGGCACTTATGATTTCGCTCATTGTGGTGGGTGCATTTTTCTACCTCAGACCTAGAGTCGCACTTGCTTTCTTTACAGAAGTTCTCGTCCTGTTTACTATTTCGGTGCTTCTTGTGGGGCTACCCCGAAACGTACTGGTATCCAATCTAACAAACGGCATTGTTGCCATCGCCATCGGTATGACCCTTTCGGTCATAAGCTGGAGGGGCTTTGCGGTCCAATACGTTCAGACAAAGAAGATTCTCGAACAGCAGAGAGAACTGGAGCAAATGGCCTACAGAGACCCGCTGACAGGCCTGCCCAACAGGCGGTTCTTGGACGAAGTGATTAAGAAAGAAATCGCCCTAATCAAGCGGGGTACTCGAAATTCCTGCGTAGTAATGATCGACATTGATGACTTCAAAGAGGTCAACGACACCTACGGTCACCCTGTAGGCGATGAGGTACTCAAGCAACTAGCCCAGCTGCTTCTGGAAAACATCAGAGAAAGCGACACTCTGGCAAGGCTAGGCGGAGAAGAGTTTGTCATCCTCCTTTCCGACACTAACTGCGATGGAGCCTACATAGTTGCTAACAAACTCAGAGAGCAGATCAAGAATCACGTGTTCAAAGTAGACGGCTATGTAGTGCAGATAACAGCAAGCTTCGGCGTAGGACCGCTGCTTACGTCCGATCAAGGACCTAATTACTACTCTCTAGTGGACAAAGCCCTGTACAAAGCCAAGTCCAGCGGGAAGAACCAAATAGCCGCAGCTAGAGATCTTTTCCAGTAGAAAAAGCAATTACTCCACTAAATGTAAAAGACTACCACCTCAGGTAGTCTTTTGTTGTGCCTGTGTTTTCGCTTGGACTAAAGAACGCCACCATAAACAGCGTATACTAGAGATTTTCCTCGAAGAAGGAGTTTATCTCTTCCATAAGTTCTAAATTGAGTTCAGAAGTTTTCCTGCGGTCGACTCCTGCATAGTACTCTCTCTTTACTTCGTCCGGAATGCTGCCTTCATACTGTTCATAGAGAGCCCGGTACAGTTTGTTCTTTTCTGTAACGTACTCCAGTGCTTCGATGGAATAAAGGAGGTTGTTGTGTCCGTTTCTTTTGGGTTCTGCCATAGTCTTATAGGTGACCTTGGGATTTGTAATATTCTCTCGCTGAGCTATGATACTTGAGCCATCATACAAGATGCTAGCGTCTTCTGTGCCGTGAATGATCATTACCGCAGCGTCGGTACTGTTGATACCGCTAACTGCTGTGCGATTTGCAACTTCCCCGAATAGTATGGTCTGGTAGGCCCAGGCAAACGGGTAAGCAAGGTAGATGGAAGAGCCTATGAGGTGCTTCCCCTGCTCAAGGAGCATAGCAATGGGAGAGTTGAACCCCGCTATGCTCACAGCTGCGCGCACATCGGAGTTTTCCTGTAAAACCGCCGTCACGGCGTATCCTCCCCAGCTGTGGCCAAAAAGCATCACGGGAAGCCTGCTCAGTTCGGGGTCATTGGCGATAAAGGTGAGGGCGGCTTCCAAGTCCAGAGCGGACTGAGGAAGTCCCCTAGTGCTTCTCCCTTCGCTGGCGTACGACCCAGTGCAGTCGAAGCTGAACACTCTCCAACCCCTATCGACAAAAAACACTGCTTCTGCCAGGTAGGATTCGGCCCCTCCGCCAAGGCCGTGAGCAATCACAACAAGGCCCTTGGAGTGTTCCTGCCCGTAGATGTAGCCGGTAAGAGTGTTTGTCCCCGACTGGAACGTGACAATCTCCCGCTTGTACCCAGCAAGATCATCGTAGGTCAGATAACCGCTGTACTCCGGTACGTCGAACCTGGGAAACTGACTGTCGTACAGATATTTAACCCCAAGCATGGCCAAGACGCCCAAAACAAGCAGCGTTCCTAAAAGCCAGAGAACAAAGCGTATCAAGACTCCTTTTTTCGACTTCACCACAGTTCTGCTTTCCACAGCTTTTGCCTCCCAAAACTATGTTTAAACGCTAAGAAACATATAGTTCTTTATAACTTCTAAGTGGGATCTCCTTTTCCATCGGTGAAAACGTCACATACAACATAAACAGGCAGTAAAATAACCTTTGTTTGAAACAATTTAGAGATCATTAATTTCTCTATCCGAACAGTTTAGGCCTATGGAGGAGTTTTCCTCTATTTGAGCAAATATATAATTAAATCTACTTACTGGAGGGGTTACATATGAAAAAGTGGTTGTTGAAAACTCTAGTTCTAGCAGTGTTTTTTGCAGTAGCGTTTGCTGCATCTGCTGAAGGGATTATCAGCGCTCCTTATGTGAGGAGAGCTCCCGTAGTAGATGGAGTCTTGGATGACGATGCTTGGAAAATCGCCGAAGAAAAAGGTGGCACTGGCAAAATCGCCTACCTTCTCAACGCCGTTCCTATCAGCGATGGGTGGACGTCTGATGTATGGGTCTGTTGGGACGACGACTTCCTCTACGTGGCGTTCAAGAACTATCAACCAAAGAACACCGTAGTGGCGGTAAGCGTCAATGACGGCGATCCGCTCTGGACAAACGATGATGAAAACGAGATCTTTATCTCCACCACTTACCCTGGCTCTCGTCCGTACTACCAGGCTATCATGAACCCATTGGGTACCAAGAGCGGCCTGAACGGCAATCTTGATTGGGACGTTGCAGCCGAGATCTACGACGAGTACTGGGTTGTGGAAGTGGCCATTCCTTTCTACATCTTTGACAACTACTATCCTGAGATCGGCGATGAGTGGTCCATCAACCTCACCAGACGCTCTCACGCTCATGCGGGCGGCAACGGTGAGTGGAGATGCTGGAGCGATCTTGTTGTCAACACGTTCCTTGATCCGCTCACATTCGGTCTGTTGGAGTTTGTGCAATAAAGTAGCTGGTGGCTTTTGCCACCAGTTTTCTTTTTAACTCTGCCGATAGATGTAAAGAGTATACAGGGAGGCGAAAATTGATGCCCAAATGCGGCTGCAGCAAAAGGACCGAAGATATCGCACGAAAGGCAAGGGCCAAAACAGCTGCAAAAAGCATGTCGGCGGAAAAATTCAAGTCCCGAGAAAAGCCTTTGCAGGCAACAAAGAAGGACCAGGGGGTATAGCCTCTGGTCCTTCTAAACTGATATCATAACACAGCTTGTTGCGATGTAGCCCTATGGCGCTACCCGAGAAATGCTCCTTGTCTGAGGAGTTCTGTCTGCAGTTTGGCCACGTCCAGCTCTCTTGATGCGAGCTCTGCCTTTGCACAAAGCGCAGCAGCAACTCCCGCTCCGTGACCGATGCCGTAGACGATAGGGATAATTCTAATGGAAGAGTGGGCTTCGTGGGTCGTGGAGATAGAGCGCCCACCTATCAAAAGGTTGTCTACCTTCTGCGGCACTATCGCTCTGTAAGGGATGTTGTAGAACTCTCCAGGAGGCAGCCTCTTGATAACTGTTCCCTCACCGGTTGGGTTGTGAATGTCGATGTCGTATGCCCCGCAAGCTATAACGTCGTCGAACTTCTTGGCAGACAGAAGATCCTCAGCAGTAAGCACGTATTCGCCCATTACCCTTCTGGACTCTCTCACTCCGATTTGAGGAGCGGTCTGTTGGAGGTAAGCGTTCTCAAACCCTGGAACCTCTCGAATCAGCCACAGAGCAATCTCCCAGACCTGTCTTCTTGCTTCGATCTCCGCGTCAGTCAAAGACTCCGGATCTACTGCATCGTGCATAACTACCCTGGTCTGATTGAAGTGGATCACATCATCCTGCAGGGTAGAAAAGATCAGGACGTTTTCTCTGGGACACTTGATTTTTCCTGCCTTCTTTGCCTCAACGTAGAGCCTTGTCATCTCCTGTACAGGGGGTCTTTTCGACTGGTCCACGTTAGCCATTCTGAAGTTCATGGTCATCGGCTGGCAATGCCCGTCTTCGTCTCTACCTTTTTTCGTGGGCACTCCTGCAAAGTACGCCAGATCTCCGTCGCCAGTGGAATCCACGTACATTTTGGCAGTGAAGGTTTTCAGCCCGTCTTTTGTGGCAACGCGGATGTTTTTAATCTTGCCGTCCTCCACTGTGCAGTCTGCCAGAAAGCTGTGGTAAAGGAGCTTGACCCCAGCGTCAAGGCAGAGCTCTTCGGTCACAATCTTCATAGCCTCTGTATCAAATGCCCTAGGTTTGTAGGCGTTTTTCTCATTTAGTCGATCCAGAATCTCCTGAAAGACACCTTTTACCAGCTGCACTCCACCGGCCACATAGGGCATGAAGGGGTTAACCAGCATGGCTGTGGCGCCTCCACCGAGAAAGCCGTATTTTTCAATGAGCAGTACCTTTGCACCGGCGCGAGCTGCCCCGACTGCCGCACCGACGCCTCCTGGTCCTCCGCCACATACAATTACGTCATAGTTAGTCTCCAAAGCCTAGTCCTCCTTACAATGTATGTAATTAAGTATTCACTTATCTCTTACCCGCCTTTGGCGATTTCCCTGCTTGGAACGTTGGAAATTGCCCTTCGAACGCCAAAGAGCCCTAAGACTCGCATCTTAGGGCTCTGCGTTTTCCTCTAAACCTGCAAAGTCTCAGTGTAGGTTCCCTGAACAAACTTGTAGACGTTGTCGTAAATTTCCCTGATTTCTGGATCGTCGCTGTAGGCGCTAATCGCAAAGACGTGGGTGTCTTGGTAGTAGCCGTGAATTACATCCTTCATGTAGCCGTAGGTGACGCCAGCTCTTAGGTAGTCGTAGAATCGTTCTCTCCACTCTTTTGACTCAAAGACCTTACCGAAAGCTTCGATTTCGATGCCCTGATAGTATTTTTTGGCATCGCTAGTGACATCGGCAAAACGGGAGATAGGAACGTCTGCCCTAAACATATAGTTCGGTTGGTGAATGCAGAAATCAAAGCCGACTTCTTCCCATCTATCGTGACCTTTAGCTCTGAACCAGGGAATCCAACAGAACTTGAAACCTTTATCGTGGAGGTACTTCGACACTTGCCGCACGAGATCGTCTTCGCCTGGGTTGGCATGGATCATCTCCTCAAGCCAGTAGAAGCCTGCAAGTTCCAGTTGATCCAGATTAGCCTTTTCGAACATCTCCAGGAAGGTTTCTACAAACCACTCCACAGCCTTGAATCTCTGTCTGGTAGCTTCAGTAGCATCTTTTGAAGAGAAATCCAAGTTCTCGCCATCAACCTCACCAAACTCGGTGATCTGGACCATTGGGTTGGGTATCATGATGTAGATTTTACCCTTCCTCTTTTCAGGAAGGTGCTGATTGGCAATCTTGTACGCTTCATTGAACACGCTAATCTGGGCGTTTGGCCTGAAAAGATCGTCCAGCCACCACTGCCAGTCTTCTTTGATGGCTGGAGTGGCTCTTGCAGGTGAGTCGAATGCGCGATCATTGTTGGATTTCAGCGCTAAAAATAGGTATGAATCGAAGAACCAGTCCTTGATTTTGTTTTGATTTGCGTTGTTATCGAGGTAGGCAACATACGACAGCGCATCCTTTACGTTCCAATTGACTCCGTAATTGGTGTAGATCAGCATCAGGTCGCGAATGCCTGCAGACTCTTCTGTGAGCGGCGGGAAGTAGCCTCTTTCACTCATCGGATTAACCCCCTATACTTGTCTTTAGTAGGTTTCTTCCACAATACTTTCTGCATTCCTGCCGTTTGTTTCAGCTCTCAATCTCACTGTACGATTAGCGAACTAACCACTATAGCGGAGAGACTGTATGAACTGAGGTTGATCCTATTCTCTGATATTTTGAAAACTCGTTTCGGATAGGAGTTCGCCCGTTGACAGCAGAAAAGAAAACATCGTACAGTGAACTTGGTGATAGAAATGCTCATAGACAACGTAAAGACTTTAGCTGAGCTGGATTCTGTAATGGATTTAGTGTTTTCGGTCTTCCCCTACCTACCAACCGATGACAATAAATATAGCTTAAGTTTTTGGGCCGGCAAAATGAATGAGCTCCCCGAGCTTCTCTTATACGCTAAAGATGGCGAAGTCATTTGCGGCTCAGTATTTGCATGGGTTGACAATGGCGGAGTAACCGTTGCTCATTGCTGCGTTGCTCCAGCTTACAGGGGGCAAGGTATTGGAAGAGATTTAATGCTGGAAATAGAACGGCGCGTGAAAGCGCTGGGTTACCACAGCATTGCTCTGGGTTCCGTTGAAGGTGCAGAGAGATTCTACGAAAAGCTCGGCTACAAAGGTTCTCTGCTCATTCAGTCCGAAGACCACAGCATAGATCAGTTATTGTCTCTAAACGACAAGTACGAAGTGATTTACACCAACGTCTATGAAGGTACTGTCAATCAGGTCTGTTTAAGGCTCTCTTCTCCAGACCGCGAGCTACAGAGGCTCTACGAGAAAACGTTCCCCAGTTGTACCACACAAATGGTCTTCGGAAAGAGTTTTTGAGAACAAACCCGACAGATAGTACATGCAAAAGAATCAGTTTGGTGTTTGCTCGGCCTTTCTCGTACTACTACAGTACGAGAAGGGTTTTGAAATGCCTATTTGTGCTGGATCCAGTCCAAACGATGATAGGTGTGAAAGCTATTTTTCAATCGTTCAGAGACTGCTGTAAACGTTAAGTTCTTTTCCCGGGAAAGAGCATTGACTGAAGCTAAAGGAAACTACACGTTAAAAGACTCTGGGGTGTTGCGTGGCAAAACTTGACACCTCGCTTGATCTGAACTAACAACACCGAATGCTCTAAAGTCGCCATCGGCACGAAAGTAAACCGTAGATGTAGAAAAGCGCCTCTTACAGGGGCGCTTTCATTTAAACCATTTTTCCTGTTTCCCTGGACTTTAAGCAACTAGTACTTCCACTGCATTACAGATCCTTCAAGGACTCATATGCTAGAGCGAAGGGGTGTGAAATATGACTGATCAAAACCGGTTAGCACGCGCTTTCGTTATCATCCAAAAATACAACAAACGCTATTCCCCTGAGGTAGGACTGAGCCGTGGCACGATTTTTCCCGAGCTCTATATGCCCTACCTTAAAGGGAGGACAAAACAAGATGAGTAAGCAAAAAGAAGCTCTCCTTCGGGAAATCCAGGAGCTTCAGTTTACTACCGTAGAGCTGCAGCTCTTCCTAGATACCCATCCCGATGACCAAAGAGCTTTGGCAGACTATGTAGAGTACTCGAAAAAGCTCCAGGAGCTGATAGCCCAGTACTCGAAAATGTACGGACCTCTTATCGGCTACGGAGTGACGTCTGAAGAACTGGACAAAGGTTACAGGTGGATCGACTCCTGGCCTTGGGAAGACTTAGGGGGGAAACGATAGATGTGGCTCTACCAACGAATGCTCCAGTACCCTGTAAAGGTCAGCGGCCCGAACCCCGCTCTTGCTAAGAACATCATCACCCAGTACGGTGGACCCGACGGTGAGCTGTCAGCTTCCTTGAGGTATCTCACTCAGCGCTACAGCATGCCGCTGAAGGAAACCAAAGGACTCCTTACAGATATCGGAACTGAAGAACTGGCCCACATGGAAATGATAGCAGCTCTGGTCTACAACTTGGTCAAAGACGCTTCACTGGCCGAGATAAAAAAGGCAGGCCTCGACCCCTACTACGCTGACCACGACAGGGCACTGTACTTTG
>Ga0208564_1000116_pt1 | contig 74916 bp, 79 predicted proteins | sample AD_UKC073_MetaG_FD_184439 | JGI IMG/M metagenome (GOLD analysis project Ga0208564, IMG submission 184439) | Active sludge microbial communities of municipal wastewater-treating anaerobic digesters from USA - AD_UKC073_MetaG (SPAdes) (version 2) | ecosystem: Engineered > Bioreactor > Anaerobic >... | reverse complement strand
GCCGGTTGGAAAACCCTCGGTTTTGAAGAGGAGCATGTAACATACTCTCTGTACAGGGAGCTGGAAGAAGGGCTGCCGCTCGAGCTTCTTCCCCTGAAGGGACTGGTGGAAGAACTGCGCGTGGTAAAAAGCGAAGCAGAGGTGGAGAGCCTGCGCCGCGGCGCCGCGATTATGGACCGGGCCTTTGATTTTTTAATTAATACGATCAAGCCCGGAATGACCGAAAAGGAGCTGGCCCTGGAACTTGAATACTACCTGCGCCGCCAGGGTTCAGAAGGGATTCTCTTCAGCTATATCGTGGCCTCGGGAGAGAGGGGTTCCCTGCCGCACGGTATCGCTTCGGAGAAGCCTCTCCGCAGCGGTGAACTGGTGACGATAGATTTTACCGGAACTTTTGATTCTTATGCCACCGATATGACCCGGACGATTGCCCTTGGTGAGCCCGGCGCCCGCGCGCGCGAGGTATACGAAATAGTCCGGCTGGCGCAGCAGGCGGCGCGGGAAAAGATCAGGCCGGGGATGAAGGGGATCGAAGCCGATGCCCTGGCAAGAGATCTGATTAAGGAGGCCGGATTCGGTGAATACTTTGGGCATGGACTGGGTCACGGCTTGGGCCTGGAGGTGCATGAGCAGCCGGTCCTGTCGCCCCGCAGCGAATCCATCCTTGCTCCCGGGATGGTGGTAACAATTGAACCTGGCGTCTATATTCCCAGTTGGGGCGGTGTGAGGATTGAGGACATGGTCCTCATCACTTCCGGCGGGGCCGAGTCGCTTACAGAGAGCCCCCGGGAGCTGATCGTGATTTAACCGATGCATGGAGGTAGAGAAAAAGATGATTTCAACAAATGATTTTCATACCGGTCTGACCATTGAACTGGACGGTGAAATCTACGAAGTAGTAGAATTTCAGCATGTCAAACCGGGCAAGGGAGCGGCCTTTGTCCGCTCAAAGATCAAAAATTTAAATAGCGGCTCGGTTACGGAACGCACTTTCCGGGCCGGGGAAAAGGTAAAACGAGCCCACCTGGAACGAAAAGCGATGTCCTACCTTTACCGCAGCGGAGACGAATTTATATTGATGGATCAGGACACCTATGAACAGCTCTCCCTTTCGAAAGAGCAGATGGAAGAAGCAACGAAATACCTGAAAGAAAATGAAACATTAAACGTGGTCATGTACGGGGAAAAAGTAATCGGCGTAGAGCTGCCTTATACGGTGGAGCTGACTGTAGTGGAAACAGAGCCGGGATTAAAGGGTGACACCGCTGCAGGAGGCAGCAAACCGGCCACCCTGGAAACGGGGCTTGTTGTCCAGGTGCCGCTTTTTATCAATGTTGGCGACATTTTACGGATTGATACGCGCAGCGGCGCATATATTGAGCGTGTCTAGAAAAATATAAGGTTGTCAGATGAAAGGAGGCGCGAGCATGGCGGAAGATTTAAAAGCTCAGGTATCGTACTTGAAAGGTCTGGCCGAGGGGTTGGCGCTGGATGAGGAGAGCAAGGAAGGAAAACTCTTGCTGCAAATCGTTGATCTTCTGGATGAAATGGCCTATGAAATCGAAGATCTAAAAACAGGGTATGAGGAGCTGCTTGAATATACGGAGGCCCTCGACGAGGATCTGGGTGAACTGGAAGATGATTTCTACGAGGACCATGATGAAGATGACGATGATTATGAGAGTTTTACCGTGGAATGCCCCAATTGCCGGGAGATGGTTGAAATCAGCGACGATCTCCTGCACACGGACAGTGCCATCAAAATAACCTGTCCCCGCTGCAGCGAGATTGTGATGATCGATGATGAAGATTGGGAAGACGAAGATCTTGACGAACTTCTCGATGCCGAAGACGGCGCGGAGGAGAAAGAAAACGATTAAATTCTTCTCTTATCGGCGATCAAGGGGCTGTACGATAGCACAGCCCCTTGTTTTTATTCTGAATCTGTTTTCCTGGCGTTAGGCCAGCTCTTCTTTTCACCTCTATCATGCAGTCGCAACCTGCCGGTGTTCCCGCGCTTTGACCTCCGACTTCCGACTTCTGATCTCTAAAATAAGCAAGTTCACTACGGGTTAATCATATACATTATTAACAGGCCGGGAGGGCAGCCAAGCCCGGCGATTTTAATAAAGGAGGCCCGTTCAATTGAACCGGGTCATGAAAGAAGTGGGCAATTTTCTTCCCCATCGGATTCGCTCCATCCTGGGACGCTCTACCGGACCGCCCATGGGTGAAATCGAAGAGATCCGGCTGCGGCTGGGGAGGCCGCTGGCACTGCACGGACGGAGCGGTGAGTTTTTCTTAAGCGAATCGGGGATGATCGTCACCGCGGCGGAGGCTTACCGGCCCGATGGCGCTGATCTGGAAAAGGCGCTGCAGCTGCTCAGCAGCTCCTCTCTCTATGCCTTTGCTGAAGAGCTGCGCAACGGCTATATCACCATACCCGGCGGCCACCGCGTGGGGCTGTGCGGCCAGGCGGTGGTTGAAAAGGGCCGGGTGGTGCGATTGAAACATATAACCGGGTTAAATTACCGCATTGCCCGCCAGATCCGGGGAGTAGCCCTTCCATATGTGAAATTTTTCCTGGATTACCGGCGCCGCCGGGTTTGCCACAGCCTGCTGGTGGCGCCGCCGCGCGGCGGCAAAACAACTTTTTTACGGGATCTGGCCCGCTGTCTTAGCGATGGGGTTAAGGAGCTCGGCTTTTCCGGCTTTAAGGTTGCCGTGGTCGATGAGCGTTCAGAAATAGCCGGCTCTTTCCAGGGGATTCCCCAGCTTGATGTGGGCGAGCGAACCGATGTGCTCGATGCCTGCCCGAAAGCGGAGGGTATGATGATGCTGCTTCGCTCTATGGGCCCCGAGGTTATTGTTACCGACGAGATAGGCGGGTCTGAAGATATCGCCGCCATTGAGGAGGTAATCCATGCCGGTGTCACGGTGGTGGCTACCGCTCACGGCAGCAGCCTGGCAGAGCTGCGGGCCCGGCCCGGCCTGCGCAGGCTTCTTGACGAGCAGGTTTTTGAAAGAGCCGCCATACTGGGTTTTAGCCGGGGAGCGGGTACGGTGGAGCAGCTATGCGATCTGAAGAAAGAAAGTTCTACAAGCATGCTTGAACGCAGCCCTAAAAGGAGCCGGCAGCTTTAAGATGTTAGAGCTAACCTGCAAACTCACAGGCGCCCTTTGCATAATAGCTGCCACGGCAGCTTTCGGAGAAACAAAGGCGCGCGCTCTTGCGCTGAGGGTCAGGCAGTTGCAGCAATTCCAGCGCAGCCTGAAACTGCTCAGCGCCGAGATCACCTTCAGCCGCGCCCTGCTGCCTTATGCCTTCCAGGCGGTAGCCCGCCAGCTGGAACCGCCTCTGAGTGAACTCTACAGTAATGCCGCGGACAATCTTCTTTCCGGGGATGAGCGCAGCGCCCGGGAAATCTGGGAGAGCGCCGCCGCGGATATTTATCCGCATAGCTCATTTAATGCCGCGGACATGGAGATCATAGCCGGCGCAGGTGTTTCCCTGGGGGCAACCGAACAGGAAAGCCAGCTGAAGCAGATCGGGTTGACCCTGCAGCATCTCGAGGTTGCACTGGAGGCTGCGTTGGAGCAGAAACAGAAAAATGAAAAAATGTGGCGTTACCTGGGCTTCGCCGGAGGCGCAGCCCTGGTTATCCTGCTCCTGTAGATGGAGGGAACGAATTGAACGCCGTCAATATCGACCTTCTCTTCAAGATTGCCGGAATCGGTATCTTTATCTCCGTATTAAATATTGTTCTGAAACAGGCGGAGAAAGAGGAGCAAGCGCAGATGTTAACCCTCGTCGGGGTGGTCATCGTCCTGCTCATGGTGATGCAGTTGATAAATGAACTTTTTTCAAGCATCAAGACCATCTTTAATCTTTTTTAGCCGGTTTTACCTTCCGTCCGGCGGGCCTCTTTATTGCCGGGGGCACAATCGGGATGTCAGTCCGAGGGCAAGACAGAGGGAAGGGCGAGCGGAGCGTTGATATATGGAGATTGTGCAGGTTGTCGGGCTGGGGTTGATTGCCGCCCTGCTCGTGCTTATCTTGAGAGAATACCGGCCCGAGATGGCAATGCAGGTTTCATTGATTGCCGGGGTTGTGATTATGCTCCTGGTGGTAAACCGCATTGCCGGCGCCGTCAACGTAATTACCGAAACGGCTGTGGCGGCGGGAATTAACCTGGTTTACCTGCAAACCCTGCTGCGGGTGATCGGAATTGCCTACCTGGCTGAATTCGGAGCGCAAATCTGCCGTGATGCGGGAGAGGGAAGCATCGCTTCCCGGGTTGAACTGGCGGCAAAAGTGATCATTCTGGTAATGGCGGTGCCGGTAATCGTGGAAATAATGGAATCTGTTCTCAGGATGATCCCCAGATGAGGGCGCATCGGCGGACCCTGACCATGGTGGCAACTGCTGCGGTCATGATGTTTCTGATCTCAATCGTGCCATCCGCCGCGGCGGCAGCCGATCCGCTGGTTCAGGATTTGCAAAACGACCTTGATCTGAGCTACTTTGATCGTTTCTGGGGAGAGCTGGAGAAAGATGCGCGAGACTTTCTCCCGGAGTTGAACTGGCGGAAGCTGCTGGAACAGCTTCAGGCCGGTGAAGCCTTCCTTGATCCCGGAGCGTTTATTGGCGGCATTGGACGGTTTTTCTTCGGTGAGGTGCTTTTTAGCCTTAGGCTGCTGGGCCAGCTTCTTCTTCTTGCCGTAGCGGCTGCCTTTTTAAAAAACCTGGAAAGCGCTTTTGAAAGGCAGCAGGTGGCCGCGCTGACCCGCAGCATTGTCTTTATTGTCCTGGTCGGCATCTGCCTCTACGGCTTTACGGCCGCTATGAGCATAGCCGGGAAAACGATAGACAACATGGTTGATTTTTCGCTGGCCTCTCTGCCGGCTCTTGTGGCCCTCCTGGCGGCTCAGGGAAGCGTTGCTTCTTCGGCGGTTTTGCATCCATTGGTGGTTTTTGGGATCAATTTTTTCGGGAGCCTGATTCGCAATATCATCTTTCCCCTGATTTACTTTAGCGCCGTGCTGGGGCTGGCCGATCATTTTTCGCCTCATTTTAAGGTGAGAAATCTATCCAATCTCTTTAAAGAGATTAGCACCTGGGCGATGGGGATCTGCATGACCATTTTTGTCGGCATCCTTACGGTGCAGGGAGTTGCCGGAACAGTGGCCGACGCCGTGGGGTTAAGAACGGCGAAGTATATGACTTCGGCCTTTGTCCCTGTTGTCGGTAAAGTCCTTTCCGATGCGGTGGAAACGGTGGCCGGAGCTTCGATTATTTTAAAAAACAGCATCTACCTGACCGGGGTGGTGCTGCTGCTTCTCATGACGCTCTTCCCCCTGGCGAAATTGACTGCGGTGACATTGATTTACAAGTTGAGCGCCGCGCTGGTGGAGCCTCTCGGGGAACCGGATCTGGGCAGCTGCATTAATGTGATGGGCAATTCCCTGGCCCTGGTTTTGGCGGCGCTGGCCTGCGCGGCGCTGATCTTCTTTTTGGCGGTTACGGTTATAGTCAGCGCCGGCAATGCCGCGATCATGTTTCGTTAAGAGGCGATCTCATGTCAGCGGTGATCAGCGATCTGATTCGCAATCTCACGGTCATAATTTTTCTAAATGTGCTGCTTGAAATGATGTTGCCGCGGGGGGAGTTTCATCGCTATATCAGGCTGATAACGGGGCTGATCGTTATTTTGATGGTTGTGGGCACCATCGCTGCGCTCATGGGAAGGATCCCCCGGCTTGAGCCGGCTGCGGCCGCTACTCCTGCAGCCGGGGGCAGCGGCGCCGTGGCGGCGGATCAGATAGAAAGAGCCGGCGCCGCATACCGCCGGCAGGTGCTGCAGCAGTGCCGCGCCGCGCTGGAAATTATGCTCCGGGAAGAGATCTCCGCTTCGGGAGAATGGGAACTGGTAGAAGCTGTTCTGGTTCTGGAAGAAGATTGCAACAGCAGCTCTTTCGGCACGCCCTTGGAAATCAAGCTCCTGGTCAAGGCTGCCGCTGCCGGAAACAGCAAAGTGGCGCCGGTTAACATAGAGCCGGTAGTGGTGGGAGGGGAGGGAAGCGCCGAAGAGGATAGCTCCAAGACGGCTTCCCGATTGCCGGAGATGGAGCAGCATCTGGCCGGATTGCTGGATCTTTCTCCGGCTCAGGTAACCGTAACTCTTTGTGAGTGAGGCGTGCCGGAACCCTTGCGCGGATGTACTGTCATTTTGAGCGCGGCGAAGAATCTCGTTTTGTTTGGCGGAGATGACCACCGGGGGCTCGAGATGCGGTGAGTGCATGCCGGGGAGCGAAGAGAGGCCAACCAGCCTGGCGGCTGCAGGCCGAGCTGGATTTAACGGAGAAGGAGGCAGAATAGGTTGGGTTTTTGGGATGAGTGGAAAAAGATTATCAACCCCGGCGGCAAAGAGGGCGGGCGCTTAAAAACCGGATCGCTGCTTCTGATCCTGCTGGCCGTGGGAGCGGGCTTGCTGCTGTTAAACTCCTTCTTCAGTTTGGATAAAAAAAAGGAATTGCCGCCGCCGGCTGAACCCGTGGAGTCCACCGGCGCCCTCTGGACAGAACAGCAGTTAACCCGCCGTCTTGCTGAAATATTATCAAAGATCCGGGGAGTAAGCGAGGTGGAACTATTTTTAACCCCTGAAACATCGGGAAGGATGGAACTGGTTACCGACAGGGAGGAGTCGCGGCGCCAGACCAGTGAGGGCGACAGCGAAGGGGGAAACCGGGAAATTGTTGAGGAGACGTCAAGGTCAACATATGTTGTTTTAAGGGATTCGCTGGGCAATGAAGTGCCCCTGGTAGCCGAAGAGAGAAAGCCTCTCTATAGAGGGGTTCTTGTTGTCGCCGCCGGCGTTGATGATCCCGCTGTGAAAGCCAGGGTAATCGAAGCGCTGCAGGTGCTGCTGGGGCTGCCGGCACACCGGATAACGGTTCTGCCGCGCTGATCCGGCCCTCCCGGGTAGCCGGGAGAAGGCTTGGGCTGCATTTGATTCCTTTACATTAAAGATATTGGAGGTGAAGACGATGAGTTTCCTGATAGAGAACCGCAGGCTGCTGCTCTGGCTCTGCTGCCTGGCAGTGATGATCGGGGCGACCTGGTGGATTATCCAGGGAATTGAGGAGAGATTCGAGAGCATAGATGTAGTTACCGATGAGAACCTTCTGGAGACAGAGGTTGATATACCGGTGCTTGTCAGCGATGAGGATGAGGCCGCTTTCTTTGTCAATTATCGCCTGCAGCGAGAGCGGACCAGGGATCGGTCCATCGAGATGCTGCAATCTCTTCTCGACAACCCCAATGCCGGGGCCTCCGCCAAGGAGGAGGCAGAAAAAATGCTTCTGGATATTGTCCAGCTGCGCGAGCAGGAGCTGCTGGTTGAGAATATGGTTAGAGCCCAGGGCTACGAGGACGCCGTTTTTTTCTATCATGACGAGGTGGCCACGGTGCTGGTAAAACATAAGGGACTCGACGAAAAGAGCTTCATTCAAATTGCTGAAACAGTATCGGCCGCTGTCGGCGTGGAACGCGAAAATATTCAGGTGATGGCGCGTCCCTGAAATTGAACTGGCTGCCACTGTTTGGTATAATAAGCTAAACCGGCGGCCTGCGCAATCCCGCCGCCGGCAGATTTGCTCAGGTAACGATAATTGGTAAGGAAGGCTTTTTCAGCACTCCGTTTTGTTAATTTTGTTTCTGAGGAGGTTATTTACATGTTTGCCGAAGATGAGCGGACGGTTGCTTCAGATATGGGAACGATTAGAATATCTGATGATGTGGTGGCTGTGATTGCCGGGCTGGCGGCGACGGAAGTGGATGGCGTCGCCGCTATGAGCGGCGGTTTTGCCGGCGGTATTGCCGAGGTTTTGGGGCGGCGCAACCTTTCGAAAGGTGTCAAGGTTGAGGTGGGCACAGAGGAGGCGAAGGTTGACCTGCACATAGTGGTTACTTACGGTGTGCGGATCCCTGATGTTGCTTGGGAAATCCAGGAGAACGTGAAAAAGGCTATCGAGCAGATGACCGGCCTGAGAGTTTTGCAGGTAAATGTACATGTCCAGGGGGTAAGCTTTCCGGCAAAAGAGAAATCCGGCGAGCGCGATGAACCGGCTTTAAAGTAGAACGATTCAGCATGCCGTGAAGGAGGTTATTTTAATAAATGAAAGCCGTCCGGCGGTTGCTCCTTGTTATCCTGGGCCTGTTAATGATAGGGACAGGCTTTTTCCTCCTGCTGGAAATCTTCTATCCGCTTGGCAGATTGAGCGCTATTTTCCCGGGTTTTTACAGACAGGACGTAGTTTTTTATGCCGGCGGAGCTTTGCTTCTCCTCGGCTTCATCCCCCTTGTTCTGGGTGTGAGCCCTTCTAAGAAGAAACCGGAAACGGTGCTGCAAACCGGGGCGCTGGGTGAAGTGCGCATTTCCCTGCTTGCCCTGGAAAATATGGTGCTGCGTGTTGTGCAGCAGATGAGGGGGATTCGGGACAGCAGCAGGAGGGTGACCTACACCCCGCAAGGCCTGGTAGTTTATCTGCATGTAAAAGTATTGCCTGATCAAAAACTGCCTGATCTGACCAGCGAGCTGCAAAACAATGTTAAAAATTACCTGGAAGAGACTACCGGGATTATCGTCAATGAAGTAATAGTAAGTGTGGAGAACATCATTCTGGATCAGGTTCCCGTTAAGGTTAAGTAATGGATTACAGGCTATTAAAGGGGGACCGGAAATGAACTTCTGGGTCATTTTTAGTAAAAATTGGGGTAAAATACTCGGCGGAGTGGTAGGACTGATTGTTGCTCTAATGGTGCTCAATTACGGTTGGAAAACTCTTCTTGTCTTTGCTTTTATTGCGCTGGGGGTTTTTATCGGCTGGCGGCTCGATGCCGATGAAAACTTCCGTCACTTTATTGAGCGCCTGTTCTCTTATCGCGAAGACCATTAAATCATCATGCTCTACTCAGGAGGATGTTCTATTGTCCCGTAGGCTGGCTCGAGAAACTGCCTTCAAAGCCCTCTTCCAAATTGATGTGGGCAAATCCACCAGCGAGCAGGCGCTGCGCTATGTCCTGCATGGGGTAAACTTGAGTGAAAGTGAAGTCAGTTTTACCCGGGAAATGGTTGAAGGGACCGTCATGCACCTTTCTGAGTTAGATCGCTTGATTCAAAAGTACCTGGTCCACTGGGAGCTGCATCGTCTCTGTGCGGTGGACCGCAACCTCCTCCGCCTGGCTCTCTTTGAAATTCTTTACCGTCCCGATATTCCCGATGCGGTGGCGATCAACGAATCACTGGAGCTGGCCAAAAAATACGGCAGCAGCGAAGAGGCCGTTGCCTTTATCAACGGTGTCCTGGATCGGGCGGCGGCAGAATTTACCGGCCGTGAAAAATGACTGCTGCTTTCTGGGGATAGACTGCTCGGCTTATACCAGTTCGCTGGCCCTGGTGGACCGGGAAGAGCGCCTTGTCTGGGAGGGCCGCAAAGCGCTGACAGTTCGTGAGGGCTCCCTGGGCCTGCGCCAGTCCGAGGCGGTATTTGCCCATATCAAGAATCTGCCCCTGCTCTGGGAAGAAGGAGCCTCCCGCCTGGAAAATGCTCGCCTGGCTGCGGTAGCCGCGTCGGTCAAGCCGCGTCCCGTGGCCGGTTCATACATGCCTGTTTTTAAAGTCAGCGAAGCTGCGGGGGCGCTAATCGCCCGCACCCTGGGCATTCATTTCTATACCTTTTCTCACCAGGAGGGCCATATTGCCGCCGGCCTCTGGTCTTCCGGACTGCCTCCGGGACATTACCTTGCCGTTCATCTTTCCGGCGGCACCACCGAGTTGCTTTCTGTAAAAGCAAAAGAGGGCGCCCATCTGGAGATTGACCGGATCGGCGGCAGCAGCGACTTGCATGCCGGCCAGTTTGTGGATCGGATAGGCGTGGCCATGGGCCTGGGCTTTCCCGCAGGCCCGGCCCTGGAAGAATGGGCTTGCCGCGGCCGGACCGGAGCCATCACCCTTCCGCTGGCGGTAAAGGGGACCGCGATCAGCTTCTCCGGTCCGGCCAGTCACGCGCAGCGGCTGCTGGAACGTGGATGCAACCGCCATGACCTGGCGCGGGCGGCGGAACTCTGTATTGCCGATTCTCTTGCGGAGGCGCTCCACGCTGCATGCAGCGCCGGTGTTTATGCGGGGATTTTGATTGCCGGCGGCGTGGCGGCCAACGCCTATATTCGTGAACGGCTGCTCCAAAGAGGGCCCGGCATACCCCTTCATTTTGCTTCCCCCGCTTTTGCCGGAGACAATGCCGCCGGCCTGGCGGTTCTGGCGGCGCGGCGCTATGCCAGTATGGAGGAAATGTAGAAATGTGAATCAATTGAAAAGGAAAATAATCAAAATGTGGCGAATGTTATAAAGGCATGATTTTAACCTGGGGGTGAGTGAAGGGAGGCTTAGTGAAGAAATTCACAATGAATAAAACGGAGAGTATACTCTCCGTAAATTTCTGAGGGAGAGAGGGGAACATGGCCAAAGTTTTATTCAGCAGCTGGAGAGGCCGGCTTATTGATGCACGCGGAAAAGAGCCGGCCGAACAGCCGGAACTGACGGAGCTTAACTTGCCTGCGGAACTGGACGGGGCGCCTCTGAAGGCTTTTCTGGGCTGGGCGGGGCTGGTGCTTGTCGATCCGCAGGTTAATATTGTAGCTGCATTGTGGCACTATTTCAAGGCGGTGCAGCGGGAATCATGCGGCCGCTGCGTGCCCTGCCGGATTGGCACCAGGGTCCTTGCAGACCGCCTGGGCAAGCTGGTCGAAGGGAAAGGAACGGAACATGATCTCAACCTTTTGACGAACCTGGGGCGGCTGGTCAAAGAGAGTTCACTTTGTGAACTGGGCCAGTCGGCGCCGGTACCTCTGCTCGATGCGCTGGAATATTTCCGGGGCGATTTTGAGGCCTGCCTGGGTGCGTCAAAACCGGTAACAGAGAACAATCTCACTTACCGCTCCCTGTTAACCGCTCCCTGCCGGAACGGCTGCCCTGCTCATATTAATATCCCCCATTATATCGGGATGATCAACGGCGGATTTTATGAAGAATCGCTGGGGATAATTCGTGAAAAGACCCCCCTGGCCGGGGTGCTGGGAAGGGTTTGCGTTCACCCCTGCGAGGCCAATTGCCGCCGCCTGCTTCTTGACGAGGCCCTCTCGATCCGGGTTTTAAAAAGATTTGTCGCCGATTTTGAGAGGAATAACGGGCCTGCCCGTGCGGCAGCGGCGCCGGCCAGTCCCGGCGGGAAGAAGGTGGCCGTAATCGGCTCCGGCCCCGCCGGCCTAACCGCATCTTACCAGCTGGCCCGCAAAGGTTACCGGGTAACCATTTTTGAAGCGCTGCCGGTAGCCGGCGGGATGTTGGCAGTGGGCATCCCCAGCTACAGGCTGCCGTGGGATGTCCTGAATGACGAGATCGAACTGGTCAAGTCCCTGGGGGTGGAAATCAAGCTTAATACAAGAATCGGGAAAGATATCACCTTCGAAGAGCTGCGCCGGGATGGGTTTGAAGCAATCCTGGTAGCCACGGGGCTGCATGACAGCGCCTCCATGGGGGTGGAAGGTGAAGACGCCGGTTACAAGGGATTCTTCCCCGGGGTTGAATATTTACGGCGGGTGAACTTGAATCAGGAAATAGAGCTGGGCCGCCGCGCCGCTGTTATCGGCGGCGGCAACGTGGCCATGGACTGTGCCCGCTCGTCGCTGCGCCTGGGCATAGAGGAGGTTTACCTGGTATACCGCCGTTCCCGCGCCGAAATGCCCGCCAACGAGGCGGAGATCATCGCCGCCGAAGAAGAGGGGGTCAAGTTCTGTCTCCTGGCCAACCCGACGCGCATTCTTGCGGAAAACGGACGCATCGTGGGGATGGAGTGCATCCGCATGGAGCTGGGTGAGCCGGACAGCAGCGGCCGGCGCCGTCCCGTGCCGGTAAAGGGATCGGAATTTATCCTTGATGTGGATATGGTCATCCCGGCTATCGGCCAGGTGGCTGATCTCAGCTTCCTCTCCGGTGACAGCGGAGTGGAGATTACAAAACGCGGTGCTATCGCAGCCGATTCGCTGACCATGGCCACAACGGCGCCGGGCGTCTTCGCTGCAGGGGATGCCGTGCTCGGCGCCCGCACGGTTATCGAAGCGGTGGCTTCGGCGAACAAGGCTGCCGAGGCCATTGACCACTACCTGCGCACGGGAGAAGCGGCTCTTCCGGAGCACATGATCATGGAAGATTTTATTGAGAAGACCGGTGTCTACGATCCTGAGGAAAAACCGCCGCTCATCGGGAACCTGCCGCGGGAGGAAGAATCTTGCCTGCCCGTTTCCGATAGATTAAAAGGGTTTGCCGAGGCCGAACTGGGTTTTGACGGTCCGCCGGTGGCGCTGCGTGAAGCCGGGCGCTGTGCCGCCTGCCTGCGCCTGGGCATGGCGGTAATATAACCGAGGGGAGGGGATTGGAGATGAAAGCTGTTTCACTGACTATTGACGGTAAGCGCATTTACGCCGCAGCCGGAACAACGATCCTGGAGGCGGCAAGGAAAAATGGTATCGAGATACCCACGCTTTGCTACCACCCCCGGTTAAGACCGCTGGGGCATTGCCGGCTCTGTATTGTCGAAGTTGAGGGCGTGGCGGCTCCGGTGACGTCTTGCGACAATCCGGTGCAGGAAGGCATGGTGGTCACGACAAGCACTCCGCAGCTGGAGGCAATGCGCAGGGAGATCATCTCTTTAATGCTGGCAAACCACCCATACAAGGATTGTTTGACCTGTGAAAGGACCGGTTCCTGCGAGCTGCAGGAGAAAGCCTACAGCTGCCAGGTGGAGCTGCCGGAGTTGATCCGGGCGCTTCCGGTAACGCAGGATGATAATCCCTATATTGTCCGCGACGAAGCCAAGTGCATTCTCTGCGGGCGCTGCCTCAGGGTTTGCCGTGATTATGCCGGCTGCAATGTTTTTGGCCTGCTGAGCGGCGGCATAGAGAGCCGCATTACCCCAGTTCACGAAGGCGAGGCGGCCGGTCTTGAGGAAGCCGGCTGCATCTTCTGCGGGCAGTGTGTTGATGTATGTCCCGTAGCCGCTCTCTCCGAAAGGGAGCGGGCTGCTGCCGGGCGCGAGTGGGATCTGGCCTCTTTTGCCGGGGTCTGCATGGAATGCTCGCTCGGCTGCACCGTGGAGCGCCATTTTGCCGGGGAAAAATTGGCCCGGGTGACGGGAAGCAGCGAAGGTGAAAAGAGCGGCTGGCTCTGTCAAAAAGGAAAGTTCAATGCGGCGGAGGGCTTGGAGAACGGCCTGGTGACCGCTCCGCTGCTCCGGGGCGAAGAAGGGTTCCGGGAAGTGAGCTACGAAGAAGCCTTAAAGGAAACGGGCCGCGCTTTTCTGGAGATTAAGAAGAAAAGAGGTCCCGCCGCCCTGGCGGTAATCGCCGGAGGCCGCTGCAGCAATGAAGAAAGTTATCTTCTGCAGAAGATGGCCCGCGAGCTTATGAAGACCGGCCATGTGGACCTGGGATTGAAGCCGGCCTTGGTGGAGGCCCTCTGCGCTCTGGAGGATATTACCGGTCCGGCTGTCCCCGGTCCTTCTCTCGCCAGTATGCGGGATAGCGGCGCCATCTTTGTGCTCGGGCAGGATCTTGCCCGCACCAATCCTGTTGCGGCCATGGCTGTGGAGCAGGCCTGCCGCTTAAGCAGCGCCGTCCTGGTTCAGATCTGCCCGTCAGGAAAAGAGCTCACCGCCTGGGAGCGGCTGGTGCTGCAGCCCCGGCAGGGGAGCGAAGCCGATCTCTTCAGGGCGCTGGCCGCCCTGCTGCAGGATCAGCCAGCGGCGGATACGGCCAAAAAGACCGGCCTGGATGAGGCCGATCTTAGCCGGGCAGCGCAGTTGCTGAGCGGCGGCAAAAGCGTCATCCTGGTCTGCCCCTCATTTTTTGAAAAGGCCGGCAGAGACTGGATCGAGCCGTTGCTGGAAGCAGCCCAGGCGGCAGGGGTGGTGGAGCGCGGCCGGAGCAGCCTCCTCTTTCTGGCCGAAGAGGGCAATGCCCGCGGCATTCTTGAAGCCGGGGGAGCGCCGCAGCTGCTTCCCGGCTATGTTTCCCTGAACGGCAAGAGCGGCTATACCCGTGATCAGATCATGAAGGCCATAGAAGCGGGTGAAATTAAAGGCCTCTTTGCCGCCCTGGATGGAGTAGCCGAACCGCTGCCTCCCGGCCTTGAATTTCTGGCGGTACTATGTGTATCCAAGAGCGATATCCCGGCGGAAGCCAATGTGGTCTTCCCGGCGCCGCCGTTATATTTGAAGGAGGGCACCTTTACCGGAAGCGACGGCCGGCGGAAGCAGAACCTGGCCGCTTCCGGAGCGGCCGGCAATATCTGGCCCGAATGGCGGGTTATTGCGGCTCTCGCCGAAGTCATGGGCGGTGCGGCTGCTTACAGCAGCTTGAAGGGAGTGCAGGAGGAAATTGACCGGCTGGAGGAGAGGCGGTGAAATCTACGGGCGTTTCTTAGGTCCGGACGCCTCCCGGTTTAAAGATGCATAATCGAGAACCCGTTTACACGGTATCGGAAGTTAACCGGATCATCAAGGAACTAATCCATGGAGACCCCCGCCTTCACGGTCTGTGGGTGGCGGGGGAACTCTCCAATTTTAAGCACCACCGTTCCGGCCACATGTATTTCACGATCAAAGACAGTTCCGCTACGCTGCGCTGTGTCTTTTTCCGCCGTGACAACCTGCGCTGCCGCTTCCAGCCTGTGGATGGGATGGAGCTTTTGCTTTACGGCACTATCTCTGTTTATGAACCGGGAGGGGTCTACCAGCTTTACGTATCGGAGATGGAGCCGGCGGGGGTGGGCTCCCTCTACCTGGCCTTTGAACAGCTAAAGAAAAAACTGGAAGAAGAAGGGCTCTTCCGGGAGGAACATAAAAAGAAGCTGCCCCGCCTGCCGCGGCGGATTGCGGTGATCACCTCTCCCACCGGAGCGGCCTTGCAGGACATCCTCACCACGATACGGCAGCGTTTCCCCCATACACAGATTCTGGTTGTGGAAAGCTTAATGCAGGGGAGCGGCGCGCCAGACGACATCGCCCGTGCCATTGAGCTGGTTAACGCCATGGCCGGAATTAATTTGATTATTGTCGCCCGCGGCGGCGGCTCCCTTGAAGACCTGGCGCCTTTCAATACGGAAACGGTAGCCCGGGCAATCTTTAATTCCCGGCTGCCGGTTATTTCGGCCATCGGACATGAAACCGATTTTACCATTGCCGACTTTGTCGCCGATTTGCGGGCTGCCACTCCCACAGCGGCGGCGACGGCGGCGCTGCCGCAATATGACGAGCTGACCCGGCAGATAGATGGGCTGGTGGAGAGGAGCGCGCAGGCGCTGCAGCAGCGGCTGATGCAGGAAAAACAGCTGCTTGATTACACGGTGACGGCCCGCTTTTACCGGCGCCCCCTCGAGAGGGTGCGGAGATACCGGGAACAGAGAGCCAAACTTGATGAAAGGCTGCGCCGCTCTGCGCTGCGCTGCTTTAAGCTAAAGGGCTTGCAGCTGGCGGCGCTGGGAGATAGGCTTGAGGGGGCCAGCCCGCTGAAGCTGATGGCCCGGGGTTACAGTTATTGCCAGGATGAAGAGGGCAATGTGGTCAGATCTGTCGGCGAGCTGAAGGTTGGGCAGCGCCTGCTGCTGCGTTTCCGGGACGGCTCCGCCCGCTGCCGCACTGAAGAATTGGAGGAGGGTTCACTGCTTGACCCCTAAAGAGAATGGAGAACTGTCATACGAGGAGGCCATCAGGCGTCTCGAAGAGATCGTAGCGCGCCTTGAAAACGAGGATATTCCCCTTGAAGAGACGCTGGCCGGGTTTAAGGAGGGGGTGCGCCTCGCCCGCTACTGCCGTGAAAAGCTGGCCGAGATCGAGTTCCAGGTGGAATACCTGCTCAAGGAAGAGCAGGAGGCGGCCGGCAGCGGCGGGGAGGAGCCTGAGGCGGAGCCGGATGAAGAAGATCTCTGATCCCGGGGCTTACCTGGAAAGGCAGCGCCATGCGGTGGAAAAATTCCTGGCCGGCCTTTTCGATGCCGGCGGGGCGCCGTCCTCGCTGCAGGAGGCGATGCGCTACAGCGTTAACGCGGGAGGGAAAAGGATGCGCCCGCTCCTGGTCATGGCCGCGGCGGAGACCCTGGGGCATCCAGGGGAGAAGCTGCTGCCGGTGGCCGCCGCCCTGGAGCTGGTACATACTTACTCGCTCATCCATGACGACCTTCCGGCGATGGACGACAGCGATCTGCGCCGGGGGAAGCCGTCATGCCACCGTGCTTACGGAGAGGCCATGGCCATCCTGGCCGGGGATGCGCTGTTAACCCTGGCTTTCGAGCTGGTCGCCGGTTACGGCTTGCAGGAGGGCCGCCCGGCGCAGGCTCTGCAGATCGCGCTGGAGCTGGCCCGTGCCGCCGGCAGAGAGGGGATGGTTGGGGGGCAGGTCCTTGATCTTGAAGCGGAAGGAAAAGCCGTCGACCTGGAAGGGCTTGAAAAAATCGATCGCTTAAAGACCGGCGCCCTGCTGCAGGCGGCGGTGCGCTGCGGCGCCATCGCCGCGGGAGCCTCAAAGGAGCAGTTGAAGGCGCTCGACGGTTACGCTTCTCGCCTGGGGCTGGCTTTTCAGATCACAGACGACCTTCTGGATCTGGAAGGAGATACCGCCGAGATGGGCAAGGAGACAGGCGCCGACAGGGTTCGCGGCAAGGCCACTCTTCCGGCCCTGCTTGGAACAGAGGCGGCGCGGCGGCGGGCCGGGGAGCTTTACTGCGAGGCGCTGGCCAGCCTGGAAGCCCTGGAGAAGCCTGCAGAGCTGCTGCGGGAACTGGCCCGCCGGCTTGTCTTCAGAACCAAATAAACTGGGACACCGGGGACGTACCTGTTTGTCCCACATTGACTGTTGTAAGAGGCGCGGTTTTTGCGAAAAGAGCAGAGAAGGGGAAAAATAAGTTAAACAAGATAAAGGAGGTTGTTGAATATGGGCATGTCGTCAAATAGCTGCGATTACTTTTTGGATGTGCTGGCTTCAAAGGCGCCGACCCCGGGTGGCGGGGGAGCGGCAGCCATGGGCGGGGCTATCGGGATGGCCCTTTCCAACATGGTGGGCAACCTTACTGTGGGCAAGAAGAAGTATGCCGCGGTGGAAGATGAGGTTAAGGAACTGCTTGAAGAGGGCAGCAAGATCATTGAGCGCCTGAAGGCGCTGGTGGACGAAGACGCTGAAGCCTTTGCGCCGCTGGCCAAAGCTTACGGACTGCCGAAAAATACCCCTGAAGAGGCCGCCCATAAAGAGAAGACCCTCGAAGAATGCTCCAAGGTGGCCCTCTCTGTACCGCTGGAGATCATGCGCCAGGCCTTCCGGGGAATCAAGATCCATGAGCGCATGGGCGAAATCGGATCGCTGCTGGCCATCTCGGATGTGGGCTGCGGAGTGGTCTTTCTCAAAGCGGCCCTGCAGAGCGCCTATCTCAATGTACTTATCAACCTGGGCGCGATCAGGGATCAGAATTTCCTGGACCAGGTGAACAAGGAGATGACTCAGCTTCTGGAGGACGGGAGCAGGATTGCCGATAAAACGCTGGATCTGGTTATCGGCAAAATAAAAAAATAAAATAAAACGTAAATCGAGGAGGTTAGGAAATGGCTGAAAGATTGAGAGGCAAGCCGGTGGCCGATGCGATGAAAGAGGACCTGATCCGGAGGGTGGAGGCCCTGAAGGCAAAGGGGATTACCCCCAAGCTGGGGATCATCCGCGTGGGCGCGCGTCCCGACGACCTTTTTTACGAGGGCGGGATCAAGAAAACGAGCGACGGGGTTGGGCTCTCTTATGAGGTTTTTGAACATCCCGAGGATGTTAGCCAGGAGCAGCTGGAGAAGGCGGTAGCCGCTGTCGGCGCCGACAGCTCCATTCACGGCATCCTCATGTTCGCTCCGCTGCCGAAGCATCTTGACGAGAAGAAGATTCGCTCGCTCATTCCGGTGGAGAAGGACGTGGACTGCATGACCCTGGGCAGCGCGGGGAAGGTCTTTGCCGACGATCTGACCGGTTTCCCGCCCTGTACTCCCACCGCCTGCATGGAGATGCTGAAATTCTACGATATTCCGCTCAAGGGGAAGAAGGTTACCGTGGTCGGCCGCTCCATGGTCGTGGGCAAGCCGGTGGCCATGCTGCTGCTGCGCGAGCATGCCACGGTGACGATCTGCCATTCGCGCACTGAAAACCTGGACCAGGTCTGTGCCGCCGCCGACATCCTCGTTGCCGCCGTGGGCAGGGCCAAAATGATCGGCAGCAGCTACGTCAAGCCGGGACAGATTGTCATAGACGTGGGCATCAACGAGGATCCCGACAATCCCGGCAAATACTGCGGTGACGTTGATTTTGACGCGGTGGAGCCGGTTGCCGGCAAGATCTCCCCGGTTCCCGGAGGAGTGGGCTCGGTCACAACCATCGTTCTCTGCAAGCACACGGTGATGGCCTGTGAAATGCAGCACAGTTAGTTAACTCGGTGCCTGGCACCGAGTTAACTAACTCTGTTCCTTGAGAAAAGAAAAAGTATGTGTTATAATTTTTTCACCAAGAGGCATAAGTGGTGCAGTATTCTAGTTGGCTCTCCCTCTTCGAGAACGGGCCTAAAAATCCGTTAAGGGCACATCGATGAAGTTCCTGGTGCTGGCTGCCGAAGCCCAGTCGGGGGCTGGTGCTGGGAGTTAAGAAGGACGGGGCGATCTACAAAGGCATGTAGGCGTTGACCCTGCCTTCGCGGAGACCCAATGATGGTGGCTGTTTGCCTGAAGGCTGCGGCTACTGCTTGGGAATGAACCTGCATGCGGTGAAAGCTGGGTGCAGTGTAGCCTGCCTTGAGTGGTGTGGGCGGGGGGAGGAGAAATTCCTGAAACCCACTCTGCAAAAGAGGCTAGGAGAGGACAGGAGCCAGTGAGGAAATCTCCTAGACTGCTCTCTGAAAGAGAGGCATGCCAGGGATTAAAGTGCGAGCTAAGTGGCAATCCAGTTCCGCCAGTGGCGACATGGCGGGAATAATCTGAAAAGGGAACTGCCTTCTCGGTGACGAGAGGTGATTATTCGGGAAAACCTGCTGGACCTAAGCCGCAACGTTTACCTGGCTTGCTACCACTTATGTTTTTTTGTACATATTCCGGGCTATTCCGGCAGAGGAGTATGTCCGGGAGGCATTATGCTTAAGCTAAAAAACAATCTAGCCGGCATCCGCGATGCCGGCGTGGAATGGTGATGAGGTGGGAAAAGGCAAGCGTAAACGTCCGCCGGGTCGCTGGATAGTCAGCATCACCATCTGGTCTTTTATCCTGGCAGTTGTTATCGCTATTGTAACCCGACTGCTGCTTAATGCCATCTATTCGCTTCTGCTTTCTTTCTTGATATTAACCGCCGTGATCCTGCTGGGCATAATCTTTGATATAATTGGCACCGCCGCCGCGGCGGCAGAGCAGGCTCCGCTCAATGCCAGGGCTGCCCGCAAAATGGACGGCGCCCGGCGGGCGGTGGATCTGGTTCAGAATGCCGACCAGGTGGCCAACTTTTGCAATGATGTCATCGGCGATATCAGCGGCATTGTCAGCGGGACGCTGGCGGCGGTGATTGTCTCGCGGCTGGCTGCCGCGAGCGTCTTTGAAAAGGTGGAAGTTTATGGAGGAATATTATTGACCGCCTTGGTGGCGGCGTTAACCGTGGGAGGGAAAGCCTGGGGCAAGAATCTGGCCATAACCCGCTCTACCGAGATTATCGCCTTTGCCGGAAAAATTCTTACCAGGCTGGATAGAATTCGAGATTGGCTCCTTTTCCGCGCTAAAACGGGGTGATTAGTGAATGGAGGAATTTCCCGGCCGGTTGAAGCTTCCTGAAGATTTGAAGAACCTGAAGATCGCTGAACTGGAAGAACTGGCCGCAGAAATAAGAAACTACATGATCCGGACAGTGGCGGATACCGGCGGCCATCTGGCACCGAATCTGGGGGTAGTGGAGCTGGCTTTGGCCCTGCACAGCACTTTCCAAAGCCCTCGCGACCGGATCATCTGGGATGTGGGCCACCAGAGCTACCCGCACAAACTTCTTACCGGCCGCTGGGATCGCTTTCCCACGCTGCGCCGCTACCGGGGGCTGAGCGGTTTTCCCAAACCGGCGGAAAGCGAACACGACCCCTTTGGAACGGGGCACAGCTCCACTTCCATATCGGCCGCTCTAGGCCTGGCCCTGGCCCGGGATTTTTATGGCGGCAACTACAAGGTTATAGCTGTAATCGGCGACGGCGCCTTTACCGGGGGGATGGCCTACGAGGCACTGAACCATGCCGGTCATGTCAAGACCGACCTGATCGTTATTTTAAACGACAATAAGATGTCTATCAGCTCCAATGTGGGAGCCATGTCTGATTACCTGGGAAGGATCCGCTCCGATCCCAAGTATTCGCGGTTGAAGGCTGAATTCGAGCAGATGCTTAACCGGGTTCCCCTGGTGGGCAAGAAGATGGTGGAATCCGCCGAAAGGCTCCGGGGAGGCCTGAAATACCTGATCACACCGGGGATGATCTTTGAAGAACTTGGCCTCACCTATTTCGGCCCCGTTGACGGGCACAATATCGCCGCCCTGAAAAGAACCCTCCGGCAGGCGGCGCGGATGAAAGGCCCGGTCCTGGTGCATGTTCTCACGGAGAAGGGGAAGGGCTATCACTATGCCGAGGCGGCGCCGGAGCGTTTTCACGGAATCGGCCCCTTTGATCTGGACAACGGCCTGCCGCGCAGTAAAAAAAAGTCTCTCACATATACCGAGGTTTTTGGGAATACGATGCTGAAGCTGGCTGCGGAAAATCCAAAAATTGTCGCGCTGACGGCGGCGATGGCTGGAGGCACCGGGCTGAGCCGCTTTGCCGAACTCTACCCGCAGCGCTTCTACGATGTGGGCATTGCCGAGCAGCATGCTGCCGGGCTGGCGGCCGCCCTGGCTGCCGGGGGCTTGAAACCCGTTTTCGCAGTCTATTCCACCTTTCTCCAGAGGGCTTACGATCAAATGATTCACGATGTCTGCCTGCAGAAGCTCCCGGTTGTATTCGCCATTGACCGGGCCGGCATTGTCGGCGAGGACGGCGAGACGCACCAGGGAATTTTTGATCTTTGCTACCTGCGCAGCATTCCGGGAATGGCGGTGATGGCGCCCCGCAACGAGGATGAGCTGCAGCATATGCTTTATACCGCTTTACACGGCGCTCCCGGGCCTTCAGCGCTGCGCTACCCCCGGGATAAAGGCGAAGGGGTTGCATTGAAGGAACCTCATCTGCTGCCGTGGGGGCAGGGGGAGCTGTTGCGGGAGGGTAAAGACCTTCTCATTGCTGCTGCCGGTACCGTAGCCAATGCCGCCCTGGCAGCGGCAGAGAGGCTTTTTAATGAAGAAGGAATTGATGCGGCGGTGATCAATGCCCGTTTTGTCAAGCCGCTTGACGAAAAGCTTATCCTTGAATGGGCCGCCAGGTGCGGCCGTTTACTCACGGTGGAGGAGAATACCCTTGTAGGCGGCTTCGGCAGCGCCGTGCTCGAGCTTTTATCAAAACGGGGCCTGGTGCTGCCGGTGCGCCGACTGGGTATAGACGACCGCTTCGTCGAACAGGGCCCGCGCTCGCTGGTTCTCTCTCTTTACGGCCTCGATGCAGAGGGGATCTTCCGGGAGGCGCTCTCTCTTGCCGGCGCCGGGGCTCCGGGGGGTGCGCGCTGAAATTGGAAAAGAGACCGGGCCGCGAGCGGCTGGACTTATTGCTGCTGGAGAACTTTCCCGAATTTAGCCGCAGCCGGGCCCGCGCGGAAATTATGGCCGGCCGGGTGCTGGTAGAGGGAAGAGTATGCACCAAGCCGGGCATGTTCTACCCGCGTGATGCCCGAATTACGCTTATGGAGACCCGGCAGGACTACGTCAGCCGGGGCGGGTTAAAGCTTGCCGGAGCCCTGGATGACCTTGAACTGACCGTTGAAGGCCTCACCGTTCTCGATGCAGGAGCTTCCACGGGGGGCTTTACCGACTGCCTGCTGCAGCGCGGCGCCGGCCGGGTAATTGCTCTCGACGTCGGCTATGGCCAGCTCGACTGGAAACTGCGGCATCATCCGCAGGTGACCGTTATGGAACGCTTCAACATTCGCCATCTCAAGCCGCAGGATCTTCCCGCGATCCCGGATCTGGCGGTTGTTGATCTCTCTTTTATCTCGCTAAAGCTGGTGCTGCCGGTTTTAAAGGAAAGCGGAATTCCCCTGGTCCTGGCCCTGGTCAAACCTCAGTTCGAAGTGGGGCGCGCCGAGGCCGGCAAAGGCAAGGGCGTCATTCGAGATCCCCGTCTGCACCAGCGCGTGCTGCGGGAGCTGATTGAATTTGCCTGTGATCGGGGCTACTGCGCCTCCGCTCTCACTTTCTCCCGGCTGCCGGGCCCCAGGGGCAACCTGGAGTATTTTATCTACTGGGAAAAGAGTGACGGCGGCTGCTCCTGCCTAAATGGGGTTGAAAAAGAGATCCCGGAGGTGGTCAGCCGGGCCCACCGCGAGCTGGTAAAATAATCCGCAGCTTAAAGGAGTTGAAAATAAACCCGGCGAATAGTGTAATATTGTTGAATGCCTGGTGGTGATCTCATGCGCCCGCAGGACTATCTCTGGCTGCTGCTTCTGTCCGGGTCTTATCTACTGTTTTTCCTCTTGAACCGAAAACGCAGGAAACGCGCTAAACCTTCTCGCCCGGCTGACAGGCCGCTGACCCGCCGGGAACAGAAAATCTGGCATAAGCTGCAGGCCGCAGGCTACCGGCTGGATGAGATCCATCCGTCCATCCCGGTGACTATGACCGTGGACGGGAAGAAAAAGAGCTTTAATTATGAAGGTAATTTTGTCGTCTCCAAGGGCGGAGAAAGTTTTTTGGTCAAGCTGATCAAGGGAGACAATCCGCTGACCTGGACAATGTTGAGACGGGAGCTGCTTCTCGACTGCCTTTTTTTTCAAACAGACGGGGTCTTCTGCTATTATGAAGAGAGAGGGCAGCTGGAAGAGGTGCGTTTTGCTTATCGAAGTGAGCAGGGAGGCAAACAGCGGCTGCTTTTGAAAGCGGCGCTGTTCCTGCTCATCATCATGGGAATTATCTTTTTGGGATATCTGTTGAGAGATGGTTTGTTTTAAAAGGAGGCGCCATGCGCGGCATTGGACTGATTCCAAACTGGCAAAAAGAAAATTCAGCGCTGGTGGTTGAACGAATCTGCGAATTTTTCAAACAGCGCAATATCCTGGTGTTGAAGGCCGATTCGCGGCAGACTGATTATCAGGCCGGGGGCTCCCTGGCAAAGCGCCTTGAGAGCTGGCGCGGCCGGGTGGAGATATTGATCGTCGTTGGAGGCGACGGGACCATCCTCAGGGCGGCCCGTGACCTGGCGCACTGGGACGTGCCCATACTGGGGATAAATGTGGGGCACAAGGGTTTTCTGGCCGAGATCGAAGTTGAGCAGATGGACCGCTACCTGCAGTATATAGTCACGGGGCAGTATCAATTCCGCGAGCGGATGATGCTCGATGCTACGGTGCAGCGAGAGGACCGGGTGCTGGGGCGTTTTATTGCCCTGAACGATATTGTCATTTCGCGGGGTCCCTTTTCCAGGATTCTCACGCTGAACACCTTCATCAACGGGGATTTTCTGGAGAGCTATTCCGGCGACGGGGTCATCGTGGCTACGCCGACCGGCTCAACGGGCTACTCCCTGTCCGCCGGCGGTCCCATCGTCAACCCTTCCCTGGAGCTCATCGTGATCACCCCCATTTGCCCGCACAGCCTTAATAACCGCGCAGTTATCGTTACCGTAAAGGAGCAGATCCTGATGCGAGTCGATTCTCGCCAGGCCCAGGTGGTGATGACTGCAGACGGACAGGTCGGCTTCGCCCTGGAAGACGGTGATGAAGTTGTGGTCAGGAAATCGGAGCAGAAGGTAAAGCTGGTTCACTTTGGAGACAACTCTTTTTATCGGCTGCTGCGCCAGAAGTTAAAAGGTTGAGCGGCAGGGGGGAGACATAAGGAGGAGACAGCGGTGCTTGTGGAGATGCGGGTCTCGCAATTCGCCCTTATCGAAGACCTGACCCTGAAGTTTGGCCCGGGACTGAATGTTCTCAGCGGGGAAACCGGCGCGGGAAAATCAATTGTCATCGGAGCCATCAACCTGCTGTTGGGTGAGCGCGCGGTTACGGAGCAGATCCGCCAGGGCGAAGATAGCGCCTTTGTGGAGGGAATTTTTGCCTGCCCTGATTCCTGTGCGGCGGAAATCAGCGCTCTTCTTGAAGAGGCCGGTATAGCTGCAGGCGAAGAGCTCATCGTGGCCCGGGAAATGTCGCGCAGCGGCCGCAGCGTGGGAAGAGTGAACGGGAGGGCGGTGCCCATATCTTTTCTCAAAGAGATAGGGCAGCTGCTTGTCGATCTGCACGGACAGCACCAGCACCAGTCGCTGCTGCGGCCTGATTACCACCGGGAGCTGCTTGATTCCTTCGGCGGCGAAAAGTGTGCCGCCTCCCGCCACCGGGTAGAGAGCCTTTACCGGCGGCGGCAGGAGTTGATGGCTCAGCTCTCCGCCCTGGGACATGACAGCGCCGAGCGGGAGCGGCGCATGGATATACTCTCTTTTCAGATCAAAGAGATTGAAGCGGCAAAGCTCGAGCCCGATGAGGAAGAGAGGCTGCTGAAAGAAGAGAGGATCCTGGCGCACGCAGAGAAGTTGGGCCAGCTGCTTGCGAGCGCCTATAACGGGATTTTCGGGGGCGACGAGCGCGGCGGCGTTCCGGCAGTAATTGATCTCCTGGCTGCTGCCCGGGGAGAGTTGCAGGAAGCGGCGCAGATTGATGAAAAGCTGGCTCCCCTGGTGGAGATGCTTGAGAGCGCGGCAACGCAGGTCGAAGAGGTCTCATTCGAGCTGCGCGATTACCGGGCCGCTTTTGAATACAACCCCGCCGAGCTGGCCGCCGTGCAGAGCCGCCTGGAGCAGCTGCAGGCTTTGAAAAGAAAGTACGGTCAAACGATAGCGGAGGTAATTGACTTCGGGCGGAGGGCGGCGGAAGAGCTGGCCCGGCTGCAGAACAGTGAGACACTGGCCCGTGAGCTGGAAGAGGAAATTGCTGCCGCCGGAGAGCAGCTTGAAGAGGCTTCCCGGCAGCTTAGCGCGCTGCGCCGCGAAGCGGCGGAGCGCCTGGAGCCTCTCCTGGGCAGCGCTCTCCGGGAGCTGGCCATGCCCAACGCGCGCTTTTCCGTTGTCATTTCCCCGCTGGAACACTTTACGCTCATGGGGAAGGACCGGGTGGAATTTCTTTTTTCGGCAAATCCCGGCGAAGAGGTGAAACCACTGGCGAAGATTATTTCGGGAGGCGAGATGTCGCGGGTGATGCTCGCTCTCAAGGCCATCTTTGCCGGGCAAGATCGCATCCCTGTGCTCATTTTTGACGAAGTCGACGCCGGAATTGGCGGCGCTGCAGTCCAGTCCGTGGCCGAGAAGCTGGCTGCGCTGGCGGCCTATCATCAGGTTATCTGTGTCACGCACAGTCCCCAGATAGCGGTTATGGCCGACAATCACCTGCGGCTCTACAAGGAAATTGACGGGGATCGCACCTTGACCAGGGCGGAGCAGTTGAATCCGGAAAAGAGGCGGGCCGAGATTGCCCGCATGCTCGATGGAGCGGAAATCGACCGGGCCGGCCTGGAGCATGTTGACAGCCTGCTCGAGCGGGCGGAGCGTTTAAAAAAGAAGCGCGGCCTTTTCCCGGGGGGAAAGTAAATGCGCCTTGCCGATATGATGACCCGGGATTTTGCCACCCTGCAGCCCGGCGATACTTTGAAACAAGCGATCCGGCTGCTGCGCAGCAGCCGGCGCGATGCCCTGCCGGTATTAAAGGAAGATGGAAGCCTGGCCGGCATTTTTACCAAGACCAACCTTTACGACGCCCTCCTGAAAACGAGCGACCTTGGCGAGCCCGTCTACAGGTTTTACAACCGAAATGTGGTCAAGATCCCGGTAGACCTGACATACAGCGAAGTGATCGATGCCGTGCACCGCATGCCCGTGGGAACAGGCGTGGTCGTGGAAAAGGACGGTTCCGTAGCCGGGCTTTTCACCAAGGTGGAGTTAATCACCTCCCTCTTTAAAGAGGAGCGCAGGCTCAATGCCCGCCTCAGGGCAATGTACCAGGCGATGCATAATGGCCTGATCTCTGTAGATCAATCCGGCCGCATCAACCTCATCAACCGCGCCGCTGCACAGCTTTTTGGGCTGGACGGGGAGGCCGCCGCCGGCCGCCACCTGGACGATCTCTTGCCGGGACTGAATATGGATTCCCTGCTGAAAGAGGGAACTGTTGAAATTGGCGTAAAATATTCTTACAGAGGGGCCATCACGGTGGTCAACAAAACCCCGCTTCTCGACAGCGGCCGGGTCACCGGCGGCATTGCCATCTTCCAGGATGTCACCGAGCTCGAGCAGGTTGCCGAAGAGCTCGGCAGCGTGAAAAGTCTCAACCGGACCCTGCAGACCGTCCTCGATATCGGTTACGACGCCATCGTGGTAATCGATGAGCGGGGGGAGGTGATCCTTACCAACCGCTCGTTTCTTGACTTTGTGCGCCTGGAGCAGAAAGATGTCCTCTACCGCCCGGTGGATGAAATCCTCGAGAACAGCAGGCTCCGTGTAATTGTCAAAACGGGTATTCCGGAATTGAATGATATTCAGTTCATCGAGGGGAAACCTTACGTCGTTTCCCGCCTGCCCATCGTTCGCGATGGGCAGGTCATCGGTGCAGTGGGGAAAATAAGCTTTCGCCGCGTCGATGAGCTGCGGGAGCTGGCCCGCAGGCTGGAGGCGATGGACCACCGCCTGGCCCATTTCCAGGCGGAGCTGAAAAAGGAGCGCCAGCGGGAAAAACCTTACTGTTTTGATGATATCATTACCCTTAACCCGGTCATGGAGCGGCTCAAGAGAGAGGCTCGCCTGGCGGCCCAGAGCCTTTCCACGGTCCTGATATACGGGGAAAGCGGGGTCGGAAAGGAACTTTTTGCCCAGTCCATCCATTACGACGGGCCGCGCCGCGATCAGCCCTTTGTGAAGATCAACTGCGCCGCCATCCCGGAGAACCTCCTGGAGTCGGAGCTCTTCGGCTATGCTCCCGGCGCCTTTACGGGAGCGCAGAGGTCGGGCAAGCCCGGACGGATCGAGCTGGCTGACGGAGGCACTCTCTTTCTTGACGAGATTGGAGACCTGCCCCTTGCTTTGCAGGCAAAGCTGCTGCGTTTCCTTCAGGATCGCAGCTTCGAGCGGATTGGCGGCACCGAAACCAGGCGCGTGGACGTGCGGGTTATCGCGGCGACCAACCAGGACCTGGAGCAGAAGGTCTTGGAAGGCGGCTTCCGCAAGGATCTCTACTTCAGGTTGAACGTGATCTCTCTGCCGGTGCCGCCTTTGCGGAAGCGCCCCGAAGATATTTTACCCCTGGTCCATGCTTTTTTAAGAAAATATAATGCCGTTTTCGGGCTGGAAGTAGAGGAAATCTCGGAAGAGGCGCTAAATATTTTGCAGGCTTACTCCTGGCCCGGGAATGTGCGAGAGCTGGAAAACGCCGTGGAGCGGGCGATGAATTTTACAGGCGGCAGGGTTATCGAGGCTGAGGATCTGCCGCCTCACCTGAAGCAGAGAAGGGGCTATGAGATGGCGGGCAAATCAAGGGATGAAGAAGATTCAGCCATGCCGGGGCTTTCCTTGAAGGATTACCGCTCGCAGCAGGAGGCACTGGAGCGGGAAACGATCCTCCGGGCGCTGCAGATAGCCGGCGGCAACAAAAGCAGGGCCGCCAGCCTGCTTCGCATGAGCCGCTCCTGGTTCTACGAGAAACTAAACCGGCACGGCCTGAAATAGAAGTCAGAGGTCAGAAGTCGGATGTCAGAAAAAGTGGGACACCAGGGACGTACCTTTTTGTCCCACTTTTTATCTGGGACGCTGGGGACGTACCTGTTTGACCCACTTTGATTGAATAGCGGCAGGTCATCGGTAGGTGACACACCCCGCTGGATGAACTTACCCATACAAGTATGTAATCCTGGGCGAAGCGAAGGATCTCCAAACCAGGCTGCTGACAGACAAAAAGGTCTTGCTTTTTGGGGACAGCCGGCTGCAAGTCCATGTAGATAAATTTCTGACTTCTGACCTCCAACCTCTGACCTCAAATAAAGGGCGGGCATGGAAGCCCGCCCCTACAGGTGAATACATAGATTATGCCTGCGCCATTTTATTTCACATCTAACCTCTCACTTCTCAACTGCCAGGTACGTTTTGTTGTTCAGGCGCAAGCGGTCGGCCATCATGGCTATGAACTCGGAGTTGGTCGGTTTGCCTTTTTCAGTCTTGATGGTGTAGCCAAAAAACTTTTTGATAACATCAATATTATTGCGGGCCCAGGCCACTTCAATAGCGTGGCGGATCGCCCTTTCAACCCGGCTCGGGGTGGTGGAAAAACGTTCCGCAATCTCCGGATAGAGAATCTTGGTGATGGAACCAAGCAGGTCAATATCCTCCACGACCATGATGATAGCGTCACGCAGGTAGAGATAGCCCTTGATATGGGCGGGGATTCCGATCTGGTGCATAATTTCGGTGACTTCTTCCTCCAGCGATATTCTGGGCAGCCCTTTTTTGGCGGCTACCACATGCTTGTCCGTTTCCCGGACAACGGCGCTGCCGTTAAGCTGGCGGATTCTATCAGGCAGGATCTCCATATCAAAAGGTTTTAAGATATAGTAGGCCGCGCCGAGTTCTACCGCCCTCCTGGTGACATTTTCGTGGCCGAATGCTGTAAGCATAATTATATGCGGTTTATGTTCCAGGTCCATCTCCGCGAGCGCCTCCAGCACGCCGATCCCGTCGAGGTGAGGCATGATGATGTCGAGAATGAGGACATCGATCTGGTTGTCTTGAAACAGTTCCAATACTTCCTTTCCATTATAGGCGCTCCCGACAATTTCAAAATCGGGCTGCATTGAGAGGTATGAAGTGAGCAATCCGTTGAACTCGCGGTTGTCATCGGCTACTACAATTTTTAACACACTTTTTCCCTCCTAGAAATTTTTAAACCCTCTGGTTAATTCAAAATATTCGACATATGGATGTAAAATCCTTCTTTCAAATATAAAAATTATTAATTATTGGTAATTATTTCAGCCTCCTGATACATCCATTCCAGGAATATGCCGTATCCCCGCGTGGGATCATTTATAAAAACGTGAGTTACCGCACCAACAAGTTTTCCATTCTGGATAATGGGGCTGCCGCTCATCCCCTGGATTATTCCTCCCGTGCTGTGCAGCAGCCTTTCATCCACTACCCGGATGATCATTCCCTTGTCCGTGGGATTTGTCTGGTAGGCTATCTTCTCAATTTCCACAGCGTAACTGCCGATGGTTTCACCTTCAATCACGGTCAGGATCTCGGCAGGTCCCTTTTGAACCTCGCTGGCCAGGGCCATGGGCAGAGGATCCGGATAGGGAGAAGCCGTCTGTTGAAACTCGGTGATCTCTCCAAAAATGCCGTAAGTTGTATTTTTGATGATATTGCCCAAGCCGTCGTCGACAAAGATTCCCGTCTTTTCGCCGGGCTGGCCCCGTTTGGCGGCTTTGATTTCAATAATTTTGGCTTTGACAATTGTTCCTTCACTCAAGTTGATCGGCTCCTGGGTGTCGGAATCGAGAATTACATGACCGAGAGCGCCGTACTTTTTAGTCAGGGGATCGTAGAAGGTAAGCGTGCCCACCCCGGCAGCGGAATCGCGCAGATAGAGGCCGATCCGGTAGGCGCCGTCTGAGGCAGAATAAAGCGGGGTAAGCGAGACCCTGAACTTTTTACCGCGGCGGCTGATCAACAGTTCCGTTCTGTTGCCGCCATTCTCTTCCAGTATCCGGGCGGCACTGGGAGCGTCGTCTACCTTTTTGCCGTTAATCTCCAGGATAGAATCACCGATTTTAATTCCGGCATCACGGGCCGGAGATACATTTTTCCCGGATACATTAAAGTAGTAGTAGCCGACCACGTTGACACCCTGTGAACGAAGCTTGATCCCGATGGAATGTCCGCCGGGGATAAGCTTAACCTCCGGCACCACGTTTACCGTGACCCGGCGCAGCGGAATCCAGCCAAAAAGCGAGAATTCCAGTTTTACCTGTCCCAGGCTGTTGCCTTCCAGGCTGATGGGCGCATTTACCCGGTTCAAGTCCTTTAGAAGAGGGTTGCCGTTGAAAAGAATGATGTCATCGCAGTCACCGCGCACATAGAGGAAAGGGATGCGAAGGTTTACATAATATAACCCGCCGGGGTAGATTTTTATATTCTCCACCATGTTGGATTTTAGCTGCCAGCCTGCCAGGGCCGTCCAGAAAAGGGCAAGAATAAGAATAATATAGATAACATATTTGAAATTGGCTGGTTTCATAGATTATGCAATTCCTTCCGGTAATTATTTGGTTGTAGAGAAGCTCTTTTAAATTGTCCGCTGGAAGAGAAATTTATGCTTTGCAGTTGACATAAGAGGCAAGCTTATATTTGACAGCGCATCGTCTTTACGGAAGGTTTGGCTTGATTTGTTTAATATGTTCAAGAAAAATTGGGGAAAGATAAAAGAGGGTGTGGTTAGAAAGATGTTTTCCTGCCTGCACTGGCCTAAAAAAGCTGCATTCCATGCAGGGCGGTTGCGCAAGGACCGCTCTACCAAAAAGCTGATCCAGAGGATCCGTCCGGGAGAGATCGCCTTAATTGCTCACCGGGACCTGGACTGGACTGCAGCGGAAGGACTGCTGCGCTGCGGTGTGAAAGCGGTTTTAAACACAGACTTGTTCTGCAGCGGTCTTTTTCCTCCGGCGGCGCTGCTGCATTTGCTGCGCAAGAAGGTACACCTGGTGGAAAACCTGGGCGAGCAATTTTTTGATGCCGTTGTTGAAGGAGAAGAGGTCAGAATTGTCGGGGGATCGGTATATCGCCGGGGAGTTGCAATTGGCCGCGGAGATCTAATTACTGAAAGTATTTATGAGCAGGTGTTCAGGGATGCGCTGCAGCGGAGGGAGCAGGTCGTTGAAGATTTCCTGGTTAATACTCTCAATTATGCTTACCGTGAACGCCGGTTAATTACTGAAAATATCCATTTGCCTCCTTTGAAAACTGTGTTTAAAAATCGTGACGCCGTGGTGGTGATCCGGGGAAAAGGTTTCCGCGAGGATCTCCGGGCGATGAAATTGTACTTGCGGGAAAAAAAACCCGTCCTGGTAGGCGTGGATGGGGGCGGGGATGCTCTTTTGGAATTCGGTTTGACTCCCGATATAATTATCGGCGACATGGACAGTGTCAGCGATGAGGCGCTGCGGCAGGCCCGTGAACTGGTGGTCCACGCTTATTCCGACGGCAGAGGCGTTCCAGGCCGGGAGAGGCTGGATCGGCTTGGGTTGAATTATCATGTTTTCAGTGCCCCGGGGACAAGCGAAGATATTGCCCTTCTCCTGGCTCATGACCTGGAAGCGGCGCTTATCGTCGCAGTGGGAACGCATTTTTCGGTGACCGAATTCCTGGAAAAAGGGAGAAAAGGAATGGCCAGCACCATCCTGGTCCGCCTTAAAGTAGGCGACCGGCTTGTTGATGCCAAGGGGGTTAGCCGTCTTTACCAGCCGCGGAAAGCGGGCGTATTGCTTCCCCTGGTCATCTGCGCCGGTTTGACCCCTCTGCTGGCGATGGCTTTTTTCTCCCCGCTGATCCGGCACCTTTTCAGTCTCATGATCTTTCGCCTTAAGCTGCTCCTCTAGAATGCCCGGCGGGATTGGAGGCGATGTACTATCTTCGATTACCGGGAATACTTAATTTCAATAGGCGCAGTATTTCTGGCCCTGGCCCTGGGAATTTTAATCGGCGTTTCTTTTGGCGACAGTTTTCTCGTGGCCAACCAGCGCGACATTATCGAGTTGATGGAGGCCAATCTGGACCACCTTAAGGAGATGAACCGGCAGCAGGACATGGAGCTGAAGCGCTGGGAAAAGCTTAAGCCGCTGCTGCTCCGGAGCTTCCGGGGATCGATGGCCGGGAAAAAGATTTTATTGCTTGGCCGCCGCGATAGCCAGCTGGAGCCGGTAAAGGAGCTGCTTTCCCCGAGCGGCGCCGGAGTGACAGTCATTTTAGCCCCGGATTTATGCGAAGGCAGCGATAAAAAGGAAGAAGGCCCGGACCGGATTGCCCCGGAAATACTGGCCGGCCTGCTGGATTCTCCGGGCGGGATTATGGCTGTGGCGGAAGATCTCGAAGCGCTGGGGTTGATGCTTCCGGAGGCGGAAGCAGGGCTGTTTGAAGACCCCCCGGATTGCTGCCTTCTTTTCCTGGAAGGGGTAGATCTTTCATCCGGCAGTTTTTTTTATGAGCTCTGGCGGGAGCTCCATGAACAAGGTACCAGGGTAATCGCGCTTTTCCCATGGCAGGAAGAGGCTTTAACCTTGCCGCTGCCCGGGATGCGCCCGGAGCCAAACCTGGTGGACAATATCGATACTTTTTGGGGGCAGATGGCCTTGCTGAAAATGCTTGCCGGCGGGGCCGGCGGGCACTACGGCTTTGGCGGCGGCAGCAAGGGGCTGCTTCCGGCGGAAATAGGTGATGACTGCGATGGATATTGATGTGCTCATACCCGCATACAACGAATCCGGATACATCGGCCGGACGATAGCCGCTTTGAGAAAGCTGCCGCAGGTCAAGCGGGTCCTGGTGGTCGATGACGGTTCGACCGATGAGACCGCTGCAGAAGCCGCCGCTGCAGGAGCAGAGGTTTTCCGGCTGCTCCGCAACCGGGGCAAAGGAGCGGCGGTTCTTTTCGGGGCCCGTTTTGCCCGTGCTCCCTTCCTGGCCCTTGTCGACGCCGATTTAGGCGATTCTGCGGTGGAGCTGAAACGGCTGATCCCGCCGCTTCTTGAGGGCAGGGCGGAGATGACGGTGGCCCGCTTTCCCGAGAATCGCCGCCGCGGCGGGTTAGGCCTGGTGAAGAAGCTGGCCTCCTGGTCGATCCGCCGCTCCACCGGCTGGCGGGCGCAGGAACCCCTTTCAGGGCAAAGAGTCTTCCGCCGCGAACTGCTGGAGCTGTTGTCTTTTCCACCGCTCGGTTTCGGTTTGGAAGTGGCCCTGACCATGGACCTGCTGCAGCGGGGATGCCGGATCCTGGAAGTGCCCACATCGATGACCCACCGGGAAAGGGGAAGAAAACTCTCCGCTTTCCTGCACCGGGGCCGCCAGGGTGCCGCGCTTTTAAGCGAGCTCTGGCGGCGCCGGGATCGCCTGGTTAGGGGAGATTTCCGTTGATTTTATTTGACTATGCCGAAGCCCTGGCCCTGCTGGCAGCTCCTCCCTGGGCCTTCGCCATTGGCCGCCGGTTGATCGACCTCTACGGCCGGAGCGGGATGGTAAAAGAGAATTACTGCGGCAGGGCAGTTTCTCCGGCGCTCGGGCCGGCTTTGCTGCTCGGCTACCTGCCCGTGGCTGCGGTTGAGGTCTGGAGCGGCCGTGATCCGGCCGCGGTTATGGCCCGGCTCTTTCTTCTCACCGGCTTTGCCTTCTACGGGCTCTGGGACGACCTGATCAGCGACACGGCCAGCGGATTCAGGGGACATTTCGGCGCCTGGAGGCAAGGGAGACTTACCGCCGGCATGTTGAAAGTGATCACGGCGATTCTGGCAGGCTTTCTCTTCATCGGGGCCCTTCCTTTTCCAACCTGGCGCCGCCTTGCGGCGCTGCCGCTTATACTGCTCAGCGCCAACGGTGTCAACCTTTTTGATCGCCGCCCCGGGCGGGCCTTGAAAATATTCTTCTCCGGCGCCGTGCTGATCATATTTCTGGCCCGCCCTCCTGTTGCAGCGGCGCAGCTGCTGCTTCCCCTGATGGCGGTAGGCCTGGCCGTGGCCCCCCTGGACCTGGAAGCATCCGCCATGATCGGTGACTGCGGGGCCAACCTGCTCGGAGCAGCCCTGGGGATTGGGGCCGTGCTCTATCTGCCCCTTACCTTGCAGGCGGCGCTGCTTCTATTTTGGGCCGGAGTTCATCTTTTCTGCGAATATTTCTCCCTGAGCCGGGTCATTGAGAGAAATCCAATATTGCGCCGCCTCGATTGCCTGGGCCGTTTCCGGGAAAAGTTAATTTAAGATTAAGAGTACAGAACTCGGACGGCCGAACTGATGCATGGGCAAGGATTATCCGGAAGAGCGGCGAATTTAACAAAGGTGGCAGTATCTGGTGATCCGTCATCAAATTGGCGTGGCCGGCGAAGTTAAGCCCGGTTGCCGGGTCAGCGAAGTCAAAGTGATCGTTGACGGCATTGTAAAAACGGCGATAAATTACAACTTTCTTACCGGGCCGGTGAAGACGGGAGACCGGCTCCTGCTGAACACAACCGCGGTCCACCTGGCGCTGGGCAGCGGAGGCTATCACTTTGTGGAATTTAATTTCAGCCACCCGCTGCCCCCTTTTGAAGGCCGCGGCCATATCATGAAGCTCTGCTATACTCCCTGGCAAATGCGCGTGCTCAGCTGCGAGGAGTATGCCTCCGGCAACCGGGCGCTGCTGGCCCGCTTTGGCGGCCTCGACAAAACTCCGGTGCTTATCGGGGAACTGCACAGCATGATTGCTCCCGCCGTGGCGGTGTTGAAATATTACCGGCCTGCTTGCAGGATTGCCTATATCATGACCGACGAAACGGCTCTGCCGCTTCCCTTCAGCCGCACCATTGCCCGGCTGCAGGAAAAAGGATTGCTCAGCGGCACTGTCACCTGCGGTCATGCCTTTGGCGGTGATCTCGAAGCGGTAAATGTCTATTCAGCGCTGGCGGCTTGCCGCAGCCTTATCGGCGCCGATTTCATCGTTATCGCTCCGGGCCCCGGCAGCATCGGCACCGCCAGCCGTCTCGGATTCAGCGGCATGGAGACGGGCGATCATGTAAACCGGGTTAACGCCCTCGGGGGAACGCCCCTCTATATCCCCCGGATCTCTTTTGCCGAGCGGCGCCGGCGGCACTTTGGCGTAAGCCACCACACCCTTACCGCGCTGGCCCTGGCGTCTCTTTCTCCGGCGCTATTGGTATTGCCGCAGATGGATCCGCAGCGGCTGCGGCTTTGTCTCAACCAGCTGACCGGCAGAAAGCTGCTGTCGCGGCACCGGCTGCAACTGCTCCAGGCGCCGCCGCTGGAAATGATCATGGAGCAGATGGAGATCGGTCCGATGGAGAGCATGGGACGTTCTTACCGGGATGATCCCTGCTTTTTTGACGCCGCCGCTTCGGCCGCGGCTGCGGCTTTGCGGTTGGCAGAGCAGAATGAAGGAGGAGAAAAAAATGGAGGAGAAGACGCTCTCGTCGACCTACCTTTACCGGGGCAGGATTATCAATCTCCGCCGGGATCAGGTCCTAACTCCCGGCGGCGGAGAGCCGGCTGTACGGGAGATAGTGGAGCACCCCGGTGCGGTGGCCATCCTGGCGCTGGATCAGAAAGGGCGCGTGCTCCTGGTAAGGCAGTACCGTCATGCCACCGCCGGAGTTTTGCTGGAGGTGCCGGCAGGAAAGCTGGAACCGGGAGAAGAGCCGCTATCCTGCGCCCGGAGAGAACTGGCTGAGGAGACCGGCTGCCGGGGAGAAAACTGGAGAGAGCTGACCTGGTTTTACAGTTCTCCGGGATTTTGCGATGAAAAAATTCATCTCTTCCTGGTCGAAGTGGTTTCTGAAGGAGCGCCTTCGCCCGGCGGTGAAGAAGTGCTCGAACCTGTCTGGACCGATCTGGCCGAAGCGCATCAGGCGCTTCTTAAAGGCGAAATCAATGATGCCAAGACCATCATCGCCCTGCAGTTCGCCGCGTCGCTGACTGCATAAATACTCTTGCCGCCGCATAAAGATAATCGAATCAAAGCCGGGGGGCGGCAAATTGGACGAGGTACGGCGCGATCTGCAGGAATACTTTCGGCAAAATATGGGAACATATATTTTTATTACCGCCCTCTTTTCCGGGGGCGTACTGGCCGGGGCTGCGGTTTTGCGGGGGCTGGGGGCAGAAGAGCAGTTCCTGCTGAACCGCTATTTTGGTTACTTTATCGAGAGCTTTAACGAAACGGGGGTTATTGATCAGGGAGCTGTCTTCCGGCAGGCCCTGATCTTGAATTTTCAATACCTGTTCCTGACCTGGTTCATGGGCATATTTTTATTCGGCTTTCCGGTTATTGCCGGACTGGTAGGGTTGCGGGGTTTTTCTCTTGGTTTTACGGTAGGCTTTTTGGTGCAGCGGGCCTCGCTGCGCGGCGTCCTTTTTGCAGCCGGTTCCATCTTGCCGCATAATTTAATTATGGTACCGGCGTTGATCGCCGCCGGAGTCACCGGCTTCTCTTTTTCCTGGCTCCGCCTGCGCTGTTACCTGGAGAAACGCCCATGCTCTATAAAGGAACATCTGGGGCCTTATTCCATGATGTTCCTCCTGGTGGGTTTGCTGCTGGCGGCAGCGGTGCTGGTGGAGGCCTATATTTCTCCTGTATTTATAAAATTGCTCATTCCGGTAATTCGCTAAAATAAGCCTTGCCGGCGCTGTGGAAAAAAGGATTTTCCGTCTTGGTTGTGGAATAGTTAGAAGAATTTTCTTTTGTGGGGGCAGCTAATTGATGCATTCGTGGCTCGAGAATTATTCTCATTACCTGTCAGTGGAAAAGGGATTGGCCCGGAATACTCTCGAATCATACCGGCGAGATTTACAGAAATTCCTCAAGTATCTGGAAAAGAAAAAGATTACAGCTCCGCAAGAAATTGATCGCCAGGCGATCACCGATTACCTCCTTACCTTGAAGAATGAGGGGCGAACTCCCGCCACCATCTCCCGCAATGTGGCTTCAATACGTTCTTTTTTTAACTTTTTGGTTCAGGAAGGACTGCTGGAAGATAATCCGGCCCAGCTGGTGAAAGCGCCGCGGATCGAAAAAAAATTGCCTCGCGTCTTGACCACCAAAGAGATTGACCAGCTGCTGCGCCAGCCCCGCAACGACAGCCATGTGGGCCTAAGGGATAAAGCAATGCTTGAACTGCTTTATGCTTCGGGCATTCGCGTTTCCGAACTTGTTTCTTTGAATGTGACCGACTTCAGCCCCGAGGTGGGTTACCTGCGCTGCCGGGGGAAAGGGATGAAGGAGCGGATTGTCCCCATCGGCTCTGTTGCCGTGAGCTACGTTCAAGATTATTTACGTAACTGCCGCCAGAAAATGCTTAAACAGAACGAGGAAAAGGCGCTTTTCTTAAACCATCACGGGCGCCGTTTGACCAGGCAGGGCTTCTGGAAAATATTGAAAAAATATGCCCGGCAGTCCAATATCAGCGGCGAGATCACCCCGCACACTCTGCGCCATTCTTTTGCCACTCATCTTCTTGAAAACGGCGCCGACCTCCGTTCGGTCCAGGAGATGCTGGGCCATTCGGATATATCCACTACTCAGATCTATACCCAGATAACCCGGCGCAAAATCCGTGAGGTTTATGACAAAACCCACCCGAGAGCTTGACCATACCTTGACGCGGCGGCGGGCCATAATCACCGTTCTCGACGGGGCCGGAGTGGGAGCGCTTCCCGATGCCGCCGCTTACGGGGATTCCGGGGCCAACACTCTGCTCCATGTCATATCAGCGGAGGGGCCGCTGCGCCTGCCCAACCTGCAGCGGCTCGGCCTGGATGAGATTCTCTCACTCTCAACTGACCCTTCTTTATTTACTTCGCACCCCCTGCTCAGCGAGGCGGGATATTACGGGAGGATGGCCTCCCGTGCCGCGGGGAAGGATACTACCAGCGGCCACTGGGAGCTGGCCGGCCTGGTTTTAAAGAAGCCTTTCCCGGTCTATCCGCAGGGTTTTCCCCCGGAGATTATCAGCGCCTTTGAAAAGGCCATCGGCCGCCCTGTTCTGGGCAACATCCCCGCTTCGGGGACGGAGATCATCAAGGAACTGGGGGAGCAGCACCTGCAAACAGGCCGGCCCATAGTTTATACTTCGGCAGACAGCGTCTTTCAGATCGCCGCCCACGAAGAAATCGTTCCTCCCGAGGAGCTTTACCGCTGGTGCAAGGCGGCGCGCGAAATTCTCCAGGGTGAGCACGCCGTCGGCAGAGTCATTGCCCGTCCATTTATCGGCAGCCCCGGCGCTTTTAAGCGGACTGCCCGCAGGAAAGATTTTTCTCTGTCACCACCGGGAGAGACCCTCCTGGACCGGGCCTCCGCGGCCGGCTACCCGGTGGCCGTAATCGGAAAAGTAGCCGATATCTTCAACCACCGCGGGGTTAATTTGCACCGGCCGGGCGGTGACAATGAGGCTACCGCCGCAGCCCTCTTCGCTTTGCTGGAAGAGCTACCCGAAGGCCTTATCTGGGCTACTTTTGGCGATTTTGATACCCTCTACGGCCACCGCAATGACAGCCGCGGCTTTGCCGCCGCCCTGGAGCGCTTTGATCGACATCTGGGAAAGATCCTCGGCTTGCTCCGCCCGGAAGATCTTATTTTCATCACCGCCGACCACGGCTGCGATCCCACCTACCCTGGAACGGATCATACACGCGAATATGTCCCCCTCATCGCCTGGAGCCCCTCGCTGCGGCAAAGTGTGGCTGTGGGCACCCGCTCATCTTTTGCCGACCTGGGCGCATCCGCTGCTGCCTGGCTCCGCCTTTCTCCCCTGGCACAGGGCCTCTCTTTCCTCCAGCCCGAATAAGTTAATTTGGTGCCAGGCACCTAGTTAACTTATTGCGGTATGAATTAAGGCTCCTTTGGAGAAAATAGTAAAAAAAGAGGGGGATGGGAGCGTGAAGTTAGAAAAGCCGGTCCTGTTGCTGATCCTATTTCTTCTTTTTGCCCTTCCTGTTGCTGAAGCCGCCGAAAATACGGCGCCGCCTGAACCGGATTTTGAGATCAAGGCCAAGGCCGCCCTGCTGATGGAGACAAACAGCGGCAAGATCATCTGGGAAAAAAATAGCCGGGAAAAGCTTTATCCGGCCAGCCTGACCAAGATCATGAGCCTGCTCCTGGTGATGGAGCATCTGGCCGCGGGGACAGTATCACTTGAAGACCAGGTGCTTGTCAGCGCCCGGGCTTCATCAATGGGCGGCTCCGAGATATTTTTAAGCGAGGGCGACGTGGTTTCACTGGAGAACCTCCTTATCGGGATGGCCGTGGGCTCGGCCAATGACGCCGCGGTAGCCGTGGCGGAGTATGTAGCCGGCTCCGTGGAGGGGTTTGTGGAGTTGATGAATGAGAAGGCGCGCAGCCTGGGGATGGAGCAGACTCATTTCTGCAACCCCCACGGCCTTCACGATCCCGATCATTACAGCAGCGCTCATGATGTGATGCTCATGAGCCTGGCGTTGCTGGAATATCCGCAAATTCACCAGTGGGCTACCATCTGGATGGATGAGCATTTTCTTCAAGGACAGATCCGCTCCGGAGAGGTATTCTTAAGCAATACCAACCGCATGATTGTCGATTATTACGGCTGCGACGGGCTAAAGACCGGCTTTACCCGGGAAGCGGGCAACGGAATATCCGCAACGGCGTTGAGAGGAAAAACCCGCCTGCTGGCCGTGGTCATGGGCTCCGACACTGAAAAGGACCGCTACGACACAGCCCGCGCTCTCCTGGACTACGGCTTCAATAACTTTAAAAGCGTGCCGGTAATTAAAAAAGGAACTGAGGTTGTCAGATTGCCGGTAGACAAGGGCTATCCGCCTGAAGTATCCGTAATAGCGGCAAAGAACCTGGGCCTGCTCCTGCCGCAGGGCGCGGCAGAAGAGTACGAGAAAGAGGTCCGGCTTCTAGACTTTGAACTTCCGCTGCAGCAGCATCAGAAAGTGGGAGAACTTATTGCGCGTTATGGTGACGGCGAGAAAGCAGTAGTGGATTTGCTGGTCCAAGAAGAGGTCCGGCGGGCCTCCATCATGACTATGTTTAAGCGGCTGCTCTACCGGTGGCTGAGGTTCGGACGCTAGCTGAAATCTCATGCCCCGCCAGGTTTGTAGGGGCGGCTCATGAGCTGCCCAAACTCGACCGCCAAAGGAAACAAAAAAGCTGAATAAGAAAAGCGACTTCCAAAACAGAATCATTCAGCTTTAACAGCGGGCGAGCATGCCTCGCCCCTACAGATTGACGCATTACTTTTTCGGTACGCTTAAAGGCGATCAAAGTGGGACAAACAGGTACGTCCCCGTTGTCCCAGAATACTTCTTACCTTCAACATCCCACCTCTCACCTCCCTACCCGGCTCCTTTCTCCTTGTCGAAATATTTTCAAGAATGGCAGGAAATTTACGGGAAGTGCAGAACTAATTTCCAATGTTAAGGAATCATTTCTGAACAGGGGTGTCGTTATGAAGATCGAGATTGAGCAGCGCCAAGCAGTATTGCTGGTCCGTTTAACCGGAGAGCTGGATCATCACCATGCCGAACAGTTGCGCGAAAAGCTGGACCGGGAGATTGCGAGCCGCCCTTCCGGTGCCGTTCTCTTCAACCTGGGCGGGCTTACTTTTATGGACAGCTCCGGGGTGGGAGTGTTGCTGGGACGCTATCGAAAGATCGATGCGGCAGGCGGACGCGTGGCTGTCTGTGAAGCTCCCGCCGTCATCTCCCGAATAACGGAGATCTCGGGCCTGGCCCGGATTATCCCTTTTTTTGATCGCGAAGCCGATGCCTTGCAGCACCTGCTCCTGGGATTGCCTTCCAAAAGGAGGTTTTAACCATGGGATCATCCCGTACATTCATGAAGCTGGAGATAGAAAGCCTCTCGGAAAATGAAGCCTTTGCCCGCGTGGTGGTGGCCGCTTTTGCGGCGCGCCTTGATCCCACGCTGGAAGAAATTAGCGATATCAAGACGGCGGTTTCCGAAGCGGTAACCAATGCCATCATTCATGCCTACGAGGACAAGGTCGGCCTCATCTGCATCAGATCTTACCTGGACGGGAATCTCCTTACCGTTGAGGTGGAAGACTGGGGGATTGGTATTGACGACCTGGAGAAAGCTCGCGAACCGCTTTATACCAGCAAACCGGAACTGGATCGCTCCGGGATGGGTTTTACCATTATGGAAAATTTTATGGATGAGTTTAGCGTCCGCTCCGCCCCTGGGAAAGGGACCGTGGTGACCATGGTAAAGGAGATCCGCTCCAAGAGCAAAGTTAAGGAGAATTAGACCTCATGTCCGAGGAACAGATCCGGGAGCTGCTGCGGCGCTTCCAGGAGGGTGAAGAAGAAGCCGGAGAAACACTCTTCAGGCAGATGGAACCGCTGGTCAAAGCCTATGCCCTGAGGATGACCGGCCGGGCCGGGGAGCGGGATGATTATTTCCAGGCCGGGATGATGGGCCTGTTAAAGGCGGCGCAGCGCTTTAATCCGGCCCGGGGAGTAAAATTTATTACTTTCGCCCTATCCTGGATCGAAGGGGAGATGCGCCTTTACAGGCGCCGCACCGGCTTTCCGCTTAAAGTGAGCCGTTCCATGCTGGAGCAGTCCCGGCGGTTGAACAGTTGCCGCGAGCAGTTAATGCAAGCCCTGCATCGCGAGCCCACGGTGGGCGAAATTGCCGATGTCATGGGGATTGCTTCTGAAGATGTGGCCCTGGTGATGGAATCTTCCCTCCCCCTTGCTCCGCTGGAAGAGGAGGCGCTTGCGGACGGGGAGGGAATGAGCGAGGAAGAGAAGCTGCTGGAGCGGCTTGCTCTCGGCGAAGGCATGATGAAGCTGACCCCCCTGGAGCGGCAGTTGATTGTGCTGCGTTTTTTTGATGAATTGACCCAGGCTGAAACGGCAGGGCGCCTGGCCCTATCACAGCGCCAGGTTTCACGGTTTGAAAAAAGGATTCTCCGGCAGCTGCGCTTTCACATGCAGCCGGAAGTCTGAAATCTGCCGCCCCCGCCGGAATAAAAAATCCTCTTTACCGCATACTAAAATCGCACTGAAAATAGATTCTCTGGAGGGAATAATGATTTCCTGGGGTGATGGCAAAGCCACGGCTGTATTTTTGTGGGCGGCTCTTTTATTTCTTATTTCCGGAATGGTGATCTACCTGCTCTTCTTCACTCCGCCGGAGCAGCCGCGCCGTTCATTACCCGTTCTGGCGAAATTGGAGCAGATTAGCACTCGCACATAAATCAACAAAAGAAGGAGGGTGCCTCATTGACTACGGTTGCCAAGGTCATTGAACTGGTCGGTGAATCAGGTATCAGCTGGGATGACGCCGTGCGGAATGCCGTCAAGGAAGCGTCCAAAACAATTGACGGGATTACGGGGGTCGAGCTGGTAAATTGCACCGCCAGCCTGGATAACGGGGAGATCAAAGAATATAAAGTGAACCTGAAAGTTGCTTTCGGCGTCCGGGAGGATCGCTAGATTAAAAGGAGAGGCCATGCCTGCAGTTCCCGAAGAGCTTAATATTGGCTATGAGGAATACCGGGAGCTTGCGGAGAGGGAGAAGCCAGCTCCCCCGCTTGTTCGCAACGCGCTGACCGCTTTTATCAGCGGCGGCGCTATCTGTGTTCTCGGGCAGGCCATCCAGAACGGGTTTATCGCCCTGGGCTTGAATCCCGAGGATGCGGCCAACCCAACCGTGGCCGCAGTGATTTTACTGGCTTCGCTCTTGACCGGGCTGGGGCTTTTTGATCGCCTGGCCCGCTTTGCCGGAGCCGGTCTTGCCGTTCCCGTGACCGGATTTGCCAACTCGGTTACTTCGGCAGCGCTTGAGTTCAAAAAAGAGGGGCTGGTGCTGGGCATCGGCTCCAGGATGTTTTCGCTGGCCGGAACGGTGATTCTATTCGGCGTGATTACGGCCTTTGTTGTAGGGTTGATTTCGGCCATATTTTGAGCAGCCGGTGCGCTATCGAAGAGAGCGGAGGAAAAACGATGAGTCAAAAAGCGGGCCGGCAGAGTGTCCTGTTCGATCCTCCACCTTATTTGACTTCCGCTGCCACCGTGGTGGGACCGATGGAGGGAAGGGGCCCCCTGGGGGATGACTTTGATCTGGTATACCGGGACCTCTATATTAATCAGAAGAGCTTTGAAGCCGCCGAGCGTAAGATGCTTCAGGAAGCCTGCTCGCTGGCGCTGGAAAAACGAAATATCAAGCTCAATGATATTGATTATTTCCTGGCCGGAGATCTCTTGAACCAGATCACTGTTTCCGGTTATAGCGCCGCCGAGCTGGGCCTCCCCTTTTTCGGGCTTTACGGCGCCTGCTCCACGTTGACGCTGGCGCTTTCGTGGGGAGCTATGCTCGTGGCGGGGGGCTTTGCCCAAAATGTTCTCGCGGCCACCTCGAGCCATAATTGCTGCGCTGAGCGCCAGTTCCGCTACCCCACGGAATACGGTTTTCAACGACCGAGACAGGCCCAATGGACCGTTACCGGGGCGGCAGCGGCGGTGATCAGCGCCGCCGGCGAGAGTCCGCGAATCGCCGCGGTAACCACGGGAAAGGTGATCGACCTGGGTGAAAAAGACGCTCTCAACCTCGGGGCGGCCATGGCTCCGGCAGCTGCGTCCACATTGATCAGGCATTTCCTGGATCTGCAGCGTGCTCCGGACTATTACGATCTCATCGTCACTGGCGATCTCGGCCAAATTGGTTCCGGGATTTTACGAAAGCTCCTTGCCCGCAGCGGCTATTTTATGGAAGAGAATTACAATGACTGCGGCCTGATGATCTACAACCCCGAGCTTCAGCAGGTCGAGGCAGGCGGCAGCGGATGCGCCTGTTCGGGAGTCGTGGTGCTGGGCCATCTTTACAGGCGGATGAAGGCGGGCGAACTGAACAGGGTCCTGGTTGTCTCCACGGGCGCGCTGCACAGCCCCACCACCTTGGGCCAGGGAGATTCTATCCCGGGTGTGGCCCACGCTGTCGCCCTGGAGATTTAGCCGCAGCCCGGCCCGGCAGAAAGGAGTTGATCGAAGAACATGGGAAGCTACCTGACCGCATTTCTTGTGGGAGGGCTGTTCTGCCTCATCGGACAGCTTCTTTTTGACCTTACTCCCTTTACACCGGGGCATATTCTTTCCGGCTTCGTGGTCGCCGGCGGCATTCTCGGGGGACTGGGCCTCTATGACAAATTGATTCAATTTGCCGGAGCCGGGGCCAGCCTGCCCATTTCCAGTTTTGGCAACGCCCTGGTCAAAGGGGCCATATCGGAGGCGTCGCGCCATGGTGTAATCGGTATATTAACAGGCATGTTCGAGTTGACCAGCACCGGGATCACCGCGGCGATCATATTTGCATTTCTAACTGCACTGATTTTCAATCCCAAGGGCTAGCATTCCAAAAAAATAAGATGGAAAGAAGCGCGGATCATGTCTACGGCGATTCATAAAAAACTGGAGCGAAATATAGCCTATCTGCAAGAGCGGCTTGATCTGGGAAAAGAAAATTTTGATCTCATCCTCAAAGAGATGGTGGTCGGAGGCAAAAAAGCGGCCGTACTCTTTGTGGACGGCCTGAGCAATAACGAAGTCTCGGTCTTTGTGATCCGATCTTTGCTGGGGGCAACCAGGGAACAGATTGCCACCGGCACCATCGAAAAACTTATGAAGGAAATTATTCCCTTTGGCGAGACCAGCCCGGTGGAGGATCTTGAAGAGGCCATCCGGCAGGTCCTCGCCGGCCTCATGCTGCTCCTCGTTGACGGAGAGCAGATAGGACTGCTCCTCGACACCCGGCAATATCCGGCCCGCAGCCCGGAGGAGCCCGATATCGAAAAAATTACCCGGGGGTCACGCGACGGATTTGTGGAGACGATGGTCTTCAATATAGCGCTGATCCGGCGGCGGATCCGGGATCCCCAGTTAAGATGCGAAATTATTAATGTGGGGCAGCGCTCGGTAACCGACATTGCGGTCATGTATATGAAGGATATCGCCAATCCCCAGATTGTGGAGAACATCCGCGCCAGGCTCACATCGATCAATATCGACGCCCTGCCCATGGCCGAAAAGACGGTCGAAGAGTTTATTACCCATACATTCTGGAATCCTTTTCCGGTGGTCCGCTATACCGAGCGCCCCGATGTGGCGGCCAACCACCTGGTGGAGGGGCATGTGATCATCGTTGTAGACACCTCGCCTTCGGTGATGATCGTGCCGGTCACCTTTTTTCATCTGCTCCAGCATGCCGAGGAGTTCCGGCAGAATCCCATCATCGGCACCTACGTCCGCTGGGTCAGGCTGATCGGTATTTTTATCTCTTTCATGCTCATCCCGGTTTGGCTGCTCGTGGCGACAGAGCCGCGCTACCTGCCCGAAGCGCTTAAGTTTATCGGTCCCGAGGAGAAGACAAGCATACCCATCTATTTGCAGTTTATCTTTGCTCATTTTGGGCTGGACCTGGTGCGCATGGCCAGCATCCATACTCCTTCGCCCTTTGCTACCGCCCTGGGCCTGGTGGGGGCGCTGCTCATTGGCCAGATCGCCGTTTCGGTAGGCTTTTTTACCCCGGAGGTCCTTCTCTATACCGGTCTGGTCGCTCTTGGCGTATTTTCCACGCCCAGCTGGGAGCTCAGCATGGCCAACCGGGTTTATCTTCTCCTGCTCATCCTCCTTACGGGGCTCTTCCGCCTGCCCGGGCTGATCGCAGGATTTGCCCTCATTTTTATAAACCTGGTCACAACGAAGTCTTTCGGCTTGCCCTATCTCTGGCCGCTCATTCCTCTAAATCCAAAGGTGCTTCTTTATGTATTCATCCGCCGGCCCATCCCTTTGCAGTTTTACCGCCCCCGCTGGCTGGAGACCAGGGACAGCGATCGCACCACGAAAGGGCGTTAAGCCAGAGGCAGGCAGCCGGAGGCCTGAGCCAGGGTTCGTGGAATAGCCGGATCTGCTGCCAGGCATACCCCTCCCAGTTCACCTCTCAATATCAACTGCGGCGCTGTATAGAGAGGGTGCCGCTTTTATGATATAATTTACCAAGGTAAAGCTCTTCACAGTCAATAAAGATAATGGTGGCTGGGCGGATTGACAATTATATTGACCCATAATAATGCAGACTTTGATGCCCTGGCGGCTCAGGTTGCGGCAACCAAGTTGTATCCAGGGAGTTATGCCCTGGCTCCCGAACAGATGCAGCTGGATGTGGCGCTTTTTATGGAAAATTATGAAGATCAGCTTCCGGTAAAAACAGCCGCCGGGATGGAGGGCTATCCCGGGGCAGATGTAATAGTGGTTGTTGACTGCAGGAAGCGAAGCAGCCTGGGCATTTTTCTGCCTCTCGTGGATCAGGCGCGAGAGGTGCATATTTACGATCACCACCAGCCGGATCCCGATGACATTGAAGGGAGCGAGATCCGGGTGGAGCCGGTCGGCGCGGTGACGACGCTGCTGGTGGAAGAGATCCGCCGGCGCCGGATTCCTTTAAGCGAAATGGAAAGCTCGCTGATGCTGCTGGGTATTTACCGGGACACCAATTCACTGAGCAGCGATGCCACTACGCCGCGTGATGCTGCCGCTGCCGCCTATCTATGGGAACAGGGTGTTGAACCCGCCTTGATCCGGGAATATTTGCCCTTCTCCCCGGTAGCGGGCGGGGAAAGCCTTGTGGCAAGCCTGATCAGGGGAAGCGAACTTTACGAACTCTGCGGGCGGAGTATTTTGCTGGCCGCCATTTCTGCAGCTGATTATATTCGCGGGGCCAAGGCCCTGGCACAGCGCCTGCAGGATTTAGAAGAGGTCGATCTGGCCGTGATCCTCGTTGACATGGACAAGGAGGGCATATACTTTAACGCCCGCACGACAGCCGCCGACCTCGACTTGCCGCTTTTGTTTGGGCCCCTGGGCGCAAGGGGGTCACGCCGGCTGGTCTCCGCGGTAATTCAAAAGGAAGAAATAGGCGTTCTCAAAAAACTGCTGCTTGAACTGCTGGAGAAATACCTGCCGCCTTCTGACGGCGCCCTGCATATTGCCTCCACGCCGGCAGCGGCAGTTGATGCCGCACGGACCGTAGCCGAGGTGAAAGAATACCTTGACGGGGAAGGGTACGGCGGATGCCCGGTGCTGGAAGAAGGGAAAGTTGCGGGAGTGATCACCCGTAGGGAAATAGAGAAAACCATGCGCAGCGGACTGGGCCATATTGCGGTGCGGGGAATCATGAAGCGCCATCCGGTTACAGTAGGCCCCCATGCTCCCGTCACCGCTCTACGCCGGGCTTTTGTCGAGAACAAAACCGAACAGGTTATTGTAGTAGACGATGCGGGGAAGCCCCTGGGAATAGTAACGCCCATTGATATTCTGCATTATCTTCACCGGCTTGACCGGCAGCCGCAATCCCCTGTTCCCAAAGGGAGTCTCCTGCAAAGGGGGAGCAGTCCGGCTCCTTCCGGAGTTGATAGCCTGGGCTCGCTGATCCAAGACAAACTGCCTCAACGCTGGCAGAGCCGTCTTCTTCTCATCGGGCAGCGGGCGGCAATATTGGGCACCCAGGTATACCTTGTCGGCGGGGTGATCCGCGACCTGCTTCTCGGAAGCGAGCTGTCCAAAGATCTTGATATCGTGGTTCTCTCCGACGCGGTTGGTTTTGCCCGGGAAATGGTTAAATACCTGGGCGGAAAGTTGAAGGTATTTGAACAGTTCGGCACCGCCTCGCTCTTTTTGGAAGACGGCCTCCGCCTTGATTTTGCCACAGCCCGCCGGGAAATTTACGCCGCACCGGCGGCGCTGCCGCAGGTGGAGGGGACTGAGGATCTAAAAAGCGACCTTTACCGGCGTGACTTCACCATCAATACCCTGGCCTGCTCGCTTCATCAGGCTTCCTTCGGAGAACTGTATGACTTTTTCAACGGGCAGGAGGATCTGCGCCGCGGGGTAATCCGGACCCTCTACAACCTGAGCTTTGTGGATGACCCCTTGCGGCTGCTCCGCGCGGTCAGGTTTGAGCAGCGCTTCGGCTTCCAGATTGAAGAGAATACCCTGTCGCTCATGGAGAAAGCGCTGCGCAGCAGGGTCCTCGGAAAAGTCAGCCGCCAGCGGCTGGCCCGGGAGATCAGCCTCATCTACGAAGAAGATGACCCGGTGGCCGTCCTGATGCGCCTTCATGAACTGAATATCCTGGAGCAGCTTTATCCCCGCCTGGCTCCCCGCAGTGAAACCTGGCGGCGGTTGAACCGGATTGGAGAAGCGCTTGCCTGGGCGGAACAGCGGGATTGGAGCAGCCCTCCCGATAAAGAACTGGTTTACTTAAGCGGGCTGCTCCTGGAGATGGAGCCCCAGGATCAGCTGGCTACCCTGCGCTTGCTGGGCCTGTCGCGGGAGCGGGCCGGGGTAGTCCTGCAGGGATGCCGGGAGGTCCCCCCGCTGCTGGAAGAACTCTCCGGGGAGGATGGCGGCAATCTCCGTCCCAGTGTCCTGGTAAACAGGCTTGATCCACTCAGCCGGGAATCCATCATTTTGCTCTATGCTCTTGCCGGGAGCAAGGCCTTGCAGGATAATATCAGGCTCTACCTCGAAAGCTTGCAATATGTCCGGCCGCGGCTCAGGGGAGGAGCTTTAAAAGAGCTTGGCGTGCTGCCGGGCCCGCTTTATGGAGAGATCCTGGACAGACTGCGCCGGGCGGTTCTTGACGGTGAACTGCGCAGTTATGATGAAGAGCTGAATTTTGTTAAATCATACCTGGAAGGGCGAGAGGAGGAATAAATATTTTTCCCGGTAACCTGATGGAGCTAATCTATCGCCTCCCGGCCCTGCTTCTGGCCATCACTGTTCACGAGTATGCTCATGGCCGGGCAGCCTACCATTTCGGTGACGCCACGGCAAAATGGCACGGGCGGCTGACTCTAAACCCGCTGCGCCATCTTGATCCCATCGGCACCATCACCCTGCTTCTCTTCGGTTTCGGCTGGGCGAAGCCGGTGCCGGTTAACCCTTATAATTTTCGTGATTACCGTTCGGGGATGCTCTGGGTCTCCTTTGCCGGCCCCCTGGCAAATTTCGCTCTTGCTTTCATCAGCATGATTCTCATCTTTTTACCGCTGCGGCTGGGCTTATACTGGACACCCTACTTTCAATTCATGGAGACGCTGGCAGTTTTCAATATTCTCCTGGGAATTTTCAACCTGATCCCCGTTCCCCCGCTGGACGGCTCGAAAATTCTCATGGCCCTGGCTCCGGGCAGTGTTGGCGGTTTTTTCAGGCAGATCGAACCCTTCGCGCCGGTCTTGCTGATGGTGTTGATTTTCAGCGGAGTGACAAGACTAATTATTTTACCTTTGTTTACGTTCGTATATAATGGCATGGCAACGCTTATCCGGCTGATCCTGGGCCTCTTTTAAGGAGTGATAAAATGAGCAGGAATGAGAGTAAGAAAAAGACTATCGTCAGCGGAGCGCGGCCCAGCGGGAGGCTCCACCTGGGCAATTATACCGGCGCCTTGAAGAAGTGGGTCGAACTGCAGAAAGAATACCGTTGTTATTACTTTATCGCCGACTGGCATGCCCTGACTACAGGTTATACGGAATCGCACGAGGTGAAAGAAAACAGCAGGGAGATGCTCATAGACTGGCTCAGCGTGGGGCTGGATCCCGAGCAGGCCGTACTTTTTCGCCAGTCGCGGGTGAAGGAGCATGCCGAGCTATTCCTGCTCCTGGCGATGATTACGCCCATTGCCTGGCTGGAGCGCTGTCCCACTTTCAAAGAGCAGCTCCGCGAACTTGAGGGCAAAGAAATTAACAATTACGGCTTTCTGGGCTACCCCCTGCTGCAGGCTGCGGACATCCTCGCCTACCGGGCCGATGCGGTCCCCGTGGGCGAAGACCAGCTGCCGCACCTGGAGATCACCCGTGCGGTGGCCCGCCGCTTCAACCATCTCTACGGAAAGATTCTGCCGGAGCCGGAGCCGCTGCTGGGGCAATTTGCTCTGCTGCCGGGAATTGACAGCCGCAAGATGAGCAAAAGCTATGACAACTATATTGCGCTTTCCGATCCCCCGGAAACAATCAAGAAAAAGGTGAGCATGATGATCACCGATCCGCAGCGGGAACGGCGGCGCGACCCGGGCCGCCCCGAGGTCTGCACCGCCTATCGCTTCCAGGAGATCTTTAATCCTCCCGAGCTGTCGCGAATTGAGTCAGCCTGCCGGACAGCAGAGATCGGCTGTGTTCAGTGTAAAGAACTTCTGGGGCGCAAGCTAATTGAATTTATGGCCCCGATCCACGAAAAGCGGCGGGAGCTCGAGGAGAAACCCGGACACCTTGAAGAGATCCTGCACAGCGGCGAAGAGAAGGCCAGGAAGGAAGCCTCCGCCACTCTCGAAGCGGTCCGCGAGGCGATGAAACTCTGATGCCGCAGCAGCCTTCCTGCACCATCAAGCTGCCCGTTTTTGAAGGGCCCTTCGATCTTCTCTTTCACCTCGTGAAAAAGGCGGAGCTCGATATCTGGTCTGTTTCCATCGCTTCGATTACGGAGCAGTATCTCGCCTACTTGAAGTCAATGCGGGAGCTAAACCTCGATATCGCCAGCGAATTCCTGGTCATGGCGGCGACACTTTTGCGTTTGAAATCGAAGATGCTGCTGCCCCGGCTGCCCCGGACCGGCGAAGAGGAAGAAGAGGATGAAGAGGCGCTCTTTCAGATTAACAGCCCCGAGGAGCTCTTTGAACGGCTTGAAGAATACCGCCGGTTCAAGGAGGCTGCCGGTTTTTTGGGCAAGCTTGCTGAAGAGCAGCAGAAGATATATCTCCGCTCTGCCGGAAGTAAAATTGTGATCATACCACAAAAACAGATGCAGCAGACCTATTATACTTACTGGGAGGGAGCCCAGCTTCTCGGCGAGATTATTAACCGTATCGAGGCCGCCGCGGCGGCTCGCTCAATCCCGCCGGTGATCGATTTGCTTGACGATCTACCGGTGAGCGATCGGAGCGCCTATATCTGCCATTTACTTGAGCGTAGCGGAAGCACTCTTCCCCTCAGCGCTTTTCTCAAGCAGAAAGGGCTCTGGGAGCTGCTGGTTACGTTCATTTCTTTACTGGAGCTGACCCGCCTGCGTAAAGTAATCCTGCTGCAGGAGCGTCATTTCGGGCCCATCCTGGTCCGGCTGGCAAAGGAGAATAGCCGTGGAACGCGAACAACACAAAGCGCTGATTGAAGCAATCCTTTTCCTGAAAGAAGAACCGGTCAGGGCGGCGCAGCTGGCTGCCGTCCTGGAGATCCCGATCGGCGAGGTGCGCAGCCTGCTCTCAGAACTGCAGCAGGAGTTCGTCTCGCAGCAGCGCGGCCTGCGCATCTTCGAGATTGCCGGGGGGTACCAGATGGGTACCGCGGCGGAGCTGGCGCCTTATATCGAAAAGGCCTTCGGTGAAAAAGAATCCGGCAGTCTCTCACCAGCCGCCCTTGAGACCCTGGCCATTATTGCCTACAAGCAGCCGCTGACCCGCGTGGAAATCGAAGCTGTGCGCGGTGTCCGCTGTGAACATATCCTCGACAATCTGCTGAAGCGCAAGCTGATTTGCATCAGCGGGCGCAAGGAAGGGCCGGGCCGCCCCCTTATCTACAAAACCACTCCCGATTTTTTAAAGTTTTTCGGTTTGAAAAGCCTGGACGAACTGCCGCCCCTGGAGCAGTAACCTCATCATAAGCCTTGATATCCCTCTCTTTTCATGCCGCACTCCTTTATGACCCTGCAATGCGTTTTTTTCCCATAAAAGGGTAAAGTATAAAAGATCAAGGAATTTTAGCAGGGGAGAGTGTGCATGGCCTGGTGGGCCTGGCTGCTGTTCTTCTTAATCTTTGTGTTGATCCTGATGGGATTGATCTTGCTCCTGCCGCTGCGCATATTTGTCCGCTACCTTAGAGAAAATAAAAAAGATCAAATCAGCCTGCGGATAAAGCTGGGATTCTCTGTACTGCGTCTTGAAATATTGAAGAGAGCCGCCGATGAGAATTTCACCTGGCATCTAAAAGTGGGGCGGATAAGGATACCGGCCGCTTTCTTGAAAAAGCTGGCCAGTATAATAGAGAAACCCGGCCCGGCGGGCTGTCAGGCGGAAAAGAGCCGGGGCAACGATTTAGATATATTAAAAGCGGCCGGGCTTTTAACGGTTTGCCGGCAGGCCAGGCCTTTATTGAAAAAGGTCACCTTATCCCATTTTGACCTTGAACTTTCCTGGGGATGGGATGATCCGGCCCTGACCGGGCTGGCTGCGGGCGGATGCTGGGCTTTTGGAGGTATTCTAACCGGGCTGCTCCAGGAATTATTTTCGGTTACGGCAAAACCCCGGTTGCGGCTGGTGCCCCTGTTCAGGCCGGCAGAGCTGCGGCTGCACTTGGAAGGAGAGGCGGGGTTCTCACTTTTTTGGTTCTTAAAGTTGCGGCATGTGGTGAAAAAAATAGGAGGTGCGGGCAGTGGAACATCATCCCATTGAGAGTCTCATGAAAACAGCCATGGAGAATTTGAAAGAGATGGTTGATGTAAACAAGATCGTAGGAGATGCCGTAGAAACACCGGACGGCAGCGTGATCATCCCCATTTCCAGGGTATCGTTCGGCTTTGCCGCCGGGGGAACTGAATTTGAGCAGCAGAATGGCAGCGGCAACCAAAATCATAACCAGGCAGAACTGCCCTTCGGCGGGGGCAGCGGTGGCGGTGTTTCCGTGCAGCCGGTTGCCTTTCTGGTAGCGGGACAGGGGCAGGTTCGCCTCCTGCCGGTGGATCGCCACGCCATGCTCGACCGGCTCATCGACGTGGCTCCCCAGGTGATTGACCAGCTCCAGGAGATTTTTAACCGGCGCGGTGAGCGCCGCAGCTCCAGGGAGGAGGAGGCAAACAGCGGGCGCTACAGGTAATAGCGGCGCTTGCGGTGGAAAACATAAAATTAATCCCGCGGGAATAATTATGAACGATAACGGTTCATCTATTTCCGCCGGGAGCGAGAGCGATGAAAAAGTTACCGCGGGCCATCTTTATAGCAGCTTTTCTGCTAACACTTTTCTGTTCTTTTCCGGCAGCGGCAGAAGAGCCGGAGGTCAGCGCCCTGGCGGCGGTATTGACGGACCGGGAAAGCGGGAGGATCCTCTGGGCCAAGGATGAGCACCGGCGCCTGCCCATCGCTTCGACGACCAAGATAATGACTGCCTTGCTGGCCCTGGAGCACGGCTGTGAAGAGGATTTGATCACAGTGAGCAAGGCGGCGGCATCAACTGAGGGTTCTTCCATCTGGCTGGATGAGGGCGAGAAGAAGACACTGGAAGAGTTGATCTACGGCCTGATGCTCCGCTCGGGCAATGATGCCGCCGTGGCCATTGCCGAGCATATCGGGGGAACAGAGAAGAACTTTGTTCTCATGATGAACAGGAAAGCCGCAGACCTCGGGGCCACGAATACCCTTTTTGCCAATCCTCATGGCCTGCCGGACGGCCCCCAGTATAGCACCGCATCTGATCTGGGCTTGATAGCCTGCCGGGCATTGGAAAATGAACGCTTCCGCCAGATTATCGCCACTCCCACATGGACAATTAGCTGGCCCGGGCGCCCCTGGGACCGGGCCATGGCCAACCAGAACCGGCTGCTGGAGCTCTACCCCGGAGGCGACGGCGTTAAAACAGGCTGGACCAAGGCGGCGGGCCGCTGCTTTGTCGGCTCCGCCACCCGGGAGGGATGGCAGCTGGTCTGTGTTGTGTTGAACGCGCCGCAAATGTGGGAAGATGCCATCCTCCTGCTGGATTACGGATTTGAAAATTACAGGCGCCAAAAAATAATGTGCCGTAACCAGGTTCTCTGCACCGCTCCTGTGTCCAAAGGAACATGCAGGGTTGATGTGGCTGTAAAAGAGGATCTTCACCTGCCGTTGCTGCCGGGCGAAGAAAAGTCGCTGCACTGCCGGATTGTGCTGGATGAAACAATTAGGGCTCCCCTGGCGGAGGGAGTGAAAATAGGCGAAGCAGAGATTTACCTGGGAAATGAGCTTCTGGCACGGGCCGGCCTCTGTTCAGGCCATGCCGTGGGCAAAAGGGGGCCCTTAAGTTACTGCCGGGAGCTAATCGGCTACCTGCTTCGCGGGGAGGTGGGAGATTGATCGGGTATCTCTGGGCGGCCTTGATCTGCATATCGGTTTTAACCGCAGCCTTGCGCGGGGATATGGCCGTTATTACGCCGGGAATTTTTTCAGCGGCGGAAAGCGGCGTGAAGGTGGCCTTTGGGCTTATCGGAACAATGACCTTTTGGCTGGGCATAATGAAATTGATTGAATCTTCAGGAATGATGGAGTTGCTTAACAAGCTGCTCCGCCCCCTGGCGCGGCTCATATTTCCCCGCCTGCCGGCCGGGCATCCGGCGATGAATGCCATATTGATGAACCTGAGCGCAAATGTTCTCGGACTGGGCAATGCGGCCACCCCTTTTGGGATCAAGGCCATGGAGGAGATGCAGAAAATAAACCCTCTAGGCGAAACGGCTTCCGACGAGATGTGCACATTCCTGGTCATCAACACCTCCAGCATCACCTTGATTCCCACAACAGTGATGGCCCTGCGGGCGGCGGCCGGAGCTGCAAATCCGGCCGATATCCTGGGCGCCACGATTATAGCTACCTTCTCTTCAACAACGGTAGCGTTGTGTGCCGATCGGCTGCTGCGCAAGAAGGTTAAAAGAAAATGATGGGCCGGGTAATTGATTTTCTGGCGGTCTGGTTGATTCCGTTACTGATAGTCGCGGCGATTGCCGGTTCTCTCTGGCGGCGGGTAGATATATTTGACCGCTTTATTGAGGGGGCCAAGGAAGGATTTACCATTTCGATCCGCTTGATTCCCTATCTTGTAGCGATGCTGGTGGCGATCACCCTCTTTCAGGAATCGGGGGCCATGGAGGTCGTGAAAAGCTGCCTGGATCCCCTTCTAAACCGGTTCAGGGTTCCTTCCGAAGTGCTGCCCCTGGCGATTATGCGCCCGCTTTCCGGAAGCGCCTCCCTGGCAATCCTGGCCGATATCCTGGAGCGGCAAGGAGCCGACTCCCTAATCGGGAGGATCGCTTCGACCATGATGGGGAGCACCGAAACAACATTTTATGTTCTCACCGTTTATTTCGGAGCAGCCGGGGTTTATCGCATCCGTCATGCCCTGGCTACAGGGCTGCTGGCGGACCTCTGCAGTTTTATAGCGGCAATTGCCCTCTGCCAGATAGTATTTGGCTAGTCCTGGAGGCGCTGTTAATTTGATGGAACAGCTTGTTGTGGTTGGCGGCGGCTGGGCCGGTTGTGCGGCGGCCCTGGCGGCGGCTAAGAAAGGTTTGCCGGTAACCCTGGTCGAGCGAACGGACCGCCTGCTCGCATCGGGTCTGGTAGGGGGAATCATGCGCAATAACGGGCGCTATACCGCCGCCGAAGAGCTGAAGTTGATGGGGGCGGGCGAGCTCATTGCGATTACCGACGCTGCGGCGCGGCATCGGGACATTGATTTCCCCGGGCACCGGCATGCCTCTCTCTACGATGTGGAGAAGGTGGAGCTCCCGGTGGAGCGCCTGCTTCTTCAATACGGAGTCAGGCTGCTGAAGCAGTGCCGGGCCGTCGACGTGGTTGCCGGGAACGGAAAGATCGAGGCAGTGAAGGTATTGCAGAGAGATGGGGGAGAAATGCTTCTCCGGGGGAGGGCATTTGTTGATGCCAGCGGCACAGCCGGTCCGGCCGGCAACTGCAACCGTTTTGGCAACGGCTGTGCCATGTGCATCTACCGCTGTCCCAGCTTCGGCCCGCGGGTAAGCATTGCCGTCAAGGCGGGGGCCGTAGAGACGGCCATTATAAGGCGGGCCGGCACGCCCGGCTACTTCAGCGGCTCCTGCGAACTTGAACCGACTTCGCTGGCCGGATGGCTGCGGGAGGAGGTCAGGGAAAAAGGGCTGGTGATCATACCTTTGCCGCCCGAAGCGCTCGCCTCGCAAAGCAACGTGTCGGTACAGATTAAGGCCTGCCGCCAGTACAGCTCCGAGGCTTATGCCAACAATCTCATCCTGCTGGACACCGGGGCTATAAAATTAATGGTGCCATACATGCCCCTCTCCATCCTGCGCCGCCTGGAGGGATTTGAAGAGGCTGTATTCCGCGATCCCCTGGTAGGGAGCAGGGGCAACTCCATTCGCTTCAGCGGACTGATCGAGCGAGACCGGCGGCTGCTGGTCCCTCCGCTGGAGAACCTCTTCGTGGCCGGCGAAAGGGCCGGCTTGAGCCTGGGCCATACCGAGGCCATTGTCACCGGGACCCTGGCCGGATACAATGCCTGGCGCCTCTGCAGTGGCGAGGAGCCGGTGGAGCTGCCGCGCGGCTGCGTATGCGGAGAGCTAATTGCCCTGACCGGCCTAAAAGCGGGACGGGGAGAAAAGTATGAGATTGTCTACAGCCTTTCAGGAGGGCCGCTCTGGGAACATCTGCAGCGGCATAATCTATACAGCATTAATCCCGGCGAGATTAAGCGGCGGCTTGACAGCTTTGGCCTACTGGAACTGTTTGCGGCCGGCTCCCTCCCGTGAGACCATGTAATTAGGTATCCGCTGATCCGGGCTTGCTTCCACCAAAAGAAATTGTAGCTGCCGGAATATGCTGGTGCCATGAAATCCCCCCCGAACTCCCTTTTGCAAAGGGGGGAGCATTACAGGAAGCCAGATGACAAAAGATAGAATCAAGAAATTGGTCATTGCCAGGGGTTGGTTTTTCACAGAATAAGGCAACAATTACATTTGTAGGGGCGAGGCATGCCTCGCCCGCCGGTAAGGTGCATACATTCGTTTAGTAGAAACTTTTGCTCTAAGCGCGATATTTGTATTGTTTTCCGGTACGGGTTTGGGCGGCCCGTGGGCCGCCCCTACAAACCTGGCGGAGCATTAATAAAAGCAGGATCCTCCTTTTGGGCCGGCCTCGTCTATATTAAGCAAGATGAGTTTTGAACAACGCGCTTTCCTGTCATCCTGAGGGCGAAGCCCGGAAGAACCCTTGTTTTTGCTTGACGATTGCCAGGATTTTTAAAGTCCCCCTTTTTAAAGGGGGATTTAAGGGGATTTTAGGTTTATTATTGTCTAGTATAAAGCAACATTGTAATGTAGTATTGTAGGGAAGAAGATTGCTTATGGAAGAGGGAATCTAAATTGCGTCTCTCCAGGTATCTGTCCCTGGCCGGAGTGGCCTCCCGCCGCAAGGCCGAGCAGATTATCGCCTCCGGCAGGGTAGAGGTCAACGGAGACGTGGTAACCCTTCCCCAGCACCGGGTTGGGGCGGGCGACAGGGTCACCGTTGACGGCCGGGAGGTTGAACCGGCTGCAGAAAAATATTACCTTATCCTGGACAAGCCGGCCGGCTATCTTTCCACTGCCTCCGATCCCCACGGCCGGCCGACGGTGCTGGATATAATCGGTAAAATTCCGGCCCGCCTTTACCCGGTAGGGCGCCTCGATCTGGATACCACCGGGGTGCTGCTGTTGACAAATGACGGCGAACTGGCTTACCGGCTGACCCACCCGCGCTTTGGCGTGAAGAAAAGATACCGGGTCCGGGTTAAAGGGGTGCCGGATGCCGCTACACTGGCCCGGATGGCCCGGGGGGTGGAACTTGAAGAGGGGCTCACCGCTCCGGCGGAGGTGCGGCTGATCCGCCGACTTCCCGGCGGCGCCATGCTGGAGATCGTCCTTATAGAAGGACGGAAAAGGCAGGTCAAGCGGATGTGTGCCGCAGCGGGCCATCCCGTGGTGGAACTGCGGCGAACGGGATTTGCTTTTCTAACAGCCGCCGGGCTGAAAAGCGGCGGATACCGCCTGCTCACCGGAGGCGAGGTGAAGCGGCTGTACCGCCTCGTGGGCCTGCCGCCGCCGCGCTGCTCTAGCACCGGCCACAGCGTCTGAACTTCATTTACCGGTATGGCTCACAGTGTCGAAAAAAGTGCTTGCTCTTTTCCTGATAATAGGATATGCTTGTATTGGACATATATTTTTACAGGTGCCCTGTTAGGGGTTATAAGGGAAGCAGGTGCAAATCCTGCGCGGACCCGCCACTGTAACCGGGACCCTGCAGCATTAAACAGCCACTTCGCCGCCAGGGCGTGGGAAGGCTGCTGCAGGGGATGAACGGGAGCCAGGAAACCTGCCTGTAAAAAGACGTACTAAGCCTTCGTGGAGAGAGGGAGGTGCGTATTTTTTGGGCGCATATCAGGCTCGGCCACCATAGGCCGGGCTTTTTTGGAGGTCGGAAGTCGGAGGTCGGAAGTCGGAAAAAGATAAAGAATACAAAAAAATCTGGAGGGGTTGAAATAATGAAAAAATATTTGCTGCCGATAGCTGTGCTGATGATGGCTGTTCTGCTGCTGGCCGGATGCGGGGATAACAATAGCGGCGTGGGGGATGACGTGGATCTGCGCATTGTCTCTCTTATGCCGAGCAATACCGAAATCCTTTTTGACCTGGGCCTGGAAGAGGCGGTTGTGGGAGTAACAGATTATTGCAATTACCCGCCTGAACTGGAGAAAGCGGTGGAAGAGGGGCGGATCCAGCGTCTCGGAGACTCCTTTAACCTAAACGAGGAGCTGCTGGTCAGTCTCGAGCCGGACCTGGTTCTCTTCGGCTTCGGTTCCGATGCCGTTGAGCGCCTCACCGGGCTGGGGATCAAGTCAGAGGTAATTTATCCGGCAAGCCTGGAGGAGACCTATGCCAGCATCAGGCGCATCGGGGAGCTTACCGGGCGCCAGTCTGAGGCGGAGAAGCTGGCCGCCGACATGGAGGCGGCTGTAGATGCGGTTAAAGCGAAAGCTGAGGCCGTGCCTGACAACGAAAAACCGCGTGTCCTCATGCTCCTGGATCTCGATAATCTCTACGTTGCCGGAGCAGGGACGCTGGAAAACGAGCTCATTGCCGCAGCAGGCGGGATTAACGTGGCTGAAGCGGAAAGCTACGCCCAGATCAACGAAGAGGCGCTCATCGCTTATAATCCCGATATTATCCTCTGCAGCTTCCCATACCGGGACCGGATCCTTTCGGAGAAGGAGGCCTGGAAAGGCATTGCCGCGGTTCAAAATGACGCCGTTTTTGATATCGACGGAGACCTGATCAACCGCCCCACGCCGCGCCTGGTTCAGGGGCTGGAGCAGCTCTACGGGATTTTTTACCCGGGGCAGTAGCAGGGAGGAGCATTAATCATGCGGGGAAGGCGATTTCTCCTGTTCGCTCTTTTAATCTTCATCGCCGCCGGGGTGATGCTTGCCGCGGTGGGCATCGGCGCGGTGATGATGCCCCTGCGGGAGGTGGCCGGAATAATCTGGAGCGCGCTGCGCGGCGCGCTTTCCCGTCCCTTCACGCCGGCGGAGACGATTATCCTGCAGGTCCGCCTTCCCCGCATCTTGCTGGGCTTTCTCATCGGCGCATCGCTCTCGGTGGCGGGGACGGCTTTCCAGGGGCTGCTGCAGAACCCCCTGGCCGATCCCTATACCATCGGCGTATCCAGCGGCGCCGCCGTGGGAGCAACTGCGGCCATGCTTCTTTTCCCCGGGGCCGCGTCAACCTTTACCGTTCCCCTGGCGGGCTTTTGCGGCGCCCTGCTGGCCCTATTTGCCGTCTACAGGCTGGGCAGCGTGGGGGGGCGCCTGCCCGTGGTGACGGTGCTGCTGGCCGGGGTGGTGGTGAGCTCCTTTCTCTCGGCGGTAATCTCCCTGGGTATGCTCGTGGCGAATGAGCAGATGCGCAATATCTTTGTATGGCTGGCCGGAGGGCTGGGACAGAAAGGATGGCCCCTGCTACTTCTCATCATCCCCTACTTCATCATCGGCTTGGCTGTCCTGATCTACCTTTCCCGCGATCTCAACCTCATCCTTCTGGGAGAAGAGGATGCCCTCAGTCTCGGCGTGGAGGTGGAGCGGACAAAAAGATGGATCCTGGTGGCCGCCTCGCTGATTACCGCCGGGGCGGTTTCGGTCAGCGGGATGATCGGTTTTGTGGGCCTCATCGTGCCCCACGCCATGCGGATCATTATCGGGCCCGATCACCGCTATCTTTATCCGGCGGCCCTTCTCGGCGGGGGCATCTTTCTGGTGGCCGCCGATACCTTCGCCCGCACGGTAATCGCGCCGGCGGAGATCCCGGTGGGGATCATTACCGCCTTCCTGGGCGCGCCGTTTTTTATCTACCTGCTGCGCCGCCACCGTGAAAAGTACCGCTTCTAGGTGAGAAAAATGAGATTGCATATAGAAGTTAAAAAGCTCACATTCAGCTACGGCCCGGAAACTGTTCTCGACGGGGTTAGCTTGACGCTTGGCCAGGGCGATTTTATCGGCATTATCGGCCCGAACGGCAGCGGCAAGTCAACCTTTTTAAAAAACATGGCCGCAATTTTGACGCCCACGGGCGGTGAAATCATCATTGATGGCAAGGCGCTGCAGAACTGGAGAAGGCGCGACCTTGCCCGGAGGCTGGCCGTGGTCGGGCAGGGCGCCGGCGCCGGCTTCAATTTTTCGGTGGAAGAGATGGTGGCCATGGGGCGCTATCCCTACCTCGATCGCTTCGGCTCTCTTAAAGCCGGGGATCGCCGGGCGGTGGAGCGGGCCATGCACCTGACCGGCTGCTATCATTTACGGCATCGAGGGATATTTTCGTTAAGCGGCGGCGAGCGGCAGAGGGTGATCCTGGCTCGCGCCCTGGCCCAGGAGACCCCCTGCCTGCTGCTGGATGAGCCGACTTCATTTCTGGATCTGGGCTACCAGGTGGAGCTGCTGGAGCTGCTGCGCAGTTTAAACCTGCGGGAGCGGCTTACAGTAGTGGTGGTGATGCATGACTTGAACCTGGCCTCGCGCTATTGCCGCAAACTTTTCCTGCTTTACCGGGGCCGCATCCATGCCTGCGGCGGCCCCGAAGAGGTGCTTACCCGTGAGCATATTCTCGAGGTCTACCGGACCGAGGTCCTCATTGAGCCCCATCCCCTGGATGGGAAACCGCAGGTGATCCCCGTATCGACCGTCAATGCAGGTTCCGATAAAAACTTTCAGAAAAGGGTTCACCTCATCGGCGGCGGGGGCAGCGCCACGCCGCTGCTCAAGGAGCTTTTCATCAAGGGCTTCTCCCTTTCTGCCGGCGTGCTCAGCGTGGGGGACAGCGATTGGGCTACCGCGCGCCGCCTCGGGCTGCCCATGGTCGAAGAGGCTCCATTCTCTCCCATCAGCCCGCAGCGCCACAAGCAAAACCTGGAGCTGATTGAGGCGGCGGGAGCGGTGGTGCTGGCTCCTCTCTATGTCGGTCCCGGCAATTTGCCCAATGTGAAGGCGGCCCTTTATGCCCAGCAGCAGGAGCTGCCGCTTGTCGTGATCGACGATCCCGCCGTGGGCGAGCGCGATTTTACCGGGGGAGAGGGGGAGCTTCTTTACCGCCGCATGGCGGAGGGCGGCGCTCTCTTCCTTTCCCGCCCCGACGCCGATGCAATCATCAAATCTCTCTTCTCTTCCCCCAATGGCTAGTGTTGAGCTTCATTCCTAGCTGTTGGTTTTACTGCCATCTGCCCATTTCCGCTAAAAATACACCGGGCAGGCTGTGGAGCTCGCCCTAAAAATCATTTAGAAGTTTAAAAATCTTATATTTCCATAACCCTTTTCTAGTCCCGGCATATTATGCCATAGTAAAAATCTCTCACTTCTCACTTCTCAATAGCCCTATTTTTATAATCAATTGCAGGAATTAGCAGATATTAAGAGAATCTTATCAAAAAAGAACTTTTTATTTAAAGACGGCGACGGTAAGGAAGGGAGTAGACTATGTTGCGCTCATACAGGGATAAGGAGCGCCTCGAAAGCATCACTGAATTTCCAAAAACTATCACCACTGCAGAAGAGAAGCCCCCCTCAGCCAAGCTCAAGATTCGGGTGCGCTTTGATTACTGCGGCCTGCCTCGACCGGCGCGCTTCTTTTTTGGCGGCAAGGGAGCCAAGGAGGTAGCCGAAGAGATTCGCCAGCAGCAGACCAATATGTGGCGGAACATACCCATCCAGGGGGTGCATATCGAAGATATCGAATTTTTTGAGCTTTACACGGTCTATGACGAGGTTGAAGAGACATATGCTGCCTATGCGCCGGTTGAACTGCGGGCGACCATAGATTCGCTGGAGGAACTGCTGCGCTTCGTCAGCCGCGATGAATTCCGCAGAGTGGAATTCATCGAACCCGGGCGGCTTGCACTGACCAGCCGTGAGCTGGAGCGGTTGTTCTATAAATTTGGGGAGACGCTTCAACAGAGATTGAAAGAGCGGGAGATTAAATAAGGGGATCTGCCGGGCAAAGTATAAATTTCTCTCCTGGATACAAAATTATGGTCAGGAGGGGAATTTCAGGTGAACTATCTGCAGAGCTGGTTTCGCCGCCGGGCGGCGAGCTTGGAGCGTGTTCTCTTTACTTGCGCTGCCGTAATGCTTTCTTTGCTGCTGGTGAGCCAGTTGTTGATGATGAACGAGAAAGTGCGCTCTTTTATAAGCAAAGTGGATTCCCTTGAAGGACTTCCCTATCGGTGGCCGGCCGATTGACAGGCAGGTAAATTCTATGTTTTTAAGTAAAAAAGGTATTGGCTTAAAGATCTCGAAAAAGTAAATGATATGTCAATTAATCGCGGGTTAAAAATAGCCATTGACGGCCCGGCCGGTTCCGGGAAAAGCACGGTAGCGCGAGAGGTGGCCCGCCGATTAAAGCTCACCTATCTCGATACCGGGGCGATGTACCGGGCGATCACCCTGAAGCTGCTCCGGGAAAATGTCGATCTTACGGATACTGGCCAGGTCGAAAAGGTTTTGGAGCGGACCGTTATCTTAACGGGTCCTGATGAGCGGATATATCTTGACGGAGAAGATGTCACCGCAGAGATCCGGACGCCGCAGGTCAATGCTGCGGTTTCCCGGGTGGCGGAGTTGACGGCGATCAGGCGGAAGCTGGTTCAACAGCAGAAGGAGATCGCCGCCTATGCGGAGGGCATCGTCATGGAAGGGCGGGATATTTCTTCACGAGTGATGCCGGATGCTACTCACAAATTTTATCTTGATGCCGCCTTAACGGAAAGGGCCCGCAGGCGGATGCGGGAGCAGCATTCCAAAGGCCTGTTTCTCTCTTTTGAAAGTGTCTACAATGAAATAAAAGAGCGTGACCGCATCGATTCCGAGAGGGCTGACTCCCCCCTGGAGATTGCTCCCGGTGTACAGGTCATCGATACGACGGACTTGCCGGTTGAGGAAGTAGTAGAGCGGGTGTTACAGGCAGTCAACCGGCATCGGACTTGAAGGGAGTGGCTCTCTTGCTCTATCGCTTCGGTCATTTCATTTTCGCAATTTTTTATCGTATTTTTTATCGCCGCCGGGTTTACGGCAGGGAAAATTTCCCCAAACAGGGCCCGCTGATTATTTGTGCCAATCATATCAGCTGGCAAGATCCCCTCGCCATCGGCAGCGCGCTGCCGCCGCATTTTAAAATAAAGTTTATGGCCAAAGACGAGTTGTTTCGCAACCCCATTGCCGCGTATGTTTTGCGCAAGATAGGAGCCTTTCCGGTTAACAGGCAGACTGCCGATTACGGGGCCGTCCGGCGCGCTTTTCAAATATTGAACGAGGGCGGTGTGCTGGGCCTCTTCCCCGAAGGCACCCGCGGCATAGCGGGACAACTTCAGAAAGCGCAAAAGGGAGCCGCCTTGCTGGCAGGACGCACTGGCGCTCCGCTTCTGCCCGTGCTGATAACCGGTCCCTATCGCCTGGGGGGCCCTTTGCGAATTATCTGCGGACCTCTATTTCGCATCCCCAGGCTGAAATATAAAAATAGGGATGAGAAGAAAGCATTCCTGGAAGAAAACAGCAGGATAATCATGGATCATTTGCGAGAACTTTTTCCTGCTGATAATAATACCTGTATTGATTAAGCTATCATGTGCAAGGCTTAAATTGGAGTGAAATTATTGCGTATCCGCATCGCTGAACATGCCGGCTTTTGCTCGGGCGTCAAGGAAGCTGTTGAAAGAACCCTTCAGGAATCCGCACGCTGCGGCGGTGTCTACACCCTGGGACCGCTGGTCCACAATGAAGCCGTCATTGATTATCTGGCCCGGCACAATGTCATCGCGGTCAATGATCCGGGAGAGGCGGCGGAGGGTATCTTGATAATCCGCACACACGGCGTCCCCCCCGCGGTGTTGGAGGAAGCAGCCCGGCTGGAACGGCTGACAGTGCTTGATCTGACCTGTCCAAAGGTCCGGAGGGTTCAGAGGCTGTCGCGGAAGCTGGCTGAGGACGGGCTTCAGATTGTCATCTACGGAGATGCCCGGCACCCGGAGGTGAAGGGAATTATCGGCTGGGCCGGGGAAAAAGCAGAGATCTATGTCGTAACCTCCGTGGAAGAGTTAAAAAGCATTTCCATAAAACCTTCGGCTGCCCTTATTGCCCAGACTACCGGGGATCGAGCTGTTTATGAAGAGCTTAAGGCCCTATTTTTACAGCTCTGTCCCGGTGGGAAGGTTTATGATACATTATGCCCCGAAACGGGGATACGGCAGCAGGAAGCCATCCGGCTGGCCTCAGAAGTCGAGGCCATGGTGGTGGTCGGAAGTACTGCCAGCGCCAACACCAAGGCCCTGGCCGAAACCTGCAGGCGCCTGAGACCGACCATAACGGTGGAGGGCGCAGGGGAGCTTGATCAAAAATTTCTGCGGGAATACCGTTTGATTGGCGTGACTGCAGGTGCATCAACTCCCCACTGGATGATTAAGGAGGTAGTGGAAAGAATGGAGAACGAGAAGCTGGAAATGGGAACAGAATTTGCAGAGGAGGGTCTGGAGGAAGAGACAGTTGGGAAAGCAGGAGAGATGGAACTAGAGCAGCAAGAAGAACAGGTGGAAAGAGATCAGGAAGAAAAAGTTGCAGATGTGATTGAAGAAGAAGTGAAAGACGGGGCTGAAGAAGAGCAGGGAGCTCTCCAGGCAGAGGCAACTAAAGAAGAAGCAGTTGAAGAGGCGGAAGCGGAAAATGCTGCCGCAGAGGATTTCGATTTTACCGAAAGCCTTAACCTGGTTCAGGTGGGTGAGCAGGTTAGCGGAAAGGTGGTTCGGGCTGCGGCGGATGAGGTATACCTGGATATCGGCTACAAGAGTGAAGCTCTGCTGCCGGCCAGAGAAGTATATTTGCAAGAGGGGGAAGACCTGGCCGGCCGGTTTGAGCCGGGGCAAGAAATAGAGGTTACGGTTATCGATATTGATGAACAGGAAAGCAAAGTTGTTGTCTCTCACAAGCGCCTGGCCCGTGAAAAGAGATGGCAGGAACTGGCCCGGCTTCTTGAAGAAGGAGCCACCGAGGAGAGAAAGGTAAAACAGGTCGTCAATGCGGGAATGGTCATAGATTTAGGCGAGGGGATCGAAGGGTTTATGCCCGGTTCCCTGGTAGACCTGCGTTATGTCCCCGATTTCAAGCCTTTTATTGGGGAGAAGGTCAAATTCAAGGTGATTGAGCTTAACCGGGAGAAGGACAAGGTGATCTTGTCGCGGAAAAAAGTTCTTGAAGAAGAAAACCAGCGCAAGAAAGAGGAAACCCTGCAGTCGCTGGAGATCGGTTCAATTATCCCGGGCGTGATCAGGCGCCTGACCGACTTCGGCGCCTTTGTCGATGTAGGCGGCATTGACGGGCTGGTCCATATATCGGAGATTTCCTGGGAACGCGTAGCTCATCCCCAGGAGGTGGTGAAGGTGGGCCAGGAGATTGAGGTGAAAGTGCTCGATGTAATTCCCGAAAAAGAGCGGATTAGCCTGAGCCTGCGGCAGACCCAGCCCGATCCCTGGACGAAGGCGATGCAGGAGCTGAAGAAAGATGAGGTAATTAGAGGCAAGGTCACCCGCCTGGTTAATTTCGGCGCCTTTGTAGAGCTGAGACCCGGAGTGGAAGGGCTGGTCCACATTTCACAAATTGCAGATTACCATGTTAAGCATCCCTCGGAAGTGCTTCAGGAAGGTGAAGAGGTGGATGTTAAGATACTCGAATTAAAGCCTGAAGCGAAACGGATCGGCCTGAGCATTAAAGAGGTCCGTAAAAGCACTTATAACGCCAACCCGGGAGAGACCGATGCCGGTGACGCCGGCACGGTAACCCTGGGAGATGTCTTTGGCGATCTCTTCGAGCAGGAGGGCACTTCTGAAGGGGATGAGGGCAGTTTGCCGGAAGAAGCGCCGGAGGAACAGGAGAACGCGGAAGAGTAGATGGGGAGGCTAAGCCGCAAGGACGAACATATTATCATCCTGCTGAAACAAAGACCCGGCCTTGCGGACTTTTCCGACATCCATTTTGTGCATAATTGCTTGCCTGAGCGCGATCTGGACGAGGTGACCCTGGAAACAAGCTTGCTGGGAAGAAAGCTGGGGTCGCCTCTTTTTATTAATGCCCTGACCGGGGGCACGCCCCTGTCGAAAAGGGTGAACGCGGCTCTTGCCGGCGTGGCCAGGGACTGCGGCCTGGCGATGGCGTTGGGGTCGCAGATGGCAGCCCTGGACGATCCTCTCGTTGAAGATACCTTCAAGGTAGTGCGCGAAGTTTACCCGGAGGGGCTGATCTGGGCAAACCTGGGCTCTTACGCCACCCCGGAGCTGGCCCGCCGGGCCATTGAAATGGTCGATGCAGCGGCGCTGCAGATACACCTGAACGTGCCCCAGGAACTGGCCATGAGGGAGGGCGACTGCCGTTTCCGCGGCACCCTGCGGCGGATTAAAGAGATTGCTGCGGCGGTGGAGCGACCGGTGATTGTCAAGGAAGTGGGCTTTGGCATCGCCCGGGAGCAAGCCAAGCTCTTGATCGAAGCCGGCGCCGCGGCTATAGATGTAAGCGGACGCGGCGGCACCAATTTTATGGCCATAGAGGGCCGCCGCTCCCGGCGCCCTCTTTCCCCTGAATTCCTCACCTGGGGCCTTCCTACTGCAGTGTCTCTACTCGAGGTGCTTGACGCTGCTGCCGGAAAAGCCGAGGTGATTGCCTCCGGAGGCATGTTCTCCAGCCTAAATATCGCCAAGGCCCTGGCGCTCGGCGCGCAGGCGGTTGGCATTGCCGGTTATCCCCTCTACCTGCTGATAAAACGCGGCCGCCGCGCCTTGTTCCGGGAGATAAGAAGGATCGAGCGGGAACTGCGCCACATCTTGCTCATGACCGGCTCGGCTTCGCTGGAGGAGCTGCGCCAAGTCCCCTTGGTCATTACCGGCTTCACCGGAGAATGGATGAAGCAGCGCAATCTCCGCCATCCGCGGAAAGAGGTCGGAGGTCAGAAGTCAGAAGTCGGAGGAGACTAACGTACCGACCTTGTGGGAAAGAGATCCCACCCCCGTTTCCGGTTGTAGGCCCGAGCCTGAACCGCTTATCGCTGCCATCTGTGGCTTAAGACTTCCACTTACGACTGGAAGGTAACATTTCAGAAAATCCTGGTTTGGCGCTTTATCGTCTGACCTCTGACCTCCGACCTCTGACCTCTGAATTCCGGCCGCCCCTACAAACCTGGCGGAGCTCGGGCGGCCGCAAGGGCCGCCTCTACATTACTATGTAAACCATTCTGTGTGCATCCTACTTTGGCATATCTTATGAGGAGCAGGCATGCCTCAATCCCCTCCGACCTCCGACCTCCGACCTCCGATTTCTGTTGTATAAAAGCGGTATGAGCGGAGAAGATAAACAGGAGAAGAGCGGAGCAGAGCAGGTCAAAGCAGTTTATCCCTGCAGTAATTAAGGAGGCTTGATTATGCCTGTGGGAATGATTCTTCTGCTGGGCATCTCCATCCTTATATTCCTCGGGCTGGCCCAGAGGGTCCTGGACCGGCTGGGCTTAACCGATCGGACTGCCCTTCTATTTATTGCGGCCATGCTTGTCGGCGGTTTTCTGCCCGAGATTCCCCTGACCGGAACCCTCTCCATAAATATCGGCGGCGGGCTGATCCCCATCGCTCTGGTAGTATATCTTTTTGTCAAAGCCGGCACCGCCAGGGAGAGAACCCGCGCCGCGGTGGCCATGCTGGCCTCGGCGGTGGTAACTTATATTGTGCTAAAAATATTTCCCCTCGAGCCGACCTATGCTTTTCTCGTCGATCCCCTTTACCTGGTAGCCCTTATTGCCGGGGTGGCCGGCTACCTGGCCGGGCGTTCCCGCAGGTCAGCCTTTATCGCCGGTGTGGGAGCCATTGTTTTGAATGATATTTTTACCCGTATCGAGCTTTTTGCCCGGGGCGCCAAGAGCAATCTTGTCATTGGCGGGGCCGGTATTTTCGACGCTGTCCTGGTCTCAGGGCTCATCGCTCTCGGCCTGGCAGAGCTGATTGGTGAAATCCGTGAACGGCTGGGCGGCGAGCCCGGCGAGGGTTATCCCGAAGAACTCCGGGAAGGGCTGCGCGAGCCGGGCAGCGGCCGCCATGACGGGGAAGAAGGCGAATAGAAGCGCATGCCAATGTCCGAGTCTACTAACTGTAGGAGAAATGATGATCTATGAAAGCAACCCATAAGCGGGCGGTAGTTTTGGCTCTGGTCATCCTGTTAGGCGCTTTTGCCGCCGGCAGCAAGGCTGCAGAAAATTTCTTTGACTTATTTAATCTTAGCGAAAGCAGAGACGGCTATTACACGATGAAGGACCTGAAGGACGGCTCGCCGGTCCTGCGCACAGCACGCATCCTTCATCCCGGCGATGAGTATATCGATGAGGCTAATCGCTATTATCGCGTGGTCAGGCTCGAAGAAAAGACCGCATGGGTGGAGCAGGTTAAATCAAAGGGCCCTCTTGCAGGGGAAATCCGGGGCCCGCTTTCCACCGGCGGGGAGATGGCGGCCGCAGGCGATCAAAAAGGGAAACCGGCGGTGGGCATTTACCATACCCATGGCGCCGAATCGTATGTTCCCTCTGACGGAACCGATACCATCGACCAGGGCGGCGGTATCCTGCAGGTCGGGGATACCCTGGCCAAAGCCCTTGAGAATAAGGGGTTTGATGTTAACCACGTTCGTGAACCGCATACTCCCCATGATGCCGGCGCCTACCAGCGCTCCCGCCGGACAGCGGAAAAACTGCTTACCCAAGGAGATCAAATTATATTTGACATGCACCGCGATGCCGTGCCTCCCGAAGAATACGAAGAGGAAGTGGAAGGAGAGGAAGTCACCAAGATCCTGCTGGTCGTGGGACAGCAGAATCAAAACGCGGACAATAACCGGAACTTTGCCCTTAAACTGAAAGAGATTGCGGATAAAGAACATCCCGGGCTGATCAAGGGGATCCTGGGAGCGCAGGGCAACTACAACCAGGACCTCACTTCGCAGGGAATACTGCTCGAAGTGGGGGCGCATGAAAATGAGAGGGAAGACGCAGAAAATGCGGTGGCTCTCTTTGCCGATGTGGTGGAGATATACGTTGCCGGTTCCGCCGCCTCTCCCGGAGAAACCGCTCAGAGCAACCGCCTTTCCCTGGGCAGTGTTTTAAAAGTATTTCTGCTGCTGGCGGCGGTTCTTCTGGCTTACCTGCTCATCGCCGCGGGCAGCCTGGAGGAGTTTAAACGGAAAATCAGTAATTTCTTCCGGCGAGAATTTGCCGATCTGCGCAATTTCAACCGCAGGGATCGCGGCGGCCGTAAGGATGAGTAAAGCTCCGGCTTCTCTGTTTGGGTGATAACTTGGAGAGATACTTGACGGCCACTCTTCTCGGTATCGGCTTCGGGTTCGCGGCGCGCTGCCTTATGCTGCGCTCAGATTACCGCCAGTATCCCGCTTATCCTCACGGGTATGTGACCCATCTCTCCCTGGGCTTGATTGCGGCGCTGCTGGGCGCCCTGGCTGTGCCGGCGCTGCTGGAAAGGGAATTTACTGCTGTAACTTTCCTCTCATTGGCGGCAACCCAGTTCCGCGATATTCGTGAAATCGAGCGGGAAACCTTAAGCAAGCTCGACATTTCAAACCTGGTTGCAAGAGGGCCCGATTACATCGAAGGAATTGCCCGCGTTTTTGAAGCGCGCAATTACCTGGTCATGCTCATTGCCCTGCTTGTGAGCGGATTGACCTACCTGACCAATGTTTTAGCCGGTATAATTATGGGCGCATTTGCCCTCCTGGGCGCGCTGCGCCTGATGCGCGGGCCTGTCATCGGCCAGATTGCCACCGTCCGCCCGGGCCGGATTAGCTTCAAGGGCCCCAACCTCTTTGTCGAAGATATTCATTTCATGAACCTGGCCCGCGAAGAAGTCCGCCGCACCGTTCTCGCCCGGGGACTGGGCGTGGTTATAGAGCCCTTTGACGACAACGCCCGCGAAATCCTGGCTAATAACGGGCAGCGTATGGCCATCGCCCACGATGCCGCCACCCAGCTCGGGATCTACCGGGATGTTGATACCGCTGAATTTACCCCCATTCTCAGGCGGGATCTGGATACCGGCCGGATCGCCCTGCTCATCCTGCCCCTGGAAAAGGATATGGATTGCCTGGTTAGTGCGGTAAAGAATGTTCCCGTACTGGAGAGTTCTACTTCCCGCCCGCTGAAATCGCGGGCTGGCCGCGGCGCGGCAGACTGAAGGTCGAAAAGAGAGGTCCGGAGGCCGTTGAAAACCCAGATTAGCAAATATATTCTTGCTGTAGTCACCCTTGATCCGGCGCTGGTCGGCAGCGGCGGAGCCCCGGTTTTTGTCGCCCGCGACCGGGCGGAGCAAGATCGCATAGCCACCTACCTGGCCCGGATAACCGAAGGGGTAGTTCACGACCTTGAAAACGGCGTTTACATCCTGGTCAAGCACTAATGATTATAGTCTATTACAGCCGGAATTCGCCATGGCCGGCCCTGTTGGCCTCGATGAGGCATTGCCGTCCCGCCTTGCTGCCGGAACAGGCCTGGCGGGAAGCGGCAGCCTGGATGAAGGCAAATTACTGCCCGGGCGGGCAGTCCTATTTTCTAAAGCGCTTCGGTGAGAGTTCCGGCGGTGACACTATTTACCTGATGAGCTCCGTCGTTCCGGCGCTTTTTCTTAAACGCACCCTGAATGGATTGCTCGAGCTCACGGGAAGCGGCGGCCAAGTGCTTCTGGCTGCTTTTCCCCTTTACTGGAAGAGGCGGTGGGAATATTGCAGTTCAGGCCGGAAGAGAGCCTGCTGGATGGAGATCGAAGCCCTGGTGGAGCGGACCAGGCTGCAGGTCGAGCTGGTTAAGCGGCGATGATTGTAATTTTTCAATGCTTCGGCGGCACACACACTTCCGTGGTGGCAGCATTTATTTACCTGGGGCGGCTGCCCCGGACGCGGCAGCCGCGACTGGATGAAATCCTGGCCCTGCCTTACTTTGACCGAGCCGGCAGAGCTGAAGTGGGGACGCTTCATTATGCAGGCAGAAACCCGGGGGGCAACTCCGTGTTTATTCTGGGGAGCAGGCACTGGGGCGCAGAGGTCAGGGGACAGGCCGCGGCGCTTTTAAGGCTGGCCGCATCTCCAATGCCCAAAGTGGCGGTAATTGATTGCCTTCCCCATGTGACCCTGCCTGTCCGGCTGGGCGGTTATATTTCGCAGCGGCTCGGCTTAACCGCAATTGGGCGCCCCCTGGTTGGCCGGGGAATTCTCTGGAATTATTCCCGGATCCTCGAGCTGGTGGAGCTCTTTGAACGGGATCCCACCCCTAATCTTCTGTAAAGTGCAAGAAAACTAGACTACCAGTTTTAGCAGAAGGCGTTTCTTAACTTTCAATGGGACCCGTAAAAATTAAAAGTAAACCTGCCCGGCACATATTTTACCTTTTTTCTCGCGTCGAGTTGGTGAAATTTGACACGGGCTTGATAGATCGGGATAATAAAATAGACTTTACCGGTTAAGGGGGGTACCCGGTTGGGAGGTAATATCGTCGCCATCGTCGGGCGGCCCAATGTGGGTAAATCTACCTTATTCAACCGCCTTACTGCGACGCGGGCGGCCATCGAGGAGAAGAAGCCCGGAGTTACACGGGATCGCCTTTACGGCAGCGCTGAATGGCAGGGAGAGAGTTTCATTCTTATCGATACGGGCGGAATCAGCTTTGATCGGGACGATCCCCTGACCCGGCAGGTGCGCCGCCAGGCCGATCTGGCCATTGAGGAAGCCCAGGTGATTATTTTTCTGCTTGACGGCCGGGAGGGCCCGGTCCCGCTGGATATGGAGATCGCCGACAGGCTGCGCCGAAGCGGCAAGCCTGTAATACCCGTGGTTAACAAGCTGGATCAACCGGCGGACATGGGCGAAGCCACGGCTTTCTACAGCCTGGGCATGGGCGATCCGCTGCCTATTTCTGCGGCTCACGGGCGCGGTACAGGCGACCTGCTCGATCGAATCTGCGAACTGCTTCCCGAGGAGCCGGCGGACACCGGGCCGGCAGAGGATGCCATCAAGGTGGCCCTGATCGGCCGGCCCAATGTGGGCAAGTCGCAGCTGCTTAATACTATCCTGGGGCGGGAGCGGGTAATTGTCAGCGATACTCCGGGGACAACCCGCGATGCCATCGATACTCCCTTTAACTATGACGGACGTCACTACGTCCTTATTGATACCGCCGGAGTGCGCCGGAAAAGCAGGGTCAAGGAGGCGGTTGAATATTACAGTGTAATCCGCTCGCTGAGAGCGATTGAGCGCGCCGATATAGCCCTGCTGCTGCTCGATGCGGCAGAGGGGATTGCCGAGCAGGACCGGAAGCTGGCCGGATATACTGACCAGGCCGGCCGGGGCCTGATTATCGGTGTAAACAAGTGGGATCTAACCAAGGAGAGACAGCAGGCGCGGCGGGAGTGGCTGGAGGAAATTTCCCGCGCCTTTGCTTTTGCTCCTTATGCAGAAGTTATCTTCCTTTCCGCCTTAACCGGCAGCCGGGTGCAGTCTCTTTTTCCTCTATTTGACAGGGTGCGGCAGGAGCTCTACAGGCGGGTGCCCACATCGCTGCTGAATGAGCTGGTCATCGATGCCCTGGCCGTAAATCCGCCTCCTTCACACAAGGGGAAGCGGTTGAAAATCTACTACGCCTCACAGGTGGCGGTAAAGCCGCCCAGCTTCGTCTTTTTTGTGAATAATCCTCAATTCATGCACTTTTCTTACCGGCGTTACCTGGAAAACAGGCTCCGCGAAGCCTTTGACTTTAGCGGCGTCCCGCTGCGCCTTAAGATCAGGGCGCGCCGGGAAAAGGAGGACTGAAAATATGGGCTATCTGTCTGTGGGAGCCGCTTACTTGATGGGCTCGATTCCCTTCGGTTATATTTTTACCAGGATTTTTAGAAAGGTTGATATCCGCCGCTACGGCAGCGGCAATATTGGAGCGACCAACGTGCTCCGCCTGATGGGCTGGCGCGCCGCGCTGCCGGTGTTCCTGCTCGACGCCGGAAAGGGAGCCGCTGCGGTTCTGCTGGCCCGCGCCTGCAGCGGCGAGACCATCATCGTGCTGGCTGCCGCTCTGGCCGTGCTGCTGGGTCACTGTTTTCCGCTCTTTCTAAAATTTAAAGGAGGCAAGGGGGCGGCCACCGGTGTGGGCTTGCTCATCCCTATTTCCGCTGCCGTGTGCGCCGCCGCAGTTTTGCTTGCAGTTATCGTCATTGCCCTGACCCGCTACGTTTCCCTCGGTTCAATTGCCGGGGCCTTTTCAGTCCCTTTTCTATTTCTGCTCTTCGGATTCGATCCGCTCTATGTCATATTCGGAGCGGCGATGGCGCTGCTGGTGATCCTGCGGCACCGTGAAAATATCGGGCGCTTAATAAACGGGACAGAGGCCAGGTTCGGTCAAAAGATCAACCCCCGCGGCAAGGAGGAGAGCTAGTGGAGGCGGCGGTAGTCGGAGCGGGAGGCTGGGGAACGGCGCTGGCGGTTTTGCTGGCGGATAAAGGCTGCCGGGTCAGCTTCTGGATGCGGAGCCAGGATGTCTACAGGAAGATAATTCTCAAAAGGGTGAACGAAGACTATCTTCCCGGCGTCAGGCTGGGCGAAACAATACGGCCCACGGTGGAACTCGAGGAGGCGCTGCGCGGAAAGGAGCTGGTCATCTTTGCCGTTCCTTCGCATGGGCTGCGCGCCGTTGCCGCTGCCGCCGCGCCTTACCTGCCGCCGCGGGCAGTGATAGTAAATGCGGCCAAGGGGCTGGAAGATCCGCGCCGCCTGCGCCTTTCGCAGGTCTTACGTGAAGAGCTGCCGGAAACGCTGCACGGGCGGATTGCCGTCATCTCCGGTCCCAACCATGCTGAAGAAGTCTCCCGGGGCCTTCCTTCAGCCACTGTGGCCGCCTCGATGGTGGCGGAGACGGCGCGGCAGGTCCAGGAAATGCTGATGACCCCTTATTTCCGGGTCTATACAAACCCGGACCTCGTTGGCGTGGAGCTGGGCGGGGCGCTGAAAAACGTTATCGCCATCGGGGCGGGGATTGTGGAAGGGCTGGGGCTGGGTGACAATTCCAAGGCGGCGCTGGTGACGCGCGGCCTGGCCGAGATGATCCGCCTGGGTAGAGCCATGGGCGCCCAGGCTCGCACTTTTTCCGGCCTCTCGGGACTGGGTGATCTTTATGCTACCTGCAGCAGTTTGCACAGCCGCAACCGGGCGGTGGGCTATAAACTGGGACAGGGAATGCGTTTCGGAGAGATTGCTGCCGGGATGCGCACGGTAGCCGAAGGGGTCAACACCACGCGTGCCGCCGCCGAGCTTTCCCGGAAGATCGGCGTGGAGATGCCCATCACTGCAGAGATATACCGGATTCTCTTTGAGGGTAAACTGCCGCGGAAAGCTGTGGAAGAATTGATGCTGCGCGAAAAAAAGGCGGAAGACGAAGAGATTGCCTTTGAAAAATGATTGTCATCCTGCGCCCTGCAAAGTTTGTAGGGG
>Ga0208564_1000114_pt1 | contig 75103 bp, 84 predicted proteins | sample AD_UKC073_MetaG_FD_184439 | JGI IMG/M metagenome (GOLD analysis project Ga0208564, IMG submission 184439) | Active sludge microbial communities of municipal wastewater-treating anaerobic digesters from USA - AD_UKC073_MetaG (SPAdes) (version 2) | ecosystem: Engineered > Bioreactor > Anaerobic >... | reverse complement strand
AAGCACAGCCCGCGCAACCCCGGCTGGTTCGACCGCGACCGTTTTGTGCTGTCCAACGGCCATGCGTCGATGCTGATTTACTCGGTGCTGCACCTGACCGGCTACAAGCTGCCCATCAGCGAACTGAAGAACTTCCGCCAGCTGCACAGCAAGACCGCCGGCCACCCCGAAGTGGGTGTGACGCCTGGCGTGGAAACCACCACCGGCCCGCTGGGCCAGGGCATCACCAATGCCGTGGGCTTCGCACTGGCCGAGAAGCTGCTGGCCAAGGAGTTCAACCGCGAAGGCCATGCCATCGTGGACCACAACACCTACGTCTTCCTGGGCGACGGCTGCCTGATGGAAGGCATCAGCCACGAAGCCGCCGCGCTGGCCGGCGCCTGGAAGCTGAACAAGCTGATCGCGCTGTACGACGACAATGGCATCTCCATCGACGGCCCGGTGGCGCCCTGGTTCATCGACGACACCGCCCGCCGTTTTGAGGCCTATGGCTGGAACGTCATCCGCGGTGTGGACGGCCATGACGCCGCTGCCGTGTCTGCTGCCATCGGCGAGGCCAAACTGTCGGCCGACAAGCCCACCCTGGTGATCTGCAAGACCGCCATCGGCAAGGGCTCGCCCAACCGCGCCGGCACCGCCAAGGCCCACGGCGAGCCGCTGGGTGCCGAGGAAATCGCGCTGACCCGCGAGGCCCTGGGCTGGAGCAGCGAACCCTTCAGCATCCCCAAGGACATCGCCGCCGCCTGGGACGCCAAGGCCCGTGGCCTGGAGCAGGAAGCCGCATGGGACGTGCGTTTCGCCGCCTACAAGGCCGCCTTCCCCGCGCTGGCCAAGGAGTTCGAGCGCCGCATGAAGGGCAACCTGCCCAAACATTTCGCCCAGACCGCCGTGGACGCCGTGATCGCCGCCCACACCAAGGCCGAGACCGTGGCCAGCCGCAAGGCCAGCCAGATCGCACTGGAAGCCTTCACCGCTGCGCTGCCCGAGCTGCTGGGCGGTTCGGCTGACCTGACCGGCTCCAACCTCACCAACACCAAGAGCACGCCCAACCTGCGCTTCGACGTAGCAGGCGACGTGGTGCAAACTCCCGCCGCCGACGGCACGCTGGTGGGTGGCCGCCACATCAACTACGGTGTGCGTGAATTCGGCATGGCCGCCATCATGAACGGCATTGCGCTGCACGGTGGTTTTATCCCCTACGGCGGCACCTTCCTGACCTTCAGCGACTACAGCCGCAACGCCATCCGCATGGCTGCGCTGATGAAGCAGCGTGTCATCCACGTGTTCACCCACGATTCCATCGGCCTGGGCGAAGATGGCCCGACCCACCAGTCGATCGAACACGCCGCCAGCCTGCGCCTGATCCCCAACCTGGACGTGTGGCGTCCCGGTGACACGGCCGAGACCGCCGTGGCCTGGAGCGTGGCCCTGTCCAACCGCAACAAGCCCACCGCACTGCTGCTGAGCCGCCAGAACCTGCCTTACGCCCCCAAGGCCGACCTGGGCGAGATCAGCCGTGGCGCCTATGTGCTGAGCGAGCCTGCCGATGTGGGCGTGAAGAAGAAGGCCCAGGCCGTCATCATCGCCACCGGCTCGGAAGTGCAGCTGGCGCTGAAGGCCCAGGCCTTGCTGGCCACGGAGCACAAGATCGCCGTGCGTGTGGTGTCCATGCCCAGCACCACCACCTTCGATGCGCAGAGCACCGACTACAAGGCCGAAGTGCTGCCCCAGGGCCTGCCGCGCATCGCGGTGGAAATGGGTGTCACCGACGGCTGGTGGAAATACGGCGTCGCCGCCGTCGTGGGCATCGACACCTACGGCGAATCGGCCCCCGCGCCGGTGCTGTTCAAACACTTCGGCTTCACCCCCGAAAACGTCGCTGACACCGTGCGCAAGGTGCTGGCCCGCTAACGATTCATTTCATCCCAGGAGCAAGACGAATGGCTATCAAGATTGGTATCAACGGCTTCGGCCGCATCGGACGTAACGTGCTGCGCTCGGCGCTGCAGAACTTCAGCGACATCGAAGTGGTCGGCATCAACGACCTGCTGGAGCCCGACTACCTCGCCTACATGCTGCAGTACGACAGCGTGCACGGCCGCTTCGACGGCACCGTGGCGGTGGAAGGCAACACCCTCATCGTCAACGGCAAGAAGATCCGCCTGACGCAAGAGCGTGACCCTGCCAACCTGAAGTGGAACGAAGTCGGCGCCGAAGTGGTGATCGAGTCCACCGGCCTGTTCCTCGACAAGGTGACGGCCCAGAAACACATCGACGCCGGCGCCAAGAAGGTCATCCTGTCCGCACCCAGCAAGGACGACACCCCCATGTTCGTCTTCGGCGTGAACTGCAAGACCTACGCTGGCCAGGCCATCATCTCCAACGCCTCGTGCACCACCAACTGCCTGGCCCCCATCGCCAAGGTGCTGAACGACAAGTGGGGCATCAAGCGCGGCCTGATGACCACCGTGCACGCTGCCACCGCCACGCAGAAGACCGTGGACGGCCCGTCCAACAAGGACTGGCGCGGCGGCCGCGGCATCCTGGAAAACATCATCCCCAGCAGCACCGGCGCCGCCAAGGCCGTGGGTGTGGTGATTCCCGAGCTGAACAAGAAGCTGACCGGCATGTCCTTCCGCGTGCCCACCTCCGACGTGTCGGTGGTGGACCTGACGGTCGAGCTGAACAGCGAAGCCAGCTACGAAGAAATCAAGGCCGAAATGAAGGCGCAGTCCGAAGGTGCTCTGAAGGGCATCCTCGGCTACACCGAAGACAAGGTGGTGGCCACCGACTTCCGTGGCGATACCCGCACCTCCATCTTCGACGCCGACGCCGGCATCGCGCTGGACAAGACCTTCGTCAAGGTGGTGAGCTGGTACGACAACGAATGGGGCTACTCCAACAAGTGCCTCGAAATGGTCCGCGTCGTCTCGAAGTAAGCGGCTCCCGGCAACGGCCATGCTCCCCAGCATGGCCGTTTTTACATTCCCCCGAGGTGACTCAACAGAAGGCACCCGGTGTCGCCCCTCCATCCAGAGAACCATGACTGCTTTTATCCAGAAGACCCTTTCCCTGTCCGCCCTCCTGGCCCTGGCTGCTGCCGCGCATGCACAAGACGTACAGACCGTCAAGATTGGCCACGCGGGCCCCACCTCGGGCGGCATTGCCCACATCGGCAAGGACACCGAAAACGGCGTGCGCCTGGCCATTGAAGAGCTCAACACCCAGAACCTGGTGATCGGCGGCAAGAAGGTCCACTTCGAGCTGGCCGCCGAAGACGACGCGGGGGACCCGCGCCAGGCCACCGCCGTGGCGCAGAAGTTCTGCGACGCCAAGGTTGCGGGCGTGGTGGGCCACCTGCAGTCGGGCACCACCATCCCGGCCTCGGGTTTCTATGCCAAGTGCGGCATCCCCCACATCACCTCGGCCGCCACCAACCCCGACCTGACCAAGCCCGGCCACCCCACCACCTTCCGTCTGATCGCCAATGACAACGCCCTGGGCGCCGCGCTGGCCCTGTTTGCCGCCGACGCGCTGAAGGTGAAGAGCGTGGCCATCATCGACGACCGCACCGCCTACGGCCAGGGCGTGGCCAATGTGTTCAAGACCACCGCCCAGCAAAAGGGCATCCAGGTCGTGGCCGAGGAGTTCACCAACGACAAGGCCACCGACTTCATGGCCATCCTCACCGCCATCAAGAGCAAGAAGCCCGACGCCATCTTCTACGGCGGCCTCGACGCCCAGGCCGGCCCGATGCTGCGCCAGCTGGAGCAACTCGGCATGGGCGATGTGAAATTCTTCGGCGGCGACGCGTTGTGCACCGAAAAGCTGGGCGAGCTGTCGAGCAAGGCCAGCACCTTGGCCCATGTGACCTGCGCCACGGGCGGCGCCTCGGTGGCGAAGATGCAGGGCGGTGCCGAATGGAAGAAGCGCTACGACGCCCGCTTCCCCGGCCAGTTCCAGATCTACAGCCCCTACGCCTACGACGCCACCTACGTGCTGGTGGACGCCATGAAGCGCGCCAACTCCACCGACCCCAAGGTGTACCTGCCCGCACTGGGCAAGACCCACTACAAGGGCGTGACCGCCAACATCGCCTTCACCCCCAAGGGTGAGCTGACGACGCCCGCCGTGACGCTCTACGCCTACAAGGATGGTGTGCGTACGCCGCTGAACTAACCGAGCGCCTTTGCTTGGCGCTACCAGGATGTCCATGCCGCCCCTCCACATCGTGGTCATGCAGCCCAAGGGATATATCCATTCCCTGGGCCTGCTGGACCACGCACGCTACCTGCGCTACCAGTTCCGGCGGCTGGGCTGCGAGGTGGGCCTGGCGAAGAACCGCCTGCGCGAGGATGCGCTGAACATCGTGTTCTGCGCCCACCGGGGCTTTCCGGCCGAGCTGACGCAGCGTTATGCCTGCGTTTTCGTCAACCTGGAGCAGCTGGGCGCCGATGGCGCGCAGATGCCCCCCGGCTACCTGGCGCTGTTGCACCAGAACCCGGTCATCGACTACGACGCCAGCCATCCGGCCGCGTATGGCCGCGATGCTGCGTCCGTACCCCTGGTCTGGTTCGGTCATGCGCCCTACCTGCAGCCGGTGGCGGCGCAGGCCGCACCCCTGGCCCAGCGGCCCATCGACCTGCTGTTCTTCGGCAGCGTGAACCCGCGCCGGCAGGCCTTCCTGGAGAAGGTGCGAGCCCTGGGGGTGAAGCTCACGGTCGTGCAGGAGCCGCTGTATGGCGCGGAGCGCGACGCACTCGTGGTGCGCGCCAAGGCGGTGTTGAACTGCCATGCCCATGCCAGCAGCCGTTTCGAGCAGGCCCGCGCGTTCCAGTGCATGTCGCTGGGCACACCGGTCATTTCGGAGCGCACTGTCCGGACACAGGCGCCCGACTGCTACCAGGATACGGTGTTCTGGCTGGACGACGACGCCCGCATGGCGGCATTCTTCCAGGGTTTCTTTGGCAGCCCCGCCTACTTCGAGGAAGCCGGCGCCAAGCTCCAGCAGTTCCAGCAGCGCGACCCCTTGCCCGTTTACCGGCATGCCCTGCAGCTTCTGCAGCCGTGGTGGACGCAGTGGTGCACCGGCCGCGCGGCAGAACCCTGGGTGCCGCGCCAGATCAAGCTGGGCGCCGGGGACGACTACCTGCCCGGCTGGCTGCACCTGGACAGCGTGGCGCGCCACCAGCCCGACATCGTGCTCGACCTGGCGCAGCCCCAGGCATGGCCGCTGCACACCACCAACCAGTGGGGTGTGCCGGTGGTCCTGCAGGCCGGGCAGGCCGAGCAGGTCTATGCCAGCGGCGTGCTGCAGCGGGTGGCCGACTTGGCTACGCTGATGGACAACGTGTTGCAACTGCTGAAGGTGGGTGGGCAGTTCCTGGTCGAGGTGCCCTGTGGCAAGGCGACGGGCCCCTGGCCGGACCCGGCCCAGGTGCGGGGTTTCGATGCCAGTGCGTGGCGCTGGTACACCGAACATTTTGCCGACCTGGGTTGGCTGGAATACCGTTTCGAGTTGGCGCTGCTGAGCTGGCTGGACGAGCAGCTGCAGCCCTGCCAGCCACCTGCCGCCGCCCATATGCGGGTGGGGCTGGTGAAGGTGGCCACCACCCCGGCCGAGCGCAGCGCCGCGCGGATGAGCCGCCCCGATTTCGGCGGCGTGGAGCCCGACTGGCCCCTGGCCTGAGCGCTTGCCGCGCCCTGCCACGCGCGTGCCGTATTCTTGCGCCATGTACGCTCCTTTCTTCGGCCTGAGCCAGGACCCGTTTTCCATCGCGCCCGACCCGCACTACCTCTTCATGAGCGGGCGGCACCGCGAGGCGCTGGCGCACCTGCTCTATGGGCTCGACGGCGGTGGCGGCTTCGTGGTGCTCACCGGCGAGATCGGCACCGGCAAGACAACCGTCTGCCGCTGCTTCCTGGAGCAGGTGCCCGCGCACTGCAACGTGGCCTACATCGTCAACCCGCGCCTCACCGCCGCCGAGCTGGTGCAGACCGTGTGTGAGGACTTCGGCGTGGTTGCCCCCGGCACGGTGATGGGCGGCGAGACCGTGCGCCACTGGACGGGTCTGCTCAACCAGTTCCTGCTGCAGGCCCACGCGGCCGGCCGCAACTGCGTGCTCATCATCGACGAGGCCCAGCAGCTCAGCGCCGAGGTGCTGGAGCAGTTGCGCCTGCTCACCAACCTGGAAACCAACGAACGCAAGCTGCTGCAGATCGTGCTGATCGGCCAGCCCGAGCTGCGCGACATGCTGGCGCGGCCCGAGCTGGAGCAACTGGCCCAGCGCGTTATCGCCCGCTTCCACCTCGACGCGCTGAGCGCCGAGGAAAGCACCCAGTACATCACCCACCGGCTGGCCGTGGCCGGCTGGTCCGGCCCGCTGCCCTTCGACCGCGCCGCGCTGCGCGAGATCCACCGGCTGGCCCGGGGCGTGCCGCGCCGCATCAACCTGCTGTGCGGTCGCGCCCTGCTGGGCGCCTATGCCAGCGGCCAGCGGGTGGTGGGCCGTGCCACGGTGGCCCGTGCCGCCCGTGAGGTGTTTGGTGATCACCCCACGTCACGGCCTCCGCGATGGCACACGTTGGCCTGGCTGGGCGGCTTGGCGGCGGTGGGGGCTGTGGGTGTACTGGGCGCCGTGGCCTGGGTGGGCGCAGGCCGCCCGGGCTGGCAGGCCGAGCCGGCACCGGAGGCCCCGCCGCCTGCGGTCTCCAGCCCCGCTGCGCTGGTGCCGCTGCCCGTGGTGTCGGCCCCGCAGCAGGCCGCTTCGGCGACCGTGCCCACTGTACCCGCGGCACCGGCCATGCCCACCGCACCGGCGCTGCCCACGCTGGATGCCCAGGGCCTGGCCGCTGCCTGGCCCGGCCTGCCCCGCGACGAAGCCAGCGCCTGGCAAGCTCTGGGCACGCTGTGGGGTGCCCCGGCCGACGGCTCTGGCGACCCGTGCAAGGCCTGGGCTGCGCGTGACCTGCAGTGCTTCAAGGCCCAGCGCACCAGCCTGGCCACGCTGCGCCAGCTCGACCGCCCCGGCCTGCTCACCCTGGTCAGCCCGGAAGGCCGCAGCGTCTATGTGGTGCTGGCCGGGCTGGATGGGGAACATGCCACGCTGGAGCTGAACGGCGTGCCGCACAGCGTGCGCGTGGACACCTTGGCCCAGTGGTGGCGGGGCGACTTCGCCACCCTGTGGCGCTCGCCGCCCGGTTATCCCGGTGCCCGCCAGGCGGTCAATTCACCCGTGGTGGCCGAGTGGCTGGTGGCGCGGCTCGACAGCCTGCCCGCAGCCCCTGCGGCGGCTACGCGCGAAGGGGCCCCCGACCTGAAGGCGCGGCTGTACCAGTTCCAGCTGGCCCAGGGGCTGATCCCCGACGGCCGCGCCGGGCCGATGACTTTCATGCAACTCAACCGCGCAGCTGGCCTGGCCGAGCCCCGGCTGCGGCCTGCTGCAGACGCGATCGCCTCTGCAGGGAAGTAACCCATGTCCTACATCCTCGATGCCCTGCGACGGGCCGAAGCCGAACGCCAGCGCGGCGCCGTGCCGGGCCTGCAAGACCAGCCCCAGCCGCTGTCAGCCCCTGCCGCAGCCCCGGCGGCCGACCCGAGCCGTGCGGGCCTGTGGGCCCTGGCCGCCGTTGGCCTGCTGGCGGCTGGTGGTGCTGCGGCATGGTGGTGGCTGAAGCCGCCGGCAGCCGCTCCCATGGCGCCGGTGGTGGCCGCCGCCCCGGCGCAGCCCGTGGTGCAGGTGGCGCCCCCGAGTCCACCGGCTCCGGTGGCACCGGTGCCCGTGGTGCCCGCTGCTGTGTCCAGTGCGCCTGCCGTGGCCGCCGCCCCGGCCACCGCAGCGCCCGCCCTGGTGCTGCCACCCATCCCGGCGCAACCCGCCGAGCCTGCCGCTGAGCCACCCAAGAAGCCTGCATCGCGCCCGACCGCTGCGGCGCCTGTGGCACCCGTGGCGCCAGCCCCCGACGCCGTGCGCCGCCAGGATCTGCCCGAGAACGTGCGCCAGCAGCTGCCCGCCCTCACCGTGGCCGGCGCCACCTATTCCGAGAACCCACGCTACCGCATGGTCATCATCAACGGCCAGGTGGTGCAGGAAGGCGACACCGCCGCGCCCGGGGTGGTGCTGGAGACGATCCGCCCCAAAGAAGTGGTTCTGCGCGCGCAAGGCTACCGATTTACGGAAAGGTACTGACTCCCAGTCTCCGCGCATTTCGTGTCGCTACGCCAATCCACCATGCCCAGCACTTCTGCCACCACCGGCCCCAGCAACCTGTGGTCCCGGCTCAACCAGCGTCCTGCGCTGCTGTTGGTACTCACCACGTTGATCTGGGGCAGCAACGCCGTGGCCGCGCGGCTGGCGGTGGGCCAGGTGTCGCCCATGATGCTGACCACCGCGCGCTGGTTCATTGCCTGCCTGGCGCTGTGGCTGGTGGTGCGGCACCAGGTGATGGCGTATGCGCCGGTGCTGCGCCCGCGCTGGCGCTACCTGGCGCTGATGGGCACCTGCGGTTTCACCGCCTTCAACGCCCTGTTCTACGCTGCGGCGCACCACACCACTGCTGTCAACCTGGCGCTGATCCAGGGCGTCATCCCTGTCCTGGTGCTGCTGGGCGGGGCGCTGTTTCTGCGCCTGAAGGTCACGCCGCTGCAGATGCTGGGCGTGGCCGTCACGCTGGCGGGCGTGGCCATCGTTGCCTCGCGCGGGCAGTGGCGCGTGCTGGCAGGGCTGGACTTCAACATCGGTGACGTGGCCATCCTGCTGGCCTCGCTGCTGTACGCCGGCTACACGCTGGGCCTGCGCAGCCGCCCAGCGGTGCCGCCACTGGTGTTCTTTGCCGCCATCGCTGGCGTGGCGGCGCTGGTGTCGCTGCCGCTCCTGGTGGCCGAGGTGCTGGCCGGGCGCTTCTTCTGGCCCACGCCGCTGGGTTGGCTGATCATCGTATACGTGGGGCTGATGCCGTCTTTCGTGTCACAGCTGAGCTTCATGCGCGGGGTGGAACTGATTGGCCCCGCACGCGCCAGCGTGTTCATCAACCTCAACCCCGTCTTCGGCCCTGCCCTGGCCGTGCTGCTGTTGGGAGAGCCGCTGCACGCCTACCACCTGCTGGCGCTGGCCATGGTGCTGGGCGGCATCTGGGTGGCGGAGCGGTGGGGGCGGCGTAGTTGAAGGCCAACCACGCCCGGCCACTGGGTGCGCCCCGCAACGCGTGGGCAGAAGGGGCGCGGCGTAGCCGCCCGGGGGATGCTTAATGGTGATGCCCGTGCTCGCCATGCACGTGGCGATGGGCAATTTCTTCCTGGGTCGCGGTGCGGACCCCCGTCACCGTCGCCACGAACTGCAGCGCCACGCCCGCCAGCGGGTGGTTGCCGTCCAGCAGCACTTCGGGGCCCTTGATCTTGACCACGCGGAAGGCGTGTTCTTCGCCGTCGTCCGTCACGCCGCGCAGGCTGCCGCCTACTTTCACGCCGGGTGGAAATTCGGTCTTGGGGATGGTCTTGACCAGGCTCTCGTCGCGTTCGCCAAAGGCGTCTTCGGGCGACAGGGCCACGCGGATCTGGAAGCCGGTTTCCTGGCCGTCCAGTGCCGCTTCGACCTTGGGGAAGACGTTTTCGTAACCGCCGTGCAGGTAGACCATGGGGGTCTTGCCCGGGTCGATCAGCGCGCCTTTGGCGTCTGTGACCTGGTAGCGCAGGGTCACAACGGAGTCTTGGGTGATTTTCATGCTTGTCCCGTTTGAAATGGATCAGAAAAATGGCTGTATGCGCCGATGATATCGCCGCACGTAGCTATCAAATGTGTAGCTATTTTATTCCACGGGCTCTTCGCGCCGCCCACCCGGGTGCTGGGCGAACCGCTGCTTGGTTGCGCCATGCACGGGTGCCGCGTCCTTCCAGGGCCAACCGCCAAACTGGGTGCGGCGGTAGTCCTGCATGGTCTGCATGATCTCGGCCTGCGTGTTCATCACAAAGGGGCCGTACTGCACCACCGGCTCGGCGATGGGGCGGCCCTGCAGCATCAGCAGCTCGGCCTCGTCAGCCCCGCCCTCCAGCAGCACCGGCACGTCGGCGCGCAGCTCGACCACCGCATGGTCGTGGATGGGCTGGCCGCCCACCGTGATGCCCTGGCCCTTGAAGAAATACAGGCTGCGCCGGGTGCCCTGCCCGGTGGCGGGGGGCAGGGTCCACTGCGCGCCCGCATCGAGCCGCAGCGTCCAGATGGCCACATCCGCATCGGCCTCGGCGGCCCAGGAATCGGGCGGGGGCGCCAGAGGCTGCACGGCCTCGCCCTGCGGCACCGGCAGCGCGCCAGCCACCACACTCACATCGGTGCTGCGGCCCTGGCCGTCGGTGGCCCGCAGGCGCGGGATGTCGGCTGCCCAGAACATGGTGAAGTGCGGCTCCACCATCTTGCGGCGTGCCGGCAGGTTCAGCCAGATCTGGAACAGCTCCAGCGGGTTGGGCGCGGCGGTGTCGAGCAGCGGGAACATCTCGGCATGCTGGATGCCCTTGCCGGCGGTGAGCCACTGCACGTCGCCCTGGCCGTAGCGCGCGGTGGCGCCCAGCGAGTCGGCATGGTCCACCAGGCCCTTGCGGACGATGGTCACCGTCTCGAAGCCACGGTGCGGGTGGCCCGGAAACCCCGGCACCGCCTCGCCGTGGTACATGCTCCAGCCGTCCTGGCGGCTGAAGTCCTGCCCCAACTGGCGGCCGGCCAGCGAGGTGGCCGGGCCGAACCGGCCGTTGGCCTGGGGGTAGGCGTCGTCGTGGTAGGCGCAGAAGAGGAAGGGGTCCACCGTGGCCCAGGGAAAGCCCAGCGGCTGGGTGGCGATGACGGGGGAGGGGGTGTTGGTGTGCGGGTGCATGGCGGGGGTCCTGTGCGGGGCCTTCCGGAAGTGGAGGCGCCAGACTTCCGCATATGGTGCCGCAAACCGGGATTGCGAGGCGGCGATTGCGCGGCGTGGCGGGACAATGCCCGCGCCGTGCAGAACAGTGCCAGCCAGCGCCCGCGTGCCCCGTCGGGTGTCAGTGCGCCGCCCATGGCGGCCAGCAGCAGGGGGGCAGCGCGATGCCGGAACCCACGCCCAGCAGGAGCAGCGCCATCCAGCGCTGGCGGTCGGTCAGGTGGGCATGTATGGGTGAGGGCTGTGCGGGCCGCAGCGGCCTGGGGGGCGCGTCATGGATTGGTCATCACCATCCAGCTCACGCCAAAGCGGTCGGCCACTATGCCGAAGGCGGGCGAGAAGAAGGTTTGGGCGAGAGGCATCCGCACCTGCCCACCGTCGGCCAGCGCGTTGAACAGGCGCCGGGCTTCGGCCTCGCTGTCCACTGCGAGGGACAGCGATATCCCTTTGAAATCCGGTTTGCCCGAGTTCATGCCGTCGGTGGCCATGAGGGTGGAGCCTCCCACGGTGAAGGCCGCATGCAGGATCTTGTCGCCCGGGCTGCTGCCCTCGGGCTCGCAGCCTTCCGGTGGCTTGGGGGCACCACCCTCCATCGGGGGCGCGTCCTTGTTGCGCATCAGCACGCCCACCTGGGCGCCCAGCGCCTGCTGGTAGAAGTTCAGGGCCTCTTCGCAGCGGCCTTCAAACGACAGATAGGGTTCGACCTGCATGGTTGTCTCCTGCGGCTGGGGTGTGCGTGTACAGCGTACACATCAAGGGATGCTCAGCATCCCAAGCGGAAGATAGCAGCGAACCAGGACCATTGCATGGGGCGGGCAGTGTCAGGCCCCGCAGGGTGGATCGAAGGTGGAGGGGCCTTTTTATGCATCAAAATGGCTTTATGCGACCATTACACCTAGACGTATAGCTCCTGTTTTGATAGCTTTCGATGTACGAGCCCCCCCCCATTCACCTTCCACCCGCACCATGACCGACACAGCCGCCTCCCTGCACGACGCCCAGTTCCAGTACGTCACCGGCCAGGGCCGCCCCGGCTTTGCCACGCTGCTGCCCGACTTCGAGGCCCGCAGCGCGGCCGTGGCGGCGGCGGGCACGCTCGACATCCGTTATGGCGAGGCCGCCCGCGAGACCTTCGATTTCTTCCCCGCCACCGGCGCGGCGCGGGGCCTGCTGGTGTACTTCCACGCGGGCTACTGGCAGTCGCGCGACAAATCCTTGTTCCGCTTCATCGCGCCGGCCTTCACCGCCCAGGGCCTGCAGGTGGCGCTGGTCAACTACCCGCTGTGCCCGCATGTGTCGCTGGGCCACCTGCTCGACGCGGCGCGCCGTGGCCTGGTGGCGGTGCGCACCCATGCCGCCGCGCACGGTGGTGCCGACCTGCCGGTGGTGGTGGCCGGCCACTCGGCGGGCGGCCATATCGCCGTGGAGCTGGCCCTGCTGGAGTCCACTGCGCCCCTGGCCGGGGTGCTGGCCCTGAGTGGGGTGTACGACCTGGCGCCGTTGCTCGGCACCACGCTGAACGTGAATCTGGGCCTGGACGCCAGCACGGCCCAGCGCTACTCGCCCCTGCACCGGGTGCCCGCCCAGGCCACCCGTGCGTTGCCCCCGGCGGTGTTTGCCGTGGGCGGCGATGAGACCCCCGCCTTCCTGCGGCAGAACCAGCAGATGGCCCAGGCCTGGCAGCAGGCCGGCCACCCGGCGCAGGTGGAGGTGGTGGCAGGCACGGACCATTTCACCGTGCTGGAGGCGCTGGTGTGCACCGGCAGCCCTCTGCAGCGCCAGGTGCTGGCGCTGGTGGATGGCTGGGCGGGTGTATAAACCTTGCCTCTGCGGCATAGCCGCAATCCAAACATATCAACAAGGAAATCGACATGGGCGCGCAGTGGAAAGCAAAAGGCAAGGCACAGGCCGCGGACGCCAGGGGCAAGCTGTTCGGGCGGCTGGCCAAGGACATCATGGTGGCGGCCCGCAGCGGGGCCGACCCGGCGGGCAATGCCAAGCTGCGGCTGGTGCTGGAGCAGGCCCGCAAGGTGTCGATGCCCAAGGACACGGTGGAGCGTGCCATCAAGAAGGGCGCCGGCCTGACCGGTGAAGCCGTGCACTTCGAGCGGGTGGTGTACGAAGGTTTCGCCCCGCACCAGGTCGCCCTGATGGTGGAATGCCTCACCGACAACCTGAACCGCACCGCGCCCGAGATGCGGGTGCTGTTTCGCAGGGGCCAGCTGGGCACCTCCGGCTCGGTGGCCTGGGATTTCGACCATGTCGGCATGATCGAAGCTGAGCCCACGGCCCCCGGTGCCGACCCCGAAATGGCTGCCATCGAGGCCGGTGCGCAGGACCTGCACCCCGGCGATGAAGAGGGCGTGACGGTGTTCATCACCGAGCCCACCGAGGTGGACCTGGTGAGCCGCGCCCTGCCCGCACAGGGCTTCACCGTGCTGTCGGCCAAGCTCGGCTACCAGCCCAAGAACCCGGTGGATCCGGCCAGCCTGAGTGCCGAGCAGCTCGAAGAGGTCGAGGCCTTCCTGGCCGCCATCGACAGCCATGACGACGTGCAGAACGTGTACGTGGCGCTGGCCGGGTAGGCCGGCCCAACCTCCTTCGCGCCCCTCTGCCTTGCCACCGTGTGCTGGCCGCTAGCGGCCAGCGCGGGGGCTTCTCGGGCGGCATGCTCCTTGTTCGACAGAGACGGGGGTTTCTCCCGTGCCAGATACACCTGGTTGCCAAGTCATCCCCCGCGTTTGCCAGCGCGTTACATGCTTCGTGTTCAATCGATGCGGTGCCATTGACTCCTGGCGCACCTGAAAGCCCCATGAAACTGCTCAAGACAATTCTCCCGGTGCTGGCCCTTGCGGGGTTGGGCGGCTGTGCCGTGTACCCTGCGCCAGGGTATGAGGGTTATGGTGGCCCCTATACCACCGAGCCGCCGGTGACGGTGTATGGCGGTGGCAGCATTTCGTATGGCGGCAGCTATGGCTACCCTGTGCCGGTGGTTCCGCGTGGGTACTACGAAGGCCGCCCGCCACCGCCGCCGCGCCCGCAACCCGGTCCGCACTTGAACCCTGGCCAGCGGCCCCGCCCTGATTACTGGACGCGCCAGCCAGATCGCAGCCAGTACAACCGCGACCAGGACCGCGACGGCATCCCCGACCGGGTGGACCGCGACCGGGACGGCGACGGTGTGCCCGACCGCTACGACCGTCGCCCCGGCAACCCGCGCCAGCGCTGAACCTTGACGCCCGGGGCGTTCAACGCGCCGGGATGTTCAGTCCCCGCACCACCGCAGGCCGCGCCACGAAGGCGGCCAGCACCCGGGCCACGTTCTGGAAGTCGGCAAAACCCACCAGGTCGCCGGCTTCGTAGAAGCCCACCAGGTTGCGCACCCACGGGAAGACTGCGATGTCGGCGATGGTGTAGTCCGCGCCCATGATCCAGTCGCGGCCATCCAGGTGCTTGTCCAGCACACCCAGCAGGCGGCGGGACTCGGCCACATAACGGTCGCGCGGGCGCTTGTCTTCATAGTCCTTGCCGGCAAACTTGTGGAAGAAGCCGAGCTGGCCGAACATCGGCCCCACGCCGCCCATCTGCCACATCAGCCACTGGAGGGTCTGGTAGCGCGCTGCGGCGTCGGTCGGGATGTATTGGCCGGTCTTTTCGGCCAGGTAGACCAGGATGGCGCCGGTCTCGAACAGCGGCAGCGGCTGGCCGCCGGGGCCGTCCGGGTCGATGATGGCGGGGATCTTGTTGTTCGGGTTGAGCGACAGGAACTCGGGCGTGAACTGGTCGTTGGTGCCGAAGTTCACCAGATGCACTTCATAGGGCAGGCCCAGCTCTTCCAGCAGGATGGACACTTTCACGCCGTTGGGCGTGGGCAGCGAATACAGCTGCAGGCGGTCGGGATGCTGGGCGGGCCATTTGTGGGTGATGGGAAAGGTGTCGAGGGGGCTCATGGGGGTGTTTCTAGGCTGCGGATCCAAGGGGATCCATTGTCGGTAATCGTTGCAGGCGCCTGTTGCGGCGCTGCCTAGAGAGTAAGAATCACTTAAGAATTGAGCACCAAAGTCCTTTAGGATGGTCTTTGCGGGGATTTTCAGTCAGAACACACGCTCCCGCCGTGGCCGCGCCAGCACTTGTGCCGGGTGGCCGCGCTTGCACTCCGATCACCATCCAGAAAGGCTCTGACCGTGTCCTCCATCCTCCACAACAGCATGAACAAGCGCAATTTCATCGTCACCGGCGCCTCGCTGGCGGCAGCCACCGTGCTGACCACCGGCTGCACCACCACCGGTGGCGCATCGAGCAGCCCGGCCGAACGCCGCCAGGCCATCGACTCCTCGGCCGATGCCGCGCTGACCCGTCTGTACCGCGAAGCCCCCGGCTCGCAGGAAATCATCGCGGCCTCCCAGGGCACCCTCATTTTCCCGGCAGTGGTCTCCGCCGGCTTCATCATCGGCGGCTCACACGGCCAGGGCGTCATGCGCAAGGCCGGCAAGAGCACCGGCTACTACCGCATGAACGAGGCTTCCCTCGGCCTGCTGGGTGGCGTGCAGTCGCAGGCCCTGTTCATCAGCTTCATGACGGAAGCGTCGCTCAACAGCTTCCTCAACAGCCGTGGCTGGACGGTGGGTGTGGACGGTACCATCACCTTCCTGAGCGTGGGTGCCAATGCCCGTGTGACCACCCAGACCATGCAGCAGCCCATCGTGGGCTTTGTGCTGACCAATGGCGGCCTGATGGCCAACGTCAGCATCAACGGCAACCGGATCACGCCGCTGGATCTGTAAGCCGCCCGCTCTGCCGGTGCATGCAAAGGCCCTTCGGGGCCTTTTTTAATGTCTATTCGCCGGGCGCGGTGCCCAGCAAAAAGTCGCGCACTTCGTCTGAGAACTGCTTGCGCTGCCCGTCGATCAGCACCGTGTCCGCATGGGCCGGGTCGGGCGTGGCTGTCGGCATGCCGTGCGCCACCAGCGCCTGCGCGCAGCCCAGCCAGTCGCCGCCGGGCTCGGGGGTGTTGCACGATGCCCAGCCGAGCGTGCCGCAGACGTTGTCGCCAAAGCCGTGCTGCTCGGTCCACTGCGCACCGTGCGCCAGCAGAAAGCGGGTGAGCGCCGCGTCGCCCCGGAACACCGCATGGTTCAGCGCCGAGGCCTGCCAGTCGCCGCCCTGTGTGGTGATGGGCCAGCCCAGCTGCACCATCAGCTGCACTGCGTCGCCACAGCCCTGGGCGGCCAGCTCGGGCAGCAGGCGCAGCTGGCTCGGGCTGAGTTGCTGCAGCAGCCCGGGGTGCTGTGCCAGCAGCTGCCGCGCGACGGTGCCGTTGGCCAGTGCGCAGGCCGCCATGAACTGCTCGTCCGTCGGCAGGGTGCTGCCACCACCGGCCTGTTCGATCAGCCGTGCCACCTCGGGCAGGCCATAGCGCATCGCCAGCGTATAGGCGCTGATGCCATCCGGGGTCTGCACTGCAGCCTGCGCGCCCGCAGCCAGCAGCGCAGCCACATGGGCGGGCGAACGCCGCCGCCGGATGGCCCACAGCAAAGGGGTGTTCCACGGCCCATGGCCGGGCTCGTTGGCGTTGCCACCATGGGCCAGCAGCAGCTGCAGAGCCTCCAGCGCGTCCAGATCGAGCACGCGGTACATCGCGTTGCTGCCGGTCACCCGCGCGCCGGCCTGCAGCAGCAGGCGGGTGCAGGTGGTGTCCTCCAGTGCGTGGTAGAGCGACTCGCCGTCGTTGGGGTTAGCGCCGGCGTCCAGCAGCAGCTGCGTCAGCACCGCGTCGTGGTTCCGCCCGGCCGCGCCATACAGCGCCGACAGGGGCGCATCAGTAGCTGGCGCGGCGGGGGAGGCCGGGGGCCAGCGGCTGCCGGTGGCCTGGTTGACATCGGCCCCTGCGTCCAGCAGCAAGCGGGCGCAGGCGTGCAGCCGCTCGCGCCATGCCGGCAGACGCAGCAGGCTGGAGTGCGTCACCGCCACCAGCGGCGGCAGCGCCAGCGGCCCACCGGGGCGGTGCAGCCAGCCGGCGTCTTGCGCGGTGGCGGCGCGCAGCACGGCCAGGTCGCCCACGGCGCAGGCCAGCCAGGGGTCGGCGGCGATCTGCCGGGCCAGCACAGGCTGGTCTTCCAGCAGGCGCAGCGCCAGCGCGGGGCGGCTGCTGCCCATGCCGCCCGCGATGTCGCCGGCATACACACACTGCAGCCAGTGGTGCACGGCTTAGCCGCCCACCACCGACCAGCCTGCGTGGCGGTCGACCTTGTTGTTTTCGTATTCCCACGCGGTGCCGCAGCGTTCGCAGCGGTAGCGGGTGATAGTCACCTTGCCGTGCGGGTGCTGCTCGCTGCGGTTGGTGCCTTGCATCAGCTCGGGGTGGCCGGGCGCGCGGCGCCAGTTGCGCTGGATGCCTTTGCACGAATCGCAAAGCGCCATCGGGTTCAGGTCGTTCGATGGGGGGGATTCTTGGGTCATGGGCTTGCTGGTGCTGTGTGGGAGAGCCGTGATTGTCGTTGCTGCAAGCCTGCGCAGCGCAGATGCCCTTTTGCGCGATGCCTCAGTACGGCAGCTGAAACCCGCTGCGCCCCGCGTTGACGCGGGTGATGGTGGGTTTGCCGTCCACCAGCTGGGCGGTGAGCGACACGCTGGCACCGACCACCAGCAGGCTAGCGTCACCCGGCTTGAAGCTCACCACTGGTGCGTCCAGCGGCACCACGATGGCACGCTCACCATCCTTGTATTTCAGCTGCAGTGTGCGGCCCTTGGGTGAGGCCACTACGTCGGCCACGGTGGCGTTGGTCATGGTGCTTTGCGGCAGCATGTCGAACGGGCGGTGCCCCTCGCCTGCGCCACGCGCCGACTCGGGGAACACGGTGACCGCAATGGCCCGTTCGGTGCCGTCGGCCTGCGGCATGGCCGCCGTGCCGATAAAGCTGCCGGGCTGGATGTCGGCCAGCGCCATGGGGTACACCTCGGACACCGTCACCTTGGGCGGCAGCACCAGCTCCAGCACTTCGCCGCTGCGGTCCTTCACCGTGAGCGCGCCCGGTGCCACCGCCTGGATGGTGCCGCGCACACGCACTGCGGGCGCACTGGACGCCGTGGTTTGTGCCAGGCTCAGAGAGGCGGCCAGGCTGAGCGCCAGGGCCACGGTGTAGCGGGTGGTGGAGAACATGCGGGAGTCCTGTGGCGGGTGGGTGCCTTGCAGTGTAGGCCGGCCCAGGCTTATTTGCTGGCGGCTTGCAGCCCTCGCAGGCGACCCAGTCGCTGGTGCGCTGCGCCCGCCAGGTCCGGCGGCAACTGGTGTTTGGCCTGCAGGTAGTGGTGGGTGAACACATCGAGGTAGGCCTCCAGCGTCTGCGCCGCATGGGCTTCGCCGGCCAGCTCCAGGCACAGGGCCGCCACTTCGGACGTGCAGAAATGGTCGTCCCGCGTGGAGCGGCGCAGCCGGTAGCGCGACAGCTGGTCGGGCTGCAGGCTCAGCACTGGCAACGGATCCAGGTACGGGCTCTTGCGGAACATCTTGCGCGCCTCGGGCCAGGTGGCGTCGAGCAGGATAAACAGGGGGCGTTTGGTGTGGCCCGTTGTCTCGGTGGGCGCCGTGGGCTGCAGCTCCGTCACCACCCGCGCCAGGTCAACAAATTCGCCGGGGAACACCACGTACGGCTGCCACTGCGAGTCGGCCAGCAGCGCCAGCAGCGCCGGGTCCACCTCGGTGCGGGCCCAGCCAAAGGCGAAGGTGTCGGCCACCACATCGGCAATCAGCCAGCCGGTGTTGCTGGGTTTCAGCGGCTCGGTGTCGGCCATCAGCAAGCACACGCCCGCGTGCGTGGGCAGCGCCGCGCACAGCCCGCAGATGCAGTGGCTGGGCACCAGCCGGCAGCCGGGGCAGCGCTCACCGCGCGGGCCGCCCCGGGCCAGGAAGGGCTTGGCGCTGCGCGCCAGCCGCGCCGTGCGCAGGCGCGACACCGCATGGGGCGAGGGAGTATGGGCGGGGATATGCGCAGAGTTCACGGGCTGCCAGCCTTCTCCAGCTCGAAGACCGGCACATCGGCCTGGCGGCTCAGCCACACGCCGCCGCCCACGGAGGTGAAGTCCTGCGCCAGGCCGCGCCGGTACAGTTGCGCCCGGTGGCGGAACATGTGGGGGTCGGTCAGGTCTTCGTCGATGATGTCGCGCTCATAGTCCTCGCGCGACACCGCCTCTACATACAGCGCGCCCTGGCTCAGCCGGCCCAGGTTGCGCAGCGCCTGCTGCAGGTCGGGCGGGCTCAGGTAGGGCAGCACACCCTGGCAGATGACCAGATCGAACGGTTCGGTGCCCGCAGGGGGGCGGTAGTCCACCACTGAGCCCTGTTCCCAGCCAAAGCGCTCGCACAGGTAGGCGCTGAACTCCACCCCATGGTAGGCCGCGCCCGGAAAATGCCGCGCCACGATGCCCTGCCATAGCCCCACGCCGCAGCCCACGTCCAGCACCCGCCGCACTGGCACCCGCAGGTACTGGAGGTAGCTGCACACGAAGGCGCCCAGCCGCTCGATGTGGGCGGGGTCGGCCACGCTGGTCTTCTTGTCGAAGTAATAGCGCTGGTAATACGCCTCGTCGAAGGTGGTGGCACTGGCGGATTTCAAGGGGTGGTCCTGGTGGCGTGGGATGGGATGCGCGGGCAACGAGTATCCCCCACCGCGCCACAAGGGTTTCACGTGATGGCGAAAGGTGTGCTGCAAAGGCGGTAGGGAGGCGGGCGCAGCACGTCATATATCCTGGTAAAACAGGCTCCGGCGCAATCCAGATAAGCACAAGTAGCTATTAAAACCGTCATACATCCATGCGCATCCTCCACACCTCCGACTGGCACCTCGGCCAGCATTTCATGGGCAAGAGCCGCCAGGCCGAACACCAGGCGTTGATCGACTGGCTGCTAAGCCAAGTCGATGCGCACGCGGTGGATGCGGTGCTCATCGCGGGCGACATTTTTGATACCGGCTCCCCGCCCAGCTACGCGCGCGAGCTGTACAGCCATCTGGTGGTCAAGCTGCACACCCAAGGCGTGGCGCTGCTGCTGCTGGGCGGCAACCATGATTCGGTGGCCACGCTGGGCGAAAGCCGCTCGCTGCTGGCCGTGCTGAACACCACCGTGGTGGCTGCTGTCAGCGACGCCGCCGACCACGTGGTGGTGGTGCCCCAGCGCGCCGGCGATGGCAATGGCAGGGGCGAGGCGGGCTGCATTGTGTGCGCGGTGCCGTTCATCCGCCCGCGCGATGTGTGGCAAAGCCAGGCCGGGCAAAGCGCAGAGGAAAAGCAGCAGTCCCTGCAATCGGCCATCCAGGCCTACTACCAGGGCGTGCATGACGCCGGACGCGCCCGCCAGGCGCAGTTGCAGCAGGCACTGGGCCGACGGGTGCCCCTCATCGCCACCGGCCACCTCACCACCGTGGGCGCCAGCAGCAACGAGTCCGTGCGCGAGATCTATGTGGGCTCGCTGGACGCCTTCCCCACGGCCGCGTTTCCACCGGTGGACTACATCGCGCTCGGGCACATCCACAAGCCGCAGAAAGTGGGTGGACTGGACCACATTCGCTACTGCGGCTCGCCCATTCCCCTGGGCTTTGACGAAGCAAAGCAGCAGAAGGAGGTGCTGCTGGTGGACCTGGAAGCCGACGGCCTGGCGGGCATCACCGCGCTGCCCGTGCCCCGTTTTCAAGCGCTCATTTCGGTCAGCGGCAACCTGGCCACATTGCCGAGTGCCATCACCGCAGCCGCGTCAGAGGGCGCAGCCGACAAACCCGCGTGGCTGGAAGTGACCGTGGCCGAAGACGACTACTTGGCGGACCTGCCCGAGCGCATCAGCACCATGGCGCAGGGGCTGCCGGTGGAGGTGCTGCGTGTGCGCCGCCAACGTGCCAACACCACTGCGGCCATGGCGGCCGAAGCCATGGAAACCTTGGACGAGCTCAGCCCCGAAGACGTTTTTGCACGGCGGTTAGTGCAGGAAGACTTATCACCCGACCTGCAGCAGGCCCTCGCGCAACGCTACCGCGATGTAGTCCGCAGCCTCACCGAGGGTGCGGCATGAAGATCCTGAAACTGCGCCTGAAGAACCTCAATTCGCTCAAGGGCGAATGGGCCATCGACTTCACCCAGCCGCCGTTCACGGAGAACAGCCTCTTCGCCATCACCGGCCCCATGGGTGCGGGCAAATCCACATTGCTCGATGCCATCTGCCTGGCGCTGTACCACCAGACACCGCGCCTGGCCAGCGTCTCCAAGTCGGCCAACGACATCATGACGCGCCACACCGCCGACTGCCTGGCCGAGGTGGAGTTCGAAGTGAAGGGCGCCGTGTACCGCGCCTTCTGGAGCCAGCGCCGTGCCCGCGACAAGCTGGACGGCGCCCTGCAAGACCCCAAGGTGGAGCTGGCCCAGGTGGACCCGGCCACCGGCCTGGGCACCATCCTCAGCAGCCAGAGCAACGACAAGCTGCGGCGTGTGGCTGATGTCACCGGACTGGACTTTGGCCGCTTCACCCGCTCCATGCTGCTGGCGCAGGGCCAGTTCGCTGCCTTCCTGAACGCCAGCGCCAACGACCGTGCCGAGCTGCTCGAAGAGCTGACGGGCACTGCGATCTATGGCGACATCTCGTGCAAAGTGTTTGAGCAGGCGCGTGACGCCCGCGAACAACTGAACCAGCTCAAAGCCCGCGCCGACGGCGTGGAACTGCTGCCCGCAGAGCGCTGCGCGGCCATGCAGGCCGAGTTGGAGGAATGGACCCAGGCGCTGGCCGAGGTGCAGCACACCCAGGCCGCCACCAGCGCGCAGCGCCAGTGGCACATCGACGTGGACCACAGCGCGCAGGCCGTGCAGGCTGCCACCACCAGCCAGCAGCAGGCCACCGCGGCACTGCAGGCCGCCGCCCCCGACCTGCAACGCCTGGCCGCCAGCGAGCCCGCCCAAGTCCTGCGCGCTCCCCACGCTGCGTGGCAGCAAGCCCAGGCCGCCTGCCAGGGCAGCGATACCCTGCTGGCCAGCCTGCAGGCGCAGCACCAGCGCGAATCCGCATCACACGCCCAGCACCACCACACCGCCGCCGTGCTGGCCCGCCGCGTGGCCGACGCAGCGCAAACCGAGCTGGCGCTGGCCGAGGCCGCGCGGCAGCGCCACACCGACTACTGCACCACCCACGCGCAGCACGCCCACCTGGGCGAGCGCCTGGGGGAATGGCGGCAGCAACTGCTGCAACAGCAGCAACTTCACGCCCGCCTGGCAGAGCAACACACGGCGCTACAGGCGCTGCAGGCCGACATCGCCCTGCGCAGCGACCAGATCACCGCCCAGAGCGCGCGCGTCGAATCCGCCACGCAAGCCCAGGCCGCTGCCACCGGAGCGCTGCGCACCGCCCAGGCGGAGCAACACCAACAGCTGGGCGGCCACACCCTCGCAACCCTGCGCGAGCGCTGGCAACACGCACAGGGTCGCGTGGCTGCCTGGTGGCAGACCGTGCAACTGGGCGAGCAGCGCCGCGATCTGGCAGACCAGCACGCCGCGCTGGGCACGGAAGTGCAGCGCCTGGAAGCCTCCGTCGCCAGCCAGGAAGCCGTGCGCCTGGCACTGCGCGCGCAGTACAACGGGCTGAAAGAACAGGTGGCGGACAAGCGCCAGCTGCTGGAGCAAGAGCGCCGCATCCAGAGCCTGGACCAGCACCGCCACGCCCTGCAGCCCGGTGAGCCCTGCCCGCTGTGCGGCGCCACGGCGCACCCCGCCATCGACGCCTACCAAGCACTGGACGTGTCGGCCACCGAGGCCACGCTGCAGCAAAAGCAGACCGAGCTGGAGGCGCTGACCACCCAAGGGCAGTCCGTGGCAGAGTCGCTGGCCACCAGCAAAACCCGGCTGGCCGAGCGCCTGGACCAGCAACAAAAAACCGCCCACCGTATTGCCCAGTGGGAGGCCGAGTGGTCCGCCTGCATCGCCCTCCTGAATGCACAGACCGCAGCGGCCCCCTCTGAAGCGCCTGATGTAGTGGACGTGCTGCACGCTGAAGACTGGCACAGCGCCGACAAGCTCGCGGCCGGGCACACAGCCGCCTTGGCTGCCCAGGCGCACCTGGCCGACGCCCTGCACCGCGCAGAGGCCGCAGAGCAGCGCGTGCAGCAGGCCCAGGCCGCTGCCAACCACGGCAGCCAGATCCTGCAAGCTGCCACGCACCAACTGGTGTTGCAGCAGCAAGCCGTGCACGAAGCGCAAGCGCGCCAAACAGCGCTGGCAGACACCATCGGTGCGGTCCAGGTCGAACTTGCCGCGTTGGACACCCACCTGCGCGCTGCCGTGCACGCCGCAGGCTACGACCTGCCCGCAGACCACGCGCACTGGCTGAACGCGCGCGATGCCGAATGGCAGCACTGGCGCCATACCCAGGCGGAGCTGCAAGCGCTGGCCCAGAGCATCACGCGCCTGCAGACTCAGCGCGATGCTGCACAAGTGCAGGCGCAACTGTGGTCGCAGCGCCGGGCCGCGTTGGAAGTAGATGCCATTGCAGATCGCCACACCGTGGCGCCAGGAACGCAAGATGACACCGCGAGCGATGACGCCACCGCGTCCGCCATCGACCTTCCCGCCGCACTCGCCGCCTTGCAGGCGAGCGTGGCCGAGGTCGAGCGCCTGCAACGCACTTTGGCGGCACTGGAAGGCCGGCAGGCACAGGCGCAAGTTACACGCGCCCAACAAGCCACTGCCCTGGAGGCGGCCGCCCAGGCATGGCACACCGCGCTGCACGCCAGCCCCTTCACCGACCTGGCCGCGTTCGAAGCCGCCCTGCTGCCCGAGTCCGAGCGCCAGCGCCTGGCAACCCAGCGGGACGCATTGCTGAACGCTCAGCACCGCGCCGACGCGCTGCTACAGGCCGCGCAGGCCAGGCACACACAACTGCAGGCCCTGGCGCTGACCTCGCAATCACTGGAAGAGCTGAACGCCCGCCTGACCGAACTGGAAGCACAGCGCAGCGCCATCAGCGAAAAGATCGGTGCCCACCGCGCACTGCTGGCCAACGACGCCCAACTGCGCACCAACCAGCAAGTCCTTTTCGAGCAGATCGACCAACAGACCGCAGACACCGATGTGTGGCAACGGCTGGATGCACTGATCGGCTCCGCCAAAGGCGACAAGTTCCGCAAGTTCGCCCAGGGGTTGACGCTGGACCATTTACTGCAATTGGCCAACAGGCATCTGAACCGCCTGCATGGCCGCTACCTGCTGCGCCGCAAATCCACCGGCGAACTCGAACTGGAGATCGTGGACGCCTGGCAAGGCGACGTGGCTCGGGATACCCGCACGCTCTCGGGCGGCGAAGGCTTTCTGGTCAGCCTGGCACTGGCCCTGGCGCTGTCGGACCTGGTGAGCCACAAAACATCCATCGACTCGCTGTTTCTGGACGAAGGTTTCGGATCGCTGGATGGCGACACGCTGGAGATCGCCCTCGCCGCACTGGATTCACTCAACGCCAGCGGCAAGATGATTGGCATCATCAGCCACGTGGAGGCGCTGAAAGAACGCATCCCCGCGCAGATCCGGGTGGAGAAGGGTGGCGGGGTTGGCCATTCAAAACTGGCTATCTAGCGCTTGTCATTTAAGGCGTAAAGCGTGAGGCTGTTGAGCAGGGCCACCGTCCAGCGCAGGCTTGGGGGCGGCGTTGTCCGCCGCCCAGAGGGTGTTCTTGTAGCGGGGCTTGGCCCTCCATCACCCAGGTGGCGAGGCTACCAGTTCGGGCTGGTGGGTTGGTGCAACAGAACCATAGTGCGGCGCATTTCGCCAGGGGGAGTTGGGTGCAAGGCCGGCGGGCCACAGATGCGTTTAGCGTGCCGGCCGGTGCAGCGCGCAGAGCTTGTTCCCGTCCGGGTCGCGCAGGTAGGCCAGGTAGAGCTGGCCCGCACCGTTGTCACGCCAGCCGGGCGGATCTTCGCAGGTGCTGCCGCCGTGGGCCACACCCGCTGCGTGGAAGGCGTCGGCCTGCTCGGGTGACTGCATGGCAAAACCGATGGTGCCGCCGTTGGCGTGACAGGCGGGTTCGCCGTTGATGGGGGTGGTGATGCCGAAGGTGCCGGTGGGGCTGCGGTAGAAATAGCGGTTCTTGTTGGCCACGCCGGGGCCAATGCCCAGGGTGCCAAGCAGGGCGTCATAGAACTGGCGGGATTTTTCAAGGTCGCTGACGCCGACCATCACGTGGCTGAACATGGGGTGTGTCTCCTTTGTGGACTGGGGGGTGAAGGGGAGGATGGTAGCCGGGGCTGGCAAAGGGCGGTTCACAATGCAGCCAGAGGGCAGGATGCCCCGAGGGCATCTGGGCTGAGGCAGCGCGTGGTGCTACGCGGCCGTGCTAACCTGCGGCCCGCTCCTCGTCTCGTCCTCTCGCACCCCTCCCTTCTCCTCACGTTTGTTCCATGTCCAGCGGTGTTCTGTACGGCCTGTCGGCCTATGTTCTTTGGGGGCTGTTTCCCCTGTTTTTCAAGCAATTGCAGGCCGCCACAGCACTGGAGGTGGTGCTGCACCGCATGGTGTGGTCGCTGGTGTTCGTGCTCATCGTGCTGGCCGCGCTACGCCGTTTTGGCTGGCTGGCCGAGGTGCGGCGCAGCCCCGCCCTGCTGGGCAAGTTCGTGGTGTCGGCCCTGCTGCTGGCGGCCAACTGGCTCAGCTACATCTGGGCGGTGAACAACGGCCATGTGCTTGACGCCAGCCTGGGTTACTTCATCCTGCCGCTGGTCAATGTGGCGATGGGTTTTTTCTTTCTGCATGAGCGCCCGCGCAAGGTCCAGTGGGTGGCATTTGCCGTGGCCGCCAGCGGCGTGCTGTGGATGGCGTTGCAGTCCGGCCATGTGCCCTGGCTGGCGCTGCTCATTGCCCTTACCTTCGGCTTTTACGGGCTGATGCGCAAGGTGGCCGTGCTGGGCGCGCTGGAAGGCATGTCGCTGGAGACCATGCTGCTGGCCCCTATCGCAATGGCTGCCTTGCTGTGGGGCCACCACAGTGGCCAGTTGCCCGCACACGACGCGCATACCTGGCTTTTCTTTGTGCTCAGCGGCCCGGTCACCGCCATCCCGTTGCTGCTGTTCGCAGCCGGCGCGCGGCGTACCACGCTCGCCACCATGGGCATCCTGCAATACATCTCGCCGTCCATCCTGGCACTGCTGGGTGTGTGGGTGTATGGCGAAAGTTTCTCGGGTCCCCGGGCGGTGGGGTTCGGGCTCATCTGGGCGGCCCTGGTGCTCTACAGCGCCGAGGGGTTGTGGGCTGGGCGCAAGGCGGCTCAGCAGGCGGGGCGGTAGCGGTAAGGTACGCCAGCGCGCATCCCCAGAGAAATCTTCTACGCATCCAGCTCCGGCATCTGCCACCCCAGCAGCTCGGCCAGCCGTAGCACCACCCAGCGTGCCTCGGTCTGCGACACCCCCGAGCCTTCCGAGCGCAGGCCCGCATGGATGCGCTGCAGCACCTCATCTTCCGACGGCACCTCCACATGGGCCAGGATGCGGGCGTGTTCGGTCAGGTGGGTGGCCAGGTCTTCGCAGGCTTCGTAGCGCTGGCGCACCTCGGCGATGGGGGTGCGCAGGCGCTGGCCGCTGTGGTCGGCAAACAGCGCGGTGAAGGACGGTGGGATCTCGATCTGGTTTTCGTCGGACATGGCAGGTGGGTAAACGAGAGCTGTGCGCCAGTGTGCCACCTGCGCTTGAGGGCAGTTTTCCTACACCGCTGCGTCAGGCTGTGGCGCACAATGAAGCAGGTTGGCTGGCACCGGTGCGCGGCCTGCGATTCTGGAGGATGGATGAAGATGGTGGCTGATGCCTCGCCGCGCCTCAAGATCGGTCTGTCGGCCTGTTTCTCGCATGCCGACCCCACACGCTCGCTGTTCACCAACAAGACGTTGCAGTATGTCGAGCAGTCCATCGCGCACTGGATCATGTCTTCTGGCGCCATGGTGGTGATGGTGCCTTGCCCCACAGGCGAGACGGCGCGGGGGGATGTGACGCTGGCGCACTACGCCGAGTGGCTGGATGGCATCGTGATGCACGGTGGTGCCGACGTGTGGCCTGGCAGTTATGGCGAGGAACCGCTGCAGGATGCGTGGATCGGCGACCGCATCCGCGACCTGTACGATCTGGCCCTGGTCGAGGCCTTCGAGCAGGCGGGCAAGCCCATCTTTGGCGTGTGCCGGGGATTGCAGCTCATCAACGTGGCTTTTGGCGGCACGCTCTACCAGGACATCGAAACCCAGCACGAGGGTGCGCTGCGCCACCGCGACCCGGTCACCTACGACCTGAACTTCCACGAGGTGGACATGGTGCCCGGCACCCGGCTGGCGCAGCTCTACCCCGGCGTGCTGCGCGCGCGGGTCAACAGCATCCACCACCAGGGCATCAAGCGGCTGGCCGAGGGCTTCGAGGTGGAGGCCTGGAGTCACCCCGACCAGGTGCCCGAGGCCATCCGCCGCAAGCCGCGCCCGGGCAAGGGGTTGATTGCCGCCACGCAGTGGCACCCCGAGTTCCATCGCCCCGGCGCCAACACCCTGGACGACAGCGCCATCCTGCAAGACTTCATGGCCGCCGCCCGCGCCGCGCGTGTGCGGCCTACGCCGGGCAGCAGCCCGCTGCATATCCGCGACCGTGCGGCGCGGTTGCTGCGGCAGGCTTTGCTGCGGCGTTGAACGCCGGCCTCAGGCCCAGGCCTCACGCAGCAAGGCTGCGGGGTTGGTGGTGCCTGCGGTGATGCCGGTCACCGGCCCCCAGTCGGGGTCGAAGCGGCTGCCAATGAAGGCGGCGGACGCTTCCGCGCTGGCGTGTTGCAGCATCAGGCAGGCCTGGGTGACCAGCGCCAGGCGCTGGGTGAAGCGGCGTGCCTGGCGTTCCAGCGTTTCGGGGGGCTGCTGCATCGCGTCGCGTAATGTGTGCGGCTGGGCCAGCACGGTGGGGGCCTGTGTGGCCACGTCCTGCAGGTGGTCCAGCACCAGGTGCGCATCGCCCGGGTTGCGCGACACGGCGCGCAGCACGTCCAGGCACATCACGTTGCCCGAGCCTTCCCAGATCGAGTTCACGGGTGCCTCGCGGAACAGCCGCCCCATCGGCCCCGTTTCCACATACCCGTTGCGGCCAAACACTTCCATGGCCTCACCGGTCAGCCCCACGGCGCGTTTGCAGTTCCAGAACTTGGCCACCGGGGTCATCACGCGGCGCCAGGCGGTGTCGAGCGCAGTGGTGGAGCCAAAGTGCGTGGCCAGGTCCATCGCCAGCAGGGTGGCGGCTTCGGATTCGAGGGCCATGTCGGCCAGCACCTCGGTCATCACCGGCTGGTCGGCCAGGGCCTTGCCGAACGCGTGGCGGTTGCGGGTGTAGTGCAGCGCCTGCGCAAACGCCTGGCGGATGAAGCCCGCGCTGGAGAGGGCACAGTCAAGCCGGGTGAAGGTGGCCATCTCGATGATGGTGGAGATGCCGCGCCCTTCTTCACCAATCAACACACCCCAGGCATCCTGGAACTCCACCTCGCTGCTGCTGTTGGAGCGGTTGCCCACCTTGTCCTTCAGGCGCTGGATGTGGATGGCGTTTTTGCTGCCATCGGGTCGCCAGCGGGGCACGAAGAAACAGGTGGCTCCGCGCTCGTCCGTCTTGGCCAGCACCAGGTGGCCGTCACACATCGGGGCGGAGAAAAACCACTTGTGGCCGGTCAGCAAAAACGCCTCACCCCAGGGGCCGCTGCCGTGCGGTATGGCGCGGGTGGTGTTGGTGCGGACGTCGCTGCCGCCTTGCTTCTCGGTCATGCCCATACCGACCGTCATCGAGGTTTTTTGCGCCAGGGGTAGGTCGCGCGCGTCGTGCTCCAGCGAGGCCAGCAGCGGCTCAACCACGCCATACAGCGCCGTGTTCAGGCGCAGCAGCGGAATACACGCCTTGGTCATGGTGGTCGGGTGAGGGCTGTTGAGATAAAGAAAGAGAGAACGGCGCGATAAATCGGGATTTTCCGGGTTGGGCCGGGACGAAGTGGGATGGATTCAGGAAAGACTTTTTCCTGTGGCGAAACACGAAGGCCAGGCCGTCCTGGAAACCCTTGCAGCGTTTGCTGGACATGGAAAAGCCTTCAGGCAGTGAGATCAGTCAGCCACACATCGAGAACATCGAGCACGGCAGCCTCGTCTTCTTTTCCTAACGTACCCTGATCGGGGTCTGCCAGCAGCATGCCGCGCCGCTCCATGTGCTGGGTGCCGTGCTCATGGTAGGTAGCGTAGGGCTGTCCAAAGCCGACACGCACACTGTCAGCAGTCGCGTCGAAATTGAGAGAGTCCAGCATGGTGCCGTAGCGATCCAGCAGGCGGGCGTTGCCTGGGCCATCTTTGGCTGCGGCAGGGCTCCCGGGGTAAGGGTAGCCCTCCACTGTGGCGGGCCGCCACTGCGCCCAAGCCTGACCTTCGGGGTCGGTGCGCGTCGCGAAGCGGTTGCGCACCTGCGCCTCTAGCCTTGCGCCGATGGCGTCCATCACCGGCTCCATGTTGCCAAGGGCCTTGTTCAGGCGCTGCAGGTGGGCACGGAAAGCGCTATCGTCTACGGTGATGGTCAGCATGGGGGCTCCTTCGCAAAAGACTGGCGAGGGTTGATCACTTAGAAAAAATCCCGGCAAGCCGGGATTCTTAAGACAGGGAACCCTCTGGCAGGGGTGGGTAGATGACGTACCAGTTGATAGGCTCGCCAGTGTCAATGGCGGTCTGCATGTGGGCAGCAAGCTGCTCCAGCTTCAGATTCGCATGCCCCAGATCGAGGGGCGGATGCCCAGGGTCGGAGCCAAATTTCGCAATGTATGCATTGCACACTACTGCAAATTCATCGCGTGTCACTTCATGATCTCCTTGAATAGTTGCGCCATGCGCGGGGTCATGGCTTCGATGATCTGGCCCCACACCGGGCTGGCATCGCCATAAAAACTGGCCAGGTTGGCAAAGCTCTCGGCCTGGCTGGCCCAAGTGTTCTTGTAGTAGGCATCAGAGTGACCAAAGCCGCTCTTGCTGGCGCCACTGACTTTGTTGCTTGTAGCACTTCCAAAAAGGTCTGACAAGTTGCCTACAGTGCCCTTATCGAAGGTGGCAAGCCGTTCAACCGTGTTTTCCGGCCCCATCCCCCCCGTCAGTGCATCTATCAACCCCTGCGCATCGCGCTGCTCCACGGCGGTGATGATACGGGCATAGCGGTCATGTAACCCCACGCCTTGCAGGTTGGTGGCAAAGTCGGTGTGGGCCTTCATGGTGGCTTGCACCTGGGCAAAGTCCAGCCCATTCTTGGCATATCTGTCAGCCAGCCACTGCGCTTTATCGGGGGCTTGTAGCAGCGCTTGGGCGCTGTTTGCATAGGCGGCTTGCAGTTTGGCCTGGGCAGTTTTAGTGGCCTTGAGGCTTTTGTTGCCATGGCCACCGAGAGCAATAAGCTCGCGGGCATCTTCCTTCATGGCATCAGTAAAGTCTGGCGCGGTGCTGCGGAAAAAGGCTCCCTTCTGCATGCTCCGGTCCATGGCATGCCCATACTCGTGCCGCCATGTGCCCTGATCGACCAAGCTGGTTTTATCCAACGATCCCATATTGATCTGGTCTTTGGCGGCGCTGTAGTGTGCTACTCCCTTTGCCCGCACAACACCGCCTTGCAACGCCCCCCGCTTGGCAACCGCCTCTTTCAGCCACTGCGGTGCTCCTTGGAACGAGGCATCGTGCCAGTCGCCTTCAGCTGTACCGCCAGTCTGCGCACGCCATGGCGCAGGGTCTGGAACCAAATCGGCTGGAGGTTGAGACAGCAGGTCGGCACGAACCGCCCCAGCAATGCCTGGAGACAGCCGCGCCAGCTTGGCCTGCACCATGGCCTTAAACGCCTTGCTGGCCCCGTCGGTGCCGGGGCTGTAGTCAAAGCCCGGGTCAATGCCTGCGGGCACCTTCTCCACTGCTTTGGTGGCCGGGTTGCGCCAGTCCACCATCACATCCGGCGGCGCGGTCTTCACCATGGGCGTGCGCCGAATGGGGGCGGCGCGGTCAGTCTCTGCGCCGGGGCGATCCAGCACCTCGCCCTGGTCATACTCGCGTTTGGATACGCCCACGATGCGGCAGCGGCAGCGGTAACCGTTGGGTGGGCGGTGGGTGGTCCACCACGCATCCGATAGCGGCAGCGTGACGTTGTGCCAGGCCCGATGCTGTGGGCGCGTGCGGTCATCGTCCATGGCCACATAGCGGGCATAGGGCTGGGTGCGCTGGTTGCGCAGCAGCCGCTGCCACTGCCCGGCAGCGGCTGCCTGGCGCGTGTTGGTGTCAAAGATCAGCTGTAGGCGGGCGTGGTTGAAGCGGGTTGCCAGCACCTCCCCCGTGCGCGGGTCTGTCACCTCGGTGGTGCCCCACCAGCCTGCATCCTTGAGCAGCTTTTCCGCGTCGCGTATCCAGTCACGCCGCGACATGTCGCCGGCCACGGATTTGGCAATGCTGGATTGCATCGCCTCCAGCAAATCAGCCCGCGCCAGGCGGCTGACTGTGAAAGCCCGCTCATGTTCCGAGCGCCACAGGTCGTACCAGTGGTAGGTCTCAGCGGTGAGGCCCCGCCCCGCCATATAGGCGATGGCCTCGGCTGGCGCCAGGCGCTGCAGCTGCGCGAAATCAGTTGCCCGCGACATCGTCCGCCCCCGCCTCATAGCCCGCCGCAGCTGCAAAGCTGGTGCGCGTCAGTGCAGCGGTCAAAGCGCTGGCATCCATCTCCGGCAGTAGCGCGGGCAGGCGCTCCACCAGCTCGCCGGCCGTCAGACCCTGCGCCGCTGCACTCTCCAGCAGGCGGCGTAGTGGGTGCACCATGGGCTCCAGCAGCGGCTGCCACTGCGCCAGCTCCTGCGCAATCAGCGCATCCACCGGGTCAGCGGCCTTTTCCCCAGGCTCCGCGAAGTTTGCCGGCTCTTCCTGTCGAGGTGCTGGCGCGGGCGGCACAGGCACAGGCTGTGCCCTCTTTCTCCAGCCCTCGCCATACCTCGCCCGCACCGTGTTCTCGTCCAGCTCGAAGCCCATGTCATGCACCAGCTTGTCGCCCTCGGCCTGCGTCTTGGTGTCTTCCTCTTCCTTGATCTGGCGGTACACATGGCAGGGCTCCAGCCCGTTGTATTCACAGATCCAGGCCAGCAGCGTCTGGTTGAGGGTTTCCGACAGCAAGTCGCTGTCGGCCTGGGTCAAGTCCTGGCGGACGTCCTTGCGCTCCTTGCTGGCGGCGGCCAGCGCGCCGCCGCCCGAGCGGCTGGGCTCGGTACCGGTCAGCACCTCGGCAATCCAGTCATCCATGTACTCACACAGCGCCTGCTGCGTGGTCACATTGCCCGACAGCTTGCTCTCCAGCAGGGCAATCTCCATACCCTCCGGCGTCATCAGGTAGCCGTCGCTCGACATGGCGCGCAGCGCATCGGCCAGCGTGCCCTTCTCCTTGGGGCCAGCGTTGCGCGGGTACTTACCGTGGGGCGTGGGTGCGCCAAAGCGGTCACACAGCTTGTTCCACGCCACGATGCCCTTGCGCTTGAAGAACACCGGCCAAAAGAGCTGCAGCCCCAGGCCTGTGCCATAGGGGTTGTCATCCTCCGGGTTCACGCGGTGCACGATGAACTTGCGGTCCGGTACCGGAACGCCCGTCAGCATGTTCTCGCGCGTCAGCAGCTGCAGCCTGGCCGGGCTGTTTTCATCGTCCTGCACATACACAAACCGGCGCTGGGCCCGCTTGATCACCCGGGCGGGCACCACCATCCCATCGCGCACGGTCCACACGATCTCGCCCACCGCGAAGCCAGACAGCAATGCCTCCATCAGTTCCTGGCACAGCCGGTCGAAGCTGATCGCCTTGAGGATCTCCGTGAGCGTTTCCGCGTCCTTGCTGGCCTTGGCGTTTTCCTTCACACGCGGCTCCACCTGCCAGGCCTTGCCCACCAGGGCCAACTGGCGCTTTTGCAGGCCGGAAAACACCTTGCCATCGCGGCGCAGATCGCGGTACAGCTCCACGCCACCATTCCCCCGCTCCAGCAGCAGCGGGTCATTGGTGCGCAGCACCCCCATGTAATGGTTCTCGAACGGGTCGCGCAGCCGGTTGGCGAACTCAGTATCCAGCTCGGGGCGTGCGCTGTTGGAGGTGGCGGGCCCAGCAGTGCTGGCGCGCGTGGGGCGGGTGCGTTTAACCATAGATGAAATCTCCCAGCGGCTGGCTGCTATCGCGCGGGCCGCCGCTCATGAACTCGATGGGGGCTGGTGCACTGTCCGTGGCGTTGATCGCCAGAAAGCATGCCCAGGTGCGGTCCGCGTGGCCTGCGCTGTCACTCTCGGCCACAAAGCGCGGCGCGCCCGTGGGGCCTGACTCCTTGCGCAGCTTGTGCAAGTCGGTGCGCAGCGCCAGGTCACCCGCCGGAATACGAATGCGCCGGTCTTCAAAAACCTCTTTGCCCCGCGTGGCCATCGTCAACTTGTTGGGGCCGGTGAACAGCACCCCTTCCACCCGCGTGGTGCCATGGCGGCGCTGCGCGTCTTCCACTGGCATCTCCCCCATGCCGGTCTGATCCATGCAAACGCGCATCACGTTGTAGCGGGCAAAAACCTCATTCAGCAGTGCCGCCTGCTCGGCAAAGCTGATGCGCTTCTTCGCAACGATCTCGCGCGTCCAGAACACATCACCCACTTGCTCCAGCACCCAGATCACAAACAGGTCGTTGCGTGCCCCAATGTCCACACCCACAAAACACGGGCCGCCGCAATAGTTGACCGGCACCCCGGCCATCTCGTTCTCGCACGCGCCGATCAGGTCATAGCCCAGCCAGGCACTGGCTTCGTCCAGCCACTCCAGCTCGAACTCTTGCCGCCACAGGTCTTCATCACCCGCACCGCGCCGCAGCTCTTCGATGTTGCGGGGCAGGCCATCCGCCACCGCCTGGTGGATCGTCGTGACGTGGCGGCTCCAGCCGTCATCCTTGCCCGTCATCAGCTCATAGAACTTGTTGCCCTTTCCGTTGGGCGTGCTGATCACGCGCAGCTTTAGCCCCGGCTTGGAGATGACGGGAAACAGCGCCTTCCAGATCGCCCTGCTGTCCTGGTGGAAGGCGAACTCGTCGAGCAACACATTGGCGCTAAAGCCACGCGCCGTATCGGGGTTGGCAGGCAAAGCGGTCACCCGGCTGCCGCCTGGAAGTTCCACCTCCAGCGCCCGCACACTGGCGCTAAAGTCCGATTCAAACTCCCGAAACCCCGCCTGCATGGCCCGCAGGTGCAGCTTCACACCCTCATTCATGGCCTCTCGCGCCTGGCGCTCGCCACGGCTCAGAATCACCCAGCGTGCACGCCGCCCCTCGGCCTCTGCGCGCACCACATCCAGCGCCAACTCCAGCGTGCTGGTGAAGGTCTTGCCGCATTGGCGGGCGAACATGGCAATCTTGAAACGCGAGTCATCCTGCACCCAGCGGCGCTGGTACGGGTAGAGCTGCAGCGCAGGGGCCACGGGCGTGGTGACATCAGAGGTCATATGCCGCCTTGATCACCTTCGCCAGCACATCGGCAGGCACATCCCCGGTCTTGCCCAGGGCGTCCAGCTTCTGCCGCTGCTCCTCCAACACCTTCTTGCGCGTGGCTTCCTCCACCTTCGCCTGAAACTCCTTCAGGTTGATGCTCGACCTGGTCAAGGTGGCGATGTTCTTCGCCGCCTTGCTCAGCAGCGCCACCCGTTCCCCAGGGTCGGCACCTTCCTCAGACTCTTCCACCTCCTGCAGGGCCAGGATGGCCTCGAACAGTTCGGTTTGCACCATCGCAGTCAGGGCCTCACTGCGGGCGTCCTTGTCGTCGCCAGCGTGCGCCTGAATGATCTTCGCCGCCTCGGTGCTGGCACGGATGGCCGACAGGCGCCGCTCCAGCTTTTGCCCGTAGCGCCCCACCGCCGAGCGACTGGGCAACCCGCCCGCCGTGGCCGCAGCGGGGTAACGTGCCTGCAGGTCGGCGATCAGTTCATCCAGCGTCACGCTGCCCGATGCCAGCATGGCCTGGATATAGGACTTGATCTGCGGGTCAAGCCGGTCAATGGTGCTCTTGCGGCCCATCGGTCACACCTTCGGAGGGCGTGCGATGCCCGGCTCCACCGGCACCGTGTACTCCACAATGTCCATGCCATAGCGGGTGAGGTCTGCGCTGACCTGGCCCAGCGGATCGGTGAACACCTTCACCAGGTCGCGGCTCTCCAGGTAGTCCAGCTCGCGCCGGATCTGTAGCTCCGTGACGTCCTGGTACTCACCCTTCACCACAGACAGCAGGAAGCGCAGCGTGGAATGGGTAGGCCGGTTGATATTGGCCGCCAGCAGCAAGATCCAGCGGATGAACTCGCGGCGCGCACGGTCAGCCTGGGCGCGATCCATCTCGATGTGCTGCCGGATGGTGTCTTCATTCATGGTCTTTGGCCCTCCGCAAAAGAATGTTTTCAAACCGCATGCTCATGGCGTCCAGCTTGGCCATGATGGTTGCCACCGCCTGGACGTAGTCCTCGCGGCGCACATAGTTCAGGGGTAGCTCGGCTTTGAGCTGCAAGATCTCGCGCTCCATGCGCTGCCAGTTACCAGCCTCCTGCCGGTTGGATTGCTCGATCGCGTCGAGGCGCGTAATCAGCTGTGCATGCGTAGCGTCCTGGTGGCGCTGGGCCTGCGCTGCTGCAGCCTTCACTACGCCCCACAGCGCCCCCAGTCCGGTGATAAGCAAGCCCACCAACTGCCAAAAATCAATCGTCAAGGTCATGCCATCCCTTCCTGGCGCTCAAGGCGCTCTCTGCACACCACACACAACTGCACCCCCGGCAGCGCCCTGCGTCGCTCCACCGGAATGGCATCCCCACAGGCCCCGCAATGCGTAGCCGAGTCCGCCACCGTCTTGCCCGCCAAGCCAGCGCGCTGCGCTTGGTCGCGCAACGCAAAATCTCTTACCTGCTGCTCCCATGCGCTGGCGCGGTCCACGTCATCTGCCACTGCCACCCCCGCCATCCAACCGGTTCACCAGGTCAAACAGACGCCCGGCGCAAATGCCGTACAAGTCGTACATGGCTTGCAATGCCTCGGCCACGGTGTCCACCTCACCGCTCACCGGCGGGGCCGGCGCGGGCTGGGGGCACGGCTCCCTCGATGCCGCTGGCAGCGGCTTGGGCAGCCCGGTCCCGACCGGCGGCGAGCTTGCGCATGACGTCAGCAGGAAACACGCAGCCATCGCGGCTGTCAGCAGAAGAGGCGAGCGCATCCTTGAACTCCTTGGAACTACGGGCATCGGCCAGCAGCCGCGCGGCCGTGGCGGCGCGGATGTTGCGGCTGGCCTTGTCGGCCTGGGTGATCAGTCCCTGGTGGGACGTGATGAGGTTGGTGAGATCGGCCACCGCCTTGCCGTCACGCTTGGCCGACTCGGCCAGCACGCCCTGGTGCTGGCCGTAAAAGAACCCGGCCACCGCAGCCGCCAGGCTCAGCACCACCGCGATCAGCGCACATCTGGTGCGGGTCATGGCATGGCCCCCACGCTTGCCACTTCGTGTGCTGCGCTGCCCCCCAAGGGGGCGCGAGCTTGCTTGGGGCGGCCCGGCGCGGCGCTCATACGCCTGGCCCCCAGCTGGCGTAGCGCGCCTGCAGGTCGAAGATGCGACGGGGGTAGCCCAGGTTTTCCTTGCAGTGCACAGCCGCCCGTTTGGCCTGGCCGCATGCGGCGTCTACCTGCTCACGTGTGGGCGCCTGCAGGCCGGTGCCCGTACCTGCCACCTTGGCCTCGGCCTGCCAGTGCCCCAGCCCGCCGTTGTAGCTGCGCAGCGCCACCCACATGCGGTCCCGTGGCGTGTATCTGGTGGGCGTGCGGGCGTGTAGCCAGTGGTCATAGGTCACCAGCGCGCGCAGCGCCCAGCTCGGGCTGTACGGCTCATTGCTGGCCAGTTCCGGGTCAATGGTGGCGATCCACTTCGAGGTGCCGGGCATGAACTGCGCCAGGCCCGCCGCGCCCACACGGGACACCGCATCGGGCTTCCAGGCAGACTCCTGGTGCACCTGGGCTGCGAACGTGGCCACCGGGGCATCCAGCCCCCACACGGCACGGGCGTTGCGCGTCAGCAGCCCACGGTACTGCAGCGCTGCCTGCGGCACCGGGCCAACTGTGGGAGCGGGCGCAGGCTGTGCAGCGGGCTCCACGATCAGCGCGGGCTGTTGCGGTGCAGGCACTTGCGCAGGGACAGGCGTGTCGCCACCAAAGCGGCACGCCCCCAGCACCAGGGTAGCGGCAAGAATTGCCACCAGCGTGGCCGCTTTGACGATCAAATACCCGTACACAAGGCGGGTGTGCGGGTCAACCCGCAAGCGTGCGTGCTTGGACATCACAGCCCCATCGCCACGCCAATGACCACCGCGCCCACGATGATGGCGCGCCGCAGCTGCGCCACACAGAACTCGCGGGTGTAGCGTTCACACACCGGGTAGTCGGCATCATCCACCGGCTCCACCGTGCCCAGGCGCCAGTCCTGCTGCAGGTAGCTGTCAGGCCGGGCGTAGGGGAACAGCGCGCGGTCGAGCCAGTAGCCCAGCACCGCAGCCAGCGCGATCAGAGCAGCCTTGTAGAGCACCACCGGCAGCTGGACCGGTGACACCAGCGCGATCACCACCAGCAGCACAGCGGCCGCGATCAACCAGAGGGTGTTGCGCGGGGCGCGCAACCACAAGGGGATGGAGGGGTAAAGGTTCATGCACGGCAATGTGCCGTGCGCGCGCGAGTTGCGCTAAATGGTGCGCGCCATTGTTTACAAGGCTGCTGGTGCGGCTACGCTCTGGTGTCCATCCGCCAGCGACGCCACACTGCTTTCGAGTGCCTTGTATGCCTTATTCCATTCGTCTGTTGAGGCGTTCAGCGCTTCCTCATCGGCTGACAACAAGGCAAACTGCACCTTGGAGGTCGCCACATAAAACGCCTTCGCGCTGGGGCGCAAGGCTGCTAAGCCAATCAGCGCTACGGAATAGGCTTGCCCAGCGGCATGTGCAGGCAAAGATGCAGCAGATACGCCAGCAGATTTTGCTGCAGGACGCCCCTTTGCCGGCACCGTCTCCAGTGCGTCAAAAACCTGCCACCGCACGGTCAGAACATGCCCCCACAGCTCGCGCAGGCGCGCGTCTTGCAACTCCTGCAGCCCCTGCGCCTCTTTGCGCTCAAGCTCTTCCAGCCTTAACGCCTCGCTTCGTTGCCACTGCAACGCTTCTCTCTGGGCTGCATGGTCTGCTTGTTTACTGGCTGCTCGTGTCGCTAGGAATTGGGTAAGCAGCGCGGTGACTAGCGCTGTGCCCGCACTGATGAGAGCCACCCATACCACTTCCGTCATTTGCGCTTGCCCTCGAAAGCATCCACCACCCGCTGCGCCGCATCGCTGTCAAGCAAAGCCTGCCGGTAGCCAGCGCGGTAAGCCGCCCACAGGCCTGCCTCCAGGGCACCAGTGATGCCCGGGGGCGGTGCGACAGCCAGATCCGTGTCGGGGCCATGGGCCCACTGTTTGCACTTGTCGATCAGTTGGGGGTTGGGGTCGGGCATGGTGCATCCTCTGACTACTGCTTCGACTGCAACTCGCGTAGTTCCTTCTCCAGCGCATCCACCTGAATCCGAAGCTCTCGGGTCTGTGAATCGCACATCGTGGCTGTAGCCTGCATTTCCATGGAGATCGACTGCTCCCATGTCGCTCCGGCCAGGTTGTTGTTGGCGCTGTTCTTGCGGGCTGCCAGCTCGCGTTGCTTGGCTTCACAGCGCTGCAGGTGATTCCTCAAAGCGGCTTTGGCCTCGGCAACTCCACGGTTTTCAAGGAATGTGCGGCGCTGCCAGCTCTCGCCGAAAACACCTTCCTTGTTCATACTGGCGCGGGCTGGCGCCGCTGCGGAGGATGCCCCAGGACTGGAGGAGGTGACGTCGGAACCGAAGCCGCTTGCAGGCTTGACGTCTATTTTTCCGCCCCTGCCATCGGCGCACGGCGCGTCTTGGAACACTACCTTGCCATCAGGCCCGGTGCACTTGTTGACCGCCCAGGCGGGCGAGGCGGCGAGCAGTGTGGCCGCCATGATGATACGGATGGGCATGGGCTCCTTCGGGTTTACTGGGGTACGGGTGGGCGACCAATGCCTGGAGGGCATGGTCCGGTGTACTGCACGAGGTCAATGCCGTGGTGAGTGAGCTTTAAGCGCCACGTTTCATAGTCCTCGACGAGGGTCAACAGGCCACACTCCATCAGGTAATCCAGTTCCCGCCGCAACTCTCGCAGAGCGGTGATTGAATGCACCGTTTGAACCAGTGGAAGCAATGCTGCGTCCGTCATTTGCGCGGGACGCGCAGCATCTATGTGTTGAAGGCACAGCCAGCGAATTTGTTCGCGCCGCTTGCGCTCCTGAACGGCTGAAAGCACTTGCTCCATCAGTGGTTCTGCACAAAGTCCTGCCCGCGCGCAGTGAGGCGCCGCGCCAGCGCGGTCAAGACCCGATCCTGCTGTCCAATCTGCAAATCTGCATCGATCAGGCCATCCTCCTTGAGCAGGCGCACATGCTCGTTGAACACCGCCTGGTCAACGCCGTCAAGCTTGGTCACCGGAAGTGGGCCGGGGTTGTCGCGCATCGCCAGCAGAATGCGGCGAGTCAGGTCATCGACACGTTTCATTTGTTAATCCTCTAAGTTCCTGTTGAGAACACTTCAAGCCGCACGAAGTTCGGCCAGGTCGGCTGTCACCTGCTCCAGCCGCTGCTCTACGTCGTGCAGCCGTTTTTTGTTTTGAACCACCAGTTCGATTTCGCGCTGGTCGTTGTCTGGTAGCTGTCGCAGCAGCGTCAGTACCGTGCCTTCACGCGGGGTCTCGGTGGCCAATCTGCCCGGTATCGCACCCCTGTACATCTGGCCCTCACCGATCAGCAGCCAGTCCAGGCTCAATCCCTTCTCCGTAGCCAAATTTACGCATTCGTCGTAAGGAATGCGATCGCGTGCTCGCCAGCTCCCGAGCGTCTGGCGGTTGACCTTCATAGCGTCTGCCAAGGCGGAATCAGTGGTGGCACCAAAGACCGTCTGCAAACGTTCCATCACGTCGGCGGCTGTTGCATTACTCATTTTGCGAAAAAACCTCTTGCAATTACGCAAATTGAAGCGTACATTTATTCGTAATGAGTACATCGTAGCCGAAGGGGAACAAATGGAAAAGGCAAAGATTCGAGCGCGGCTGGTCGAGCGCGGCACCAGCTACCGCCAGTGGGCCATGGCCCACAACTACCAGCCGCGAACCGTCACGCAGGCCGTGAACCGGTGGGCGGGCAAGGCCGACCTGCCGCGCGGCAGGCTGACCTACAGCATCCTGCGCGACCTGTCGCTGTACATCGGCGACGAAGTGACGAAGGGGGTGCTGGCATGAATTCCGATCTCAAAACCGCTGCCCACGCCCAACGGGTCGATGAGATTGCCACGCACATCCTGGCGGCTGTCGAGGCCGTCGCACCCATCGCCTCGCCGGATGGCGACGCTGGAACCGAGGCGCTGCTGGCAGCTTTGATCCGCCGCGTTGGCCCCTTCAACTACGCAATGCGCCTCTCCGAATTCATTCCGAAATGAGGCGCGATATGAGCATCTTCAAATGTCAAACGATGGCACCACTGGCGTGGTGCGTGTGGGCTGGCACTACCCCCGCAGTGCCCCCGCCCATCACGCGGGTGCCCTACCCGCAGACGCCCGCCACCGCGTCCGCCTGGGTCAAGGCCCATGGCGTGGCCGTGGCCGAGCTGGCGCGCCACAACAACCTGCCCCGCCTGGTGCTGGTGGACCTGCTGCGCGGTCGCCTGCGCGGCCACCGGGGCCAGGCGCACCGCGCCGCCATCGTGCTGGGCCTCAAGGCCGAGCCCGGGCACCAGGGAGTTGCAGCATGCATGCCCCTGCACAGCCATGTGCCGCGCCAGAGCAAGCCACGGGGAGTGCACGCATGACCGAGAAGGCCCGCACCACCGACTACACCAACGAAGCGCAGCAGCGCCTCATCAAGCTGCTGTTCGCCCTGTTCGGCGACGTGGTCAACGGCTACCCGCCCGCCGCCCTGGCCAAGGCCCTGGACGCCTCTGCCAGCGTCATCACCCGCGACCTCGACAACCTGCGAACCGCAGGGGTGGCCGACCGCATCGAGGCCACCGGCCACTGGTGCCTGACGCCCCGCCTGCCACAGCAGGCCATCAAGGTCTTCAGCGCCATCGACACGGCCCAGCGCCGTGTGGACGAAGCCCGCAACCGATTCACCCGCAACCCTGATTGATCCACACCATGGCCCGCACCCCCAAGAAAACCGAAGTCATCGACCTGGAAGACACCACCATCGACACCGGAAAGGTTGGCAGCGCCATGGTGGCGATGCGCGACCAGGCCCAGCAGGAGCAGGCCGAACTGGCGGCGCTGGCCGAGCAAATTGGCTACGATGGCACGCTGACCGTGGGTGCGCTGGAGGATGAAATCCGCTTCTACCAGCGGCGCACGGTCGAGGCCATCATCGAAGTGGGCAGGCGACTGGTCATGCTCAAGAAGATGACGCCACACGGCGAATTCGAGCGGCGCGTGGAACTGCTGGGCTTTGCGGAACGCACGGCACGCCGCTTCATGCAGGCTGCTCAAAAAATACGCAAATCGGCCAATTTGGCCGTTTTGAGCACCCAGGTCAAAAACGCCAGCGTCTTCCTGGAGTTGGTCACCCACGACGACGATGCTGACCTGGATCGCCTGGCCGAGATGGACGACATCGACCGCATGAGTGCCAGCCAGGTGCGCGAAGCACTCCGCAAAGAGAAGCGCGAGAGCGAGCGCCAGAAGGCCGTCAATGAAGAGCTGAACGCCGAAGCCATCCAGCTCAAGCTCAAAGGCAAGGTGGTAGCCCACACCAGCTGGCCCGAGGCCCTGGTGCCCGTGGCCGACCAGGTGGCCGCAGCCGGGCGCAAGCTGGCCACCGCGCTGAGCGAGCTGGAGACCTGCCGTATCGCGATCTTCACGGCGGGCGAGCCGCTGGGCGATGCCGACCGCACCAGCTTCGAGGCCGCCCTGGGCCATGTGGCCGACGTGTACCAGGAGGCCCTGGCCCGGGCCGAGCGCGCGATCGAGCGCGAGCGCCTGACCTTTGACCAGACCCTGGGCGCCTTCGCCGAAGGCGGTGCGCAATGATGCCGCTGCCCACCGAGCTGCAATGCCTGGCACAGCGCATGCGCGCCACGGCGCAAGAGCTGGCCCGGGCGGCTGCATCGCTGCCTGACGTGTATGCCGCCGCCACCGGCTGGGAGATCGGCATGGCGGTGCCCCAGGGCGTCAACCTGGTGGCCATCGAGATGCTGGCGCAGGCCCGAACGCTGGAGTTCGACGCCCAGCGCCTGGAGTCTCTGGCCGATGCCGCCAACGATGACGACCGCATGGCCTACAGCCACACCATGGTGTTGGTGGACGCCTGCCGCATGGCCCGTGGCCGCAGTGTGGCCGCGCCGCCAGATGCGGACGGCCATGGGCTGCTGCTGGAGCTGGCCGGCACGGTGGAAGACGGCCTGGCCGACATCCAGCAGCTGCTGGCTGACCGCTTCCCTGGTGAAGCAATCCCCGGAGATTGACCCCATGCCCCCAGCCTTGCCCTTTGACACCCTGCAGGCACTGGTGGCGCTGCGCGACCAGTTGCGCGCCGCGCCAGCCAAGGGCGGCGAGCGTGGCCGCCTGGTGCAGGAATACGCCCGCCTGCACGGCTGCAAGCCCTCCACCGTGTACCGCTGGTTGCAAGAGCATGCGGGCTATGACGCGGGCCGCAAGCGCCGCAGCGACGCGGGCACCACGCGCCTGCCCACCGAGTCGCTGGAATTCGTGGCTGCCAGCATGCAGCAGAGCGTGAACGGCCACGGCAAATCCACCAAGCCCATCTGCGTTGCCATGAACATCGCCCACCAGAACGGCCTCACGGTAAACGTCGGCCCGGGCCGCGTGGCGGCGCTGCTGCGCGCCCAGCGCCTGGACGCCAAGACCCAGGCCAGTGCCCGCAACACCCAGCGCCTGCGCAGCCTGCACCCCAACCACGTGCACCAGATCGACCCTTCGCTGTGCCTGGTGTACTACATGGACGGCCAGCAGCGCGTCATGGACGCCAAGACCTTCAACAAGAACAAGCCCGCCAGCATGGACAAGGTGCGCTTGAAGGTGTGGCGCTACGTGCGGTATGACCATGCCAGCGGCAGCATCGACGTGCGCTACTTCGAGGCGGCGGGCGAGAACCAGGCCAGCCTGTTCGAGTTCCTGATGTGGACATGGGCGCGGCAGGATTCGCGCGTGTCCTGCGGGGTGCCCAAGTTCCTGCTGTGGGACAAGGGCAGCGCCATGACCAGTGCAGGCATCCGCCGCCTGCTGGACGCCCTGGGCGTGCAGCACGAAACCCACGCCGCAGGCCACGCCTGGGCCAAGGGCGGCGTGGAGAACGCCAACTGGATCGTGGAGCGGCACTTCGAGAGCCGCCTGCGCGACGAGCCCGTGGACACGGTGGAGCAGCTCAACGCCAGTGCTGCCGCCTGGGTGCGCGACTACGGCGCCAACGCCATGGCCCACATCGACAGCCGCATCCAGCGCGACGATGGCATCAAGCATGTGCGCGACGACTTGTTTGCCCTGATCGCCCATTACCCCGGCGCACTGGTGGAACTGCCCGAGCGCGATGCCTGCGCCTGGTTCATGCGCGGCAAGGACGAGACCCGCATCGTCAAGGGTGGTCATATCAGCTTTGCCCACCCCCAGACCGGCAAGAGCGAGCTGTACAGCCTGCAGCCCTGGGCCAAGGAATTCGCCAACGGCGAGAAGGTACGCGTCAGCCCCTTGCTGCTGGGTGATGGGCTGCTGCGCGTGGAAGTCGACCGTTACGGCCAGGCCCCGTTGCACGTGGACGTGGCGCCCGAGCGTGCATTCGACGCCTTTGGCCGCCCGCTCACCGCCGCCGTGCTGGGCGAGGAATACAAGAGCGCCCCGCACACCGCCGCGCAAGAGGCCGCCAAGAAGATCGCCCAGGCGGCCTATGGCACCGGCACCTCGTTGGACAAGGCCGAACAGCTCAAGTCCAAGAACGTGCGCCCGTTCCAGCATTTGAACGACGGTGCGGGCGTGGTGGCCCATACGTACCTGGGCAAGGGCGAACTGCCCACCCGCTTGCTGCCAGAGGCGCTGCCCATCAAGACGGCAGACCTGGCTGCACTGCGCAGCCAGCATGCGGTGGCCACGATCACCGTGTTCGAGGCCGCGCGCAAGCTGGTGAAGGAAGAGGGCCTGGTCATGACCGCTGAGCTGATCGCCACGCTCAAGAGCCTGCACCCCGATGGCACTGTGCCCGAAGACCAGATCAAGCCCCTGGCCGCCCGCCTCACGGTGCGCGCCGGCCTGCGTGTGGTGGGGGGTGCCCCATGAGCCGCACCCCCGCAAAGAAGTTGGCCCCGGCGTGCTTGCAACACGCCGAGGCCGCCCCCGAGAGCCCCAATGCCAACCCGGCAACCGAAACCCTGGAGGAATCGCCAATGTTACTGAAGAACGAAACCCTCACGCCGCAGGCGCGCAAGCACTTCGGCCTGGCACGAAGTCCGTTTGTGGATGACATCAACAGCCGGGCCGATGTGTTCGCCAGCCAGCACGGCCGCTATGTGCGCGCCGCCATGCTGGAGGCCGCCACCAGCCATGGCTTTGTCGCCATCATCGGCCAGAGCGGCAGCGGCAAGAGCACGCTGCGCGAAGACCTGGAAGAGCGCATCCGCGAAGAGCGCCGCCCCATCGTGCTCATCAAGCCCTATGTGCATGGCATGGAGCCCAGCCAGGCCAACGGCAAGCCCCTGCGCAGCGGCCACATCGCCGAGGCCATCGTGGACGCCCTGGCGCCCGGCGTGGCCCTCAAGAGCAGCCCCCAGGCCCGCTACAAGCAGGTGCACGAGCTGCTCAAGGCCAGCCGCGCCGCGGGCTACACCCACCTGCTGGTGATCGAGGAGGCCCACCGCCTGCCCATTGCCACCCTGAAGCACCTCAAGAACTTCATGGAGCTCAAAGACGGCCTGCGCCGCCTGCTGGGCGTGTGCCTCATCGGCCAGAACGAGCTGTTCAACATCCTGAGCGAGCGCAACCCCGAGGTGCGCGAGATCGTGCAGCGCTGCGAGCAGATCACCATGGAGCCGCTGGACAACGATGTGGAGAGCTACCTGCAGCTCAAGTTCGAGCGCGCCGGCGCCAAGCTGGCCGATGTGTTCGAGGCCGACGCCATGGATGCCATCCGCGCCCGCCTCATCCAGCAGGCCCACGGCCACCGCACCAACGAAGTGGTCAGCATCTGCTACCCCCAGGTGGTCAACAACCTGGTGTGCCGCGCGCTCAACGCCGCTGCCGCCGTGGGCTTCCCCAAGGTGGATGCCCAGGTGATTGGGGGGTGCTGAGCCATGCGCGCTTACCTCATCCTCATCACCATGGGCGACGGCTCGCAGGGCCAGCACAACGGCCTGTACGCCGACGGCTTCGACGCCGTGCTCTACGCCCTGGAGTCCTTCCCCGATGCCCGCCGCATCAGCGCCCGGAGGCTGTCATGACCCTCAAGAAAACGCACCGCCCCCGCAGCTGCGCCCGCCTGGGCGTATGCCAATCCCGCCCCGGCTGTGACGGCTGCGGCCAGCAAGACACCCACACGCTGCCGCCTGGCGGCTTCTTCTTCGCGCCTGGCACTGTGGAGGTGGAGGAAAGCCGCAAGACGGCCCGCACCGACACCCTCGGCCGCTGGCTGCTCACCGCCGCCGCCCTGGCCACGCTGGGTGTCGTGGTCGGCATGGCGGCTGAAGAACGAACCCAACAAGGAAGCCATGCTGAACGAGCCGGACGCGGTGCGCGGCATTGCCGGCATCACCATCGTGACGGGCGTCGAGGATTTCATCGTGACGCCTTTCGAGGCCCAGGCTGAGGTGCAGTGATGACAGTCACCACCTACATGCCCCGCGCCGACAGCCTGGCCGACAAGGTCTGCCAGTTCTTTATGCGCCTGCCCGACGAAGAGCTGCTGACCCGCGAGGTCGCCGAAAAGTGGGGCCTTGAGACCAAGAACGTGGGCAACAACCTGGCGCGCGCTGTTGAGGCCGAATACTTGGCCTTGGACGGCACGGTCTACAGCGCAGGCCCGTGTATCGCTCTGTTCAAGGCCGCGCTTGCCCACCAGCCGAAGTCGGCGGGCGGTGACTTGGAGGAAGCGCCGGAGCCGCGTCGGCATGCCACCACTCCCCGCGTAGATAAGCGCAATGGCCCGTTCTGGGTTGACATCAAGACGGTGCCGATCGACACGGATGTGCCCATGCCCGCGCGGGGGGGGCGTGCCCTCGACTGGACGCCGCTGTTCGACGGCCTGCAGGTGGGCTACTCCTTCGCGCTGCCCGCCGCCGCGAAGTCCGCCATCGGCACGGCCATAAAGGCCTACAAGGACGCCACGGGCAAGGTGTTGGCATGCCGCAAGGTGAACGGCGGCATTCGTGTGTGGAGGGTTGAGTGATGATCGCCATCCAGCTGAACGGCAAAACCCACCACACTCAGGGCAATCGAGCCGATGCAGTAGCCCTGCAGGGCTTGCTGGCGGATGCTGGTGCCGCTGGGAACGATTTGGAGGGGGCAAGAAGCCCGGCAAGTGGCCGGGGTGGTGTCAGCGCATGCCCGTCGGCCTCGGGGCGCTTGTTTGGCCCAGTTTCCGCGCCGCCGGATCTGCTGCACTTTGTGCGGGCGTATTCGGTGCGCGAGGCGGGTGCTGCGCTGGGCCTGGCAGTGGGCACGGTGTACCGGCTGCGCCAGGGTTACTGGCCTGGCGACCCACGCAAGATCGTGGACGCCTGGAGCCAGTACAAGGCCAGCCGCAGCCTGGAGGTGTCGAGCTGGTTCCTGCGCCGGGTGCGCGCAGCGGGCGTGGTGCGCCATGCTGGGCTGGACTACACCGCCCCCCGGCTGGAGGCTCGCACCGGGCAGCTGCTGGCCGTGGCGCGTGCGGCAGATGGTGGCCTGCTGGCGCAGACGCTGGAGCTGCCTGCCGAGCGCATGCCGCTGACGCCGGTGGCTGACATGCAGGGAGGTGCGGCATGACCGACGACTTCAACCCCTTTCGCGCTGTTGTCGAGATCATGGGTGCGCTGTTCGGCATCGCCGGGGCCTTTTTGCTCGCAATGCCCGCAGTGCCGGGCTGGGGCTTCGGCGGGTTCCTGGTCAGCAATGTCTGCTGGATCGTGTCCAGCTGGGGGCGGCAGAACTGGAGCCTGTTTGCGCAGCAGGTGGTGTTTCTGGTGGCCAGCGTCGTGGGCCTGTGGAACTGGTGGCTTGGGCCGCTGCTGCTGGGGTGACCATGGATCGCGATGGAGAAAAGCTGTGCCCGAAGTGTGGCGAGTGGTGGCCGGCGGACCGGGAGTTCTTCGCGCCCGCCTCGAAAAACAGCGACAAGCTGTATTTCTGCTGCCGCGCCTGCTATGTATCGCTGCCCTCTGTCTACCGCCGCAGGCATGCCGATGAGTGCGTCCCGACGCGCATCACCGACAACGTTGCGCCGCTGCTCACCCATCTCTTCATCGGAGGCCCGCTTTGAGCGCCAACCACACCGCCGCCATCCACGTCCTCAAGTCCAAGCTGCGCCTGACGGACGACGACTACCGCGTGCTGCTCAGGGGCCTGACCCTCAAGTCCTCTAGCCGTGACATGACGGACGCCGAGCGCCAGAAGGTGCGCGACCACCTGCAGGGCCTGGCCGAGCGCGCGGGCCTGGTGAGGCCCACGGCGCGCCGGCCCCTGCCTGCCACGCGCTTTGCCCAGGCCAAGGCCGCCGCCAGCCCGAAGGAGCGCAAGGTGTGGGCGCTGTGGCACCAGCTGGGGCGCGACGGCCTGGTGCGCGACACCAGCCCGCAGGCGCTGAATGCCTGGGTGCACCGCCAGGTGGGCGTGTCTGCCATGCAGTTCTGCACCGGCGCCCAGCTCGACACGCTGATCGAGGCCCTCAAGGCCTGGCAGGAAAGGGGTTGACCATGTTGGAATTCGATCGCAAAGACCTGACTGAGATGCGGCCCGAAGAACTGGCCCCGCTGGAGGCCCTGATGGCGCCCGAGTGGCCCGACACCTGGCGTGAGCTGGCCACCAGCCTGTTTGTCACCCTGCTGTCGGCGCCCGGGGCCGGCCAGGTGGCGCCCAGCGCGCTGGCCCAGCTTGCGGTGGTGCTCACCATGGGTATTGCGCAGGACATGGGCGGCACGCAGCCTTACATTGCAGTGGGCGCCGACGTCATGTCCAGCGCCCGCGTGCGCCGCGTGGTGGATCTGCTGGCCCAGCAGCTCAGCTACAAGCAGGTGGCCGACGCCACCTGCCTCACGGAATCCCGGGTGCGCCACATCGAACGCGCCTGGCGCCGTGAGCAGATCGCCGCACGCCAGGGCAGGCTACCGCTAGACTGACGACCACGCCCCCGAAGCGTTCCACCACCAGGCCCCGCCACAGCGATGTGTGCGGGGCCTTTTGCTTTCAATAAGTGGCGCGCGCCATTGGGCGTGCGGGCCTGCATCGCGCGACAGTGCAGCCCATGCCCACCGCAAAGCCCGCCACCAAACCCCAGCCGACGCTGCCCGCCAGCATCGAAGTATTCCGCGCCGGTCGTCACATGGACGACGCGGGTGTGGCGCACAGCTTTTCCGAGGCCGACCTGGACGGCATGGCCACCAGCTACAACCCGGCGCTGCGCGAAGCCCCGCTGACGGTCGGCCACCCCAAGGACAACCTGCCGGCCTATGGCTGGGTCAAGGCGGTGACCCGCACGCCAACCGGCGCGCTGTCCATCACGCCCCACCAGGTCGAGCCCCAGTTTGCCGAGATGGTCGAGGCCGGCCGCTTCAAGAAGCGCAGCGCCAGCTTTTACCCACCCCACGCACCCAACAACCCCACGCCGGGCAAGTGGTACTTGCGGCATGTGGCGTTCCTGGGTGCGCAGCCCCCCGCGATCGCTGGCCTCAAGGACATCCAGTTTTCTGAAGACGACGCAGGCGGCGCCGTCTCCTTTTCCGAATCCGTATCCGCCGAACCGTCAACACAGGAGCCCGACGACATGAGCAAAGAACTGCAAGCCCAGCTGGATGAGGCGAACGCCAAGCTGGCCACCGAGAAGGCGGCGCGTGAGAAGGCCGACGCCGATGCGGCTGCGGCCAAGAAGAAGGCCGACGACGCCGAAGCCAAGAGCGCCTCCTTTGCCGAGAAGGCCCGTGCTGACCGCAAGGCCGGCTTCGTGTCTTTCGCCGAAGCCCAGGTACAGACCGGCAAGCTGCTGCCCAAGGACAAGGACATGGCTGTGGCCACGCTCGAAGCCCTGGCCGACGCCCAACCCGTGGAGTTCTCCGAAGGCCAGGGTTCGGATGCCACCACCCGCAAGGTCAGCCCGGCGCAGTGGCTGCAAGACCTGATCGCCAACGCCCCCGCTTCCGTCAGCTTCGGCGAGTTCGCGCCCGCTGGCGGCGCCCAGGTCCAGGCCGGCGCCGCCAAGGGCAAGTCGGACGCCGAGATCGACAAGGCCGCCACGGCCTACATGCGCCAGCACAAGGTGGACTACGCCGAAGCGCTGGGTGCTGTGACAGCCAGCTTCTCCAGCTGATCCGCCCCTTTATCCACCCCACCAGGAACTGACCACCATGGCCATGACCGCTGCCGAAATCCGGCTCAAGCAAAACCCCATCCTGACCAAGCTGCTGCTCGGCCTGGGCCAGGGCACCTACGTTGCTGAAAAGCTCTTCCCCCGCTTGCCTCAAGCCCTGTCCAGCGTCACGCTGGCGCAGCTGGGCGACGAACGCCTGCGCCGCTACAACCTGCGCCGCGCGCCGGGCGCGCCCACCAAGCGCATCAACATCAAGTACGACGGCAAGACCTATGCGGTCGACCAGTACTCTGTGGAAGTGCCGCTGCCGCGTGAGCTGCTGCGCGAGGCAGACCAGAGCCGCGCGCTCAACGTGGGCAACTACCTGGACATCAGCCGCATCGCCATGGCCACCGCCAATGACGTGCTGGGGCTGGACTATGAGATCGAAGTGGCAAGCCTGGCCACCACGGCGGGCACCTACGCGGCAGGCCACGTGCTGGCCCTGGCAGGCGCTACGAAGTGGAGTGCCGTCACGGGCACCCCGGTGACCGACATCAACGCTGCGGCGGACGTGATCCGCAAGAAGATCGGCAAGCGCCCCAACCGCCTCACCCTGAGTGCCGATGCATTCAGTGCACTGCGTACCAATGCCGAGGTGAAGGGCTACCTGCCTAGCACCAACCTCGGCCCGGCCACTATCGACCAGCTCAAGACCATCTTGAACGTGGCCGAGATCGTGGTGGGCGACGCGGTGTGGATCGACGAGACCGACACCGGCCGCGACGTGTGGGGCAACAACGCCATCCTGGCCTATGTGCCCACCATTGGTGGCGGTGGCAGCGCCGACATCAGCCTGGCCGAACCTGGCTTCGGCTTCACCAATGTGCTGGAAGGCCACCCCTTCAGCGAAACGCCGTACTTCGACAACGGCAGCAAGAGCTGGGTCTATGGCGCCACCTACGAGCGCCGCCCCAACGTGGCCTACAACACCGCTGCCTTCCTGTTCACCAACCCGAAATAACACCCTGAAGCGAGCTGGCCGCAAGGCCTGGTTGAGCAGAACCCCCGGGGGCCTCCGTGCCTCCGGGCCTTCACCAAACACCACCACCCGAGGAAGCACATGAGCAAAACCCTGATCGCCCTGGTCGCCACCGCCGTCATGGTCGATGGCGTGCGCACCATCATCCAGCCCGGCGAAAAACTCCCCGAGCTGAGCCCGCACGATGCACGCGAGCTGCAGCAGTCCGGCGCGGCCGAGAACCCGGCTGACACCGCCGCCCTGGCCAAGGCCGATGCGCGCGCCCAAGCCGCTGCCGCACAAGAGTTTGAAGACGCCCGCCAGCGTGCGTTGCAGTCGCAGGCATCTACCGCAGCCACCGAGGCAGAGGCCGACACCGACGCCGCCAAGGCCCCCACCAAAACCACGGCGAAGAAGTAAGCGCTGCACCCGCCAGCACCCGTAACCACTGGAGCACAACATGCCCTCTCAGAACAACACCGGTCGCCAGTTCGACAAGACGCACGCCGTGACCATCGTGGCCACGGCCGCGCTGGCGGCCTGCCGCTTCGCAGCCTATGACGGTGGCTACCCCACCATCGCGGGCGGCGCCAAGGACGTCCAGGGCGTCACCGAGAACGCCGCCGAAATCGGCGATGCCGTCAGCCTGACCACCGGCTACAGCGCCCTGGTCGAAGCTGGCGAAGCCATCGCCTTCGGCGTCCTGGTCAAGACCGACGCCACCGGCCGCGCCGTCGCCGGCACCGCGGCTGACCATTGCGGCCGCGCGCTGGGCGCCAGCACCGCCGCTGGCCAGCTGATCGAAGTCCAGCTCTACAAGCACGTTCACGCTTGATAGGCAGTAGCCCACCGCCATGCACTACGCCACCGTCCAGGACATGATCGACCGCTTCGGCGAGCGGGAGCTGATCCAGCTCACCGACCCCGAGATCGTCGCCGTGCAGGCCGCCCGTGCCGAGCGCGCCCTGGGCGACGCCCAGGCCCTGGTGGACAGCTACGTGGGCCGGGTGTACCGCCTGCCCCTGGCCGGCTGTGCCAAGCCTGCGCCGGTGCCTGGTGACCCGGGTGCCGTGCAGATGGTGCCGCCGACCCAGCTCACCCGTGTGACCTGTGACCTGGCGCGCTACTACCTATACGACGACATCGCCCCAGAGCATGAGGTGTACCTCCGCTACAAAGCCGCCGAGCGCGAACTGCTGCAGATCGCCGAAGGCAAGGCCGTGCTGACCTGCTCGTGGGGCGGCGTGCCGGGCCTGCTGGTCGCGGGCGATGCCCCCGGCGATGCCGAGGTGCTGTACGGGTTCAGCGCGCGCCAGATCACCGACGACAGCACCCGGGGCTACGCATGAGTACCCAGGGGCTGACCGTTGACCAGGCCAACAATTTCTTGGCGCTGGAGCCCTACCTGGTGGCGCTGCTGCGCCAGGCCGTGGCGGGGCTGAGCCCTGCCGTGCATGTCTTCACCGCCGCCGACCTGGCCGATGTGAAGCAGGGTACCCAGAAGACGCCCGCCGTGCACCTGGTGTATGGCGGCTACCGCATCAGCGGCGACAACGGCACCAGCTGGGAGCTGGAGCACACCTGGCTGGCCGTGGTGGCAGTGCGCAACGTGGCCGAGGTCCGCAGCGGCAAGGCCGCACGCCAGGACGCTGGGCTGCTGGTGTCCCGGGTGATGTTCGCCCTGGCCGGCGCCCGCGTCACGGGTGCCGTGCGGCCCTTGGCCCTGATCTCACCGCCGTCTGCTGGCTACTCCGGTGGCCACCAGTACATCCCCTCGGCCTTCAAGGCCACAACTGTGTTTCGCAAACCGCAATAGCAATAGGAGCGCCCATGTCTTCCACCCAAGTTATCTCCAAGGTCTACCGTCCCTCCATGAATGTGGGCCAGCTGTATGCCCGGCCCTACGGTTCTGTCGCCGCACCCATGCCCGTAGGCAACGTGCTGGAGCTGAGCCTGGACACCACCGAAGACGTGGAAACCCAGCCCAACATGACGGTGTTGGGTGGCGGTGTGTATGCCGAGGTTCGCCGCGTCAAGGACGTGAAAATCAAGATCAAGCTGGCCGACCTGAGCGTCATCAACCTGGCCCGCAGCACCCTGGGCACCGTGGCCGGGGTGGAGGCAGGCGTCGTGGCCGACGAGCCGCGCACCGCCACTCTGGGTGGCCTGATCCGCCTGACGCACCTTGCCCCCACGGGGTTGACCCTGAAGAAGGGCGCAACCCTTGCCGGCGCTACGCCTGTGGCCGCCGCTGGCAACTTTGAAGTGCGACCCGAGGGCATCTACGTGCTGCCCAATGCTGTGGATTTGACCGGCTCCGACCTGCTGTGGGCAAGCTACAGCTATGGCGACTACGCCGTGGTCGAAGCCCTGACCACCAAGGCCACCGAGCTGGAGCTGACCTTTGGCGGCCTGAACGAAGCCGATGGCGGCAACGCGGTGCTGGTCGAAATCTGGCGCGCCAGCCAGGGCATCACCAAGAGCCTGGCACTGCTGGCGTCCAAGGGCCTTGGCTCGCTGGACGTGGAAGGCACTGTGCAGATGGACCCGACCAAGACCGGCGTGGGCATCAGCAAGTACTACCGCACCTCCATGGTTTAAACCTGGCACAGGAATCCTTGTGCCATGGTGAAACCCGTTGAAATCCTCATCAAGGCCAAGGAAGAAGCGAGCGGCGTATTTGACTCGCTGAAATCGAAGGTCGCGGCGGTCGGCGTGGCCATCGCGGGCTACTTCGGCATCCGCGCCTTCGGGGGCGTCATCAACGACGCGGCCGACCTCGAAGCGGCCATGTCCCGCGTGCAGGCTGCTACAGACGCCACGACCGAGGAAATGGTGGCGCTGCGCAAGGCCGCAGACGATGCGGGCGCCAACACCAAATACACCAGCGTACAGGCCGCTGGTGCCCTGGAGAATCTGGCCAAGGCGGGCCTGAGCGCAAAAGACTCCATTGCGGCCCTGCCGGCCGTGCTGGCGCTGGCCCAGGCTGGTGATATCGACCTGGGCCGGTCCAGCGAGTATGTGACCAAAGCCGTCATGGGCATGGGCCTGGCGTTCACCGACGCCGGCCGGGTGGCCGACGTGCTGGCCAAGGGCGCGAACGCCTCCAACACAAGCGTGGAGGGCCTGGCTCAGGCCCTGTCGTATGCCGCACCGGTGGCCCACAGCCTGGGCCTGTCGCTGGAAACGACTGTTGCCATCATCGGCAAGTTTGCCGACGCTGGTATTGACGCCAGCCGGGCCGGTACCGCGCTCAACAGCATCCTGAGCCAGTTCAGCGACCCTGCCAGCAAGTTCCGGGAAGAGCTGGGCAACGCCGGCATCACCACCAATAACTTCGAGACGGCCCTGCGCCAGCTGGCGGCTGCTGGCCCGCGCGGCCAGAAGGCCATCCTGGCCGTGGGCCAGGAAGCCGGCCCAGCCCTGCGTGCGCTGCTGGGCCAGGGCATCGGCGCGCTGGACGATCTGAAGAAGAAGCTGGACGACTCGGCCGGCAGCGCCGCCGCCACCGGCGCGGTGATGGAGAACAACCTGAAGGGCTCGCTGAACGGGCTCTCCAGTGCATGGGACACGGTCAAGACCACCCTGGGCACACCCGTGTTGCCCGTGCTGCGCCAAGGGGTGGACCAACTGGCGGGCGCGCTGCGCACCGCAGTCACCGACGGCACCATCGGCAAGTTCGGCGACGCCATCGCCACCGCGTTCAGCTCGGGCATCAAGTGGGCGCGCGACTTCCTGTCGGCCATCGACTTCAACAAGCTGGGCGCAGACCTGCGCGCCTTTGCCGACCGCTCGGGCGAAGTGTTCAAGGAAGTGGGCGAATACGCCACGGCCGCAGGCGCTACCGCGCAAACAGCCTATGGCGTCATGTCGGCAGGCGCCAACGGCGTGCTGGCTGTGATTTACAAGATCGGCGAGGTGTTCGCCGACATGGCGAGCGAGATTCAGGGCGGCGTGGCCAACATCCTGGACGGCCTGGCAAAGATCACCTTCGGGGGCGTCAGCGCCAGTTTCAAGGCCGCTGCCGATGACATGCGGCTCTCGGCCGAGGCCACCCTTGCAGCAGGCCAGGCGCTGGGCGAGAAGTCCGCCGAAGCCCTCGGCCGCATGGCCGAGGGAGCGCAGACGGCCCGCGCCGGGTGGGCTGCACTGACCAAGGCGGTGGAAGACGGCAAGCCTGCCGCAGACGCATCATCCGCCGCCATCGCGCAGATGGCCGCGCAGATCGAGGCCGCTGGGCAGAAGACCACCGAGGCGGCCAAGGCCACGGATGCCGCCCGCAAAGCCACCGATGACAAACGGACGGCGGACACGGCGGCAGCGGCGGCTGTCCAGCAGCTGCGGGATGAGTACACCCAATTGGTGGCCGGGGGCAGCATCCAGGCGGCAGCTGAGAAGCTGCAGCAGATCAACAAGGCATTGCAGGGCACTCCCCCCGCCGCGAAAGACGCTGCCAAGGCGGCGGAAGAAGCCGCGCTCAAAGTGATCACGGCATACAGTCAGCTGGGTATCACCAGCCAGGCCGAGCTCAAGCAATTGGCCGCCAACGCCAAAGCCAACTTTGAGACGATCAAAGCCAGCGGCACCGCCAGCGCGATGGACATTCAAAACGCCTTCACGGTGATGGCCCAGAAAGCTTTGGATGCCGCAGGACCCGTGGGCAGCGTGGGGCGACAGCTGGCGCAATCTGCGCTGGAGGCGCAGGCGGCAGCGAACGGTCTGGCCGTCACGTTCGACGAGACGGGCAAGGTCATCGTCAGCGCCATGAATGCAGGGGCAGCCGCCACCGGCAACCTCAAAACCGGCGTGGACAACGTCAACACCAGCCTGCGCACGCAGATTGACCTGCGCAACAAGCTCAACACCATGCGCACCGGGTCTGCACCCGCCGCGCCCCCGCCGCCAAAGACCAGCGATGGCTTTGAGACCAACAAGGACGGTAGTGCGAAGGGGACTTTCACCAACAACCTGGACGTGTCCGCCGCGTTCGACCTGGTCAACAAGGCCAAGGCCAACCGGCTCACCGCTGCCGACCTGGCAGAAGCGAAAGCCGCCTTTGAGCAGGCCCAAGGTGCTTACGACTACATGGAAAAGATGGGCCGGTTTAACCCGGGCGGGCAATCGCATGAGTTTGTGCAATCAACCACGGCGCTGTACAACGGCGCTAGGTCTGCATACGAAAAAGTGCAGGCCATGGTGGACGCAGAAACCAAGGCGGCGGCAAAAGCCGCTGCGGCCGAGGCCAAAAAGGCCGCCGCAGACCAGGCCAAAAAGGCCGCCGCAGACCAGGCCAAGGCGGGTGCGGAGTCTTCTGCGCGCACATCGGAGTTGAGTGGGCAAGACGCTGAAACTGCCCGCAAATCAAGTCAGTCAAGCGCCAGCACCAGTTACACGGTCAACATCACGCTCAATGGCCGGTCCTCCACCATCAAGACCGCCACCGCCGCCGACGCCGCCGACCTCAAAGACCTGCTGCAGCAGCTGGCCGACGCAGCATCCAGGAGCTGACATGTCCATCACCCTGACCCACGCCGGCACCACGCTGGCGCTGTCCGACCGCCTGGCCTGGACCGATGAATTCGCCTGGAGCCCTGTGGAGCAGTCCACTGAGTACTCCACCACGGGGGCGCTGATGGTGCACGTGGCCACCAAGCAGGCCGGCCGGCCGATCACGCTGGAAGGCAAGGAGACCGCCACCTGGATCTCGCGCGCCACGTGCGTGGCCCTGGAGGCCTGGGTCAAGTTGCCCGGTGCCGAGTTCGAGCTGGTGCTGCGCGGCGTGCCGCGTGTCGTGATGTTCGACCAGGCGCGCACTGGCTTCGACGCCACGCCGCTGTGGCGCATCGCCGACGGCGAAGAGACGCCCGAGCAGATCTTCCTCCCCACTTTCCGATTCTTGGAGCTTTGACCCATGGCCATTCAATCAGGCGACATCAAGCTGCTGGCCAGCAAGGTGATGGACGACGTGCCCGAGGGCGGCGGCGGTCCCACCAGCATCGTTATCCCAGACGGTGCCAGTAATAGCATCTTCCGTGACACCTCGGAAGCCGATCGCACCTTTGGTGCCGTCCACATGCGCCAGGTGCACCCCAGCATCGTGACGCCCGACACCGAGGCCTACGACGGCGCCAACATGATCGTGGCCCGTCCACCGCGAGATCCACGTGTGTCTGTGGCGCTCTTCTACACAGGGGAATCGTTCGATACCCGCGCGCAGGCGCAAGCCCGCCTGGAGGCGTACCAGTACCAGGGCGCGGCCTATGCTGGCATCTTGATGGGCAACCATATCCAGGGCATGAGCAACCTGACGCTGTACCAGCGTTCGACCACCACGCCCGTGTATGGCGAGACGCTGGTGCTGATCAAGCGCGAAGGCCAGCCCGATGAGGTGATCCAGTACGTGCGGGTGACCGACGTGTCGGTGGTGCAGCGCACCTTTGAAGATGCCAGCGGCGAGTTTCAGCGCTACCAGGTCACGCTCAGCCTGGCCGAGCCGCTGCGCAGCGACTTCCCCGGCTTCGACGTCCAGCGGTACGACTTCACCAGCGCGGACCTGAGCTTCAAAACCCGCGTGGCCACCACGATCGTGGCCAATGCCGCGAAGTACTACGGCGTGCAGCCCCTGCAGATCGCCGCCGCCCTGGGTTCATTCACCGTCAAGGCCCAATCGGCATATGCCCAGCTGGTGCCCAGCAGCCAGATTGAAGTGCCGATCGCTGACGCACGCAGCAACCAGCAATCCGCTGGCCTGGTGCCTGCCGGTGGCGTGGTTACCCACACCTCGGGCGCGGCATTCGGCCCGACTTCGGCGCTGTTCATCGGTGGCGCCATCCTCCCTGGCAGCTTGTCCCTGGTCCGCTCGGGTGTGAGCCTGCAGGACAGCGAGGGCAAGCTGCTCAACGGCGGCGTGGAAGTGGGCTCGGTGGACTACGAAAACGGTATTTGCACGCTGTTCGTCGCTGTCTTTGGTGCGGATGTGTCGCCCCTGGTGGCCACCTATGTTCCTGCGGCCGTGCCCGCTGCCGTGTCCAGGTCCAAGGGCTTTGCCGTCACGGCGGCCAATCGCACGTTGGCCTATGCGCGCACCCTGGACGTGGTGCCCACCCACGGCTCCCTGCAGATCAGCTACATGGCGGGCGGGCGCTGGTACACCCTGCGTGACAAGGGCACCGGGGAGCTGCGCGGCGCAGATACGGCGATGGGTTCGGGCATGCTCAACCGCAACACCGGCACCGTGGCATTCACCCTGGGTGCATTGCCCGACGTGGGCAGCGCCATCATCTGGCAGTGGGTGGAGCCCGTCGCGGCCAAAGACAACGAGCTGCTGCAGCTCGACAACAACGGCAAGTTGTACTGGCCGATCAACTCGGCCGGCGTGGTGTCGGTCGAGGCGGGCGGCACGGCCTGGATGCCTGGAACACTGACTTTCACGTGGACTGTTGGCGCCATTACGCACACCGCTACCGACGATGGCAACGGCGGCATCATCGGTGAGGCCACCGGCACCGTGTACTACGCCCGGGGCGTGGCGAAGTTGTCGCCCAACGTGCTGCCGCCCAAGGGCACCACGGTGCACGTCACGGTCAATTCGGTAGTCAAGTCCGCCAGCACCCCCACGCTCACGCCTGCAGGCGCGGCACTGGTGGGCAACATTGGTGCGACAGACATCGTGCCAGGCACGGTGCAGCTCACGGTGCAGGGGCAGCTGAATTTCCAGTACTCCGGTACCGGCGGTGGTCCGATGTGGCTCCCCTGGGGCGGATCACGCGGCTTTGTGCTGCAAGACAACGGCAGCGGCGGGCTGCGGTTGATGCTGGGAGCCACCACGCTGGCATTCGGGACGATCAACTACGCCACCGGGGCGTTTTCGATCACGGCGAGCACGCCGATCAGCGGCGCCCAGGCGACGCCCATGGTGGGTTTTGACAACCCCTACATCTACTCGCCATCCGAATTCCCCCTCTACCTCGGAGCTTAACGATGACCACCAACGTTCGTCTAACGCCTACTTTCAGCCCTATCCGGCCGGTGCCACTGAGCGAGGTGCTGCACCAGCTAACCTTTGCCTTGGACTTCTCAGGCGCTGGCTCTGTGGCGGCCAGCTTCTCTGCAGCGGCGCCCGTGGCCGCGCCCGTGTCGGCCGACATGGACACCCTGCAGGCCCGCGTCGACCTGGCCAACAACTATGTCCTGTCTGGCGTGAGCTTCGAGGTGTCCGGCGAGCGCCATGTGATGAAGGCCAACGGGGATCTGCAGAAGGGGCTTTCGCCCACGACGGGCAGCGGCACCAAGGTGGGCGAGGTCTTCCCATCGCTGGGCAGTCTCATGCTTTCGCAATGGCAGCCAGGCGCAGCGCCCACCATCGACCACTGGCGCGGCGTGGCTGGTGCCCCCGTGGGTGGTCTGGAGACGCCATTCGTGTCCCTGGGTGTGACCTTCCGTATTGCCACGGCACCTGTGCGGGCGGGCAGCTTCTCCATCCTGGGTGTCCTGCAGGATGGAACCACCTTCAACGTCGGCGCAGATGCGTCGGGCTTCATCAGCACGACCCGCATCAAGGGTGTGGTGAACTACAACACCGGCGTGGTGAACGTTTTCGCGGTGACCCCTACGGCACCGCCAGGCACACCGATGCTGGATCTGTCTTTCCTGGGTATCCCAGGCGTGGGCGAGGTCTATATCGACCTGCTGCGCGAGGATTCGCTGCGCTACAACGCCACCAGCTACACGTATCTGCCGATGGATGCCGAGCTGACCGGCGTCGATGGCGTGCGCCTGCCCAGCGACGGCCGCGTGCCTATCTACCTCAAGGGCGAGGCGGTGGTGGTGTGGCATGCGAAGGAATCCGACGAGTTCGTGGCCTCGAACGGCATGGTTTTTGACTGTGCCCGCACCCGGCTTTCCCGGGCACGGGTGCGGGATGCCGATCGCAAGGTGCTGCACTCCGGCTACGAAGTGGATCTGGAAGCCGGCAAGCTGAATTTCGTCGATGTATCGAGCTGGGCCCAGCCAGTGACCGTCGAAGACCGCATTGAAGACATGCGGGTGATGCGCGACGTGCAGATCACGGGTGAGCTGACTTTCACCACGCCGCTGTCGCACGCCTATCCCTTGGGCTCCTATGTGTCGAGCGCCTTGATGCTGGGTAACCTGCGCGCTCGGGTGTCACTCAAGTTCGACCAGGCCAGCTGGAACGGCACCACCTGGCTGGATGTGCTCGAAGGCGATGCGGCTGTAGGAACCTACGACGACACGACCGCGCCCATCGTAGTGACCAATGCCGGCGCAGCCAACATGCGCTGGGCCATCCATTTTCAGAGCAACAACACCAGCTTTCGGGTGGTGGGTGAGCACGTGGGCGTGATTGCGACCGGCTCAATTGGCGAGGACTGCGCGCCAGTCAACCCAGTCACCGGACAGCCGTACTTTTTGCTGCCTGCTTTGGGTTGGGGTTCTGGTTGGGCGGCAGGAAACGTCTTCCGCTTCAACACCGTGGCCGCGCAGCGCGGCGTGTGGGTTGCGCGCACAACCCAACAAGGCCCCGAGACCTATGTCGATGACGACTTCGAGCTGCTCATCCGTGGCGACGTCAACCGCCCCTGAACCAAGGAAACACCATGCCCGCTACCAGCGTTAAATATTTTGATTGGACGATGATCGGTGCGCCGATCCTCAATGCCGGCGCCAGCTCCGGCCTGGGCGTTCTGGACGCCTGCCTGGCTGACGGGTTTGGCCTGCAGTCGGCCACCTCGGTGGTGGTCTCGGGCGGCGTGGCCACCGCCACGTTTGCCACGACACCCTCCAACCGGCGCGGCACCGTGGCCCTGGTCGCGGGCGCCACACCCGCCGTGCTCAATGGCGAGCAGCGTGTGACCGCCTCCGGGGCCAATACGATCTCTTGGGCCACCACGGCGCCCGATGGCGCGGCCACTGGCACTATCACCGTGAAGGTGGCGCCGCTGGGCTGGGCGAAGGCCTTCACGGGCACCAACCTGCGCTGCTACAGGAGTACCGACCCGGCTGGCACTGGGTGCTATCTACGCGTGTCCGACCCGGCTGGGGACACGATGCGGCTGACTGCCTACACCGCCATGACCGCCGTCAGCACGGGCACCGGCCCATTCCCCACCGCCGCCCAGGTGTCTGGTGGTGTGGGTTGGGGCAAGACCTATGTGGCGGTTGTTGGCAGCGACCCGCGCCCGTGGTACGTCGTGGGTGATGAACGGTCTTTCTATTTTTGCAACGTGCCGAATTTCTCGGGCGCGATGTTCTTCGGTGACATCCTGCCCAATAAATCCGGCGATGCCTATGCTTGTTTTTTGACAGGCGCCACATCGGGAGCGGGCCCTCAGTACACAGCGCTCAACATGGATGGCACTGTTCTGCTGGGTGACGGTCAACATGGATGGCTGGCGCGCAGCGATACCGGTTTGGGTACTTCTCGCCCAGGTGGCAAGTTGCACGGAGCTTCGCTAACGTCAGCAGTATGGGCGGGCTCGTCTCAATGGGCGGCGGTCTACCCGAACCGCGCTGACCACAGCTTGCGCACCTCCCCCATGGTTGTCTATTCGGACGCGTGTTACCGGGGGCGCTTACCTGGGTTGCATCTACCTGCGATGGATTGCGCTGGATACTTCACGCGCGGTGATGTGATCCCCGGCACAGATGATTTGGCTGGTCGGGAGCTGTGGGCGTACCGCCACGATGGAGCCAATAATCAGGACATCCAGGCGACCGTTTTCTTTGACATCACCGGGCCGTGGAGATAAGCCGTGGCGGCGCACAAATACTGGCGCCTTTATGTGGGCGCGAACACCGGCGGCACCAACCGCTATGTGCTGGGGGATGTCGAGCTGCGTGTCAATTCGGCGGGTGCGAACCTGGCCACAGTGGCCAACGGTTCGACCTCCGCATCGGCAGATGAGAACGGGCTCAATGGAGCCCGGGCCTTTGACGGGGCCATTGTCACTGGCACCAGTACCTGGGCGGGCGGTGCGGGTGACCCCACTCCCGCGTGGGCCTGGGTCGGCTTTGCTTTCACTGTGGGGCGTGACATCGGCCGTGTGAGCGTACGCAACAGCTCGGCGGCTGGAGATGCGGCTTTTCGGCCTACCTTGGCGGTGCTGAAGTACAGCGACGATGGGTTCCGCTGGGTGCCCTGGATCAACCTGGGCACGCTGCCCACCACCAACAGTACAACTACGGCTGTGGACTACTCGGCCGCGCCGGCCGAGACGTCCACCAAAGGTCTGCAGCTTGATGTGGCTCTGCGCGCGGTGGCGCCGTCCGGCGTGATGGGGGCAACGCTACTGCTTGCACCGCTGCAGCTGGCCCGTGATGTCGAGTTTGGTGGGGTTGGCTTTATCGAAGGCCACACGCTGGAGCAAATTAACGAAACTACCCAGGTGCCCGTGGCGCGCAAAGTGCGCCTGCACCGCGACCGCGACGGTCTGCTGGCCCGCGAGACATGGAGCCGCGCCAGTGATGGGTATTTCCGCTTCCCGTACCTTGACATGGATGTGACCTACACCGGGCTGACCTACGACCATTCGGGGAACTTCCGTGCAGTGGTGGCTGACCGTGTGGCACCGGAGCTGATGCCATGAGTCTGGACCTGGAAATCAGCCCGGCCGTGCGCCTGGCGCGCACCGAGGCCACGCTGGCCACCATGGATGCCGGCCTGGCGCACTGCCGCCTGTACGTCTATGGCACCTTGTGGCCAGGCTTCGCGGAGCCCGCTGGCGGCCCGTCGCTGGTGATGATCGAGCTGGCCAAGCCCAGCGGCACCATTGACGTGGACGGCTGGATCATGCTCGCGGCCGCTGCGCCGGACGGCTCCATGATCGACCTGGACGGTGAGGCCCGCTGGGCGCGCCTGGTCGCCGGCGACGGCACCATCGTGTTCGACTCGGCCGTATCCGACGCCCTGGGCATCGCCCGCATCAAACTGAGCCGCACCACCCTCTACGCGGGCGGGTATGTGCGCCTGCTGCCCAGCCGCATCCGGTAGCCCATGCTGGATCTCGTCTTCCGCCGCCCGGCCAGTACGGGCCAGCCCGTTGAGCTGGTGTTTGGTGGAGACGTGGGCACACCCAGCACTGACGTATCGCTGCTGGTCGACGTCGAGCTGCCCGGCCTTGAGCTGGAGATCTTCGCGGCGGAAACCGCCACGGCCAGCATGGAGATTGACCTGGGCGGGCTGGAGATCGAGCTGGCGGGCGTGTACGACTCGCGCACCGACCGGCCCATGGTGGGGCACACCGCCAGCGCCTGGCAGGTAGGCCAGCGCCGCCAGGCCAGTATGGGCGAAGACTGGAACACGTCACTTCGCATGCCGGCCTACGTCGAGTCGGGCTGGTCGACAGCGCTGCCCGTGCGTACAGAGGTGGAGCTGCAGATCCAGGATGGCGCCCGCCTGCAGGTGGAACGCGCCAGCGGCTGGGAGGTGGCCGATCGGCTCCATGCTGGCCCTTACCGCATTCGCTCTCAGGACACCCTGCGCAATGTGCGGCCGCTGATTGGCAGCGGTTGGCAGACCGGCGTGCCAAAGCGCGCTGGCCTGGTGATCCGCACCAAGGACGGTTTGCGCGATCGCCGCGCCAGCCTGGACAGCGCCTGGCAGACCGGCATGGCGCACCATGTGCACGTGCAGCACCACATGGGCAAGGGCCAGCCCCTGCAGGCGGGTTTCGAGAGTGGTCACCAGATCGCCATGCGGCCGCCGATCGGGCAGTACAAGCCCACGGTGCCGCCGCTGGAGAACCCGTGCTACGTGCCGCCGCCCGGGCGCCAGGTCGACCTGGTGTTCAAGACCCCATGGAGCGCCGGCACCGAGCTGGTGTTTGTTTGTGAGTGCACCGGGCCGGGGCCAGACCCCGAACCCGAGGCAGAGATTGTTATTCCGGTTCGGAGGTACTACGTGGTCGCTAATGAAGTTGTTTTACGCCGCGTCGACGGCAATATCGAGCTGCTCGCATATGCGTTCACGCTGTCGATCGACGCCGACAGCTGGACCTGGTCCTGGTCGGCCACCCTGCGCCGGGATGCGCTCCCGTACCTGGAGCCCGACAGCACCGGGCCGGTGGAGCTGGAGGCTGTGATCAACGGTGTGCCGTACCGTCTGATGGTCGAGAAGATCGGGCGGGATTCTCAGTTCGGCTCGGTGCGCATCCGCGTCAGCGGTCGGGGCCTGGCCGCTGTCCTCGCCGCCCCGCATGCGCCCACGCTGAACTTTGGCAACACGGCCCCCCGCACCGGTCAGCAGCTCATGGCCGACGTGCTCACGATCAACGGGGTATCCATCGGCTGGGAAGTGGACTGGGGCCTGGTGGACTGGTCGGTGCCGGCCGGGGCCTGGGCGATGCAGGGCAGCTATATCGACGCGATCGCGGACATAGCGGGCGCTGTCGGCGGCTATGTGCAGCCCCATGCCACCGCCAAGACGCTGCGTATCCTGCCCCGCTATCCCTATGTGCCCTGGGAGTGGGATGTGATCGCGCCCCATGTAGAGCTGCCTGCGGCCGCCGCGTCGGTGGAGTCCGTCGAATGGGTCGATATGCCGCCTTACAACGGGGTGTTTGTGGGTGGCATCAGCAAGGGCGTGCACGGGCCTTTCAAGCGCACCGGCACTGCTGGCGACGTGCTCGCACCCGCTGTCAACCATGCCCTGATCACCCATGCCAACGCCCATCGCCAGCGTGGCATCGCGGAGATCAGCAATGCCGGTCGCCAGGCGCACTATGAGATCAAAACCCAAGTTCACCCTAGCACCGGCCTGATCTTGCCCGGGCACTTCGTTCGCTACGTCAGCGACACCACGGTAACGGGCATCGTGCGCAGCACCAGGCTGGATTGGTCCCATCCAGTCATGCGCCAAACCATCGGAGTTGAGACCCATGTCATTGCGTAACCCCTACCGTGCTTTCCTGGACCTGATGCCCAAGCGGCCGCTGCAGGTCGGCACTGTCTCAGCCGTCGCCGGCGGCGTGGCCACCATCACGCTACCAGGCGGCGGCGTGCTGCAGGCCCGGGGCCAGGCGACCGCTGGCCAGCGGGTGTTTGTGCGGGATGGGGTGATCGAGGGCGAAGCGCCCGCCCTGACCTATGTGGAGGGTGAGGCATGAGTAACGTCCTCGAACGCCACCAGATCGGCGACGCCACGCTTTACCGGGGCGATGCCTTGCACCTGCTGGGCCGACTCGACACGATGTGGCCAAGGGTCGACTAGAAGGCTTGGGGGTGCCAGATGTTTCCTGACCTGTAATTCACTTTCGCAGAGAGAAACAACGCGGGCGCTGATTTATCGCGCTTCTGGCCGGTCATTTATCGCGGCGCGCTTCAGTCGGGCAGGTCGAGCCGGACTCGATCTGGCTGTGCATGTAGTGCGAGGCCGCGTGGGCCGACCAGGCCGATGGCCGCGTATCAAAAAACGGCAGGTTGGCGATGCCGTTGCGCCGGGCCATGGCCATCATGCTGTGCCAGCTTGGGTGGAACAGCACCTGGTCGATGCGCTCACCCGTGCGGGAGTGGGTATGCAGCGCGGGCTCGAAGTGGTTGGCGTCTTCAGCCGCGCGCAGGGTCGCTTCGGCACCATATTCCGCACCTTGGCGCACCAGCTCGGCGTCGTGCCACTGCGCACCGCCACGCACGACTGCGCGGCGCAGCACCGGGTCGCTGGTGTAGACGTTGTAGTCCTTGAGTTCGGGGGGCTGGTTGTGCGGGTGGATGCCGGTCATGGGGTGCTCCTTCACGGAATGCGAGATTACCTCGCATTCCGTGAAGGGCATGTATCTGCAGTGACCCAGGAGCTTGCCGGGCCCCGGCGCTTACGCGCTCAGGTGCTTGCCCAGGATGCCCGCCAGTTCGAACATGGTGGCGCTGGGCTTGCCGAACACGGCCTGCAGCTTGGCATCGGCCTGGATGCTGCGCTTGTCCGCCGGGTCCTGCAGGCCCTGGGCCTTGATGTAGTCCCACAGCTTTTTGGTGGCCTCGGTGCGCAGCACCGGCTCGGGGCCGATGATGGCGGCCAGGGCCTCGCTGGGTTTCAGGCCCGTGCCGGTGGCGGCCTTGCGGGGTGCCTTGGGTGCAGCGGCTTTCTGGGCGGCGGGAGCCTTTTTTGCTGCAGTCTTGCTGGCCACTGCTTTTTTGGCGGGTGCGGCTGCGGTCTTGCGCGGCGGGAACTTGCTGGGCGCGAATTCGAAGCCCACCTTGCCTTCTTCCTTGTTCCACACCAGGAAGGCCTTGAACGCGCGGCGGGTGCGCATGCTGACGAACTTGTCGAGCAGGTCGGTCTTGCCCTCGGCCAGCAGCTTGCGCACCTGCTCGGGTTCCACCGGCTGCTGCAGGATCACCTTGCCGGTCTTGAAGTCGCAGCTGGGCGTGGCCTGCTGCGGCGTGGGCACGGAATGCTCACACACGTAGTTGCTGCCGAACTCGAACACGCGGCCCTGGCACTTGGGGCAGGGGCCGAAGCTTTCCTGCGCGCTGAAGTCGATGATTTCGCCGGTTTCGGCGGGGTCCTTGGCGTCGTCGCCGAAGTCGAACTCCAGCTTCCAGTTCTTGTCGTCCTCGCTCCAGGCCAGGTCGATCTCGGCCACGAAGGGCCAGCCTGCCTTGGAGCGGAAGCCTTCCAGCGGGCCGATGTGTTTGTCGCGCACCAGGGCTTCGGCCTCAGTGATCTCGAAGGTGCGGCCCGCCGGCGACTTGGTGAACGAGAAGCCGCAGGCGTCGGTGCCCGCGCCGCTTTTGCCGGTGCAGGCATAGCGGCGGTAGTTTTCGCGCACGACGCCGCCGCAGTTGGGGCAGGGCGCTGTCAGCGTGGCGTAGTCGCCAGGCACAGTGTCGCGGTCGTATTCCTTGGCAAGTCTGACGATGCGCTCGGTCATCTGCGCGATCTCGCGCATGAAGGCGTCGCGGCTGAGCTGGCCCTTTTCCATCTGGGCGAGCTTGTACTCCCACTCGCCGGTCAGCTCGGCCTTGGAGAGTTCCTCCACGCCCAGGCCGCGCAACAAGGTCATCAGCTGGAACGCCTTGGCAGTGGGGATCAGCTCGCGGCCTTCGCGCAGCATGTATTTCTCGTTCAGCAGGCCTTCGATGATGGCCGCGCGGGTGGCTGGTGTGCCCAGGCCTTTTTCCTGCATGGCCTCGCGCAGTTCGTCGTCGTCGATGGTCTTGCCGGCACCTTCCATGGCGCCGAGCAGGGTGGCTTCGCTGTAGCGCGCGGGCGGGCGGGTCTTGAGCCCCCTGGGCTCGACCGATGCCACCGGCACCTGTTCGCCCGGTTTCACCGGCACCAGGTTCTTGCCGTCCTTCTCGTCGTCTTCTGTCACGGCTTCCTTGCCGTAGATAGCCATCCAGCCCGGCTTGACCAGCACCTTGCCGTCGGAGCGGAAGGCGTATTTCTTGCCGGCATGCTCGACTGTGGACACCCGCATGGTCACCTGGAATTCGGCGCTGGGGAAAAACACCGACAGGAAACGCCGCACCACGAAGTCATAGAGCTTCTGCTCGGCTTCGGAAAGGCCCGAAGGCGCCTGCAGCGTGGGGATGATGGCAAAGTGGTCCGACACCTTGGCGTTGTCGAAGATGCGCTTGCTGGGCTTGACGTAATTGCCGTCCACCGCCTGCTGTGCGAAGGGTGCGAGGTGCTTCATGCCACTGGTGGCCAGCATCTTCAGGGTGTCCTTGACCACCGGCAGGTAGTCCTCGGGCAGTGCGCGCGAATCGGTACGCGGGTAGGTCAGGGCCTTGTGGCGCTCGTACAGGCTTTGCGCCAGCGCCAGCGTGGTCTTGGCGCTGAAACCGAAGCGGCTGTTGGCCTCGCGCTGCAGCGAGGTCAGGTCGAACAGCAGGCCGCTGGCCTGGGTGGTGGGCTTGCTCTCCTCCGTGACGGTGGCACGCTTGCCACGTGCGGCCTCGGCGATGGCGCGGGCTTCTGCCTCGCTCCAGACCCGGTCGGCCTTGTATTCGGCGTCTGGCTCGCCACTGGGCAACAGTGGTGCGTTGGCCTTCTTGAAGGTCGGGTCGAAGTACTTGCCGGGGTACTGGCCGGCTTCAGCCGCAAACACGCCGTGGATTTCCCAGTAGTCGCGGCTCACGAACTTGCGGATCTGCTCTTCGCGCTCCACCACCACGCTCAGGGTGGGGGTCTGCACCCGGCCCACGGTGGTCAGGAAGAAGCCGCCGTCGCGCGAGTTGAAGGCCGTCATGGCGCGGGTGCCGTTGATGCCCACCAGCCAATCGGCCTCGGAGCGCGAGCGCGCGGCGTCGGCCAGGCCTTGCATCTGGGCGTCGCTCTTCAGGTTCTCGAAGCCTTCGCGGATGGCCTGTGGCGTCATGGATTGCAGCCACAGCCGGCGCACCGGCTTGGCCAGCGGCTTGGCGCCGCCGGCGTACTGCTCGATCAGGCGGAAGATCAGCTCCCCTTCGCGGCCCGCGTCGCAGGCGTTGATGAGGGCCGTCACGTCCTTGCGCTTGGCCTGCTTCACCACGGCGTTCAGGCGCGTCTTGGTCTTGTCCACCGGCTTCAGGTCGAAATGCGGCGGGATCACCGGCAGGTGCGCGAAGCTCCACTTGCCGCGCTTCACGTCGTACTGCTCGGGCGCCTGGATTTCCACCAGGTGGCCCACGGCGCTCGTCACCACGTACTGCTCGTTCTCGAAGTGGTCGTCGTGTTTGTCGAATTTGCCAGCCACGGGCGTGAGGGCGCGCACGATGTCCTGCGCCACCGACGGCTTTTCCGCAATCACCAAGGTCTTAGTCATATCTTTTCTCGTTTGTCAGCTTGCGGGGGATCTGTACTGGTTGGGCCCGCATTGTCAGGGGAGTCACGTGACACTTCTACAATCGCTCCCCATACGCGCGTACGCGCATGCGCGCACATGTGCACAAACCAACTTAACACGAGTTTTCCCCATGCCCTCCAAGCCCCCCCGCAGCGACGCCCGCCGCATCCAGGTCCGCCGCTCGGGTGTCCACGGCAAAGGGGTGTTCGCCTTGCAGGACATCGCCGAGGGTGAAACCCTGATCGAATACAAGGGCGAGGTGGTGAGCTGGGAAGAGGCGCAGGACCGCCACCCGCACGACCCCAGCGACCCCAACCACACCTTCTATTTCCACGTCAACGAAGACCGGGTGATCGACGGCGGTGTGCGCGGCAATGCCGCCCGCTGGATCAACCACTCCTGCGACGGCAACTGCATCGCCGACGAACGGGACGGCCGCATCTTCATCGTGGCGCTGCGCAATATCAGCGCGGGCGAAGAGCTGAGCTATGACTACGGCCTGATCATCGAAGAGCGCTACACCCCCAAGCTCAAGGCCGAATACCCCTGCTGGTGCGGCGCGGCCAACTGCCGGGGCACGCTGCTGGCCCCCAAAAGAGGCTTCCGCCGGTGATCCGCTGGCACGCCGAGGCGCTGTGGGAGGCGGTGGTGCCCCAGCTGCCGGGTTTTACGGTCGAGGTGCTGCCCGAGATCGATTCGACCAATACGGAGCTGATGCGCCGCGCCCGCGCCGGCCAGACCGAACCCTCGCTGCTGGTGGCCGAACGCCAGACCGCAGGGCGGGGGCGGATGGGCCGGGTGTGGGAAAGCCCGGCTGGTGCTGCACCCGACGCGCCCCTGGCCTCGCTGACCTTCTCCCTGGGCCTGCCTCTGGCGCCCGTCGACTGGTCGGGCCTCTCGCTGGCCGTGGGGCTGGCCGTGGCCGAGGGGCTGGACCCAGACGGCCAGGCGGGCGTGCGGCTGAAATGGCCGAACGACCTCTGGCTGGCGGACGACCGCAAGCTCGCCGGCATTCTGGTGGAGACGGCCAGCCTGCCGCTTGCAGCGGGTGCTGCTGGTACGGATCTGGCGGCAGCCCGTTATGTGGTGATCGGCATCGGCATCAATATCGCGGCACACCACGGTGCACCGGCCCCGGTGGCCGGCGCCACGCCGCGCGCGGGCCTGCAGGATGTGTTGCCCGGCGTGGATGCGCCCGCTGCGCTGGCCCGGGTGCTGGCGCCGCTGGTGGCAGCGGTGCAGCAGTTCGAGGCGCAGGGGTTCATGCCCTTCCAGGCCCGGTTCGCCGCGCGCGATGTGCTGCGGGGGCGGGCCGTGCGGCTCAGCGACGGCACCGAGGGCCAGGCGCTGGGTGTGGATGTGCAGGGCGCCTTTCGGGTGCAGACCGCTGCCGGTGTGCAGGCGGTGATCAGCAATGAAATCAGTGTGCGTCCGCACGCGAAGGGGGACTGACGGTGTTGCGTTTGCTGGTGGTGGTGCTTCTGGTGGCCAATGCGGCCTATTTCGCCTGGGCGCAGGGGTACCTGCGCTCCCAAGGCCTGGCGCCGCAGGGCGAGAGTGAGCCGCAGCGCCTGGAGCAGCAGCTGCAGCCGCAAGGCCTGCGTATCCTGAGCCCGTCCGAGTCCCGCGCCAAGGTGGTCGCCGCCGCGCCCGAGCCGCCTGCCTGCCTGCAGACGGCGGTGCTGGATGCCGCCCTGCTGCCCAAGCTGCGCGCCGCCGCCACCGAAACCCTGCCCCAGGGCAGTTGGGGGCTGGAGAACGCGGTGGTGCCCGCACGCTGGATCCTCTACATGGGCCAGTACCCTGACAACGAGGCGCTGGAGAAGAAGAAGGCCGAGCTGCGTACCCGCCGGGTGTCGTTCCAGGCGCTGAACAACCGCACGCTGGAGCCCGGCCTGTCGCTGGGCAGTTACCCCACCCAGGAGCAGGCCGAGCAGGCGCTGGCGGACCTGGGCACGCGGGGCATCCGCACCGCGCGGGTGCTGCAGGAGCGCCCGGCCGTCACCGGCCAGCGGATACGGCTGCCAGCGGTGGACGAAGCGCTGCGCGGACGGCTCAATGCCCTCAAGCCCGCGCTGGGCGAGCTCGAAGCCTGCATTTGAGTTTTCCGGGCGCAGCCCACGAAGCCGCCTCGCCCTCCATATTCCGAAGGCCGCGCAGCGGCATGGGGGGCGTCACGTCACCGTGGATCCGTCGCCAGCAGCAGGGCCACCAGCGAGCGCAGGGCGGTCTGCAGCCGGGCAAACCCCGCTGCGTCGAGCTCCAGCGTGGCCTCGTCCATGTAGAGCTTGCGGTTGATCTCCAGCTGGATGCTGTGCCGGTGCTGCGCGGGGTGGCTGTGGCGGCGCACCAGCTCCACGCCCTTGTAGGGGTGGTTGTATTCCACGCTGTAGCCGCGGGAGCGCAGGAAATCGCACACCAGGGCCGACAGCGCCGGGCTGGCGGTGGAGCCGTCGCGGTCGCCCACCACAAAGTCGGCGTGGTGCAGGCCCGGGAACAGCGTGGCGTGGCTGGACGCCACCGCCGGCATCGAATGGCAGTTGATGTGGATGCTGTAGCCGTGCCGCGCATGGGCGATGTTGATGGCTTCGGCCACGGCCGCGTGGTAAGGGCGCCAGCAGCGCTGGATGCGGGCCATGACCTCTTCCACGCTGAGCGGGCGGTTGTAGATGGCGCGGCCATCGTCGGTGAACTTCCACACCAGCCCTTTGCCCAGCCGCACCTTCTGCAGCACCACCGGGTCGGTGGCCAGCGGGCCGGGCCAGGGGCCGTCGAGCAGGCTGGCGTCCAGCTCGGTCTCGTCGCGGTTGGCGTCCAGGTAGATGCGGGGGAAGAGGGCCTCGATCCAGGCCGCCCCCATCGCCGGCGCGAAGGCGTAGAGCTTCTCCACATGGGTGTCTTCGGCCTGGCGCAGGGTGGCGACCTCGCAGGCGGGGCGGAAGTCTTCGGGGTAGTGGGTGCCGCTGTGGGGCGAGTCCAGCACCAGGGCGCTGGTGCCGGGCACGGTGTGCAGGGCAGGTGGGGAAGAGGGGCTGGATTCTGTACGCATGGTGTGCCCATGGTGACACAGGCGCATGTCGGCCCGACCGGGCAAATTCCCGCATCGGGCGATTTTCAGCGCCTGCCTTCAGCGCCTACTCGGCGGCGCCGTGTTCCGGCACCGGCGCTTCCCGCGCGTTGAAGCGCACACTGAAGCAGATGCCCGGCGGTGTCTGCCCCGGGTGGGCGTCTTCCATGGTGATGGTGGCGCCGTGCTGGCGGGCGATCTCCAGCACGATGGGCAGGCCCAGGCCCGAGCCGTCGGCCTCGTTGCCCAGCGCGCGGTAGAAGGGCTGGAACACCAGCTCACGCTCGGCCTCGGGGATGCCGGGGCCCGAGTCCTCCACCTGCAGCAGCAGCACCTTGCCGAAGGTGTCGGCCAGCACCCGCGCGGTGACGACGCCGGGCCGTTCGGCGCTGGACGGGGTGTAGTTGATGGCGTTGTCCACCAGGTTGCGCACCAGTTCCTGCAGCAGCGTGGGGTTGCCGTCCAGCCACACACCGGGCATGCCGGGCTCGGCGCCTTCAAAGCCCAGGTCGATGCGTTTGTCCATGGCGCGGGGCAGGCAGTCCTGCACCACGTCCATGGTCAGGCGGGCCAGGTCGCAGGGTTTGCGGGCGATGTGGACGCCGCCACTTTCAGCTCGGGCCAGGGCCAGCAGCTGGTTGACGGTGTGGGTGGCGCGGATGCTGGAGCGGCCGATCTGTTGCAGCGAGCGCTTGAGGTCCTCGGTGCTGGTGCCTTCGCGCTGGGCCAGGTCGGCCTGCATGCGCAGCCCCGCCAGCGGGGTTTTGAGCTGGTGGGCAGCGTCGGCCAGGAAGCGCTTCTGCGTGGCGATGGAGTCATTCAACCGGGTCAGCAGGTCGTTCACCGACTGCACCAGCGGCGCCACCTCCAGCGGCACGGCCTTGTCGTCCAGCGGGCTCAGGTCGTCGGGGCGGCGGCGGCGGATGCGTTGCTCCAGCAGGTGCAGCGGCTTGATGCCGCGCGCCAGCGCCATCCACACCAGCAGCACCGCCAGCGGCAGGATGACGAACTGCGGCAGCATCACGCCTTTGATAATTTCGGTGGCCAGCACCGAGCGCTTCTCGCGGGTTTCGGCCACCTGCACCAGCGCGGGCAGCTGGGCGTTGCCGTTGGCGATCGGCAGCTTGACCCAAGTGTAGGCCACCCGCACGGCCACGCCGCGCAGCTCGTCGTCGCGCAGGCGCACCTCGCCGGGCAGGCCCTTGTCGTCGTCGGTGGGCAGGGGCAGTTCACGCTCGCCGCTGAGCAGCTCGCCCTTCACGCCGCGCACCTGGTAGAACACCTCGTCCGAGTCGTCGGCCCGCAGGATCTCGCGCGCGGGCAGCGGCAGGTTGAAGTGCACCTGCTGGTTCTGCACGGTGATGAGCTGGGCCAGCGCCTGCACATTGAACTCCAGCGCACGGTCGAAGGGCTTGTTGGCGATGCCCTGCGCCACCAGCCAGGTCAGCGCCAGGCTGATGGGCCACAGCAGCAGCAGGGGCGTGAGCATCCAGTCAAGGATTTCCCCGAACAGGGAGCGTTGCTCCCGCTGGAAGATCTTCATGGCCGAGGCCTGGTTTTCAGCATCAAATAGGCCTCATGCGGAGGAAATACGCCTGCATGCAGCTACAAAATATGTAGTGTTCGAGCCGCACAGGCGCCCGCGCCTCAACCCGGGATCTTTTCGAGGCAGTAGCCCAGGCCCCGCACCGTGGCGATGCGGATCGGGCCCTTCTCGATCTTCTTGCGCAGGCGGTGGATGTAGACCTCGATGGCGTTGTTGCTCACCTCTTCGCCCCATTCACACAGGCGCTCCACCAGCTGGTCCTTGCTGACCAGGCGGCCAGCGCGCTGCAGCAGCACCTCCAGCAGGCCCAGCTCGCGCGCCGACAGCTCGACCATCTTGCCATCGATGGTGGCCACCCGGCCAGCCTGGTCGTACACCAGCGGGCCGTGCTTGATGGTGCTGCTGGTGCCGCCCACGCCGCGGCGGATCAGGGCGCGCACGCGGGCTTCCAGCTCCTGCAGCGAAAAGGGTTTGGCCATGTAGTCGTCGGCGCCGAAGTCCAGGCCCTTCACGCGTTCTTCCACGCTGTCGGCGGCGGTGAGGATCAGCACGGGCAGGCTGGAGCCGCGCCCGCGCAGCTTCTTGAGCACTTCCAGCCCATGCATCTTGGGCAGGCCCAGGTCCAGGATCAGCAGGTCGAACTCGGTGTTGGTCATCAGCGCGGCGTCGGCCTCGGTGCCGCTGGCCACATGGTCCACCGCAGCCCCCGACCCGCGCAGCGTGCGCAGCAGGCCATCGGCCAGCACCTGGTCGTCTTCGGCAATCAGAATTCGCATGCTTGTCTCCTCCGTGGGGCATTGGCGCGGCCCAGAAGCCGCAGCTAGGCAAATTCTAGGCTCCACGCTGCTGCGCGGCCCCGGGTGTAAACGCGACAAGTGGGTCAACGCGCATAGGCTTCGAGCCCGATGCTCACCACCGTGGCCACGTCAGCGCCCACTTCCTCGCGGAATTCCGCCTCGGCCTGCGCCACCGCGTCCTGAAAAGCCCGCAGCCAGGCCAGCCCGGTGGCGGTGAAGCGCACCTGCCGGGCGCGGGCGTCCAGCGGGTCGGTTTCGCGGGTCACCAGGCCCCAGGCTTCGCACTGGTCCACCAGCGTGCCCATGGCCTGTTTGCTCATGCCCGCGGCCTGCGCCAGGTCGGTCAGGCGCGAGCCCTCCAGCGCCAAGTGGCGGGTGATGTGGATGTGGGCGGCGCCCACCTGGTCGCGTGCCGCCAGGTGCGACAGGGCCAGCGGCACCTCCACCGCATGGGCCATCAGCGCCAGCACGCGGGCATCGAAGCGGCGCAGGGCTTCACCGAGCAAGCGGCCCAAATGGGCTTTTCGCCAGCGATCGTCATCCGGAAGCGGGGTCGTGGGCATGGTGCAAATGGTAAATCAAACTGACTAAATATTCGTATTTTTCAATTTGAATTGCCGATAGACTACTGTTCAAGCATCCAGCGCTGTACATCAAGACAGTCTGATGTACACCCCTAATGTGTTGATTTTCAAGGAGATTTTCATGAACGCAGTGGTCAAGGGCGAAAACGCAACAGCAGCCAACAGTGAAAAAGCCAAGGCTTTGCAGGCCGCACTGGCCCAGATCGAGAAGCAGTTCGGCAAGGGCACCATCATGCGGCTGGGTGAAGGCGAGGTGATCGAGGACATCCAGGTGGTGTCCACCGGCTCGCTGGGCCTGGACATCGCCCTGGGCGTGGGCGGCCTGCCGCGCGGCCGGGTGGTCGAAATCTACGGCCCCGAGTCGTCGGGCAAGACCACGCTCACGCTGCAGGTCATCGCCAACATGCAGAAGCAGGGCGGCACCTGCGCCTTCGTCGATGCCGAACACGCCCTCGACACCCAGTACGCCCAGAAGCTCGGCGTGAACCTGCAGGAGCTGCTCATCAGCCAGCCCGACACCGGCGAGCAGGCCCTGGAAATCACCGACTCGCTGGTGCGTTCCGGCGCGGTGGACCTGATCGTCATCGACTCGGTGGCGGCCCTGACCCCCAAGGCTGAAATCGAAGGCGAAATGGGCGACTCGCTGCCCGGCCTGCAGGCCCGCCTGATGAGCCAGGCGCTGCGCAAGCTCACCGCCACCATCAAGAAGACCAACTGCATGGTCATCTTCATCAACCAGATCCGCATGAAGATCGGCGTGATGTTCGGCAGGCCCG
>Ga0208564_1000113_pt1 | contig 75396 bp, 68 predicted proteins | sample AD_UKC073_MetaG_FD_184439 | JGI IMG/M metagenome (GOLD analysis project Ga0208564, IMG submission 184439) | Active sludge microbial communities of municipal wastewater-treating anaerobic digesters from USA - AD_UKC073_MetaG (SPAdes) (version 2) | ecosystem: Engineered > Bioreactor > Anaerobic >... | reverse complement strand
AAAGCAAAAATTGATTGTGCTCGTGTTTTCTTTGATATGCTCTCGAAAGATGGATACACTGTTTATTTCCGTGATCAGTTAAACAACAAACAGATGGCTCAGATTATTAAGGAAGTATTGGCAGAGTAATTTAATTTAGGGGGGTGAAAGATTGAGGTTAGAAGCATTTTTAATTAAACATTATCGGTCGATAGAAAAAGTGGCTCTTAAACTTCCTCAAAATAAGCCACTTGTCCTATTTGGACCGAATAACGCAGGAAAATCTAATATATTATCAGCTATAAATAGATTACTTGGTGAAAGGTATCCAACAAATATTGAGATGTTGGAAAGTGATTACTTTAAACGTAATCAAAGTGAATATCCTACCGCACAGATAACTGCTAAATTTTCTGAGCCTTTACATTATGATAGTAGAGGGAATGGACATGATGTGATAACTATAAGTTATAATTATAATGGACAGGCTAATAATAATCTTTTTCACGATGTTAATGGAAATAGGTTATATATAAAAAATGAAGAGCGTTCCGCTTGTCAATCTTACTTGATTGATGCTGAAAGAAATATCCAGAGTGCTTTTAATTATAGTAGTAGCTACTCTGTGTTAAGCAAGTTTTCAAAGAAGATACATGAAGCCTTAAGTACAGAGCATAAAGATGAATTATCACAAGCCTTTAATCAAATTACAGCATCCTTTGAACAGACTGATGAATTCTCTGGTTTTTTTAATCGATTTTCTGAAGCTCTAAAGGGAGCGGTAAAAGGGTTTGTTCATTCATTGGCTGTGGATTTTTCAGCCTATGATCCAAACAATTATGCAAAGTCACTTCGGATCTATGCAAAAGAGGGAGATAATATTCGTGGATTTGAAGAATTCGGCACTGGTGAACAGCAAGTCTTATTAATGGCTTTTGTTAAAGCATATATGGAAGTATTCACTGGTGAAAACTTTGTGTTGATTATTGAAGAACCAGAAGCCCATCTTCATCCCTTAGCTCAAAGATGGTTAAAGGAATATGTTGTGGATATGTGTTCATGTGGTATTCAAGTAATCATTTCAACACATTCCGCAGAATTCATAGATGCAGAATACTTAGACGGACTTGTTCGAGTACATAAAGAGGGTGGAGTTACTAAAGCAATACAACTATCCGCTCAGCAACTTTGCGATTTTTGTATAGGGTCAGGTGTTCCAGAGAATTGTGTGTCACCAGAAAACATAGTTGATTTTTACTCGACAAAACTATTTTCAGACCAGTTAAAAGGAATGTTTGCCGAAACAATCATTTTAGTGGAGGGAGCTACTGAATATTTTGCTCTGCCAGTGTATTTAAAACGTAGTGGATATTCTTTAGCTGAACATGGAACCGAAATTGTTAATTGTCGCGGTAAGGATGCAATCCCCTTGTACTGGAGGTTATTTAAAGCATACGGTTACAATTGTTATGCCATATTTGATTGTGACAGGAATGCATCAAAGACTAGGGATGTGTTTAATGGCATCTTTTGCGAAGAAGAATGGGATACAGAAACTGAAAATTGTATTGTTAGAGCCGATTATGCATACTTCGGTAAAGACTTTGAATCCTATTTACGTATAGCAATAGATGATTATACTTCAATGGAACAAACCATATCTGAAAAATATCATATTTCTTCAAAACCAGGAAAAGCTAAAGCTATTGCACAACATATAGAGGAAATTCCTCATTTTATTAAGGATATTGCAGATAAACTATTGATTATAGAACTATTGGGACAAAATTAGCTGAATGTAAAAAAAGACCACACAGGAGTATAAAAACTCTTATGTGGTCTTTTTTGCCCCGCTTGAAGCTGTTCATTTAAGTTTTTCTTCAATCCCTAAGTGAACGCTTCTTTAACCTCCCTTTTTGTTTGCCGTTAACTTTGACAGGTTCTTATCACTGCTGAAGTTCGGTACGTTGTATAAAACCAGTAAATCGGTAATGCCGCTCTGCTCAGCAAGCTCAAGGTAATCGGTATTGAGGTGCCGAGGGTCTGCCACAATAATCCTTTGGTAGTGCTTTGTCAGAAAGGGGATAAAGCAGTTGGCGAACGAGTCTTTGATAACCATGATAGTTTTGCCGTTATCGGCGTTGGTGGCGATGTCCACAAGCGGTTTGTTGCCACCGAGAAAATACGAGTAAACGTCTTTTTTTTGAATAAACTCCTCAAAACACAGGGAATCCCTTTTATCGCCGCCGCCAAAATCAGCTAATACCTGAACATCATCTGTAAAGCAATATACATTCACACTATCTGGTTTTATTGTCATCAGGTTGGCTTTGGAATGCAGCGCGCCGTAAAAGGACGAAGAAATCTTCTTTATTGTAAAATCCTGTTCAGACAGCGGCGTCAGCCCGATTTCCCTTGCCCAGCCCGCATAGACGAGGTAAGCCCCGTCGGTCGTCCAGTGGTGGTCGGTGCGGTAGTAAAGGTAATTGACTTTATTCTCTTTCAATAGCTTTGTCGGGTCATAAACCGACGCCGTCTTACTGAGTTTTTCAACAACCATGTCAATCGCGGCCTGCTGTTCAGGTACCGGAGCATATGGCGGCAGGTACTCCGACAGGATTTCACTGGAAGTGGGTACCAGCAGGATTGAGGCATTTAACTGAGGCAGGCGGCTTTTCAGCAGTGTGATATAATCGGCCAAAAAGCCCATATTTTTCTCAAGCTGTTCCAAATCGATTTTTTCGCCCGCGTCAAACAGAGTGCCGTTTTTGCCAAAATAGACCCGCCCGTTATCCCGCTTCAGGACAGCCAAATCGGAAATCGTTTTCAGGCTTATCCATCCGTTCCTGCCAATGAACTGGTCGGAAGTGAAGGCTACAAAATCCTTTGAAAACTTGCCGGAGAGGATGTCTTCCGCGTTTAAATCGGGGAACTGCTGAAGGTACCTGTTCTCATATTCCGAAAAGTCTCTCTTTGGAGCAAAAAGATTTGTAATTGAAACCCCAAACAGCAGGATTGCAAAGCAGATTGATACCGCCTTTTTGTTCATATAAGCCCGCACTCCTTTCAAAAACGGAAATACAAGAACGGGTTGTAAGAAGCGTCAACCAGATAAGCCACACACAAAATTGCAATTATAAACAGAATTGCGCAGGCTCCGCAGGTGGAGATTTTTGGGCTTTTTCCAAGCCTGCTTTCAAGCTTGCTTACAAGCCGTTTCGGATAATCCGTGCTGCCTATGCAGCCGATTAACAGCAGCACGAAATTTGTCAGTAACAGATATATTGATTTGCTGTCGAAAAGGATGCCGCTTGCGCCGAACATCCAGCCTATGTATGATATGCCGTCCGACAGCTTGTCAAACGCAAAAATCGCCCAGCTTATGATGACGATAAGCATGGTGTATATCCGCGAAACTGCCGCCGGCAACCGCTCAAGCACCCGCAGCAGGAACAGCTTTTCTACCATAAGCAGAATACCGAAGTATATTCCCCAGACCACAAAATTCCAGCTTGCGCCATGCCAGATACCTGTTAAAAGCCATACTATCAGGATGTTGCGTATCTGTTTCGGAAGCCCTTTGCGGTTGCCTCCCAGAGGGATATATACGTAGTCTCTGAACCAGGTACCGAGTGAAATATGCCAGCGGCGCCAGAATTCGGTAATGCTTTTTGACATATACGGGTAATCGAAGTTTTCCAGAAACTCAAACCCGAACATTTTTCCAAGCCCGATTGCCATATCCGAGTATCCGGAAAAATCGAAGTATATCTGAAAAGTAAACGCCAGAATGCCAATCCACGCGGTAACGACAGGCAGGGGGGAGCCGCCAGCGCCGGAAATATTTGACCATAGCTCGCCCACAGTGTTGGCTATCAGCACTTTCTTGGCCAGACCCACAATAAACCTTCTGACGCCGTCCCCGAACTTATCAAAAGAATGCTCGCGGTGGATTAGCTGCTGGTCTATTGTTTTATACTGGATAATCGGCCCGGCGATAAGCTGCGGGAATAGTGCGACGAACGTCCCGAAAGCCACCAGATTGTTCTGCGCGTTCACGTCCCCGCGGTAGACGTCAATTGTATATGACAATGCCTGAAAGGTAAAAAAAGACACCCCAATCGGCAGCGCGACGCCGACAAGCGGGATGGAAATGCCCGGAATATGGTTGATGTTTCTGATTATGAAATCTGCGTATTTAAAAAAGCCGAGCGCGCCGAGGTTCAGGGCAACGCACAAAACCAATGCAAAACGGGCGGTTTTCAACCGCCCCGAATTTTTTAGCCGCTGTATTAACAAACCATGGAAATAATTAAGCAGGATAACCGCTATCATGAGCAGCGCGTACACCGGCTCGCCCCACGCATAGAAGAACAGGCTGGCTACCAGAAGCCAGAAGTTTTTAAATTTTCCGGGGATAATGAAATATATGAGAATTACGGCCGGCAGGAAATAAAAAAGGAAAAGCAGGCTGCTGAAAACCATTTTAAACCTCCGGTTTTATTTTACGTACTTATCGATACATGCCTTGGCGGCGGCGTTGTCGTCCGAGACACAGAGGATTACGTACCTTCCTTTTTTCACCAATACCGGGTCGCTCAGTTTTTTGACTTCTGCCGGGTTGTAATCCTCAAATTCTTCAATCTGGTATTCGATATAGGACTCGACAACTTTCAAAATCCGGTCTGCAGCCTGTTTGTCCACAGCCTCAAACACCGCGATTTCCTCGGCGGTCGCTCCGGTGCTGATATAGACTTTCTGCCCTTTTAAATCCGCTTCATTAATCTCGTAAGCCGTATTCACCGGTTCTTCCAGAGTGTCGGCAAAGGGCACGCTGTTTTTCAGGTCGTCGGCAAGCGCGTTGATGTCGATTTCAACATCTTTTGACGAACAGCCCGCAATAAAAATCGTCAGAAAGGCAAAAACTGCAGCGAGAACTTTAAACTTTGTCATTCCTATTTTCCTTTCTTTATTTTTGTGCCGTGGTAGCGGTTGTGTTTGCCGCGATTGATGTTTGGGTGGCGCTGGTATAAGATGTTGAGGCGGGCCCGACGGATGTATCGGCAGTTTTTGTCGGAGTGGTTTCGCCGGCTATCGGGACATCGGTGTGAGTCCTTATATAGTACATCCACTTGTCGCAGTATTCCTTGTTCATGTGTATTCCGTCGGTGGTCGCCTTTGCGGGGAGATATCCGTCCTTATCCTGAACTGCTTCGGCGACATTGAGGTAGATTACTTTTTTCTTTACGCACATCTTGTAAATCAGCTCGTTGTATTTTTTTATCCGCGGATTGTTGAAGCTTTGGTGGCTTGCGGATTTTTTAGCCGAAACGGGGAGTATGGACTGGACGAAGACCTTTGCGCCCGGCTGGGAGGATTTAACCGAATCCACCACCTCGCCATACCTTTGGATAAAGCTGTCCACGCTCGGCCATGCCAGCTCATTCAGCCCAAGCATGATATATACTTTGCCGAACTTTTTCTTGTTTTTCTTCAGCGTCTGTTCGGCAGTCATGGTTTTGTTATTGAACGCCTTTTTGTTAAAAAAGCCTGCAACCGTCATCCCTTTTTCGGCGTAGAAAGTCGCGTTTTTCGGGGCGGAATACAGCTTAAGCCCCTGAGTGCGCGAATCGCCGATAAAGCAAGCGTCGTCAAAATATTCGTCCCCGACGGGTTTTATCAGTTTTGTGCTATTATCCACAAGAGTTGTGCCGGCGGTTTCAGCCACGGCGGTTGTGTCTGTTGTAGTGGCGGTGGTTGTAGTCGTTGTGATAGTCGTCGTAGTATTGGTTGTGGTGGTTGCAGTTGTTGAGGAAGCGCCGGATTTGTCCGGTTTATTATTCGCAACCGCAAACAAAACTATCACTGTTATAAACATTACCGCAAGCAGGGATATCAGCAAATACCTTATAAACCGGTCGTTGTACCGGTTTTTTCGGAAAAGACGGTGATTTGACCGCTTCCAGTAACTCATCGGGAACCTCTTTCATCAGTAAAAAATTCTTTCCGTAATGTATTCAACGACCTTGTCAACAGGAATGCGCTCCTGCTCCATTGTATCACGGTCGCGCACCGTTACACAACCGTCGTTCGCACTGTCAAAATCGTAGGTGATGCAGTAGGGGGTGCCAATCTCGTCCTGACGACGGTATCTCTTGCCGATTGAACCGGTATCGTCATAATCGGATACAAAGTATTTGGACAAAGACTCGTAGATTTTGAATGTTTCCGGGCCGAGCTTTTTAGACAGCGGCAGAACCGCTGCTTTAACCGGAGCGATTGCCGGGTGCAGGCGCAAAACCACCCTGCTGTCGTTATCGTCAAGTGTTTTCTCGTCATAGGCGTCGCAAAGCAGGGCCAATACCATCCTGTCGACGCCGAGCGACGGTTCGACGACATAGGGGATATAGCGTTCGTTAGTTTCGGCATCGAAATAATCCAGCTTTTGACCGGAGTATTCCGAATGCTGCCGCAAATCGTAATCTGTGCGGTCGGCAATCCCCCACAGCTCGCCCCATCCGAACGGGAACAGGAACTCGATATCGGTGGTGGCGTTTGAATAGTGCGAAAGCTCCTCCGGCTCGTGGTCGCGCATGCGGATATTCACCTTTTGCAGACCGAGCGAAAGCAGCCAGTTTATGCAGAAATCCTTCCAGTATGAGAACCATTCGAGGTTGGTGCCGGGTTTGCAGAAAAACTCAAGCTCCATCTGCTCAAATTCACGGGTGCGGAAAATGAAATTGCCGGGCGTAATCTCGTTGCGGAAGCTCTTGCCGATTTGCGCTATCCCGAACGGGATTTTTCTCCGCATGCTTCTTTGAGCATTGGCGAAATTTACGAAAATCCCCTGCGCTGTTTCCGGACGCAGGTACAGCTCGTTTTTCGAATCCTCGGTTACGCCCTGAAAAGTCTTGAACATAAGGTTAAAGGTGCGTATATCGGTAAAATCATGCTTGCCGCAGTTTGGGCAGTTTATGCCGTTCTCGTCAATATAGGCTTTCATCTTCTTAAAGTCCCAGCCTGCCGGATTTGCGCCGAAATCTTCTATCAGCTTGTCCGCGCGGTGGCGGGTTTTGCAGCTTTTGCAGTCCATCAGGGGGTCGGTGAAGCTTACGACATGCCCTGAAGCAACCCAAGTTTTCGGGTTCATCAGAATTGCGCTGTCAAGCCCGACATTCAAAGGGCTTTCCTGTACGAACTTCTTCCACCATGCCTTTTTGACATTGTTTTTCAGCTCAACGCCGAGCGGCCCGTAATCCCACGTGTTTGCGAGCCCGCCGTATATTTCCGAGCCCGGAAATATGAACCCTCTGTTTTTGCAGAGCGCGACTATTCTGTCCATTGATTTTTCGCTGTTTTTCATCCGTTTGACATCCTTTCAAGGCAGGAAAACGTGCTCCTGCGTTACCTGTTGCAATACAATATATACTAAACAATTAAAGGTGGATTGTCAATTGTTTTAAGTCGGATTGCCGGGTTTGCCGAAGTTTTAGGGCAGCCGGCGTTCAGGGGCTTTCGCGCTTTGCTGAAAAACAGGGTTTAAACTATCCCCTTGCGCCCAAAAAGCCTTAAAACCAGTTTTCTGATACAGTCCACCGGCACCACCAGAAAAGCAATCATAATCACTCTTACAAGCTCAAAAAAAGTCAGGCCGGCGGTGCGAAACAGGCTGCCGCCGTAATAAATCAGCAAGAGCTGGATTGCGGCGACCGCAGCCATTATCAGGATAAACATCGGGTTTTTCCTGATGTGCGCAAGCAGGTTAATCCTGTATGTGCGCGCGTTGAAACAGTTGAAAATCCCCGCGAAGATGAAAAGAGCGAAAAAAGCGGTCATAAAGTAAACCGGATTTCCGGTGTATCTGAAAAGCGCGCGGAAGTGCTTAAGTTTTAAAAATAGCACGCATAAAACCACTTTAAAAATCCCCATACATAAAATCGAGTGAAGCATATAACGGTTGAGCACGGGCTCTTCCCGCCGTTTCGGGGGCTCGCGCATGTATTCGTCAAGCGGGGGTTCGCCGGCAAACGCAAGCCCTGCAAGGGTGTCCATGATGATGTTAATCCACAGCATTTGAATTACTGTTACCGGAGTGTCAATCCCGATAAACGGGCCGACGACCGAAATGCCGACCGCGCTTAAGTTCATGGTAAGCTGAAAGATTATGAATTTTCGGATACTCTTGAATATTGTCCTGCCGTACATCACAGCCTTTGCTATCGAGGCGATATTGTCGTCGAGGATTACGATATCGCCGGCTTCTTTGGCGATTTCGGTGCCGCTGCCCATCGCGAAACCCACATCCGCCCTTTTTAAGGCCGGAGCGTCGTTAATGCCGTCTCCGGTCATGCCGACCACCAGCCCTAACTCCTGCGCCAGCCTCACCAGTCGGCTTTTGTCGGTGGGCAACGCCCGCGCCACCACCCGTATTGAGGGCAGCCGCTTTTTAACCTCGCTGTCGCTTAAGGCCGACAGCTCACTGCTGGTTATCACCTGCTCCCCGTCCTTGCCGGTAATCAGCCCGGATTCTTTTGCGACCGCCGCGGCAGTTTCCCTGTTGTCCCCGGTAATCAGCACAACCTGTATTCCCGCTCTGCTTATTTGTTTGACCGCGCAGCGCGCTTTCGGCCTCAGTTCGTCGCGTATCCCGACAAGCCCGATTAGAATAAGGCGCGAAAAATCGCCGCGGCGGGTTACGGGAGCTTCCGAAACTGCAAGCGCAAGCACCCGCACCGCGTTTTTTGCCATCTGTTTCATTTTGCTTTCGAGCCGCAGCCGGCTTTCAAGCTGAATTGCTTTGCCGCTGTCGTTAAAATACCTGTCGCAGTAAGGAAGGATTATTTCCGGCGCGCCTTTTATCAGTACAATTTGTCTGCCGGCAGGGATTTTTGTTTTGGGGATAATCGTCGCCGCCGAAAACTTGTAGGCGCTGTCAAAGGGGACAGAGCCTTTTTTTATGTATTCTCCTCGTAAGCTTGGGCTAGCGGGCGAGATAAATCTAATCAAAGCGCGGTCGGTCGCATTCCCGCCGAGCACTTTGCCGGCGGTGATGGTGCTGCCGGTGTTGAATATACCGGACAATTCCACAAGCTCCCACAGCCCCTTTTTTCTTTTAAGGGCAGAAAAGCTGTTGTGCTCACTGCCGTCGCCGCAGACAAAACTCGCAACCTTCAGCCGCCCGCGTGTCAGGGTGCCTGTTTTGTCGGCAAACAGTATGTTCAGGCTGCCTGACGTTTCTATTCCTACCAGCTTTCGCACCAGAACGTTGTCCTTAAGCATTTTGCGCATGTTTGAGGAAAGCACCACAGTAATCATCATCGGAAGCCCTTCGGGGACTGCCACCACCACAACTGTAATCGCAAGGGTTGCGGCATGGAGCAGGTGTTCAAAAAACACAGAAGGGCAGCGGGTCATCATATTTAACGCCTGATTTATGCTCATTCCGTTTTTTATTAGCAGGGAATAGAATAAATCCGCCAGCGCCACCAGAATTGCCGCGCAGTATCCCAGCCTGCTCAGAGTCCTTGCAAGCCGGCCAAGCCTTACTTTAAGCGGGCTTTCCCGCGTTTCCTCCTGCACCTCACTGGCCATGCTGCCGTATAATGTGGAATCGCCCACCTTGTGCACCTGCATGACCCCTTCGCCCGAACAGACCACGCTGCCGCGGAACAGCCGGTTTTTTGAGAAAAAATCTCGGCTGTCCCCGCTATATCCGGGTTTTTTTTCGGCTTCCCGGCTTTCCCCGTTCAGCGCGGACTGGTCGACCTTTAACGCCCCCTCGATTATTTCGCCGTCCGCCGGTATCTGCTCTCCGGCCTCAAGCAAGACAATATCCCCGACCACAATATCGTCAATCGGCACCTGCACCACAATCCCGTTTCTGCGGACCCGGCATTTGACGCGCGCGGCCTCTTCCTGAAGCTTTACAAAGGCGGATTCGCTCCCGTATTCCGAGAGGGTGGACACAAAAGTCGCAAGGAGGATTGCGATAGCAATTCCGGCGGAGTCATACCAGTCGAAATTGCGGAACAGAAAAATCAAATTAATTGCGAGAGCAGCCAACAGCACCTTGATAATCGGGTCTCCAAAGCTGTCCAGAAAACGGAGGAAAAAGCCCCTGCGCTTTTTTCTGGCGAGCTCGTTCGAGCCGAATTCACGTCTGGACTGCTCCACCTGGTCCAAAGCCAGCCCGTCAAGAACCGCGGGTAACTGCGCCATCGGCGGACACTCCTTAAGAATTTGGTTTTCAGGACATGTACTAGGATATTTTATTCCAAATCCTATGGCTTTATGACCAACGGGAGGTTTTAGCGGGGCATGGGCAGGGGACAAAGGGCAGGGAATTGGGCATAAAAAAACCTATTGCAAAGTATGCAATAGGGAATAGGGGAGTGGGGGAAGTGTTTAGGCTTTTGCTATACCAGAATGTCGATTATGTTGCCTTTGCCGCCGGGAGGTCTTGCGGGCTTGCCCGCGTCCTGTTTTTTTGCCGGCGCGCGGCTTTGCTGCCCGTCCCTGCCGCTGTTAAAATGTTTTCCGCCGCTTTCGTTTTCATTATGTGGTTCTTCTTTAATTCTCTCCTTTTTCTTTGAAGGGTCATGAGTCTCGGAATCCACCCTGATTTTGGCTCCGGCGGAAGCGGAAACGGCGTTAAAAATCATGGCGGTCCTTGCCTGCTCGCTGATATTCAGGTTATCGGTGATTTTGCTCAGTCCGGTTATGGCTTTCAATGCTTTTTTGGTTTCGGCGCTTTCCGAAGGTGCAACCGGGGAGGCCGCGCCGGCTTTGTTGACAAAATTTAATATGGTGTGAATCACATAAAAGCCCCCCTGTCAAACGATTTATTCCACAGCCTTCATATTCGGGAATTTGCGTTTGAGGAACTCGTCAGGGTAGTGCTTGTCGAGAAACCGGTCAATTCTGCTGTCCGCCGGAAGTGATAACCTGCGCTGGCTTTGCCTGCCGATAGCAAACGCGGTAACAATCATGTTAAAAGACATGAACACAGTCAGGGCAACAATAAGGCATTTGTTAAAGCTTTTGGGTATACGGTCAACCAGCAGCGAAATCCGTGGGAAAACCTCTTTTACCCATACAAGGCCGAGAAGGCCCCAGAAAAACGAATACATAAGATTTGTCCGCCCGTTAAAGTTAAACTGCGTGCCGCTGTATTCCCACGAGACGGTGCCGAATACCAATTCCTGCAGAAAACTGCACAGGTATTCGAACCCGCCCCCGATAACCATGCCTCCTAAAAAGACCCATAAATCCCTTTTATCGCAAAGCCTTTTTAAGACGGTTGTAAGCAGGACGGCGCCAAAACCGTAAACCGGATTGAAAGGCCCGTATATCACCCCGGCGCGGCTTTCTATTCTGCGCAGGGTAAGAATGCACCACAGCGTTTCGACGGCCACCCCGACAACACACCCGAATATGAACACCCAAAACAGCTTTGAATAATTTAATACATAGGCCTGCCCGCGCGTTCTGCCCGATTTGTCAACATTTTTTATAACAACCGGTTTGACGGGGTTTGCTGCCATCTTTATCCTCCGTATTCCATTGGGAGAAATTACTCGGTTTCTTCGAAAAGCCTCAGGGTATTCTATATTAGAATATCGGAATATTGGGGGCAAAACTTAAATGAACCGCAGGAATTTCGCGGCAAAAAAGTTTGGCTGTGAGTTTTCACTTTTCTGTATTGGCGGAGCGCTTTACAATCTGCTTGAGCTTCTGTGGAGGGGGTATACCCATTGGTCAATGTTCATAGTCGGCGGGATATGTTTTAATATCATAGGCAGAATTCACAGCTTATGCAGAAAGGGGATGGTTATTCGCTGCGCACTGTGCGCCTTGGCGGTAACGGCTGTGGAGTTTGCCAGCGGATACCTGCTCAATATGCGTCTTAAAATGAACGTATGGGATTACAGCGGCATGATGCTGAATATAAAGGGGCAAGTATGTTTACTTTACAGCATACTTTGGGGAGCGCTCAGTTTAATCGCGCTGCCGGTTTACCGTTTCTGCATTGCGAGTTTTGGGGGCAATAAAACCGCGCGCGACTGATGTCAGACCGCCTTACCGGACAGCAGGCAATTGCTTGGGCAATAATCCGCCAAAGGGCATATTTCACAGCGCGGGGAGCGGGCGGAGCAGATTTCCCTTCCAAACAGCACCAGCCTGTGGCAAAAATCGTTGCTTTCTTCCGGAGGGAGGATTTTGCGCAGTTGCTTTTCCACCTTATACGGGTTTTTGGTGCTGCACAGCCCCAAACGGTTGGAAATCCTGATACAATGAGTGTCGGCGACTACGGCGGGCTTGCCGTATACGTCCCCGACTATCAGGTTGGCGGTTTTGCGGCCGACACCCGGCAGTTTTGTCAGTTCCTCGATAGTGTCGGGGATTACGCCGCCGTACACCCCGATAATCATTTTTGCCATAGCTTTTATGTCCCTTGCCTTTGTCCTGTACAAACCGCAGGAGTGGATAAGCTGTTCAAGCTCGCTCAATTCCGCGTTCGCGAAATCCTCTATTGCCGGGTAGCGCTCAAACAGCGCGGGGGTAATCATGTTCACCCTGGCGTCTGTGCACTGGGCGGCAAGCCTGGTCGCGACAAGCAGTTGAAAAGGGTCGCTGTATTCAAGTGAGCATTTTGGGTCGGGGTATCTGTCCTTCAGGATTTCAATTATTTTTCTGATTCTTTCCCTTTTTTCCATGTCCGTTCCATTCTAATTCTGATATTTCAGTATCGTAAATCGCCGCGTTTATGATATCATATTTATAGACCTGATACCATCTTATAATATTACTTTAAATCTTATTCGGGGTCAACCCTGCATATGCGAACAGGTCCATCTCAAACCTCGGCGCATTGAAATCTTGGAAGGGTTGTTTTTGCCGATGATTCAAGGGTTTCCGCCGATTGCCGAGCCGGACGCGCGCGTGCTTATTCTGGGTACCATGCCGTCTGCAGCCTCCCTTGAGCGCCTCCAATATTACGGACATCCCCAAAACAAATTCTGGCCGATAATATTCGCTCTTTGGGACAAAAAGGCGCCCGACGACTATCAAAAACGAGTTGAGTTTCTGAAAGAAAAACGTATTGCACTTTGGGATGTCATATCCGCCTGCGAAAGACAGGGCAGCGCAGACGAAGGCATAAAAAGACCGGTTGCCAATGATTTTGCATATCTTTTACACAGATGTCCGGAACTGGAAGCGGTTTTTTTTAACTCAAAGAATGCCGGAATATTCTATAAAAGGCTTGTTAAACCCGATGTGTTTGAAGGACTCAAAAAATACACCCTGCCATCAACCAGCCCCGCGCACGCCGTCGGTTTTGACAAAAAACTCAAAGAGTGGATGCTGGTTAAGGAGGTCGTTGAAACGTGCCGCCCATATCGGTAATCAGCCGTTTTTTTCCGAGTTTTTTCACTGATTTCGCGCCTTAATCAGCGGGGCAAACAAAATATAAAAAATGTATTGACAACCCCGATATTGAATAGTATACTCCTTATGTTGCCTCATTGAGTTCAGAGGTCTAATCATAATGCGATTATTTTATCCGATATCGCATAATAGTTACCAAATCCAATCAGGTAACTGTTGCAAGAAAAATTGACCATTCCAGTTTTGGAATTAAGGCCATACGGACAGCCGGGTCAGCAGCCGAACCGCAGCTTTCGCTGCATTATTGATTGAGGTTAATCTGAAAAGTTAATCACTAATATCCGGGTGTAATCTTACACAACACTTGTGAAACGGTCAATAAGAGTAGTAAAAGTAAGGTTCTTGCTATATAGACTCTGACACTCTGCATTGTGAAATTGAAGGCGATGAGGTAACTCATCAAAAATGCACACTGAGAACGTACTCAAGTGATTTGTGGTAAGTAGCCATTTTTCACTTGGGTTTTTTATTAAACTATCGGGCTGCCGAAATAGCTTTTATGAAAGGATTAATGGTCATGGGAAACAAACTGAAGCTGTATGGGTTCAACAACCTAACCAAATCCTTGAGTTTTAATATATACGATATTTGTTACGCTAAGACCGAACGTGAACAGAAGGATTATATTGCGTATATTGACGAGCAGTATAATTCCGAAAGGCTGACAGATATTTTATATAACCTGACCGAGATGATTGGCGCCCACGTGCTGAGCGTCTCAAAGCAAGATTACGAGCCTCAGGGCGCGAGCGTTACCTTCCTGATTGCCGAGGAAAACCTGCTGGGCTCAATCAATCAGGATAAAATACTTGCGCCTGACGCCGTGGTTGCCCATCTTGACAAAAGCCACGTTACCGTCCACACCTATCCCGAATTCCATCCCGAAAAAAGCATCGCCACATTTCGGGTCGACATTGACGTGTCCACCTGCGGGGAGATAACCCCGCTGAGCACTCTGGATTACCTTATCGGCAGCTTTGATTCAGATATCATAACCATGGATTACCGTGTCCGCGGCTTTACCCGCGACATCAGCGGCAGGAAAGTGTTTATCGACCATCCCATGATATCAATTCAGGATTATATCGACAAGTCTATTCTTGAAAAATACGACGCCATTGATATAAACGTATACCAGAGCAATATATTCCATACCAAAATGATGATTAAGGAAGTAGACCTCAAAAACTATTTGTTTAATACTGACGTTTACGAGATACCCCCTAAAACAAGGCTTCAAATCACCAACAGCCTTCGTCAGGAAATGCTGGAGATTTTCAGCGGCACAAACATTTATTGACTGATCAGCTTTAGAATTTTGGGCGCGGAAAGGGCTGGTGCGTCGTGGAGGTCTTATCACAGAACAGGGCGCCAATTGCGGAGGCGCTGGAGAATCTCAGGAATATCCGGGTGGTTCCGTTTGACGTGCCAGGCCACAAGCGCGGCAGGGGGAACAGGGAGTTAACCGAGTTTTTAGGCGAACGGTGCATGTCGGTTGACGTCAATTCAATGAAGCCGCTGGACAATTTAAGCCATCCCAGTTCGGTAATCCGCGAGGCGGAGGAACTGGCGGCGCAGGCGTTCGGAGCCGGCTATGCTTTTTTAATGGTCGGCGGCACCACGTCCTGCGTGCAGGCGATGATATTGTCGGTCTGCAAACATGGGGATAAAATCATCCTGCCACGCAATGTCCACCGCAGCGCCATCAACGCGCTGATTCTCTGCGGCGCCGTGCCGGTGTATGTAAACCCGGCGCTGGATTACAAGCTGGGCATTTCGCTCGGCATGTCTATCGAGGACTATAAAAAAGCGATTGATGAAAACCCCGACGCAAAAGCGGTTTTTGTCAACAACCCGACTTATTACGGGATTTGCTCAAATATAAAAGAAATAACAAGGCTCGCGCATGAGCGGGGAATGAAGGTACTTGTGGACGAGGCGCACGGTACTCATTTTTATTTCGGAAAGGACATGCCGGTAAGCGGAATGGCGGCCGGCGCCGACATGGCCTCGGTCAGCATGCACAAATCCGGCGGCTCGCTGACCCAAAGCTCGTTTCTGCTTGTCGGCAGCGGCATTAACAAGGACGCAGTGCGCTCGATTATTAACCTTACCCAGACCACCAGCGCGTCGTACCTGCTTCTTAGCAGCCTCGATTTGTCCCGCAAAAGGCTGGCTACCGAGGGCGAGACCATTTTTGAAAAGGTCAAGGAGATGGCGCAGTACGCAAGGGACGAAATCAACAATCTCGGAGGGTATTACGCGTACAGCCGCGAGATTATAAACGGCGACACGATATTTGATTTTGATATTTCAAAGCTGTCGGTATACACCCTTGATTTGGGGCTTGCCGGGATTGAGGTATACGACATACTGCGAGACGAATACGACATACAGATTGAATTCGGGGATTTAAGCAACATACTCGCATACATTTCGGTAGGGGACAGCTACAAGGACATCGAAAGACTGGTCGGCGCGCTTTCCGAAATCGCAAGGATCTACAAGCGGGATAAAACGGGAATGATTAAGCATGAATATATCAATCCCCGTGTCGTAATCCCTCCCAAGACCGCTTTTTACTCAGAAAAGGAGTCCCTGCCGATAAGTCGAAGCGGCGGCAGGATAAGCGGGGAGTTCGTGATGAGCTACCCACCCGGCATACCAATCCTCGCGCCGGGCGAGGAGATAACCGGCGAAATCATTGATTATATCGAATACTCAAAGGAAAAAGGCTGCTTCCTCACAGGCACTGAAGACCTTGAGGTTGAAACAATAAAGGTTGTCAGGTTATAATATAGAAAAAAGCCGGAGGTAGAGAATTGGAACTGTGGTATTCTGAAACACACACTCCGCACGCCAAATTTTTTATCAAGGTCGACAGACAGCTTTACAGCGGAAAAAGCGAGTTTCAGCGGATTGATGTGCTGGAATCGCAGGAGTTCGGCCGTTTTCTGGTGATTGACGGCTACCTGATGATGACTGAAAAAGACGAATTCATTTACCATGAAATGATAGTGCACCCTGCGATGGCGGTACACCCCAACCCCAGGCGGGTTCTGGTAATCGGGGCAGGGGACGGCGGGGTTTTGCGGGAACTGACGCGGTATCCCTTTGTTGAGCATATTGATATTGTCGACATTGACGAGCTTGTAATAAAAGTATGCAGGGAATTCCTTCCGCAGACCGCCTGCGGTTTTGACGACGAGAGGGTTAACATCCATATTCAGGACGGGATGAAGTTTATTCGCAAGTGCAGCGACGAATACGACATTATAATCGTGGATTCCACCGACCCGTTCGGGCCCGGCGAGGGTCTGTTTACAAAGGAGTTCTACGGCAACTGTTTCAAGGCATTGAAAGAGAACGGTATATTGGTAAACCAGCATGAAAGCCCTTTTTATGCGGCTGACGCGGTAGCGACCCAGCGGATACACAAGCGGATTGTCCAGTCGTTTCCGATAAGCCGGGTATATCAGGCGCATATCCCGTCATATCCGTCAGGGCACTGGCTGTTCGGGTTTGCTTCAAAAAAATACCACCCGATAAGGGATTTTGACCCCAAACGCTGGCGCAGTCTGGGCATCAACACCCGGTACTACAACACCCAGCTTCATATCGGATGTTTTGCGCTGCCAAATTATGTGGAAGAACTGCTTGAGGATGTTGAGGGCGTTGAATAGGAACATACAGACTTTTATCGGCTGCGACGCCGAATACTCAAATGCGGATATCGTGCTTTTCGGCGCGCCATACGACTGCACCGCCTCTTTCAGGCCGGGCGCTCGTTTCGCCTGCAACGCTGTGCGTTCAGAGTCTTTCGGCATTGAGACTTACAGCCCTTATCAGGATTGCGATTTATCCGAAATCAGGGTTTTCGACGCCGGGGATTTGGAGCTTGGGTTTGGAGACCCCGTTCCCGTTCTGGAAAGAATTGAAGAATTTACTTTGAGAGTTCTAAAGGACGAAAAGCTTCCTGTAATGGTCGGCGGGGAACATCTTGTTACCCTCGGCGCCGTCCGCGCCGCGGCGAAAGTATATGACCAGCTTCACATTATAGATTTTGACGCCCACGCCGATACCCGCGATGAATACCTCGGCGCAAAACTGTCCCATGCCACCGTAATCCGGCGGGCGTGGGAATTGGTGGGGGACGGAAGGATATACCAGTTCGGGATAAGGTCCGGGGATAAATCCGAGTTCCTGTGGGCCAAAAAACACGTTTATACGACAAAATTCGACTTTAGCGGGCTTGAAGACGCAGTAAACAAACTTTCAGGAAAGCCGGTTTATCTGACCATAGATTTGGATATACTTGACCCGTCAGTTTTTCCCGGCACAGGCACCCCGGAAGCCGGCGGAGTAGGGTTTACCGAACTGCTTGACGCGATACGGCAGGTCAGCCGGCTGAATATTGTGGGCTGCGACGTGAACGAGCTCTGCCCTGTTTATGACAGCAGCGGGGCTTCCACCGCCGTCGCCTGCAAGGTAATGCGGGAACTGCTGTTGTCATTGGGCAAACGATAAACTCAAATAATCTGGAGGGTATAAAATGGGTAGAGCCTTGATTATCGGCTGCGGCGGAGTCGGCAGTGTTGCCGCTCACAAGTGCTGCCAGAACAGCGATGTCTTTGACGAGATTATGATAGCCAGCCGCACAAAGAGCAAATGCGACGCCTTAAAGCAAAAGCTGGACGGCGGCAGGACAAAGGTATATACCGCGCAGGTGGACGCCGACAAAGTGGATGAGCTTATTCCGCTGATTGAGAGCTTTAAGCCTGATGTGGTGCTGAACCTTGCGCTGCCTTATCAGGACCTTACCATTATGGATGCGTGCCTTGCGACAAGGACCAATTACCTTGATACGGCAAACTACGAGCCGCCGGACACCGCAAAATTCGAGTATAAATGGCAGTGGGCATACCGCGACAAATATAAAGAAGCGGGCATTACCGCGCTGCTGGGCAGCGGTTTTGACCCCGGCGTTACCGGAGTGTTCTCGGCGTACGCGCAAAAACACCTGTTTGACGAAATCCACGAAATTGACATTCTTGACTGCAACGCGGGAGACCACGGTTATCCGTTCGCGACAAACTTCAACCCCGAAATCAACATCCGCGAAGTTACCGCCAACGGCAGGTACTGGGAAAACGGCGAATGGGTTGAGACAAAACCGATGGAAGTAAAGAGAGTGTATGATTTTCCCGAAGTCGGCGAACGTGATATGTACCTGCTGTACCACGAGGAGCTCGAATCCCTTTCCAAAAATATCCGCGGGCTGCGCAGAATCCGCTTTTTCATGACGTTCGGCGAGAGCTATCTTACGCATTTAAGGTGCCTCCAAAACGTCGGCATGACTTCAATTGAGCCGATAATGTTCGAGGGCAGGCCGATTGTCCCGCTGCAATTCCTCAAGGCCGTTCTGCCGGACCCGGCAAGCCTGGGGCCGCGCACGCGCGGAAAAACCAATATCGGCTGTATATTCAAGGGGGTCAAGGACGGAAAAGAGCGCAGTTACTATATCTACAACGTCTGCGACCATCAGGAGTGTTACAGGGAAGTCGGCGCACAGGCGGTCTCCTATACAACCGGAGTGCCCGCGATGATTGGCGCGATGATGCTGATTACAAAAAAATGGGATAAAGCCGGGGTTTATAATATCGAGGAATTCGACCCCGACCCGTTTATGGAAGAGCTGAATAAATGGGGGCTTCCGTGGAAGATTATTGAAAACCCAAAGCTTGTAGATTAAACAGTTTTCCGAAAGGCCAGATTTTTGATGGATTTGAATTTTGACATTAATTCGCTTAAAACGCCTTGTTATGTTGTGGACGAGGCAAATCTGCAGCATAACCTCGCAATACTGAAAAGAGTCGCAACCAGCACCGGATGTAAAATACTGCTGGCTCAGAAAGCGTTTTCGATGTACTCGCTGTATCCGTTAATCAGCGAATACCTTCAGGGCACAACCGCCAGCGGCCTGTACGAGGCGAAGCTGGGATATGAGAAAATGGGGGGCGAGAACCACATATATTCGCCGGCATACCTTGAGGACGAGTTCGACGAGATTGCAGAAATCTGCGACCATATAGTGTTCAACTCTTTCAGCCAGTGGAAAAAATTCAAGGATACGGCGCAAAAAGCCGGCTGTTACTGCGGTATAAGGATTAACCCCGAATGTTCGACCCAGCAGCACCCAAAATACGACCCGTGCGCTCCCGGCTCAAGGCTTGGGGTACCGGTAAGCGGGCTTAAAGGGGATTTGCCGGAAGGCATTACCGGGCTTCATTTTCACACCCTGTGTGAGCAGAACGCGGACGCGCTGGTCATAACTCTCTCCGCGGTCGAAGAGAAATTCGGGGAATACCTCAAAAAAATCCGCTGGCTTAATATGGGTGGCGGGCACCACATCACCCGCGACGACTACGACATTGACACCCTGATATCCGAAATCAACCGGGTACAGGAGACTTACGGGCTGACCGTATATCTGGAGCCGGGGGAAGCGGTGGCTCTCAATGCCGGTTATCTTATCGCGACTGTTAAGGATATTCTGGATTTGGACGTGAAAATCGCAATTCTAGATACCTCCGCCACCTGCCACATGCCCGATGTTCTGGAAGTGCCGTACCGGCCTTCTGTGCCCGGCAGCGGCCTGCCGCATGAAAAGCCGCACACCTACCGTCTCGGCGGTATTTCCTGTCTTGCCGGTGACGTCATCGGGGATTATTCATTCGATGAGCCGCTTAAAGAAGGGGATAGGATTGTTTTTGAGGACATGGCGCATTATACCATGGTCAAAAACAACACCTTCAACGGCATTGGGCTGCCTTCCATCGCGGTTGCAAAAAAGGCCGGCGGAATAGAGCTTGTAAAATCATTCGGCTATGAGGATTTTAAAAACAGGTTGTCTTAATAAAGCGCCGGCTGCAGCAAGCCGGTGTTTTTTTGCGCTTTTTTATAATCCGCGCCGTATAAAGATAAAACCAGCCATACGGCCGGAAAGCAGGCGGTTGAGCTTTAAAACCGAGTAAAATTTACAGATTTGACACCTTTGCCGGCTTTACACAACTGGTTTAATAGTGTAAAATATACGGAGAATATATCCAGCCGGTCGCGGCGGATAAAAACTGAATAGCAAGAGATGGAAAGGCTTTGATGAAGATGCAGCCAAAGTATAAAAGGGTCTTATTGAAGCTCAGCGGGGAAGCGCTGGCAGGCGAAAACAATTTCGGTCTGGACTTTGATACGGTGCTTAAAATATGCAGGGAAATCAAAGTCTGCGTGGACGCGGGCGTCGAAATCGCAATCGTTGTTGGCGGGGGCAATTTCTGGAGGGGCCGCACCAGCGGCCAGATGGACAGGACCCGCGCCGACCACATGGGAATGCTGGCCACCACAATCAACGCTTTGGCGCTTGCGGACGCATTAGAGCAGCTGAACTGTGTAGTACGCGTTCAAACCGCTATTGGGATGAACCAGGTTGCCGAGCCCTATATACGCAACAGGGCAGTCAGGCACCTTGAAAAAGGGCGGGTGGTAATATTCGCATGCGGCACGGGCAACCCGTTCTTTTCAACCGATACCGCGGCAGCCCTGCGCGCCGCCGAAATCGAGGCTGACATCATACTCAAAGCAAGCATGGTTGACGGAATATACGACAGCGACCCGAAGCAGAACGCCAACGCCGTTTTGTTCGATTCCCTGTCATACCTTGATTTGCTGAACCTTGGACTCAAGGTTATGGATTCCACCGCCGCCACGCTTTGCCGCGACAACGCGATACCCATTCTGGTATTCAACTTAAGCGACCCCAAAAACATAGTCCGTGCAATCAATGGCGATGATATTGGAACAATTGTCAAGGAGGTATAATAACCATGGATGCAATTCTGACTAATGCTGAAGAAAGAATGAGCAAAACCGTAGGGGTGCTGGTCAGCGAGTATGCCGGCATACGCGCGGGTCGTGCAAACCCGGCAGTTCTCGACAAGATTAAGGTCGACTACTACGGGGTGCCCACTCCGATTAATCAGGTGTCCGCGGTATCCGTGCCTGACGCGCGCACAATCTTAATTCAGCCATGGGACAAATCGGTATTAAAGTATATCGAAAGGGCAATTCAGGCTTCCGATATCGGCATCAACCCTCAGAACGACGGCGGCTCAATCCGCCTGATTTTCCCTCCGCTGACAGAGGAAAGACGCCGCCAGATTGTTAGGAACGTCGCGAAATACGCCGAGGACAGCAAAGTCGCGATAAGGTCAATCCGCAGGGACGCGATGGACAAGTTCAAAGAGATGAAAAAGAAAAGCGAAATAACCGAAGACGACATGAAAATCGCCGAAAAGAAAATACAGGAGCTGACCGACAAGTATTGCGACGAGATTGACAGCATTGCCGCCAAAAAAGAAGAGGAAATCATGGAAATCTGAAGCATATAATATGCTCTGAAAGACTATTATTGATTTGGAGTGAAACTGTTTGTTTTTCAGACGCAAACAGAAGCCGCTGCCGCCAGATGCCCTGCCGGCGCATATCGGGATTATTATGGACGGCAACGGCAGATGGGCGGAAAAACGTTCGCTGCCCCGTCAGGTCGGCCACAGGTACGGTGCCAGAACTTTCAGAAAGATTACTAAATACTGTGAAAAAATAGGGATTAAATGCCTTACCGTATACGCTTTTTCAACCGAAAACTGGAAAAGGCCCCAATCCGAGGTCGACAGTCTTATGGCGCTATTAAAGGAATATCTGGAGGAATCGCTGTCTGATTTTAAGAGCGAAAATATAAAAACAAGGTTTATCGGCGATATTTCCCCGCTTTCGCCTGAAATCAGAGAGCTGATAAAGAAAGCGGAGGAGCTCACAAAGGATAAAACAGGTTTATGCCTTAATATCGCTTTAAACTATGGGGGGCGCGAGGAACTGACCCGCGTCGCTAGGAGTATAGCCAAAGAAGTGGCGGAAGGCCGCCTTTCCCCTGAAGATATAGGGGAGGAGCTGCTCCAAAAGTATTTATACACAGCTGGCCAGCCCGACCCCGATTTGATTATCAGGCCCAGCGGCGAGTACCGCACCTCCAATTTCCTTTTGTGGCAGTCGGCATATTCCGAATATGTGTTTACGGATGTACTGTGGCCGGATTTCAAGCCGGCAGACCTCGACAAGGCTCTGCGCGAATACGCAAAAAGAAACCGCAGGTTTGGAGGAGTTAAATGAAGCCGAGAATTATCGGGGGGGCTATCGGCCTCTCATTGATGGCTGTGGTGCTGCTGCTTCCGCCGATAGCGCTGACTTTTGCCGTGCTCGTCATATCCGCAACGGCGGTGGCCGAGCTGGTTACCAAGACCGATACCCCCGCCAACAAATGGATTACGCTTACTTCGGTGATATACTCCGCCGTTATCCCTTTGACGAGCCTGTTTAACAATTTTTTGCCCGGCTTGATTGCTGTTTTTTCATATCTGTTGGTTTTAGTCTGCCTTCAAATCCGTTATCATCAGACTCAGCAGATTGAGCAGACCGGCTTTGTTTTTTTTATGTCCACATTTCTGCCATTTTCATTTTCCTGCCTTATTTACCTGCGCAAGTTTAACGAATACGGGCTGTTCTATGTGCTGCTCGCGATAATAGTCACTTGGATGAGCGATATGGGCGCTTATTTTATCGGCACTTTTTTCGGCAAGCGCAAGCTCTGCCCCGCAATCAGCCCGAAGAAAACTGTGGAAGGGCTTATCGGCGGGATAATCGTTTCAGTAATAAGCGCTGTTCTGACCGGTGTGCTGTATCAAAACCTCGCCGTAAGGGAAAGCGCAGGCATAATTATCTGGCAGGTCGCACTGCTTGCCCTTGTATCCGCGCCTTTGCCGGTGTTCGGGGATTTATTCGCCTCCTTGATTAAGCGCCAGCACCATGTCAAGGACTTTGGCAACATCATACCCGGCCATGGCGGAATGATGGACAGGTTTGACAGCCTTCTTCTCACCGCGCCGTTCTTTTATATCGTTGTCCATTACTTTCCGCTGGTCGCATAGAGCGCTGTTTTGAAGGGACAGGGTATAATGACTGTTGTTGATGAGAATATCTGCGAGGTCAAAAGTGCAGATTATATAAATATGGATTTCAAAGGCAAGCGTTTGACAATACTCGGCTCAACCGGTTCCATCGGTACAAATGCGCTTGAAGTTGCGGAAAAACTCGGCTGTACGATTACAGCCCTCGCGGCGCACTCCAATGTCGAACTGATTGAGCGGCAGATAAGGCGGTTCAGGCCTTCGCTTGCCGTTTTATTTAGTGAACAGGCAGCAGCCGACTTAAAACAACGCGTCAGGGATTTGCCTGTAAAAGTGAGCACGGGAATGGACGGGCTGTGCGAAGCCGCCGCCGCCGATACCGACCTTGTGCTGAATTCTGTTGTCGGGATGATTGGCCTTATGCCGACACTGGCGGCAATCAACGCGGGGCATAATGTCGCTCTGGCGAACAAGGAGACGCTGGTCGCCGGAGGTCCGGTAGTAATAAACGCGGCTGAACGCAGCGGCGTGAAGCTGATACCGGTGGACAGCGAACATTCGGCAATATTCCAGTGCCTGCAATGCTCGCCTCCGAACAGGGCGGTAAAACGGCTGATTTTAACCGCGTCGGGCGGGCCGTTTTTCGGAAAATCCGAGCAGGAGCTTGAATTTGTCAGTCCAAAGGAAGCCCTGCGCCACCCGAACTGGAAAATGGGCTCGAAAATCACTATAGATTCAGCCACCATGATGAACAAGGGGCTTGAAATCATCGAGGCAAGATGGCTGTTCGACGTTAAGGCAGAAAATATTGACGTCGTAATCCACCGAGAGAGCATTGTCCACTCGATAGTGGAGTTCAGCGACAACTCGGTATTAGCTCAGCTCGGCGTCCCCGACATGAAAATCCCAATCCAATATGCGATTACATGGCCGTTTCGGCTTGAATGTGATGTAAAGCCTTTAGACTTGACAGAGCTGGGCGCCCTCAGTTTTTACCCGCCGGATTTAAGGACCTTCAGGGGCATTGAGGTTTGCCGCAAAGCGGTTGCGACGGGCGGCCTTTATCCCGCGGCGGTGAATGCGGCAAACGAGGCGGCAGTTGCGCTTTTTCTTGAGAATAAAATCGGGTTTATGGATATAACAAGGCTTGTCGAGAGTTCGCTTGAATACAGCCTGCCTGAATTTGGCGGCAGGGTTGAGCAGATACTTGAAGTTGACAGAATGGTGCGCGAAGATACAATCGCGAAGGCGAAAAAAATCAAGAGGTGAGTACAATAGATTTCCTGTTTACCGTGTTGAAAATACTTGCCGGTATATTTGTGTTTGGGGTTATCGTGCTTGTCCACGAACTGGGCCACTTCGCCGCTGCAAAGCTCTTTGGCGTAAAGGTAAACGAATTTGCAATAGGAATGGGCCCCAAGATTTTTATATTCGGCAAGGGCGAAAACCGGACAAAATACTCAATCAGGCTGTTTCCGATAGGCGGCTTTTGCTCAATGGAGGGGGAAGACTCCGAAAGCAGCCATCCGCAGTCGTTCAACAGCAGAAAATTATGGCAGCGGTTCATAATCATTATTGCCGGCGTTGCTATGAACCTTGTCCTGTGCTTTTTACTGCTGGTAATCTTATTCACTACCTGCATAAAACCCGACGAGAACGGCAGGGTTGCGTTTTCGAGCACCACAATATCCTATCTTCCGGAAACCGCGACGTCATATGAGACCGGGCTGCGCGCAGGGGATGAAATCTTAAGCATCAACGGCAAACGTGTTTTCACCGACCACGATATCGCAATGCTCATGCAAAGCGACGAGGACGGCGTGATGGATATCGTGGTACGCCGAAAAGCGGATGACAAACTCAAAAAGGTAACGCTGAACGATGTAAAATTCAAAACCGGGATTGACGAAAACACCGGCAGACAGTATCTTATATATGATTTTGCTGTAAAGGGAATTCCCCGTACACCTTTATCTACAATAGTTCAATCCGCCAAAACCGAATTTTCGCTTGCCACCATGATTTGGCGAAGCCTCGGAGACATAATCACCGGCAAATACGGCTTAAACCAGCTTTACGGCCCGGTCGGAACGGTGGACGTTATCGGCAGTGTTGTGGAAAACGCAGCGCAGCAGGAGGATATAAGGGACGGGCTGTACCCGCTGCTGCTGCTGGTCTCCCTGCTTACGGTGAATATCGGATTGCTCAATCTTCTTCCGCTTCCGGCGCTTGACGGCGGACGGCTGATGTTTTTGTTATACGAGTTTGTTTTCCGTCGCCCTGTAAAGCCGGAATATGAGGGCATGGTTCACGCAATAGGATTTGTGCTCCTGCTAATCCTGCTGGTTATCATCACCTTCAACGATATTTTAAGGCTGATTACAGGGTGAAATTGAGTTAAAATCAGGTGAATTAAAATGATAAGCAGAAGAAAAACCCGCAAGGTGATGGTCGGCGGGGTTGCCATCGGCGGGGACAGCCAAATCACTGTCCAGTCGATGATAAGCAAGCCTGCCTGCGATATTCAGGGCTGTGTCGAACAAGCAAAAGCGCTTGAGCGCGCCGGGTGCGAAATTCTGCGCACCGCAATCCCCGACATCGGCGCGGTGGCTTTGATACCTAAGCTCAAAAAAGCTGTAAATATTCCGATAGTTGCCGATATACATTTTGACTACAAACTCGCGCTGGAAGCGGCGGCCGCCGGCGCAGACAAAATACGGATAAACCCAGGAAATATCGGAGATGAAAGCAGAATTAAAGCGGTGGCTGACGAATGCAGAAGGCGGGGTATTCCGATAAGGATTGGAGTGAATTCTGGCTCGCTGGAGAGGGAAATCCTCGCAAAGTACGGGCGTCCCAACGCCGAGGCGCTGCGGGACAGCGCGATGTATCACGCGTCATTGCTTGAAAGGTTTGATTTTGACTGTATTGTGCTGTCGCTGAAATCCTCCGATGTTTTGACCATGGTTCGCGCCTATGAATTGGTTTCGGAAATCTGCGACTACCCGCTGCATCTTGGAGTAACCGAAGCCGGCACCGAGAGGACTGGCTTGCTGAAATCCGCGGCGGGTATTGGCGCGCTTTTGCTCCGCGGGATTGGCGACACCATACGGATTTCCCTGACAGCCGACCCTGTGCGGGAGGTCGAGGCGGGTCTTGAACTTCTGTGCGCTCTGGGGCTGCGAAATGACCGCGCCACAATAGTCTCTTGTCCGACCTGCGGGCGCACCGAGATTGATTTATTAAAGATTGCGGGCGAAGTGGAAAAAAGGCTTGCTAACGTAAAAAAGCCGATTAAAGTCGCGGTAATGGGCTGTGTGGTCAACGGCCCTGGAGAAGCGCGTGAGGCCGATGTGGGCATTGCCGGCGGCAAGGGACGTGTGGCGATTTTCAAAAAAGGTGAGATTGTCAGAACCGTGAGCGAAGAGGCGGCAGTTGATGAATTGATGAAAGAAATAGATTCAATGCTTGATTAGTTCTCACGACACAAAAAACAGGAGTCAACCATGAAGGCAAAGAGTTTTAAAGAAGTTTTCGGGCAATATGTTGAACTTGGTCTGGTTCCGGATTTCTGCTTGAATTCGGAAGTAAAATCTATTGAAGCCGACCTTGGCAGAAGGGCAGTCGCAATAAGGCTGGCTTTTTCTGTTTATGCGGATTTTCGCACTATCCAAACGCTTGAAAAAATCATATCGGAGGCGCTGCAGGTTTCGGCTGTAATTGAGCCGTCTTTCCCGCCTGACAGCCTGACTTCCGAATGTTTTTCTGATATCATGGAATACCTGAAACGCGAAACCGCAGCCGTCAACGGAATTCTTGACGGCGCCGGCTGCGACATAAAAAACGAAACAATGACCATCACTTTGACTCACGGCGGGCTGAATATCATCAAAGCCACAAAAACCGACAAATCGCTTAAAATGCTTATAAAAAAGCTTTTTGGGCGTTCGGTTGTGCTTGAATTCGACGGGGTAACCGACATCGACACTGAAAGTGAAGAATACCGCAGCCTGATGGAAGCTGTGGAAAAAGACGTCATGCAGGCGGCAAAACAGGCCGCTCTGGCCGCCGGCAATTCGTTCAATAGCCAAAAGTCGGGCAACCTGCTGAAGCCGAAAAAGCCCGCCGACCCGTTAAAACCGCCGTCAAACGGACTCCCAATTTACCTTGAAACCGCACAAACGGTTATCGGTCATGCTATCCGCGAAGAACCGGTGCCGCTGTCGTCGTTGGAGCCGTACGGTAGCAAATACACCGTCTGGGGCAAAGTGTTTGAAACGGACGTCCGCAGTTTCCGCGACGGCGCCATACTGCGCTATACATATAAAATCACCGACAACACAAGTTCAATCACCGCGTCGCTGCGGCTGGATACCCACAGGGACAAAGCGAAGATTAACGCTTTGGAGTGCATTAAGACCGGGACCTGCGTGCTTATGTCGGGCACATACGAATTCGACGGTTTCGTGAACGACAACATTTTTAAGCCGAAATCAATCGCGGTTGTGGCCTGCTACATCAGGGCGGACAGGGCGGAGAAAAAGAGGGTGGAACTCCACGCGCATACAAAAATGTCCGCGCTTGACGCAGTTGACGATACCAAAGAATTGGTTGTGCGCGCCGCCGAATGGGAGCATAAAGCAATCGCAATCACCGACCACGGGGTGGTCCAGGCATTCCCTGAGGCTATGAATGCCGCAGAGGAGCTAAAAAAAGTCGGGATGGATATAAAAATCCTCTACGGCGTTGAAGCGTACTACATAAATGACGACACCAATATTGTCCGCGGCGGTTCGGACCAGCCTTTGGGCGGAGAATTTATCGTGTTTGACATAGAGACCACCGGTCTGAGCGTTAAAAACGAGAGGATTACCGAAATCGGCGCGGTAAAAATCAAAAACGGGGAGATTGCCGACAGTTTCAGTACCTACGTCAACCCCTTAAGGCCGATTTCAAAGAAAAGCACCGAACTGACCGGCATAACTGACGAAATTGTGAAGTACGCGCCTACCGAAAAGCAGGCACTTGAGATGTTTTATTCGTTTTGCGGGGACTGCGACGTGCTGGTCGCGCACAACGCCGCGTTTGACACTTCTTTTATCAGGGCCGCCGCGGCCAGAAGCGGGTTGCCCTATGAGTTTACGTCTGTTGACACCGTTCCCCTGTGCAGGATTTTTTATCCCGACTTAAAGAATTACAAGCTGGATACCGTTGCCAGCCACATCGGAATTGAGGATTTCAAACATCACCGCGCGCTTGACGACGCCAAAGCGCTTGCCGCGATTTTTACAAGGCTTATCGGGGAACTTAAAAAGCGGGGTATCATATCGACAGGCTCGATTAACACCGAGCTTGCAGGCATTGACACCAGAAAAATACGCCCGTTTCACGCAATAATTTTTGCAAAAGACAAAAAAGGGCTGAAAAACCTCTATAAATTGATTTCATGGTCCCATTTGCACAACTTCCACCGCAAACCGCGGATTACCAAATCAAAGCTGCTTGAACACAGAGAGGGACTGATAATCGGCAGCGGCTGCGAGCAGGGAGAGCTTTATCAGGCGGTAGTCAACGGAAAAACGTGGGACGAGCTGTGCGAAATCGCCAGGTTTTACGATTTTCTTGAAATCCAGCCGGTTGCCAACAATCTTTTCCTGTTGCGCAACGGGATGGCAAAGGATGAACAGCAACTGCGCGAATTCAACCGTACAATCGTCAGCCTCGGCGAAATGCTGGACATACCGGTCTGCGCCACCTGTGATTCGCATTTTGTTGACCCTTCGGATGAAATCTACCGCGAAATCCTGCTTTCCGGACAGGGATTTGAAGACGCCGATTGCCGCCTTCCTCTGTATTTCCGCACCACCGAGGAAATGCTTGAGGAATTCAGCTATTTGGGCAAAGAAAAGGCTTTCGAGGTTGTGGCCCAAAACACAAACCGCATAGCCGATATGATTGAGGAGATACGCCCAATTCCGGAAGGCATATACCCTCCTCACATCGACGGGGCGGAGGAGGAACTGCAGAGGATAACATGGAGCAGGGCAAAGGAAATCTACGGCGAAAATCTGCCGACAGTCGTTTCGGAACGGCTTGAGCGCGAACTGAACGCTATTACCAAACACGGTTTCGCCGTTATGTATATGATAGCGCATAAACTGGTTCAGGATTCGGTGGAGCACGGTTATCTGGTAGGTTCGCGGGGCTCTGTCGGCTCCTCGTTTGTGGCAAGTATGGCGGGGATTTCCGAAGTCAACCCTCTGCCGCCGCACTATTACTGCAAAAAATGCAAATACTCCGAGTTTTTCACAAAAGGTGAAATCGGCTCCGGCTTTGATTTGAGCGAAAAGGAATGCCCGAACTGCGGCGAAATGCTGGAGCGAGACGGGCATGAAATCCCGTTTGAGACCTTTCTCGGTTTTGACGGCGACAAAGCGCCGGATATCGACCTTAATTTTGCCGGCGAGTATCAGGCGTCGGCGCACAGGTATACCGAATCTCTGTTCGGCTCCGACCACGTGTTCAAGGCGGGCACAATCGCCACCGTCGCGGAGAAAACGGCTTACGGTTATGTCAGAAAGTATGTTGAGGAACGCGGGCTTAACCTGACCAACGCCGAGATTGACCGGCTGGTCAAAGGCTGTATCGGCGTCAAACGCACCACCGGCCAGCATCCAGGCGGGATGGTGGTGGTCCCGAACGGGTTTGAGGTCGAGGACTTTACGCCTGTACAGCACCCTGCCGACGACCCGAATTCGGAGATAATCACCACCCACTTTGACTTTGAATCAATCCACAACACAATCTTAAAGCTGGACATTCTCGGACACGATATACCGACAATTTACAAATACCTTGAGGAATACACCGGTATCAGCGTTCTGGATGTGCCGATGTCCGACCCAAAAGTGTATCAGCTGTTCACTTCGCCAGAGCCGCTGGGCGTTACCAAAGAGGAAATAGACTGCGAGACCGGCACCCTTTCAATCCCGGAAATGGGCACCCCGTTTGTACGTCAAATGCTTTTGGAGGCAAAACCCAAAACCTTCGCAGATTTAATCCAGATTTCCGGCCTGTCGCACGGCACCGACGTCTGGCTCGGCAATGCGCAGGAATTAATCCGCTCAGGCAAGTGCAGCATATCCGAGGTTATCGGTACCAGGGACAGTATCATGACATATTTAATCCATAAAGGCATCGACAAGAAAATGGCGTTTCAGATAATGGAGAGCGTGCGCAGGGGCAAGGCCGCCACAGAGCTGACTGAAAAGCATTTTGAGGCTATGGAAAAGCAGGGTGTGCCGTCATGGTACAAGGATTCCTGCATGAAAATCAAGTACCTGTTCCCGAAAGCGCACGCCGCGGCTTACGTCATCGCCGCGCTGCGGGTGGCGTGGTACAAGGTCTATCACCCCGCCGAATACTATGCGGCGTATTTTACAGTCAGAAGCGATGATGTCGACGCCGAGCCGGTAATCAGGGGGAAACCGGAGGTTAAAAGACGGATGGACGCCATCCGCAGCAAAGGGAAGGAAGCGAGCGCGAGGGAGATTTCCCAGGCCGAAGCTCTGCATATTGTTTACGAAGCCATGTGCAGGGGGATTGAATTCCTCCCGGTTGATTTATACCTCTCCCACTCATATAAGTTCCTGATGGAAGACGGCAAAATCCGCCTGCCGTTCTGCTCGGTAAAGGGGCTAGGCAGGGCTGCGGCGCAGGGCATTGTCGAGGCTAGGGAAAAGGGCGAGTTTATCTCGTGCGATGATTTGCAACAAAGAAGCGGCGTTTCAAGAACAGTTGTGGAAACATTGAAAGAGCTGGGCGCGCTCGGGGACCTGCCACAGACAAGCCAGATGTCCCTTTTCGGGTTTTAGACGTCAAACAATTTTGGTGTTTTGAAAAAAAGTGTTGACATTCGCGTTTTATCGTGTTAGCATATTAGCGTGTTAGCCAGCTAAAGCGGAAGGGGTTGGCTTAAAGATGAGAAGAAATATCAGGGTTGCGCCGGACGGCACACGTGATTTGCTGTTTGAAGAATGTACCGCAAGGCGGCAGGTGGAAGCAAAGCTGTCGCGGCTGTTCAGGCTGCGCGGGTTTTCCGAGGCAATGACACCGGGCATTGAGTTTTACGATTTGTTTGATTCCGGCAATCCGGTGATACCTGCCGAAAACATGTATAAAATGACAGATATAAAAGGCAGGCTGCTTGTAATGCGCCCGGACTCAACCCTGCCGATTGCAAGACTTGTGGCGACCCGGCTGAAACAGGCTCCGCTGCCAATTAGGCTTTACTATACGCAGGACGTGTATTATCAAAACCACGGTTTAAGCGGGCGGAACGACCAGCGGTTTCAGGCGGGAATCGAACTTATCGGCTGTGCGGGGGACAGGGCAGATATCGAGGTGATTGCGCTCGCCGCCGAGGCGCTTAAAGTCTGCGACGCCGGCGATTTTCGTCTTGAAATCGGCCATGCCGGTTTTATCATGTCGCTGGTTAAACAGCTTAACGTGAGCCTTGAAACCAAAGACTTAATCAAACAGTATATCGAAGACAGGAACCACACCGCGCTGTGCGGCATACTGGATACAGTGGAATATTCCGAAACTGTTAATTTCCTGCGGAACCTGCCGCGTCTGTTCGGCGGCGAGGTGGTATTAGAGGCCGCGGCGCCTCTGTGCACGGACAGCAGCGCGCGCGAGGCTCTGGAATATCTTTGCATGCTCTACCAAAAACTCGGCGCGTTGGGGCTTTCAGACCATGTGATTATCGACCTTGGCATGGCGCATAAGAACGAATATTACACTGGCGTGATTTTCCGCGGCTTTATTGAAGGGAGCGGCGACGCCGTTATATCCGGCGGAAGGTACGACACTCTCCTTATGCGTTTCGGCGTCGATTTGCCTGCGACCGGGTTTGGGGTCAATGTGGATTCGATAACCAAAATCATGCTTTCCCGCGGCGAAGTCGCGCCTCCGCCTCCTCCGTCGTTGCTGGTGCATGCCGGTTCCGGATTTGAGACCAAAGCGCTCAAAAAAGCGGAGGAGCTTGCGCAGACCGGCGTGTGCTGCGAGTTCAGCGTTTTCGTTTCGCTTGACGACGCGAAGGATTACGCAAAAAAACGGCGGATACCCAAAATCCTGATTGTAGGCAGCGAGGATAAAGAGATTGAACTGGAAACAGGGAGTTAAGCCATGAAACCCATACGCATTGCAGTTACAAAAGGCAGGCTTGAAAAGGGCACAATAGCTTTGTTTGATAAAATGGGATTTGACACAGCCGAACTTGTTGAGAAGGGAAGAAGGCTGATACTGCCCGTTTACACGCCCGATAAAAAAGCGGTTGAGGTAGTGCTCGCAAAAGCCGCCGACGTGATTACCTATGTCAACCACGGGGTCTGCGACCTCGGCATTGTGGGCAAGGACACCATTGCCGAATACGGCGGCGGGTTCTACGAGGTTGAGGATTTGGGCTTTGGCAGGTGCCGGTTTGTGCTCGCCGCGCCGGACAAAACCGATTTTTATGCAGGTTACGCAGCAAAAACGGTCGCTACCAAATACCCGAACGTGTCAAACTCCTTTTTTGAAGGAAAGGGAATGGACGTCCGCATAATCAAGGTCGAGAGTGCGGTCGAGCTGGCTCCGCTGCTTGGGCTTTCGGACGCCATCGTGGATTTGGTCGAAACCGGCAGGACACTTAAGGAAAACGGCCTTAAGGTTGTCGAGGATATCATGCCGGTCTCTGCCCGCCTTATTGCGAATATCGCCTGCATGAAGCTTCGTAAAAGTGAGATTGAGGAATTTATCCAAAAAGTGGAGGAAAACGCGCTTGCGCAATAAAACCCGAAGGGGGTGCCGCCTTGGTTAGGATTATTGAGGCTGACGGCAAAAAGGAGTACCTGTTTATAAAAGGGCTTGAGGAACGCAGCAGGGAAACAAACGAGCAGGTAACCGCGCAGGTCAGGGAGATTATAGAAAACGTCAGGCTGCACGGGGACGGAGCGGTATTGGAATACACTCAAAAATTCGATAAGAAGCAGACCAGCTTAAAGCCAATCGAAAGGCAAGAGCTTGAAAAAATCGCCGATAAGTGCGAGCCGAAGCTTCGCAAAGCGCTCGAAAACGCCGCGCTGAATATCGCGGCTTTCCATTCCCGCCAGATGGAAAACCAGCGCGGGTTTGTAACGCGGGAAAACGGGGTAATCCTCGGTCAGCGGGTGCGCGGACTGCACCGGGTCGGGATTTATGTTCCCGGCGGGACGGCGGCGTATCCGTCAACAGTGCTTATGAACGCCATTCCCGCGCATGTTGCAGGCGTCAAGGAAATCATAATGGTTACCCCTCCCGCGGGGGACGGGGAATTCAACGCGGCGGTCATGACTGCGGCGCACATTGCCGGCGTCAGCAGGGTATATCTCTGCGGAGGGGCGCAGGCGGTCGCGGCGCTCGCCTTCGGCACCGAGTCCATCCCGAAAGTGGATAAAATCGTGGGGCCGGGCAACATATATGTCGCAACCGCGAAAAAACTGCTGTTCGGAACAGTGGACATCGACATGATAGCGGGGCCGAGCGAGATATTAATCCTCGCGGACGATACCGCCAACCCTACCTACATAGCCGCCGACATGATGTCGCAGGCCGAGCATGACCCGCTGGCCTCATCGACACTGGTTACAACATCAAGGGCGGTTGCTGAACAGACAGTGCTGGAAATTGAGCGCCAGATACAAAAGCTGTCCCGCCGCGAAATAATCGCTCGCTCCTTAAAAGACTACGGCTCAATTATCGTATGCACCGATATTGACAAGGCGGTTGAACTTGCAAACCTGCTGGCGCCTGAACACCTTGAAGTGCTGTGCGAAAACCCGATGGATTACCTGTCGCTACTTGACAACGCAGGGTCGGTGTTCCTTGGGGAATACTCTCCCGAACCGCTTGGTGATTACTATGCGGGCCCGAACCATGTTCTGCCGACAGGCGGCACCGCGCGTTTCTTTTCGCCGCTTTCGGTCGCCAGCTTTTTAAAGAAATCCAGCTTTATCTCATACACCCGCGATGCTCTCAAATCAGCCCGCGAGGACATTCTCGCGATTGCAGATTCCGAAGGGCTTGACGCCCACGCTAATTCAATTAAGGTACGCTTTTCGTAACCGGAAGGGTTGTTTTTTATGTATCTTCCCGCAGAAAAAACAAAAAAGCTCATACCGTATCAGCCAATTCAGGGGGAATACCGGGTAAGGTTGGACGCAAACGAATCCTTTCTGCTGCCCACAGAAGAGGACAGGATTGCGATGGCTTCAGCCGCCGCAAATGTGGCTTTTAACAGATATCCCGACCCGATGGCTGCCGGGCTCTGCGCCGATTTTGCCGAGCTTTACGGGATTTCGCCCGAATATGTAACGGCCGGAAACGGCTCGGACGAGATTATTTCGATTATCTATTATGCGCTGCTGGAAAAAGGTGAAAAGGTATTGACCTTGACACCGGATTTTTCAATGTATGCGTTTTATTCCTCGATAGCCGAGACGGAGTGTATAAGCCTAAGCAAGGGGGAGGATATGGCGGTTGATGTGGATTTGGTGCTTGACACTATAAAAAAGGAAAAAATCCGCATGGTAATCTTTTCAAACCCCTGCAACCCTACGTCGCTAGGGCTTGCGGCCGACGACGTCCGCAGGCTGATAACCGGCACCGATGCGCTGGTTGTGGTTGACGAGGCATACATGGATTTTTGGGACCAGTCGCTTATCAAGGAAGCCCATGAGTATCAAAACCTGGTTTTGCTGAGGACATGCTCAAAAGCTCTCGGCCTTGCCGCGCTGAGAGTCGGGTTCGCGGTCGCTAACAAGACCCTGACCAGGATACTGAAAGCGGCAAAATCACCGTACAACGTCAATGCGGTATCACAGGAGATGGCGAGGGTAGTACTCAAAAACCCGTTATATAGGACGGTTTACACCGAAATCCTGATAACATCTCGCAATATGCTGATTGACGGACTGCGCAGGCTGGAAAGCCAAAGGCTGATTGAAAAGGTTTACGAAAGCCGCACCAATTTCGCGTTTATCAAGCTGCAGGACTCCGAAGAGGTGTTCAAATTCCTTTTTGATAACGGGATTATTGTCCGAAATATAGGCAAAAATCATTTGCGGATTACCGCGGGCAGGGAAGAGGAAAACAAAGAGGTTATCAGCGCAATCGCCGCTTATTTATGTAAAAAAAGAGGTGTTGACTGTTATGAGGACAGGTGCTTATTCGCGAAAAACCAGGGAAACTGATATAACAGCCGAAATCTGCCTTGACGGCGGATTGGTTGAGGTTTCAACAGGCATCGGTTTTTTTGACCACATGCTTGAGGCATTCGCGGTACACGGCGGGTTCGGGCTTAAAATAAAGGTGGCTGGAGATTTGAATGTCGACGGGCACCACACCGCGGAAGACACCGGCATAGCGCTCGGCAGGGCGATGTCGGAGGCTCTCGGCGACAAAGCGGATATTATGCGGTACGGCAGCATAACTTTGCCGATGGACGAAGCCTTGGCAAGCGCAGCTGTGGATATTTGCGGCCGCCCGTTTTTTGTGTTTACCGCGCAATTCCCGCAGGAAAGGGTTGGGAAATTTGATACCTGCCTTACGCCTGAATTCTTCCGCGCGCTGGCGTTCAACGCCGGGATTAACCTGCACTTGAAAGTGGAATACGGCAGCAACTCCCACCACATGATTGAAGCGCTGTTCAAAGCGGTCGCGCATGCAATCAGACTGGCTGCAACTCCAAGAGATGGGCTGCTGTCAACAAAAGGCTCGCTGTAAAGCTTTGTAACTATACAGTTAAAGGGTGTAGGTTTATATGATTGTTTTTCCCGCAATAGATATTATCGGCGGGCAGTGCGTCCGGCTGTATAAGGGGGATTTTTCCACAGCAGAGAAGGTCGCCGAGGACCCGCTTAAAACCGCGCTTGAGTTTAAAAAAGCGGGCGCGGAATGGATACACATGGTGGATTTGGACGGCGCAAAAAAGGGAGAGAAGGTCAATTCCGCAGTATTCATCGAGGTTGCGCAAAAAAGCGGCTTAAAAGTCCAGCTTGGCGGCGGTATCCGCGACATGGGCACGCTAGAGTTTTATTTGTCCAGCGGTATTTCCCGCTGCGTGCTGGGCTCTGCCGCAATAAAAAACCCCGAATTTGTACGTCAGGCAGTCAGGAAATTCGGGGAAAGGATAGCGGTAGGTATTGACGCGGTGGATGGCTTTGCTGCGACCGAGGGGTGGATTGAGCTCTCAAAGCTGAATTATATTCAAGCCGCAAAACAAATGGAAGAAGTAGGTGTAAGGACACTTATCTTTACAGACATTTCAAAAGACGGGACATTGGAAGGCCCGAACTTTGAGCAGTTGTCCGAGCTTGCGAACACGATATCCTGCGATATCATTGCTTCGGGCGGGATTAAGGATTTAAGCCACATACACAGGCTCGCTGAAATGGGCATTTACGGCGTAATCTGCGGAAAAGCGCTGTATAACGGAACATTGGACCTTGCCTCTGCCATTGTTGCGGCCGAGCCAGAAAGGCTTTTCAAAAAAAGCGAGCTAATCCCCGCCGTAGTACAGGACGATAAAACAGGCGAAGTGCTTATGCTGGCGTATATGGACATGGAGGCATATAAAAGAACTCTGAAGACCGGCACAACATGGTTCTGGAGCCGTTCAAGACAGGAATACTGGAACAAAGGGGCGAACAGCGGCAATTACCAGCAGGTGATGTCCATATCATGCGACTGCGATGACGATACCCTGTTAATACGAGTTGTTCAGCACGGCAGCGCCTGTCATACCGGTTCGCGCTCCTGCTTTTTCAAGGAAATTAAACCCCGAAATCTGTAAGAAAGGATACAGTGTTATGGACTGCATTCAAAACGTCTACAATACAATCCTCGACCGCAGGGACAACCCGTCCCCCAATTCGTACACAAGGTATCTGTTTGACCGGGGGCTTGACAAGATTTTGAAAAAGGTGGGGGAGGAGGCCGCCGAGATTATAATTGCGGCGAAAAACGGGGAGAACCGGGACACAATAGAGGAAATCGCCGATTTGACGTACCATCTGCTGGTTTTGATGGCGTATCAGGGCATTACTCCTGGTGAAGTATCGGATTTGCTGAAACAGCGGCATAAAAAATCCGGAAATCTGAAAACGCCGCACAATGCGGACAGGAACTCCTAAAGCCGTTGTTTGGCGCAGCCGGCGGAATAATAACGCCGCATAGTCGCGGAGACTGCCTGTCTTTGAATAATGGCATAAAAACGAGGGCGATTGCAGCAGCAAAAGCCCTCATTTTGTATTCCGATGTGTTGTGAAAAAAGCAAAGAGTCGGTTAACCGTCTGCGCGGCCGGCACAGCCGAGCACGTTCTCGATTTTGTGCCTGACCACGCTCTTGATGAACTCGCGGCCCTCGCCCAAATACTTGCGCGGGTCAAAATGTTTCGGGTTTTCGGAAAGGTATTTGCGGATACCGGCGGTCATTGCTATACGCAAATCCGAATCCACATTGATTTTGCAAACCGCCATGCTTGCCGCTTGCCTGAGCATCTCCTCCGGAATTCCGATGGCGTCGTCCATCTGTCCGCCGTATTTCTTGATTAACTCCACATGCTCCGGCGAAACCGAGGAAGCGCCGTGGAGCACAATCGGGAACCCCGGCACCCGCTTCATCACTTCTTCCAGTATATCAAAGCGAAGCTGCGGCTTTTGACCGGGCTTGAATTTAAAGGCTCCGTGGCTGGTACCGATTGCGATTGCCAGCGAATCAACGCCGGTGCGGGACACGAATTCCTCAACCTGTTCGGGGTCGGTATACGAGCCAGTTGGCACATTGACTTCGTCCTCAATGCCCGCAAGCTGCCCAAGTTCCCCTTCGACGGTAACATTGCGGGGATGGGCATAATCCACCACTTTTTTGGTCAATTCCACGTTTTCTTCAAAACTAAGGTGGGAGCCGTCAATCATTACCGAAGTAAAACCGCCGTCAATGCAGTCCTTGCACAGCTCAAAGCTGGAGCCGTGGTCAAGGTGAAGGGCAATCGGCAAGCCGGTATCCTCAACCGCCGCCATAACCATGTGGTAGAGGTACCTGTGGCGCGCGTATTTGCGGGCGGAACCGGATACCTGCAGGATAACCGGCGAGTTAAGCTCGAAACAAGCGTCAACAATTCCCTGCAGGATTTCCATATTGTTGACGTTGAAAGCGCCGATTGCGTACCCGCCGTCGTAGGCTTTCTTAAACATTTCTTTTGTATTTACAAGCGGCATGACATAAACCTCCTGCGTTTTATTTCCATCAATACACAGTATACATCATTTTCCGGCATAAAAAAAGGGGATTGTTAAATATTTGTCTTTTCCGGATTAGAAAAAATATATACATAACCGAACAGAATTGTTTATAATAACCTCAACCCGTTTCTTCCCGCAAAACCCACGGGTTGCAGCGGCAGTAATGATAGATATACTGCTGGGCTATCCCCGCGTACTGCCCGAAGCTGTCCGGCGTGTATCCGGGGAACAGCCTGGCCATCGCGCGCTTAATCCACACATCCATCGGGAAGGTTTCAAGCCGCCCCATCCCGTAGAGCAGCACACATTCCGCGACTTTAGGGCCAACCCCTTTAATGGTCTGCAGGGCTTGACGGGCTTTAGACAGCGGAAGTTTTGAAATCTCTTGAAGGTCAACCTGCCCGCAGCTTACTTTTTGGGCGGCGTCGATTATGTATTTTGCCCTGAAGCCGCACCTGATTACCTCAAGGTCCGAGACATCAAGGACTGAAAGGGCGGCAGGGGAGGGGAAACCGTAATCCTCCCCAACAGGCTTACCGAAATGGCGGCATAAGCGCTCGATAATCCCCTTAATCCGCGGGACGTTGTTGTTCTGAGAGATAATGAAAGAAACTAGGGCTTCCCACGGCTCCTGCCTTAATATCCTTATCCCGTGTCCAAAACATACGCTGTCCTTGAACGCGGGATGGCAGGGAAACTGGCTGCGGATTTTTGCGTAATCCCTGTCAAGGTCAAAGTATATCCTCCAGAAGCTGTTGAATTCCTGAATGCTGACCTTCTCAAACAGTATTCGGTTATTATCCAGCGCGCGGAGGGTTATCGGGCGGCTGCCCGCGACCCCGTGCCATGAGCCGTCAGGCCGCTGTGAAAACCTGAAGCACTGCCCGCAGTCCAGGGTCTGTTCCAGCACAAAATCCTTGATTTCGATGATAATTCCCCTTTTATCCTGCCAAAACTTCAAAATAATTCTCCTTTGCGTGGCTGAAGATATACAAAAATAGGATGTAATCAGTTATAATGCAATTATAACATAAATCATAAGTCAAGTTGATGATAATTTTTGAAAGGTTGGATTACAATGCGTCAGGACATAATGAGTATCCCTGTAAGCGAAGTATTTGAACCACGCGAAGGCTGCCCCTTGTGTCGCCTGCGGGATATGCTTGAAAACAGGGTGGTTGATTATATTACCGGAGCGGCAATGATGGAGCCTGATGTCAGGCAGGAAACCAACAGACTGGGGTTCTGCTATCCGCATTACCAGAAAATGCTGAAAAAGCAAAACCGTCTGGGCGTAGGGCTGATACTCGAAAGCCACCTTGAGGAATTGGATAACCGGGTGTTCGACAAGTCGCCTATATTCGGCAAAAGCTCACGCAGGCAGTCGGGTTCGGCTGAAATACTGTTGAGCACCTGCTTTGTATGCGGCAGGATTGACTGGTCAATGGAGAGAATGCTGCTGACCATCTGCCGGCTGTGGGAAAGCGAGAGGGATTTTCGCAGGCTTTTTGAAGAACAGCAAGTCCTGTGCCTGCCTCATTTTTCACTGCTGACACACGCCGCGCAGGATAAAATGAGCAAAAAAGCCTATCCTGATTTTCACAAAACCTGCGCCGGGCTGTGCCGGGAGTATTTGACAAAGCTACGCGCCGATGTCTCGCATTTTTGCAGGATGTTTGATTACAGGAACACCGACCAGGACGCCGACTGGGGGGACTCAAGGGATTCGATAGAAAGGGCTGTCTGGTGGCTGACTTCGTATTTGCCGAAATAAGGGGTTTTATGCGGCAGGCGTAAAGGCGATATTACACTCTGTATCAAAAATTCCCCTAAACCAACTGGTAAAAATAGGTATTTAACAGTTTCCACACTTTGTTTTTATGCTGAAGCGTGTGGTTTTTTAACATTTTCCACAGGGTTTTCAACATGCGCTGTAAAAATTCCGTTTTACCAAGAGTAATATCTTTACGCTCTGCGGAGTAATCTGGCGGCAGCTTCCCGCCATTTTCTGTATAAAAGCTATAATCCTTACAAATAATCTATACAAAGACAGAGAAGGGGTTGTGGCAAATGATTAAAGGGGTAAACCGCCAGATTATCGAGGTTACGGATACAGGGAACGAATACTTTGAGCGCGCGCTGCTTATAGTCAGGCCGAGGTTTTCAGATATTCCGTACGGCCGGCTTTACGACGAGGCAAGAAGATACGTCAGGAATACCGGAGGATACACCAGTCTGAAACTGAATAAAAGGCAGAGGAAAAAGCAGATGGCTTTATACGGCATGTCGTTCGGCGGGCTGGGCGCAGCAATCGGCGCTTTGGCGGTGCTGTTGTTCAGGTAATCCACGGTTTTCCCTGATGCTGTTCACTGTTTTCGACGAAATCCATCTCAAATCAGCAAATCCGTCTTGCATTAAGGCTCTGGTTTGTGCTAGAATAATTGTTAAATATTTTTGCTCGCAGGAATGAAAGATGAAGATAGTGAATATCAGGATTAGGGAGTGTCAGAGATGATAAACACAGACTACGAGGAAAAGTTCGGCAAGGAAGGGCTTACTTTTGACGATGTGCTGCTTGTTCCCAATGAGTCCGACATTTTGCCGGCTGATATATCTGTAAACACGCGTTTCACTCACGATATTAAGCTGAATATACCGTTGGTTACCGCGGCTATGGACACGGTAACCGAGCTTCGGATGGCGATTGCGATTGCGCGCGAAGGTGGGATTGGGGTAATCCATAAGAATATGACAATCGAAGAACAGGCCGACCAGGTGGACCGCGTTAAACGGTCGGAACACGGGGTAATAGTCAACCCGTTTTATCTGTCTCCCGACCACATTGTTGCCGACGCAAACGAACTGATGGCAAAATACAAGATTTCCGGAGTCCCGATTTGCAGGAACGGCAAACTGGTCGGCATACTTACAAACCGGGACATGCGGTTTTTGACAGACCATTCCCAAAGAATTGAAGAAGTAATGACAAAAGACAATCTTGTTACCGCGCCGGTCGGCACAACCCTTAAAGAAGCGCAGGACATACTCCGCCGCCACCGGATTGAAAAGCTCCCGATAGTTGACAAGGATGGAATGCTCAAAGGGCTTATTACCATCAAGGATATCGAAAAAACCGTCAAATACCCGAATTCAGCAAGGGATAAAGGCGGCAGACTGCTTTGCGCGGCCGCAATCGGCGCAACTCCGGACGTAATGGAGCGCGCGGCGGCGTTGGTCGAGGCTCAGGTTGACGCTTTGGTGCTGGATTCCGCCCACGGCCACAGCAAAAACGTCTTAAAGGCAATCGAAAAGGTGAAATCCACATATCCTGATATCCCGCTGGTCGCCGGAAACATAGCCACCGCCGAGGCCGCAAAAGCTCTGATTGCGGCCGGCGCGGACGCGGTCAAGGTCGGAATGGGGCCGGGCTCGATTTGCACCACCCGCGTGGTGGCGGGAATTGGAATTCCGCAGATTACCGCGATTTACGACGTAGCCTGCGAAGCCAGCAGATACAATATCCCGGTCATAGCCGACGGCGGGATAAAATTCTCAGGAGATATCGCCAAGGCGATTGCGGCCGGCGCGGATACCGTCATGATAGGCTCGCTGGTCGCCGGATGTGAGGAATCCCCCGGCGAAACCGAGCTGTATCAGGGTCGGCAGTTCAAAGTCTACCGCGGCATGGGCAGCCTCGGCGCGATGTCTGCCGGCGGCAGGGACAGGTATTTTCAGGAGGGGAACAGGAAGCTGGTACCCGAAGGGGTCGAGGGCAGGGTGCCGTACAAGGGCCCGCTTTCCGAAACCGTTTATCAGCTAATCGGCGGCCTGCGCGCCGGAATGGGATACTGCGGCTGCGCCTCGATTGCGGAACTTCAGAAAAAAGCCAGGTTTATCCGGATTACCAATGCAGGGCTGAAAGAAAGCCACCCGCACGACATTTATATTACAAAAGAAGCCCCGAATTATTCGGTAAGCCTTTAATTTGACTTTAGGACGAAAGCATGCATAATCCGTCTGGTTTAATACCGGCTTTTCTGATTACACAAAAAGCAGAAAAGCCCCAATCAAGAACGTATGTTCTATAGTTTTGCAATAAAAAACTGCCGTACACATAATACAGCAGTCTGATGGAGGCGCCACCCAGATTTGAACTGGGGAATCAGGGTTTTGCAGACCCGTGCCTTACCACTTGGCTATGGCGCCGAATATCGGGCAGCGCTGATTATTATACCGACTTATACTGCTTTTGTCAAGGCTCAGTAAGGAAATATTAACGCCTTTAGGAGAAAACAGTGAAGGATAATAATACAGGGAAGACATTCTTAATAAATATATCTGGAGAAAGAGATAATAAAGTTTAAGGTTATATTAAAACCAATAATATAAACTGCGCTTAAGTGAATATGTATAATATATTTATTTTAAGCTTATACGATTTATTTTTTCAACGCCTCTGCAGGGCAGGGGCGTTATTACATTTTTCAGCCTGCCGGAAATTCCTGATATTACTATACAAAATTATTATTTTGTATAGTATAGGAGAGGGTTAAAACCCAAAATAATGCCTATTATTGATGATATGGCGCGGATATGGCTATTTCGGCTATCTTCTGCCTAATTACACAGTCAGCGGCAAACCTGTTGTTTGCCGCTGACTGTGTAATTAGGTGTGTTTCTTTTTTCTATGCTTTATATTTTATTTCGTAGTACAATTTACTTTCTATGTTATTGTTTATATATTTTTATTCTCCATATTACCAGCCACAATCAAATCATTGTCCTGCAGGCCGCGCCGCTTTCAATAGATATATACTGCAATACATACTGCGTTTGCCGGATTGATAAATAGCTTTTATGTTCACGAAAACCAACCGCGCCGGCAGCGCTGCCCCTGTTAAACTGACTGCGCAAAATCCGGCGCTGGTAACCTTTCTCGGATTGTTTATCGCTTGGACAAACCCGCCTTTCGAAATAACCATATTCTGGAAACATTATATATCGTTGCGCACCAAATCCTCGTAGCTTTCCGCTTTTACTACTATGCGCGAAACGCCGTCCCTGACCATCACAACCGCAGGACGCGGAATTCTGTTATAGTTAGATGACATGGAGTAATTATATGCGCCGGTGGTCAGGACTGCCAGAATATCCCCGCGCTGGCAGCGCTGAAGTTTTATGTTTTCCTGAATAAGGTCTCCGCTTTCGCAGCAGCGGCCGGCAATGGTATATACGCAGTCGGCGGGCCGGTCTGCCTTGTTAGCCACAACCGCAGTATACGGAGACTTGTACAGTGCGTACCGCGGATTGTCGGTCATGCCGCCGTCAATACTCAGATATGAGCGAATGCCCGGAATTTCCTTGATTGAGCCCACTGTATATAGCGTAATACCGGCGGGCGCGACAATCGACCTGCCGGGCTCAATGACGATATACGGCACGGGCAGGTTCAGTTTTTCGGCCTTCTCATTAAGAACGGCAGAAACAAGGCGCATGTACTCGCTGTATTCTTTCGGGCTGTCCTTATCAGTGTACCGCACCCCAAAACCGCCGCCGAGGTTCAACTCATTCAATACCACACCGGTTTGCTCGCGTATTTGCGCGATGAAATTAAGCATAACTTCGGCGGCGTGGATAAAAGGCTGCTCATCAAATATCTGCGAGCCGATATGACAGTGCAATCCCTTAAGGGATATGCCGATAAGCTCGGTGGCGGTTTTTACGGCATTTAGCGCGTCGCCGTTTTCAAGCGTTATGCCGAATTTGGAGTCAATCTGGCCGGTTTTGATAAAATCGTGCGTATGGGCTTCAATTCCTGGGGTAATCCTCAGGTATATATCCGCTGTTTTTTCCATGGAAGCCGCAATTTCGGACAGCAGGTGCAGTTCGGTAATATTGTCCACTACAATCCTGCCGACTCCATAGTCAAGCGCCATCCGCAGTTCGGCTACGGTTTTATTATTGCCGTGGAAATAAATGCGTTCGGCAGGGAAACCCACCTGCATGGCGGTATACAGCTCCCCTCCGGACACCACATCAATACCGCAGCCCTCCTGCATGACAATGCGGCAAATCTCCTTAAAACAGCAGGCTTTGCTGGCATAAGCGACCATCCCGCCGTTTTGATAGTTTTCATCAATGGATTTTTTGTAATCCCGCAGGGCTTTCCTGATAACGTTTTCATCCATAACGTAAAGCGGCGTACCGTAACGGTTCGCGAGTTCGACGGTGTCGCATCCGCCGATTGTCAAGTGCCCGTGCTCGTTTACGTTCAAAGTTTCCGGATATAACATTCTACCACCCTTATTATTAGTCTTGAACCACCGAGATTAGGATATTCCTTAATTCCCCTATCCCCTCCCCCGTCTGCGCCGAGACGGGAATGAGGTTAATCCCCTCATATTCTGAAAACTGCTGGTTAAATTCCGAAATCCGCTGTGCCAATGCGGATTTTTTCAGCTTGTCCGCTTTTGTCAGCACGATAATAAACGGGAATTCAAATTCCACCATGTACTCAATCATCCGAATATCGTCCCGCGTCGCGGGGTGCCTGATGTCAACAAGCTGCGCCACAAGGCGCAAATCGCGCTCGGATTCGAAATAGGCGGTTATCAGCTCCGCCCATCGCTCTTTCTCGGATTGAGGTACCTTGGCGTATCCGTAGCCGGGCAAATCCACAAGCCGCAGGCTGCCGAGGTTGTAGAAATTGATTGTCCTTGTCTTGCCGGGTGTCGAGCTGATTTTCGCCAGCGATTTATTATTCAGGATACTGTTGATAAGCGAGGATTTCCCCACATTCGACCTGCCCGAAAACACAATTTCAGGTAGTGTCGGTTTTGGAAACTGACTTGGCAGCGCTGCCGAAACCTCAAACACAGCGGAATTAAGTCTCATCTGAAACGCAGCCTTTCACTTCTCGTTTTCATTGGGGAACAGTCGGTTGCATATCATCCGATACAGGGGTGGAGATAAACACCCTTTCCGGCTTGTTTTCCTTGCCTTCCGCCACGTTTTTCGGGAGAGAAACAAGAGCGTGCCTGATTACCGTATCCAGATTATCGGCGGCTATAAAGTTGATATTTCTGCGCACCACCTCATCGATTTCCACCAAATCGGATTGATTTCCGGTCGGAATTATCACGCTCTGGATGTTGTGGCGAAAAGCCGCCATTGCCTTTTCGCGCAGGCCGCCGACAGGCAGCAGGCGCCCACGCAGGGTTATCTCACCGGTCATCGCGATACTGCCTTTGACCGGGATTTTGGTCAGCGCTGAGATAATGGCGGTTGCAATGGTAACGCCTGCTGAAGGACCGTCTTTCGGAACGGCGCCTTCAGGGACATGAATATGAATATCCTTGGTTTTGTAAAAATCGTGCTCAATCTTCAATTCGTCAGTCCTGCTGCGGACAAAACTGATTGCGGTTCTCGCCGATTCCTTCATTATATCGCCTAAAGAACCGGTAAGCTCAATTTTCCCGGTGCCATCCAAAACCGCAACCTCGACCGGCATCAGCTCGCCGCCGACCGAAGTCCATGCCAATCCTTTTGCGATACCGATTTCATTGGTATTTCTGCTCTCGTCGTCTTTATACCTGTGCGGGCCGAGGAACTCTTCAAGGTTTTCGGGAGTGATTTTGACTGATTTCACGCGGCCCTCTACAAGCATTCGGGCTGTCTTGCTGCACAGTTTGGCTATATGCCGTTCAAGCGAGCGCACGCCAGATTCGCGGGTGTAATTGTTGATTATCCCGAAAACCGCGTCGTCGGATATGCGCAGTTGCCTCAGGGTAATTCCGTGGCGTTTTGCCTGTTTTCTTATAAGATGTTCCTTCGCGATATGGTATTTTTCGTCGGTGGTGTAGCTTGGGATTTCAATTATCTCCATCCGGTCATACAGGGGACGCGGTATGTTGGTCAAATCGTTTGCGGTGGTGATGAACAGAACCTGCGACAAATCAAACGGGATTTCTATGTAGTGGTCGCAAAAAGCCGAGTTCTGCTCCGCGTCCAGCACTTCGAGCATGGCTGACGACGGGTCCCCGCGGAAATCCGCGCCCATCTTGTCTATCTCGTCCAGCAGGATAACCGGGTTTGACGAGCCGGCCTGCTTTATCGCGTTGATAATCCTGCCGGGCATCGAGCCGATATAGGTGCGGCGGTGCCCGCGAATTTCAGCCTCATCCCTGATACCGCCTAGCGAAATCCGCACATATCGCCTTCCCATCGCCTTTGCGATTGACTTTGCAATCGACGTCTTGCCGACGCCGGGAGGGCCCGCGAAACAGATAATCTGACCCTTTATATCCGGAGTGAGCTTGCGGACAGCCAACAGCTCCAAAATCTTTTCCTTGACCTTCTTCAGCCCGTAGTGCTCGCGGTCCAACAGCTTTTGCGCGGCGAGAATGTCGATATTGTCTTTCGTGTATGTATTCCACGGGAGCGACAAACAGGTTTCAAGGTAACCGCGGACAACCGCGGCTTCATGGGAGCTGTACGGCATGCGGGAGAGCTTGTCGCATTCGTCAAACAGTTTTTTCTCCGCCTGTTCGCTCAGCTTCAGCTTTTTGATTCGTCTGCGGTACTCGGAAGCCTCGTCCTGCGGGTCCTCGTAATTGCCGAGCTCCTGATTGATTATTTTAAGCTGTTCCCGCAGGTAGTATTCCTTTTGGTTCTGATTGATTTGCTCATGCACTTTCTGATGGATTTTCTGCTCGACCGAGAGGATTGAAACCTCACGCGCCAGCATAACCAGCAGCTTTTCCATCCGCTTTTCGGGGTCAATCGTTTCAAGCAAATCCTGCTTTTCTTCAGTCTCAAGCATTATATTTGAAGCTATGTAGTCTGACAGATAGCCTATATCGTCGGCGGCCGAAACCCCAAGCATTACGTCGGGGGATATTTTGGGAGACAGCGAAGCGTAATTGTCAAAACTCGCCCTGCACTCGCGCAGCAAGGCAAGCGCCTTTACATTATCAGTGATGTTTTTAGGGACACATTCGCGCACATAAACCCTGTAATATGGCTCGGCGCTCACCACTTCCCTGACCTTAGCGCGGTACAGTCCCTCGACCAGCACCCTGACATTGTCGCCGGGAAGCCTTAAAACCTGCCGTATTTTTGACACAACTCCGACAGAATACAGCGTATCGATTTTTGGGTCATCTTCCCTGATGTCCTTCTGGGTTACCAGAAAGATTGTCTGGTCCTCCGACATTGCGTCATTCAGCGCGAGCAGCGACTTTTTCCGCCCTATATCGAAATGCAGTAGCATGTTGGGAAACACAACCAATCCACGCAGAGCCAGCAGCGGAAGATTCGCAAGTCGGGCAACCCGTCCTCTGTTTTCCATTTCCCTTTCATTCCTTTCAAGTTATCCTTCAGTCGAGAAAGGGTCAAACGTAAATGCCGCTCAAAAACCTGCGCAGCATTCATCATCTGACCCGCGGGAAAATGCAATATCTCGAATTCTAAGCAGTTACCTGACGTCTGGCGTTGCGACCCTTGGACGGCACCTTCGGCCTGACCGGCTTGCGGTTCGGATTCTTGACAATTTCAGGCTTGCCGTTATTCTCGACATAATCTTTGTTGATGACAATCTTTTCAATCTTGTAATCCGAAGGAGCCTCAAACATCAGGTTTGTCAAAAGCTCCTCCATAACCGCCCTAAGTCCGCGCGCGCCCGTGTTGAGCTCAGACGTCTTTTCAGCGATTGCGGACAATGCCTCGTCGGTGAATTCCAGCTCGACATTGTCGAGCGCAAACAACTGCTTGTACTGTTTAACCAGCGCATTTTTGGGTTCGGTGAGAATCCGCGCCAGCACTGACTCGTCAAGCGGGTCAAGCGCGGCCACAACGGGCAGGCGCCCGACCAGTTCGGGAATAAGCCCGTACTTTATCAAATCCTGAGGGACCAGCTTTCTTAACAGCTTTTCGCGCTGAAGGTCTTTTTTTGAGCGAACCTCATTTCCAAACCCCATGGAGCCGGATGAAATCCTGCGTTCAATTATTTTCTCAATCCCGTCAAACGCTCCGCCGCAGATAAACAGTATGTTTGCGGTATCAATCTGAATGAATTCCTGCTGCGGGTGCTTGCGGCCTCCGGACGGAGGGACGTTTGAAATTGTGCCTTCGATTATTTTAAGGAGAGCCTGCTGTACACCTTCGCCACTCACATCGCGGGTAATCGAGGGGTTTTCGCTGCGGCGTGAAATCTTGTCGATTTCATCGACATAAATAATACCGCGTTCAGCCCTTTCGATATCATAATCAGCGGCCTGAATTAACCTGAGCAGGATGTTTTCGACATCTTCGCCGACATAGCCGGCCTCGGTTAATGTGGTCGCGTCCGCGATTGCGAACGGAACGTCCAATATTTTTGCAAGGGTTTGCGCCAATGCGGTTTTGCCCACGCCGGTGGGTCCCAAAAGCAGCACATTGCTTTTGCCTATTTCAACATCGGAGCCTGTGCCGAAATATATTCGCTTATAATGGTTGTAAACCGCGACGGACAGCGCGACTTTTGCTTCATCCTGCCCGATTACGTAATCGTCAAGCCCCTTTTTGATTTCCTTTGGTGTCGGCAGAGTAGAAGGTATGCTGCTCGAAAGGCTACGCCTTTTGGTCAGCAGCCCGCCATCTTCAAGTATGGATTGGCAAAGCTCCACGCACTCATTGCAGATGTAAACGCCCTGACCCGCGATAAGGCGCTGAACTTCATTCTGGTTTTTACCGCAAAACGAACAGCTTATCATCCGTGTGTCTTCATGTTTTGGCATTATCCGCTCTCCTCTGATAGATAATTATTTGCGCTTGGCGATAATTTGGTCGATTATTCCGTATTCCTTAGCATGCTCGGCGGTCATGAAATTATCACGGTCGGTATCGCGTTCAATCACTTCGATTGACTGGCCGGTCATTTCGGCCAACAGCTTGTTCATTCTGCCGCGGATATACAGGATTCGGTCGGCCTGTATCTTGATATCGCTGGCCTGGCCATGTGAACCGCCGGAGGGCTGGTGTATCATGATTTCGCTGTTTGGAAGGGCCTTGCGCTTGCCCTTTGTGCCTGCGGCAAGTAAAAATGCTCCCATGCTTGCCGCCATTCCGACACAAATAGTGGATATATCGCATTTAATAAACTGCATGGTGTCATAAATCGCCATGCCCGCGGAAATAGAACCGCCGGGGCTGTTGATATATAAGTCTATGTCTTTGTCGGGGTCCTGGCCTTCCAGATATATAAGCTGTGCCACAACTAACGACGCAACGGCGTCATTTATTTCGCCGGACAGGATTACAATCCGGTCGTTGAGAAGGCGGGAGAAAATATCATAGCTGCGCTCTCCGCGGCCTGTCTGCTCAATAACAAACGGCACCAAACTGCTCATAATAATCACTCAACCTTTCCATAAGTTTCTATTGTTAATAAAGCCTTAGCAGTATTGACACAAGTATACGGCAAAAATGATTATTTAATGCCGTTTTCTGGTCATGCGGAAACTTTTGCGTTTTCCTTTATCAGTTCAAACGCTTTGTTGACTGCCAAATCCTTTGAAAGCTCTTTTTCGAAAATCATCATTTTGACTTTTTCAACATCGGTTTTGTAGAGTTCGGCATATTTTGAATATTCGGCTTCGAGTTCCTCGCCTGAAACATCAATACTTTCGAGTTTTACAATCTTTTCAAGCGCCAGCCGCACCTTTACCTGCTTTTCAGCCTGCTCGCGGAAGGAGTTTCTGAAGCTTTCCATATCCGTTCCCGTATAATCAAGATATGACTCAAGGTTGAGCCCTTGTGCACGCAATCTTTGCTCAAACCCGCGGACACTTTCGTCAATCCTGTTTTCAAACATCGCCTGCGGGATTTCGCCTTTCACACCCTCGGCAAGCTGGTCGAGCAGCTGGGTTTCAAAGGCGTCCTCAGCCTCGTGCTCTCTTTGGTGCTCCAGCTTTGCCCTGATGTCGGCTTTCAGCTCCTCAAGGGTATCAAATTCGCTGACATCCTTGGCGAACTCGTCGTTGACTTCGGGTAGCTCGGTCATTCTTATTTCATTGATTTTGCATTTAAATACCGCAGGCTTACCCTTTAGACTGTCTTCGTGATAGTCGTCGGGGAAAGTTACGTTGACTTCAAATTCTTCCCCTTTGTTTTTGCCTATCAGCTGTTCCTCAAAACCGGGTATGAAATGGTTGGAGCCGATTTTAAGTGTAAAGCCTTCAGCCTTGCCGCCTTCGAACGGCTGACCGTCCACAAACCCTTCAAAATCAAGGTTGACTATGTCGTCATTCTCAACCGGTCTGTCTTCCACAGTCAGCAGGCGGGAACCGCGCTGCTGCAGCTTTTTGATTTCGGCGTCCACATCTTCGTCGGTTACTGGCTTGATTTTCTTTTCAGCTTTCAGACCTTTATAACTGCCGATTTCGACTTCGGGTTTTACGGTGATTGCAGCCTTGAATATCAGGCCTTCCTTCCCGACCGAAACAATGTCAAAATCGATTTTGTCCTCGACATATTCATATCCCGATTCCTCAATCGCCTCGCTGAGCGCCGAGGGATAAACATCGTCAATCGCGTCTTCATAGAATATTTCCGGGCCATACATTTTTTCAATCAGCTGTCTTGGCGCCTTTCCCTTGCGGAACCCCGGAATTGTGAACCTGCCAACATTCCTCTTATATGCCCTTTTGACAGCCTCCTCAAAAGGCTCGGCGCCAACTTCCACCTCAAGTTCGACACGGTTTGTATCAATCTTTGATACGTTTTTCAGTCCCATAATTTATTTCCTCCTGTAACACTGTAACGCAATGAGTAAAATTATATCATATCGCAATGATTTGCGCTATATTTTTAGGAAAAAATTTTTCAAATTCCCGGTTTATCGCACCAAAACCGGGGTAAAATTGACGGCGTCACATGAAACCAGCCTGATAACGGTCCCGTTGACCGTCTGCACCGGGATTTTGCGCGCTACGGCGCCGTGAATATGGCCGCAGTAACAGCGGCGGATTTTATACCGCGAAAGCACCGCCAATAACTCTTCGCACCTGGATTCACCAAGCACCGGCGGGTAGTGCAGGAATACGACCGGCTCTTTGCCGGTTTTGAGAGCCTCCTGTATCGAACGCTCAAGCCTTCCTACTTCCCGCAAAAGCACTTTTTTATCCGCGTCTTCGTCGGCGTCAAAAAACCAGCCGCGCGTTCCGCAAACGACGAAATCCCCAACTGCTTCTGCGCTGTTGTGGATTATCGAGAGTGTGTCAAATCCGCAGTCCTCAAAAAACTTCTCCATTTTACGGCGGGTTGCCCACCAATAATCGTGGTTGCCTTTAATCAGCAGTTTCCTGCCCGGCAGCTTTTGTAAAAACTCAAAGTCTTTTTTGGCTTCTTCAAGTCTCATCGCCCAAGAGATGTCCCCGGCAATAACCACCGTGTCGCCGTCGGTAACCAACCTGCGCCAATTGTTTTTGATTTTGCTGACGTAGTTTTCCCAGCCTTCAAACTCGTCCATCGGCTTGTATTGCCCAAGCGGCAGGTGCAGGTCGGCAATCGCAAACAAAGACATGACTTACTCCTCAATTACAAATATTGCTGTTGTCGCTTGAATTAATCCGCACGTTTAGCAGATACTATAACCGGATTAAGGCTTTGCCAGAAAGGGTGATGTTGAATGAGCATCTTCAAAGATAACCAAAACGAATTTGAAACCCCGACCGTTTACTGCGATGTAAAAAACTGCGTATACCACAAAGGCGAGGATATCTGCACAGCTGGAAGGATAAGAGTCGGCCCGTCCCATGCGATAAGCAGTTACGATACTTTGTGCGACACCTTCAAGCCAGAGTCCAAATAACAGCGTTCATTCGATATGGAGCAGGTTATACACCGCCTGCTCCATGTCGGAGGGTTTGCATACATACTCAAATCTCTTGCTTTTGCCGCGCACCGACAGCAGCGGCTCCGGAATTTCAAATCCCGTTATCCGGTACAGCTTGTCCATTTTCTCAAACTCGTCCAAACCGCCGGCGTCCCCGGTTAAAGCCTTAAGCACACTTGCTGAAAACTTATAGGGATTGGCAGTCGAAGCGATGATTGCGGGGGTGGCGTCGCTGGTCTGACGCTTGTAGTCAAAATACACCTGTACCGCGACCGCGGTATGGGTGTCGATTAAATAATCATAGCTGTCGTAAATATCCTTGATGGTTTTTGCGGTCTGCAAATCATCGCACCAGCCCGCGTGGAAAACCGATTTTATCTTTTCTGCCATGGAAGCCGATACCCGGTACTCCCCTCTTGCTTTCAAATCCCCCATCAGGCGGTTTATCTCGCCGACATCGCAGCCCGAAAGGTCATACAGCAGACGTTCAAGGTTAGACGAAATCAGAATGTCCATTGAGGGGGAGGTGGTGAGGTAAAATTCGCGGTTTTTATCGTAAACCCCGGTATTGATGAAATCGGTGAGTACCTTGTTTTTGTTGGACGCGCAAATCAGTCGCGAAACCGGCAGGCCCATCTTCCTCGCATAATAAGCCGCGAGAATGTTGCCGAAATTCCCGGTCGGGACCGCGATATTCACCCTGTCCCCCAGCTTTATTGCGCCTGACGCGGCCAAATCGCAGTACGCCGAAATGTAGTACACGATTTGAGGCAGCAGCCTTCCCCAGTTTATAGAATTTGCGCTGGAGAAAATCATGTTGTTGGATTTAAGCCGCTCTATCACTTTGGGGTCCGTAAAAATAGATTTTACCCCTGTCTGCGCGTCGTCAAAATTGCCGCTGATACCGCAGACGGCGACGTTTTCGCCTTCCTGCGTAACCATCTGCAGTTTCTGCATCGGGCTGACCCCGTCTTCGGGGTAAAAGACCAGTATCCTCGTGTTATCGGCGCCCCGGAAGCCTTCAAGCGCGGCTTTCCCGGTGTCCCCCGAAGTCGCAACCAGAATTATGATTTCCCTGCCCTCGGCCGTCCGCTTTGCCGATACCCTCATCAGGTGGGGCAGTATCTGCAGCGCGACATCCTTAAAGGCGCAGGTGGGGCCGTGCCACAATTCAAGCAGGTTTATCCCGCTGTCCATCCGATAAAGCGGAGCAATATCGGCTGAACGGAAACGGCCGGTGTTATAGGCAAGCCGCGAGCACTCCAGCACTTCCTCATACGTGAAATCAGGCAGGTATTTTGCCATCACAAAAACGGCGCGCTCGGCATAGCTCAAAGGCAGCAAAGCTAATATTTCCTCAATCCCAAGCGCGGGGAATTTCTGCGGGACGAACAGCCCGCCGTCTTTTGAAATCCCCTGTATTATCGCCTGCGATGAGGTAACCCGTACGCTGTTGTCGCGCGTGCTGTTATACATCATAGAAAAACCGCACTTCCATTCCGTAAATAAGCCAAATCATACTTTATTACTATACTATAATATGCTTAACTCATAGTAAAGCCATTATTAAACGGATGTGAAAAAATCGTAGCAATTACCGAAAAAAAGCCGAAAAAGCAGGGAATTATCGTAGTTTTTTCTCTGCAGGTATTGGTATATTTCATCCATTACCTGAATGCCGCCCCATTTGCCGGGCAAGTCGAATCCGTCAAAATCGCAGCCGAACGCCACTGTTTTTTCCCCGTCCAGTGAAAGGAAGTGGTACAAATGCCTTTCCAGAGCCTCGAAATCCTGTCCTCCGATGTGTTCCCCGCAAAGGGTGAGCCCTACCAGCCCGCCCTTATCCCTGACTGCCTCAAACTGGCTGTCTGTGAGGTTGCGGCAGTGGCTGTAAACCGAATTTGACGCGGTGTGGCTTGCGATAACGGAGCCGCGGGTTTCTTCAATCACGTCCCAAAAACCGGTCTGATTCAGGTGTGATACGTCCGGTACAATACCCAGCTTTTCCATTTTGGCGACGGCTTCTTTCCCAAACGGCGTCAGGCCGTCGCCGCAGTCCGACATGCAACCGTGCCCAAGCTCGTTAGAGCCGTTCCATGTCAAGGTAATTACCTTGACATGGAACTCGTTAAGCAAATCAAGGGTTTCAAGGCTGCCCGCAAGGGCTGCTCCCCCCTCTACCGCGAGGATAGCCGCGCAACGGCGGTTATTAAACGCAATATCAAAATCGCTTTTGCTTTTTACTATATGAAAGCTGCAGTTGCTTTTATCTTCTTCATGCGCCATTTTTAACAACCTGACGCACTGCCGCTTTGCCTTTTCGCCCCTGACCGAGTCAGGCACCCACACGGCAAAAACCTGCGCCCAGCAGTCGAATTTAAGCCCGCGCGCCAAATCTATATGAAGGTCGTTGCTGTCCAAAGACTGACCCTTGTCTGCACATTCATATAAAGTGTCGCAGTGCAAATCAAAAAGCCGCATGCAAATCCTCCGAATCGAACGCGCCCTGAATATGGTCGATTTCGGTAATCTCCATCGGGTTATCCCTGCTTGTAATAATCTCAATCACATCAAAGCGCGGCTGCAGTTGAATGCTGTTGTTCCTGATAAAAAGCATCGCGGTCTTGACAATGCGGCGCTGCTTGTCAAGGGTAACCGCTTCTCGTGGCAAATACATCGAGCCCTCGCCCCATGTTTTAACCTCTATAAAAGCAATATACGGCTCTTTGACGGCGATTATGTCAATTTCCCCAAACCTGCACCTGTAATTCGCAGATAAAATTCTATATCCCTTTTCCCTTAGAAAACGGGCCGCCAGTACCTCCCCCGCTGCTCCTTTTGAAACAACAGCCATATTCTTCCCTCATTATCATTCAATAATTTTGGTGAGAAAACTGCGGCGGTGTATGGACGAACAGCCATACTGCCGTATCAGCTGTATATGTAAAGCGGTGCCGTAGCCCTTATGCTTTGAAAACTGGTAGCAGGGGTATTTTAAATCCATTTCCCGCATGTACCTGTCCCGGCTTACCTTTGCAAGGATTGAAGCCGCGGCGATTGAAGCCGACAAGCTGTCTCCCTTTACAACGGAATATGCCGGCACCGGCAGGCTTGAGGGAACACGGTTGCCGTCCACAAGGATAATATCCGGCTTGATTGGAAGCTGTTCCACAGCCCGCCGCATAGCGAGCATTGTCGCCTGCAGAATATTGTATTCCTCGATTTCTTCAACGGTAGCGTGCGCAATCGAATAGGCGAGCGAGTTTTCAGTTATCAGCCCGAACAACCGCTCTCTTTTTTGTTCGGTGAGCTTTTTGGAGTCGTTAAGCCCCTCTATTTCCTTATTTAAATCCAAAATCACCGCCGCGGCAAATACTGGCCCCGCCAGCGGCCCCCTGCCAGCCTCGTCAATACCGCATATCACCTTATAGCCTTTGTTGTAATACTGGCTGTCAAACAGATAGATTGCCATTTTACGCGCTCACTCTCTAGCTCACGGTTTTTCAAGGGATATCCTGCCGATTTTGCCTGCGCGGAACTCGTCAACCAGCATGACGGCCGCCCGTTCGGTGTCCACCTGATTGCCAGGCAGCAGCATTCCGCGCTTTCTTCCAATCAGGTTTAACGTCTCCCAGCAGTCCCCGTGATAATCAGCCGGCAGCTTGTACCGCTCAAACAGCAAATCCCTGTAATCCTGTATCAGCAGGTTTAACAGCTCGCGGGCGATTTCCTCGATATTCAGAACCTCGTCGCGGATGGCGCCGGTAATCGCCAGGTGCAGCGCGACTTTTTCCTCGTCAAATTTTGGCCAAAGCACACCGGGAGTATCCAGCAGTAGCAGTCCGTCGCCGGTTACAAACCACTGATTGCCGCGGGTAACGCCCGGCCGGTCTTCAACCTTTGCCTTTTTGCTGCGCGCCAACCGGTTTATAAACGAGGATTTGCCGGAATTCGGGATGCCCGCGACCATCATTCTAACAGGGCGGTTTACCATTCCCCGTTGCTTCCATCGGGCAATTTGGTCTGCCAAAACCTCACGCACTAAAGGCGTAAACCTGTTCAAACCCTGCCCGCTCTTGCAGTCGACAGGCAGCGAAGGTACACCCTGCCCGGCGAAATGGCGAACCCATAAATCTGTAACCGTTTTATCGGCAATATCCGATTTGTTTAACAGCGCAATTCTGGGTTTGCCAATAACCAGCTTATCGAGGTCGGGGTTTTTGCTGCTCGCCGGTATCCTCGCGTCTAAAATCTCGACAATCAAATCCACCAGCGGCAGGCATTCTTTTATCCTGCGCTTTGTCTTTGCCATATGTCCGGGATACCACTGGATATTGCTCAATTTTATCATGCCTTTCTGCCAAATCCGGGCTATTCCAGCCAATTCATCCGATTAAACGGATAAAAACGGAAAATGGCTTTCCCGACCACATCTTTTTCATTTACAAATCCGATTTCGGCCGAACGGCTGTCTCTGGAGTTCTCGCGGTTGTCGCCCATCACCACAAGATAGCCATCAGGCACTCTCTTGGCCTCGGTACCGAAATCATGTACCAAAGTTCTTCCGCGGGTGTATTCCTCCTCAAGGACTACCCCGTTGAGCACAACCTCGCCGGTCTGCGGCAGGATTGCAATTTCATCCCCGCCGACCGCAATAACCCGCTTGACAAGCGGTTCCTGCGTATAGCGGTCTATTACCACGATATCCCCGCGCTGGGGCTTATACATGAATGTCAGCAGTATCAGCCTTTCCTTGTCGTACAGAGTCGGGTTCATCGAATCTCCTTCCACCCCGACAATCCTGAATACGAACAAAAAGGCGAGCACCACACAGATTAGGGAATAAAGCGCGGCCCCGACCCATTCGTATATCCCTTCCACTACACGCCACATCAGAGTCTTTATCTGCGGTTTAAGCTGCCGGTTTTTCTGCCGCATGAAATCCTGTGCCTGATGGAATAAATACGATGGCGCCAGTTTATCCCTTTGAAACAGCATATCAGTACAACCCTCCAACCCGGTTAAGAGGGTAAAACCTGAACAGGGCTTTTCCTATTATATCCTCTTCCCTGATAAGACCTATCTCCGACATATACCGGCTGTCCCTCGACATTTCCCGGTTATCTCCCATCACAAACAAATATCCTTCCGGAATGGGATTATCCTTATACTCGTTATAATACTCTATCGGCATTGTAACGCCAATCGCGTAAGTCTCGTCAAGCTTTTTTCCGTTCACTATTACCGCGTAAGTTTCCTCGTCTATTTCAAGGGTGTCCCCTGCCACGGCTATCACCCGTTTTACAAGCGGTTCCTGAGCCTGCCTGTATCTGTTGATTATCACTATATCCCCGCGTTTTGGGGTGTAGGAAAAACGGGAGATTATCAGACGTTCGCCGTCAAAAAGGGTCGTGTTCATCGAATCCCCGTCCACCCCGACAATCCTGAACGCAAAGGTGAAGATAATCGAAACGCACAGCAGTGAAAAAACAGCGGCTTCAACCCATTCATAGATATCCTTAACCAGTTTTTTGTCTTTGGCGTCCCAGTTTTCCAAAGCGTGGCGGTTTTGGTTCATAAAGGTCCTTCCTTCATCAGATATGATTACGCCAACTTTTCAGATAAAGTATAACACATATTCCTCGCAAAATAAAGAAAAAAGGGACTTGATGTCCCTTTACTTCTGATAGTTTAGACTTGCAAACAGGCTTATTTGCTGGCAATCTGCTCTTTAACACGTGCAGATTTGCCGAGGCGCTCGCGAAGGTAGTACAGCTTGCTGCGGCGAACCTTGCCGCGGCGGATAACCTTGACGCTGGCTACATTCGGGGAATGGAGCGGGAACACCCTTTCAACCCCGACCCCGTAAGAAACGCGGCGCACAGTAAAAGTCTCGGAAATCCCGCTTCCTTTTCTGGCAATTACAGTGCCTTCAAACGACTGTATTCTCTCGCGTTCCCCTTCGCGAATTTTCACATCGACGCGCACGGTGTCTCCGACAGAAAACTGCGGGACCTTTTCTTTCAAGCTGTCGCTTGCAATGATTTTGAGTGCATCTTCCATAATCTTTTCCCCCTTAATAATCAGACATTCATGCTAATACCAGCAGAGGACTGTCCGCATTAATGCCGCGCATGCTAAAATGCCGGCGGCATTAATCCCCGCGGGGCATTAACGCCCCGTGGCAAACTAAAACACCGATTAATATTACCACAACTCGCAGATAATTGCAATATCTATTTTTTGCGGCCGGCCGCCGAATTAACCGCGGAAAGAAAATACCGTTCAAAACCACCTAATCCTGCGCGGTTTTCAGCAGTTCGGCAATCAGGCCGCAAACCCTTTCGGCGTATTCCGGGTTCTTGTTGGAGGACACCGAAACCGTGATGTCGCCGTCAATCACAAAGGAAGGGAAATCAAAAGTACCGAACGCGGACGGGCGCGCAACGTTTACCGGGATTGACTTTGCCTTGCATTCATCGGCTATTGCGATGTTGACAGCCTCGTTGCCGGTGGCCGCTATGCACAGGTATGACAAGGAGCAGTCCCCGCGGTAATACCTGCGGGGAATATATGTTATCAGCCCTTTTTCATCCATTTCCTGCAGTTTAGGGCAGATAGTCGGGCTGATTACGGTAATCTTAGCGTTGAATTTTGACAGTGTTTCAGCCCGGGCTGCGGCTGTCTCCCCGCCTCCGAAAATAATGCAGTTATTGCCTTCCAAATCAATATACAGCGGAAAACGCGGAGCCATTCGACGCCTCACCCTCCATTCCTTCAGATTTGTTATATTAATAAAAATATCCCAATTTGACTATAACAAATTTCATCTATTATTACAATATATATTTTTCAAGAGAGTATCTCACACAAATTATTTAGGCTAAATGTTGACAAAAAATTCTCAATCATTTATGATAAAACAGACATCCGCGCGGTAGGCTCTTGTCTACGGCGTTTTTATTAATTCTGCGAAATCGGGCTGTCTGCCCCGGAAGGTGATTCGCGATGGAAACTGTATCGGATATATTCGGCAAATTGGTATTCAACGATAAAGTGATGAGTGAGCGGCTGCCCAAGGACGTGTACGACGCCCTAAAAAAGACTATTGATATGGGCAAAAGCCTCGACCGTTCAATCGCCGACGTTGTCGCCAATGCAATGAAGGATTGGGCAATCGAGAACGGCGCCACCCATTACACCCACTGGTTCCAGCCGCTGACCGGCATCACCGCGGAAAAGCACGACAGTTTTATTTCCCCAAAATCCAACGGCACCGCTATAATGGAGTTTTCAGGGAAAGAGCTGATTAAAGGCGAGCCTGACGCGTCCAGTTTCCCCACCGGCGGCCTGCGCGCGACATTCGAGGCGCGCGGTTATACCGCGTGGGACCCGACTTCCTACGCCTTTATCAAGGACGATACCCTGTGCATTCCGTCTGTTTTTTGCTCATACGGCGGTCAGGCGCTGGACAAAAAAACCCCGCTGCTGCGCTCGATGGAAGCCATCAGGAAACAGGCGCTGCGTATCTTAAGGCTTTTTGGCAACGAGGATGTAAAAAGTGTTACCACAACAGTGGGTGCTGAACAGGAATACTTCCTTGTGGACAGGGAATTGTTTGAAAAGCGCAAGGATTTGATTTTCTGCGGCAGGACTCTTTTCGGCGCGCGGCCGCCGAAAGGTCAGGACCTTGAGGACCACTATTCCGGCTCAATAAATCCCCGCGTTAAGGCTTTCATGGCGGAGTTGGACCGGGAACTGTGGAAACTCGGCATTTTAGCTAAAACCGAGCACAATGAAGTGGCTCCCGCGCAGCATGAGCTTGCGCCCATCTACACCAACACCAATATTGCCACCGACCACAATCAGCTGACAATGGAAACCATAAAAAAGGTGGCAATGCGCCACGGCATGGTCTGCCTGCTACATGAAAAGCCGTTTGAAGGGGTTAACGGCAGCGGCAAGCACAACAACTGGTCGTTTCAGACCGATACCGGCGTCAACCTGCTTGAGCCCGGCGATTCGCCGAGTGAAAACGCGCAGTTTTTGCTTTTCTTCGCTTCTGTCATCAAAGCGGTGGACAAGTATCAGGATTTGCTCAGGCTGTCGGTTGCAAGCCCCGGCAACGACCACCGGTTAGGCGCGCACGAGGCGCCGCCCGCGATTATATCGATTTTTGTCGGGGAAGATTTGCAGGAGGTGCTGGATTCGATTGAAAACAGCAGTATCCCCACCCAAAAAGGCCGTCAGGAAATGAAATTCGGTGTGCATGTGCTGCCGCGTTTCTTTAAAGACACCACCGACCGCAACCGCACATCGCCGTTCGCTTTCACCGGCAACAAGTTCGAGTTCCGCATGGTTGGCTCGTCGCAGTCAATCGCCGACCCGAACACCGTTATCAACACCATCGTCGCCGAGGAGCTCTCAAATTTTGCCGACATTCTTGAAAAATCAAAGAATTTTGAAAACGATGTGCTTAACCTTGTCCGCCAAACCATAATCGAGCACAAGCGCATAATCTTCAACGGAAACAACTATTCCGGCGAATGGGTCGCCGAAGCAAAAAGGCGCGGCTTGCTCAACCTTGAAACAACAGTGGACGCGATACCCTGCCTGATTTCGGAAAAGAACATAAAGCTTTTCACAAAACACGGGGTGTTATCCGAAACCGAACTGTATTCAAGGTATGAGATACTGCTCGAAAACTACTGTAAGGTGCTCAGTATTGAAGCGCTGACCATGATTGATATGGCGCGTAAGGAGATTATTCCGTCGGTTACCTCGTACATCCGTCAGCTCAGCGAAACGGCGATTGCCAAAAAACAAATCCTGCCGGGCGTGAACTGGGATGTCGAGAAGGAGCTTGTTTCAAAGCTTTCCTCGCTTTGTGCGGAGCTGTACCGGAATATCGAATTCCTTGACGGCGCCCTGCAAAAGACAAAGAAATATACCGACCTTCTGGAATGCGCTGTCTTTTATAAAGACACTATCCTGAAAGCAATGCGCAAGTCGCGGGCTGTGGCCGACCAAATGGAGCTTTTGACCGGTATACAGCACTGGCCCTTCCCCACCTTCTCGGATTTGCTGTTCAGCGTCTGACGGTTTGTGTTTATGTTTAATCAGCGGGTAAAATTTTCATTTGCCCGCTGATTTTTTTATTTATTCCGGCAATAATATAAAATAACCATATAAGGCAGAAAGTGAAAGGTGGATTAATTATGCGCTCGTTATGGCAGGCGGGGTGCGGTTTTGAGGACACCGAGCCGTTAAGGGGAAGCGTTAACGCCGACGTGGCGGTAATCGGCGCGGGGCTCGCGGGGGTTTTGACCGCCCATTTCCTGCAGAACAGAGGCTTAAAAACAGTCGTGCTGGAGCGCAACAGGCTGGGCGAAGGCGAAACCGGAAGGACCACCGCAAAAATTACCGCACAGCACGGGATTATATACGATAATCTCATCAGCCAGTACGGGCTTGGGCTTGCCCGCCGGTACGCCGAGGCAAACCTTAAGGCAATCTCGCAATATGAACGAATGGTGCAGCAGCTTAATATTGACTGCGGTTTCAAACGCTGCCCGAACTATATTTACTCGACAGGGAAAACCGACAAGCTGGAAAAGGAGGCCGCCGCTGCCGCCCGCCTCGGCATTCCGTCATACATGACCGATTATTCCGAACTCCCGTTCAAGATAAACGGCGCGCTTGTTTTTTCGGGGCAGGCCCGTTTTAACCCGCTGAAGTTTTTAAAACCAATCGCATCAAACCTAAAAATCTATCAGAAAACAAGGGTCAAAACCGTCGAAAACAACACGGTATACTGCGATAGAGGACGCGTGAATGCAAAGTGGGTGGTTATCGCGACCCATTACCCGATTATCAACTTCCCCGGCTTTTATTTTTTGAGAATGCACCAGACCCGCTCGTATGTGCTGGGGATTAATAATGTGCTCGAACTTCACGGGATGTATCTGGACATCAGGGAATACGGGCTTTCGTTCAGAAGCGAGGGCAACACCCTGCTGCTCGGCGGCGCGGGGCATCGCTGCGGCAAAAATCCCGCTGCCGCCCGCGAGGCGCCGGACAGATATCAGGTTCTGCGCAAAAACGCGGCAAGGCTTTACCCGGAGGCTGAAAACTGTTATCAGTGGTCGGCGCAGGACTGCATGACAGCCGACGGTATACCCTATATCGGACGGTATTCCAAATCCACCCCCCGCCTGCTTGTCGCGACCGGTTTTAATAAATGGGGCATGACCAGCTCCATGGTGGCGGCAAATATACTCGCCGACCATATAACCGGCGTAAAAAACGAGTATGCGCGTGTCTTTTCGCCCGACCGCTTTTCAGCCAAATCCATCGCAATCAATATCGCAACGGAAGGGGTTCAGGCGGCAATCGGGTTGTCGTCGCAGGCCTTTCACTTTCCCCTGACGGGGCTTGAAGATTTAAAAAATGGCTGCGGCGGCATTGTGGAATATAAAGGCAGGAAAGTCGGGGCATATAAATCCGAAAACGGCGAAATCCACCTTGTGTCAACCCGCTGCCCCCATCTTGGGTGCGAGCTTAAATGGAACCCGGATGAAAAGTCATGGGACTGTCCCTGCCACGGCTCGCGTTTTGACGTTCACGGCCGCTGGCTTAGCAGCCCGGCAGTAAACAATCTGTCAAATAAAAAAATCAATAAACTTAATTGACTATTTTTTCACAAAGGAGTACAATGGATAATAATTATCCCAGTTACATTGGAGGTCATATTTCGTGGCAAGAGTATATAATTTTTCTGCCGGCCCTTCCATGCTTCCGGAAAGCGTGCTGAAAAAAGCGGCTTTGGAAATGCTGGACTATCAGAATTCGGGTCAGTCTGTTATGGAGATGTCCCACCGCTCCAAGATTTTTGAAACTATAATCCAAAGCTGTGAAGCGCTATTGCGCGAAGTGATGGAAATACCAGACAATTACAAGGTTTTATTCCTTCAGGGCGGGGCTTCCTCCCAGTTTGCCATGGTGCCGCTCAATCTGATGACCGGCAGCGGCAAAGCTGATTTTGTAATCACCGGCCAGTGGGCAAACAAGGCTTATCAGGAGGCCGCCCGCTACGGACAGGCCAATATCGTCGCCAGTTCGAAGGATAAGACCTTCTCATATATTCCAAAGCTGGACAAATCCGAATTCACGCCCGACGCGGATTATTTCCACATCTGCCTGAACAACACCATTTACGGGACCCGGTTTACCGAGCTCCCCGATACTGGCGATATCCCGCTGGTCGCGGACATCTCGTCCTGCATACTTTCGGAGCCGATTGACGTTTCAAAGTTCGGGCTGCTGTATGCGGGGGCGCAGAAAAACGTGGCTCCTGCCGGTCTGACTATTGTAATAATCAGGGATGACCTTATCGGCAAAGCGCGCGACATAACCCCGACCATGTTTAACTACAAGACCTACAGCGAACATAACTCGATGTATAACACTCCCCCCTGCTATCAAATCTACATCTGCAAGCTGGTTCTTGAATGGATCAGGGACGAAATCGGCGGGCTTAAAAAGATGAAAGAAATCAACGAGAAAAAAGCGAAAATCCTCTACGATTACCTCGATTCGTCCGCCCTGTTCCGTGGCACTGTCGAGAAAGAATACCGCTCGCTGATGAATGTGCCTTTCGTAACGGGCAGCGAGGATTTGGACGCCGAGTTTGTAAAACAGGCCGCCGAAAGGGGATTTGTAAATCTCAAAGGGCACAGAACGGTCGGAGGAATGCGCGCCTCGATTTACAACGCCATGCCGGTTGAGGGCGTGGAAAAGCTGGTCGAGTTCATGAGAGAATTTGAAGAAAAACACTCCTGATTATCACGTGAAAGGATGAGCTTCCTTGTTTAACATTCTTACATTGAACAAAATAGCTGAAGCCGGTATCAACTGCTTTGACAAGGATACATACAATGTTTCAGGCGATGTCGAAAATCCGGACGGCATCCTTGTCCGCTCTGCATCGCTGCACGAGATGGAATTCCCGAAATCCCTAAAAGCCATTGCGCGCGCCGGCGCCGGCGTCAACAACATACCTTTGGACAGGTGCAGCGACGAGGGTATCGTGGTGTTCAACACACCCGGCGCAAACGCTAACGCCGTAAAAGAGCTGGTGATTGCGGGGATGATAATCTCATCCCGTAATATTATTGACGCGGTACAGTGGGTGAACACCCTCAAAGGCAAAGGCGAGGAAGTCCCGAAGCTGGTCGAGAAAGGCAAAAGCCAGTTCGCGGGGCCGGAAATCAAAGGTAAAACCCTTGGGGTAATCGGGCTTGGGGCGATTGGCGTGCTGGTCGCAAACAGCGCAAGAAGGCTTGGTATGGAGGTTTACGGATACGACCCATACCTGTCGGTGGATTCGGCATGGGGTTTATCAAGCTCTGTGCACCGCGCCACCAGCCTGCAGCAAATCTACGAAATCAGCGATTACATCACCCTCCATGTCCCGCTGACCCCTGACACAAAAAATATGATTGATAAATCCGCGCTCGCAATGATGAAGGAGAACGTGCGGATAATGAATTTCGCCAGAGCCGAGCTTGTAAACAGCAGCGACATGCTGAAAGCCATTGAAAGCGGCAAAGTCGCCTGTTACGTTGTGGATTTCCCGACGCATGAAATGCTTGGGGTTGAAAATGTAATCTCAATCCCCCACCTCGGCGCGTCCACTCCGGAAAGTGAGGAAAACTGCGCCGTGATGGCGGCTCATGAACTGATTGATTATCTTGAAACAGGCAGCATAATCAATTCCGTGAACTTTCCGGAAGTCGAGCTGCCGAAGGCAGAACACATCCGTATCTGCGTGCTCCATCGGAATATCCCAAACATGCTCGCGCAAATCAGCGCCATTGTCTCCAAAACAGGAGTCAATATCGAGATGATGGTCAACCGCTCCAAAAAAGACAACGCATACACCATCCTCGATGTCAACGGCGATGTCTCCGATGAATGTATGGAAGCCATCGAGGCGATTGACGGTGTAATCCGCACGCGCAAAATTAAATAGTAAGGTTTCTGCCTGCCGTGATTGCAAAAGCCCGGTTTCATCAAAAAACCGGGCTTTTTTAGCGGAGTCTTGCGGTTTTATTTTGGGCAGATACGTAATTGACCTTACGAAAATTCTTATAAAAACCATAGATAACTTAACGCTATCTTTAGCGGCTTATGAAGTTGACAAAGCCGGTTTGCCGATTTATAATATATAGGCTCGATATCCATACGGAGATGTACCCAAGTGGTTGAAGGGTCCGGATTCGAAATCCGGTAGGTCGGCTTTGCCGGCGCAAGAGTTCGAATCTCTTCATCTCCGCCAAAGAAACGGCAATCTGCTTTCGCAAATTGCCGTTTCTTTTTGAGTACAGAGGGGACTGAAATCCAGTATTACAAATTCAGTATTATTGACTTATCCATAAATAGCGGATAAAATCAAACTGATGACTTAACTAAAGAAAGGCATGAGCATTATGGCTGAGACCATCCGCCTTGACCAACTGGTTGCTGTCAGGCTGGGGGTTGACCATGACGAAGCAGTCGGACTGATTATGTCAGGGCGGGTTTTTGTTGGCGGTATGCTTGAGGACAAGCCCGGCAAGCCGGTAAGCGCCGACGCAGAGCTTGTGGTTAAGGAAAAATCCCGGCATTATGCCAGCCGCTCCGGCTACAAACTTGAAAAGGCGCTGGATGTTTTCAAAATCGATGTTTCTGGCCTGACAGCCTGCGACATCGGGGCCAGCACCGGCGGCTTTACCGACTGCCTGCTACAGCACGGAGCCGCCCATGTCTATGCGGTCGACGTGGCGTACGGTATCCTCGCATGGGAACTGCGCGGCGACGAGCGCGTTACCGTGATTGAAAGAACCAACGCGCGGAACCTGACGACTGAAACGCTGGGCGAAAAATGCGATATCGTAACTGTAGACGTGTCTTTTATTTCCCTTAAAAAAATCTTTCCTGCGATTGACCGAATTTTAAAGCCGCAGGGGCTTTGTATCTGCCTTATAAAACCGCAGTTTGAGGCGGCGCGGCATCAAGTCGGAAAAAACGGGGTGCTGCGCAATCCCGGCGACCTTTCCACTATCCTGCTGTCGGTCGTGGATTCGGCGGCGGAAAACAACCTGTTTTTTGGCGGAATGGCCATGTCCCCGATACGCGGCACAAACGGTAATATCGAGTACCTTGCCAAATTCAGCCGCAGCAGCACTTTGACGCCCGATGAAATCCGCAGCATAATAGATATAAACGCAAAAGAATACCTTAATGCTGAAAATCCCCTGTAAAGCGTATCGGCTTTGCAGGGGATTTTCATACAAACAGCTTTGCGGTATTCGCAAACAGGAAACACACCGCCATGCCAACCACTGTCGGCAGGGCAAATGATACCGCAGTCCATTTAAGGCTACCAGTTTCCTTCCCGATTGTCAGGCATGTCGTCGAGCATGGCCAGTGAAAAAGCGAAAACAGCATGGTGCTGACTGCGGTTATCCATGTCCAGCCGTTTTCAATCAGCAGTTGTTTAAGCGAAAGCAAATCCTCAAATTCGGCGATGGTGCCAATGGACATATACGACATGATTATTATCGGGATTACAATCTCGTTTGCGGGAAAACCAAGTATAAACGCCAGCAGTATTACCCCGTCCATGCCGAGGAGCCTGCCGAACGGGTCTAGAAAACCGGAACAGTGCGCCAGCAGGGTATTGCCGCCTACCGTTACATTTGCCATTATCCATATTATCAAGCCCGCGGGAGCGGCGACAGCGGCCGCCCTGCAGAGCACAAACAGTGTCCTGTCAAAAACCGAGCGGACAATCACCCTGCCGATTTGCGGCCTGCGGTACGGGGGAAGCTCAAGGGTAAAAGATGACGGGACGCCTTTTAATACCGTCTTTGACAGCAGCAGGGATACCGCAAAAGTCATACCCACTCCGAGCAGGATAAGCAAAGTAAGCAAAGCCGCCGACAAAACCGAATTAAACAACCCGCCGGAAGTACCTACGAAGAACATCGCAAGGATAGCAATCAGGGTCGGAAATCTGCCGTTACAGGGCACAAAACTGTTGGTCAGCACTGCTATCAGGCGTTCGCGGGGCGAGTCAATAATCCTGCAGCCGATTATACCGGCGGCATTGCAGCCAAATCCCATGCACATGGTCAGCGCCTGTTTGCCGCAGGCGCAGCATTTTTTAAAATACTTATCCAGATTAAACGCCACCCTCGGCAGGTAACCCAAATCCTCTAACAATGTGAACAGCGGGAAAAAAATTGCCATCGGCGGAAGCATTACCGACACGACCCACGCCAGCACGCGGTAGACACCCAGCACCAAAGCCCCGTGCAACCAATCAGGCAGATTAAATAGCATGAAAACATCGCTTAATCTGTCCTGAACCCAGAATAATATGCCTGCCAAAACGCCGGACGGGTAGTTGGCGCCTGTTATGGTAATCCAGAACACTACCAGCAGCATCAATACCATAATCGGAATACCGGCGCGCCTGCTGGTCAGCAGCCTGTCAATTCTCCGGTCGCCGCTGTTATAGGTTTTTTTGTCGTATGAGACAACCCCGCGGCAGATTTCTTCTGCTGTAAGGATTAGTACCTTTACAATCCTGTCGCGCAGGCTCTCCCTGCTTATTCCGTCCTGTTCGAGCTTCAGCCGGACGGAGTTCAGTTTTTCGGTTATTAATTTATCGCAGTATATGTCAGTCTTCAGAAAATCCTTTAAAGGCGCGGCAAGCGTTTTATCCTCGTCTAATAGCCTTAACGCCAGCCAGCGCGGATTTATTGTTGAGCCGAATTTATGTATAAGCAGCGGCGTTAATTCCTCAACAGCCTGTTCAATCTGGCTGCCGTAATCTACTCGGACAGGCTGACAGCCTGCGTTTTTTTCGAATACGGTTTCTACTGCATGCAACAGTCTGTCCAGACTGCGTTTTTTCCTCGCTACCGTGCCGATAACCGGCACACCCAGCCTTTTTGAAAGAGTATCCAAATCAATATGGATTTTCTTCCTCTTTGCCTCGTCCATAAGGTTTACACAGACCACCACGTTTGGGGTAATTTCTATTGTTTGGAGCACAAGATTGAGATTTCTCTCAAGGCAGGTTGCGTCGCAGACCACTATGACCGCGTCCGGCCGGCCAAAACAGATGAAATCCCTCGCCACTTCCTCTTCCGCGGAATGTGGCATCAGCGAATATGTACCCGGAATATCTACCAATACATAATTCCTGCCGTTGTATCTGCATACCCCGCGCGCGCTTGCGACGGTTTTGCCGGGCCAGTTGCCGGTATGCTGGTTCAGCCCGGTCAGGCTGTTGAAAACCGTGCTCTTGCCCACATTGGGGTTGCCCGCCAGCGCGATTATCCTGTCTTCCAGAGCCGTTTTTTTGACAATCAAATCGGTATTCGCAGCTTTAAATCCAGTTGAGTTTTTAGTTAAGCCCATATACAAACCACCCGTTTTAATCCTGAAGGAGTGAGGGCGAAAACCACTCACTCCCTGTAATCAGAAAACCAGCACTTTAGAAGAATCCTCCGAGCGCAGCGCAATGACCGCTCCCCTGATTAAGTAAGCGACAGGGTCCCCGCCCGGGCCTTTTTGCAGGCATTCGACCTCGGTGCCCTCAATCAAACCTATGTCCTGAAGCCTTCTCCTCATTCTCCCGGTGGACAGCAGCTTTTTCACCATGGCTGTCTGCCCGTCTTTTAAGTCGCTTAAATGCTTTTTATTCATAAATTAATACACCTCAAAATAAATATTAGATGAAGGAAACTTTATTTCCTTGATGTCAGTATATGGCAAACACCTGATTATGGTTACACTAAAAAACTGTATTTACGCATGAAAGGTTGAGTTGATTGGAGCCAAAATCCGATTTCCGCACCATGAAGGGTTACCAGCTGGCAGACAAGCCGCGGATTACAGCCAGCATGGAGGATTATCTCGAAATGATATACAGGATTTTGAAAACCCAGCCACTGGTCCGGGTAAATGATTTGGCAAAAAAACTGAACGTCCGCCCCTCGTCAGTGTCAAAAATGGCGGCGCAACTGAATGATTTAGGGCTTATCAGCTTTGAAAAATACGGCTATATCGGGCCGACCGAAAAAGGCGCGCTGTTCGGGGATTATCTGCTGTACAGGCATGATGTGCTGATGGACTTTTTCTGCCATATCAACAATTCGGCCGACGAGCTTGAACAGGTTGAAAAGATTGAGCATTATATTGACGAAAAAACGGTTTTCAATATTAACAGGGCGCTTAAACAGCTTAAAGAATTAAAAAAATAATCCTCTCCGTCGGCAAACCGTTCGGAGGGGAATTGTTTTTCAGCTATATTTATGTTTTAACAGAACCAGAAGCCCAAGATAGATGCTGACTGCCAGCAGGGTAAAATTATAACCGCTGCTGATTAAAAGATAAAAACCGGCCGTGGCAAGCGGAACCAGCACTAAAATGGATACGCGAAAACAGATTTTATCCGCCCGCTCCTCCCCTATCTTCCCCGCAAGAATATAATAAAGCAGCTGCCCGCCGTCCAGATATTCGATAGGTAATAGGCTGAAAACCGCAAGCAGCAAATGAATTGCGGCCGCCAAAGTCATACCTGACGCAAGCGCAAGAACAGCGAAAGACACGATGTTCACCGCCGGCCCCGCAAGCGTTATTATCATGCTTTCAGTAAAGCCTGATATTTTATTCGCCGGCAGCCTCGCCCTGACACCGAACCCGCTTATGCTTATCATCGACGGCCTGCACCCCAGCAGGTACATTGCGATAAAATGACCGGCCTCGTGCATGGCTGACGCCGCCAGGCACCAAGCCGGTATTCCGGTGTCATCCAGCGCGAACAGGACTACCAGTACCGCCGGAAAAAGCAGCCCAATCCTGACCTCGGTGCCGCAGATTACAGCTTTAAACATAATCGCTTCTTTGCAAAATCCATAAAGGGTCATACGCAATTCCGTTGACCCTGATTTCAACATGCAGATGCGGGCCGGTGGACGAGCCGGTGGAGCCGACCTGCGCCACTATTTCCCCCGCGCGCACTACCGCGCCCCTGTCTGCAAGTATTTTGGAGCAGTGCGCGTACAGAGCCTCAATCCCTCCGCCGTGGTATATGGTGATGTAATTTCCGTAGCTGCTGCTTGTGCCCACCTCGGTTACAACCCCGAAAAACATTGCCGCAACCGGTGAATTCATATCTGCCGCAATATCCAGTCCCTGATGAAAGCTCTCTTCTCCGTTTAAGGGGTTTTCACGGTAGCCGAAGCAGGATGTAATCTTTCCGTTTTGCAGCGGGTTGTTCGGCAACCTGTTTATTGCCAGCGGCGCAAAAGTGGCGCCGGCAGGCGCGTAAAAAACTTTCCGCTCCGATACCTCTATATCATTGCCACCTGCTGCGTCCGACAAATCATTTGCAGCGGATGTTTCGCCGCCTGTCTTTGAAGTCTGCGCAGCGCCGGTTTCCGAATTGTCGGCCCCCGACGAAGTATCAGCGGCATTATCGGCAGGCTCTTCAGTGCTGTCAACGTCCCCCGCGCTCTCGCCGGCTACCGTCGAAGCTGAACCGGAGGACGAGCCGGTTTCTGATTTTTCGGAAGGTGTTTCAAGCAATGCCGCGATTGTCGCCATAAGCGAGTTGCTCATTATTGATTTGTTAAAACTTTGGCGGAGCTGCTCAAAGGCAGAACCGCCAATCATTTTAAACAGCAGTACAATCAGAATAACCACAACACATGATATGCTCTGCACCGCGACAACCTGCCATCCCGACGGTTTGTTCCTGTGTTTTCGGCTCGGCTTTTGTGTTCTGCGCGGCCTGTCTTCCGGCATTTTGTTCACTCCTTCTGCCAAAACCTGAATGTACCTCAACCACTGGTTGATACCGTCCGCCATCATTTGGTGTAAAGGCAAACTGCCTGCCACCCGCACGGCATTGCGCAGACAATCGCGCAGAATGCGGATTGCGGGCCAAGCAGCTTACCTCACACAATAATGCAAATCAGGCCGCTGCACCCTTCATTGATAATGCGTTCAACCGTCTCTTTCAGCTTTATGCGGGCGTCGGTCGGCATGCGGTACAGCTTGTTGTGCAGTCCCTCATTGACAAGCCCGTACAAAGAAGTGCCGAATATGTTGGATTCCCAAATCTTGCCGGGGTCTTCTTCAAACTCCCTTAGCAGGTAATTCACAAGGTCCTCCGACTGCCTTTCGGATCCGACAATCGGCGAAACCTCTGTGGTGATTTCGGCTTTCATCATGTGTATTGACGGCGCCTGCGCACGCAGTCTGATTCCGTACCTGCCGCTCTGCCGGATTATCTCCGGCTCGTCAAGCGCCATCTCCTCAATCGAAGGCATAACGATGCCGTATCCGGTCGCCTCCACCTCGTCCAGCGCGTTTTTGATTTTATCGTATCTCTTCTTGACCTCGGCAAGCTCGATTACATTGGACATCAGGCTGGTTTCGTCTTCGATTTCAAGGCCGGTGGCTTCGCCGAGCACCATATAGAATAAATCGGGTTTTAAATCGACATTCAGCCCCGCTTTTCCGGAGCCCAGCTCAATCGAAGTCATCCGCGCGTTTTCGACATACTCGCAGCCTATGATGTCGCCGGTCATCAAAGATACCTTGCTGATTTTGGTCGCCTTTGTTGCGGCCGAACGAATGGTATCGAACACACTGCGGCGTATCGGGTGGTTTTTATCAAGCCCTGTCAACCATTTCGGCAGCTCGACAGAAATTTCCCGTACAGGGAATTCAAACAGTATTTTTTCTAGGATGCGGCGGATTTCGTTTTCGGTGATTTCAAGGCAGTTTACCGGAAACACCGGCACGCCATACTTGGCCTCAAGCCCGCCCGCGAGGTTTACAACCTCCGCTGAAGCAGGGTCAACAGAATTTAAAAGCACAATGAAGGGTTTGTTGATTTCCTTGAGTTCAAAAATGACCCTTTCCTCGGCTTCCGCATATTCTTCGCGCGGAATGTCGGTAATGCTGCCGTCGGTCGTAACCACCAGACCGATGGTCGAATGCTCGCTGATAACTTTTTTTGTGCCGATTTCCGCGGCCATGTTAAAGGGTATTTCCTGCTCAAACCACGGGGTTTTCACCATCCGCGGCGCGTTGTCCTCGATATACCCCAGCGAAGACGGGACAATATATCCCACGCAGTCAATCAACCGCACATTGAGGGTGGCCGTCCCGTCAACCGTAATCTTCACGGCCTGTTCGGGCACGAATTTAGGCTCGGTGGTCATTATGGTGCGGCCTGCGGCCGATTGCGGAAGCTCATCGGTCGAACGCTCTTTCAGGTACTCGCTGTCAATGTTGGGCAAAACCAGAGTATCCATAAACCGTTTAATAAATGTGGATTTGCCGGTACGCACAGGCCCTACAACCCCGATATAGATATCACCCTGCGTACGCTGGGCAATGGTATCGTATATATTTGTCCCTTCCAAATTTCTCTCCCCCTTTCAGTATAACGGAACAAGCAGCATGGTGTCTTTGGCAAGCACATCGCTGCTCAGGTTGTTTTCCTGCATAACCGCGTCCACAGAAGTGCGGCAGGCTTTCGCGACATCCCAGACCGATTCCCCGCTGTTTGCAAAATAGATTTTAAGCGCAGCCCTGTCTTTTTGGAACGCCGCGTCTTCGTTTACTAAAACCGCCGATACAGCCACCACGCTTTCATTCACAAAACAACGCCGCGTAACATCCAGATTTGCGCGTATTTCAAGCTGCCCGCTTCCTGTCATGCTGTAATCCACATCTGCTACAGCAAAGTCGGAGTCAAAATCGGTGCAGCCGTCCTTAAATTCGAGTTTAAAATCGGTCGGCCTTTCAAAAAACGATACATTCCCGGAACCGTCCCTTGCCAGCAGAAAAACCATCATCCTGCCGTCGATATTGGATATCCCGTTTTCGCAGCGCTCCGCCGCCGATATGGCATCGCACCAGATGTCTATAATCTCCGCTACACCTTCATCGGGCAAATCAAACGTCTCTTTCAAAACCGTCCTGTCCCGGTTAATTGCTATGAGATGGCTGGTGTCCAGCCTTTTTCTTTCCAGGCTTACAGGGCAGGCGGTGGAGTACGCGTCAGTAACAATCTCAGTCTGGCCGGTGCGGTAACAATCGACAATCGCCGCAAGTTTAAGATTCACTTCAAGCAGCTTCCCTTCCCCGTTCTGGTTTGCAGCAATTCTAATGTCGCTTGAAATAATATTGAGATGAACGTCGCATAACCATTCATCGTCCAGCCCCTCGATGTCTATAATCTGGCTGAACGGAATTTCATGCCTTGTCTTATGTACCTCCCCGGCAGCAATATCACTGGTATAAAGATTACACAGCATCAGCTCTCCCTTGACAATTGCTTTGCCGGTCATCAGCTTGCAGTCGCTGAACACTGCGGCCGCGTCCGTCCTGATTATCGCCTCAGCGGGTGGCTGGCTTGCACCCAGTTCAAGCACTTCGCTTATGGAAAAACTCTTCTCTGCGCTCATGGCGGGCACTGAATATGTAACCACCCTTTTGCGCGTGTGCATTGTTTCTCCGTTTATTGCCGAAACCACATCTGCCTCTCCTTCAGCCAACATCACGAGTTTAACGGTGAAGGAGCCGTGAATATCCAGCCTGCGCGGGCTTACGGCTCTGCAGTTCACGTATTCGGTTTTGGCGGTAACACGGATTACAGGGCTTACCGCATCCGCATTGATGGAAAATGTGCTTGTAAACGGCTTGGTTGTTTCACAACTGTGCACGCATTTGCGGGATTCGTCAAGGTAAAGCACCTGGATAATCACCGTCCCGTCAACTATCAGACGGTCTTTGCTCTGCTGTTTGGACTGAATAACAGGTTTTAAGATGCATTTTAGCACCGCCGCGATATCCGGATAATAATCCGGCAGTACAAAATCGCAGTCGACCGGGCGCTCATCAAACCCGTCGTGAAGGGTTTCTGCGACCGAGACTGCCTTGTTTATAACCTTATAATCCATCAAGGCTCCTCTCCTTTGCGCTTTCTCTACAACCAAATATATTCGACCTGTCCATCAAGTATGCAGAATAAAAGGCTTTTTCCAAAAAAATATGATATGTTATCCGCAAGGTACTGGATAAAAAAACGCAAAAAACGCGGCCCAAACAGCCGCGGATTGCATACTGCAGAACAACTCATTCAAAAACTCAAAATTAATAAAAAAGAGGAGCAGAAAACGTTTTATATGCTTGACATTCGAGGCACATTATGATAAATTATATTGCGCTGCCGATTGGTTTTCCAGTTTGGCGCCAAAACTAAATATGTGGGGGTATAGCTCAGTTGGGAGAGCGCTTGAATGGCATTCAAGAGGTCAGCGGTTCGATCCCGCTTATCTCCACCAAAAAAGGCACTGAATTTTCAGTGCTTTTTGCTTTTCCCAGACCTATTAGAAACCCTCCGAGATAAAATTGAAAAACACGATTACACAATATACTATTAAGTAGAATGGAGGGCAACATATAGAATAAACAATTATAAAAGAAATTTACATAAATATCTTTCATCTTTTTTATCGATGGTTTACAACAAGCGTGTCCACTCCAGTTTTGGAGTGGGATAAAGTACAATAAATTGCGCAAATTTAAAATCTGATAAAAAGAGGACAAGTTTGCAGTCTTTTGGTAGAATAATACACACACAAAATTCACCGAAAGGAGACTGCAAACCATGTC